>Ga0187882_1003810_pt1 | contig 12690 bp, 11 predicted proteins | sample June2016WEW_19_1_3_FD_132991 | JGI IMG/M metagenome (GOLD analysis project Ga0187882, IMG submission 132991) | Peatland microbial communities from SPRUCE experiment site at the Marcell Experimental Forest, Minnesota, USA - June2016WEW_19_150 | ecosystem: Environmental > Terrestrial > Soil >...
ACAAACCTATTATTAGAGCGGTGATAGCTCACTTTTACGTGGTTTCTATCCATCCTTTCTGTGATGGTAACGGCAGGGTATCTAGAGCTTTGGAGGCTTATATCCTCTATCAAGGGGGCTATAATGTCAGCAGTTTTTACTCATTGGCTAACTTCTACTACAAGAATAGATCTGGATATATTAACCAGTTAATGGCAGCAAGGTTCAAATATGATGGCAATCTTAATGCATTTGTTAAATTCTCCCTTAATGGCTATCTTCAGGAAATTGAGCAGGTACAAAACGAAATCCTTCGTTTTATTAAGCTACTTACTTTCAGAGATCTTTTCAAGGAATATCTGGCCATGAGAGACATAAACTCTAGGCAACTCGCATTACTGGAATATCTCACATCGTTAGGTCAACCCAAGGTTACCGTGCTTTTTGACCTGCCAACCATGGGAGTGGTTGAGTATAAGCGGGCTACGCATCCAATGATAAAAGCCCTATACGAAAAGTTAACAACGAAGACGTTGCTGAGAGATCTTAAGGGTCTGGAAGAATTGGAACTAATAAAGGTTGTTGAAGGCTACATAGCAGCCAACATTGACGTGATGGATCAGTTTATCTGAAAGTGTCAAGGTTGATCTCCCCTATGCCTATCTGGCAAATCCATCAGCTAACGGATTTGAGAGGGCCGGCGCAACTCATCGGTCCGCCAAGTGGAGACTCCGGAGTGCCCCGGGGCCCAGTTGCCGGTGTCGGCATGAGGGAGTCTTAAGTAATTCTCGGTCTCTTGAAGTACCTTTTGGAGAGGTTTCCCCCCAATTTCCCCCCAACTCGCTCTTTTATTCACTCGCTGTATAATTCAAAAGCCCCACATCGCTTGTGGGGCTTGATTTCTCTGGTGCGCCATGAGGGAGTTGAACCCCCAACCTTGTGATTAAGAGTCACCTGCTCTACCAATTGAGCTAATGGCGCATGTTCACTTGTGCGGCATAAAAATGGCTGGGGCGGAAGGATTCGAACCTACGCATACAGGATCCAAAGTCCCGCGCCTTACCGCTTGGCTACGCCCCAGTTTGATATATTGGGGTGGATGATGGGGCTCGAACCCACGACCCCCAGGGCCACAACCTGGTGCTCTGCCCAACTGAGCTACACCCACCGTGTTGTCCGGTGTCAAGCAACTAATATTTTAATCACAACCCGGTACGTTGTCAACCGCTGGCGCGGAAATCGTTGTAGTCGGATTGTTTACAACCTGCCATGCTTCTCCTTCTCCTTATACATCGCCCTATCCGCCATCAGGATCAGGCTCTCCACATCAGGAGCCATGCCAGGCTCCCAGACATCACTGCCGATGCTCAGTCCCAGGTCGCGGGTGGCCTCGTCGGCGGCAGACCATATAAGGAAAGCCACGCGTATCCGATCTTCTACCAGGCGAAGCCCTTGCCTGTCAGCCCGCACTATGGCCGTGAACTCATCCCCGCCCAGGCGGCAGGCGATATCCCTCTCCCGTAGCGACGACCGGAACAGTTCGGCAAAACCCTTCAGCACCTGGTCTCCAACCAGGTGTCCGAACCTGTCGTTGACCGACTTGAAGTTGTCGATATCCATCATCAGCACTCCGAGTGGAAGACCTCTCTTCTCCGCCAGGTAAAGCTCATTTTTGATCAATTCCCGGAAGCCTTGACGGTTGTATAAACCAGTCAGGTTATCGGTCACGGCGCTGGCCTTCAGATCATGGAAGATGGTATCGAATGGCGTATCCAGGACACGCAGCACCACGCCTTCGTAAATCAATACATAGGAAGCCAGTTTGAAAATGTGCCTGACAAAGTTCATGACACCGTAAACATCAACGTACAGAAGGCTCAATTCGGACAGAACAGTGCAAGCCATGGCAGCCATCAGGATGCGGTACAGAACCAGGTCGAGCCGGCTGCGCTGCCGGTAAAACAACATCATGGCAGCCAGTATGAGCAGGGAGATCAGGTAATCGCTCGCTATCTTGAAAACGGTCGGTCCCTGGCCACCGATGTAGCAGTCCGGAAAGATGCGCAGCCACATGATGGACAGCAGCAACAGGCCGGTCACTGCGGTGTAGGTCCAGAGCTGCAGACTGGATGAAAACCGGCGGCCGGCGATCACGGCCGCCAACAGGAAGGAGACAGCAAGCAGGTAGCGGCCGGCAATCCACAACTGGGCGGCGGTATTGATACCCTGGACCGGAAAGATGCCCATTCCCTTATAGGTAACAATGTAAAAAAAATCGATCACGGCGATGAACAGGTAGGCGTTACCCAGGAAGAGCAGCAAGGCGTTGCCGGAATACTTGTAGGTCCGGGTAGTCAGGACATAGATCGGGGCGGCCACGACGAGAGAGAATCCTTCCAGCAGCGTGCGATAGAGCAGGTAGTTGTTCCGGTCCACAACATAGAGAAGCAGCACCACCAGCAGACCGGCGGCCAGCCTTGACGCCATGGCGAGAGTTTTACGTAAATCCTTTCTCATCGACAACAGGCGCTGGAGACCGTGCCGTGCCCACCCAGGGGGTGGGCACCCGGCGAGTGCCTGGGAGGGCACCAGTCAATCAGGTGCCCGCCTGGCGGGCGCGGAGAAAGCGCCGCCCCTCCTCTCGCAAAACAAATAGTCACTCTTTGAATCACGCAGCTTTAAACTTTTGTAACAGACTGCGGAGTGCATCTTCATCCCGCCGAGCGCTCCAAAACCAAATAGCCACTCGACCTCTTTCCGAATTGTTGCAATTTCGCAAACAGAGTGAACAATCCATACATACAATATATTCCTTCATGCCCTCTTAAAATCCTGCAATAAAGTTCGAAATTTGTCATTAAAGGGATAAAGGGGCGGCTCTTGAATAGTCTTTATAGGTTTTCACGATGCCGGAGACATCGCCAACCTCTCACTCGCACATCATAAAAGACGGGCGCATAGGCTATTTACCAGAAGTTTCCGAACAAAAGGAGGGGTTTGAATGAATACCGATGGCCTCAATCTACCACAGCCCTTTGTGCCTCCCGGGCAGCATCAACTGCCGCCGCTGCCCTATCTCTATAACGCCCTGGAACCGGTGATCAGCGCCCGGACAATGAAGATCCACCACGACCGCCATCACAAAGCCTATGTGGATGGCCTGAACAAGACAGAGCTACAACTGGTGGAAGCCAGGCGCTCGAACAACTTCGAGCACATCAGGGGACTGGAGCGCAACCTGGCCTTCAACGGCTCCGGCCACATCCTGCACAGCATTTTCTGGACGGTCATGGCTCCGGGCGGCACTGCACGGCCATACGGCCAGACCGAATATCAGATCATCAGGTACTTCGGCAGCGTCTCCGCCTTTTACAACCAGTTTTCAAATGCAACCAACGAGGTCGAGGGCTCTGGCTGGGGGGTGCTCGCTTGGGTGCCTAGCTTCGGCCACCTGGAGGTCTTTACCGCCGAGAACCACCAGAAGCTGACGGACTGGGGCTGTATCCCGGTGCTGGTATGCGATGTCTGGGAGCACGCCTACTATCTTGACTATGAAAACCGCCGCCCGGACTACATCAAGGCCTGGTGGGGACTGGTAAACTGGGACGATGTAGAACGGCGGCTCAACCTGGCCATGCAGGCATACGTGCCGCTCACACTGCACACCATGTCCGGTTTCTCAGAAGAGACGACTGGCCCGGCACTAATGTAAGGCGTTTCTGGTAGCCGCTGCGCGTCGAGCATGAGGCGAAGCCTCATAGCCGCCCCTCTCCTCTACCTGGCGCCTCTCACATCACAACTGCCCAACGACAGACAAGGACACAAAACAACATAATTTGTTAAAAAGGGTAATTAAAAAGCAGGATAATTCCATTCTTTAGCCAATATTATTTACATTGCTGAACGAAGTTGATATATGCAACCGGAGCGAATCATACGCGAGAGCAATGGGGTTCTCCGGGGAGCGACTCCCGAAGAATCCCTTTGTTTACAAAAAAAGAGGGGGGATTGCTTGGTGAGGTTCAGGTGTAAGTATCTGGCGTTTTTCTTGGTGTTAGCTTTAATTCTTGTAGTGGCGTTTGTGGTGGCAGGTTGCGCTCCGAAGGTCAGCAACGTGATCAAGGTGGCCAGCGTGACTCCGCTGTCCGGGTCGCAGGCATCGGTGGGTGAGACGATCAAGGATGGGGCTCAGATGGCGGTCAATGAACAGAAGGATGCTTTCAGCAAGCTCGGTTTTAGCCTGGTGTTCGATCCGCAGGACGACCAGGCTGACCCTAAGGTAGGAGTGTCTGTCGCTCATATGTTGATCGCCGACAAGGAGGTTCTGGCTGTTGATGGTCACTATAATTCGGGCGTGGCCATTCCTGCCTCCGAGGTATACGTTACGGACAACCTGTGTGAGGTTTCCCCGGCCAACACCAATCCAACAGTTACCGACCGCAGGCTGCCCGACGTGAACAGGATCTGCGCCCGGGATGATGAGCAGGGGCCGTTCGGGGCGGATTACGCCTTCAACACGCTGAAGGCAAGAAATATCTATATCATCGATGACAAGACAACGTATGGCGCTGGCGTCGCCAATCAATTCGAGATGCGAGCGAAAAAAGACGGGGCTAAGATCCTCGGCCATGACGGCATCGATCAGGGTGATACAGATTTCAGCGCTGTATTGGATAATGTGGCTGTCGCCAAGCCGGACCTGCTCTACTTCGGCGGCATTTTCCCCGAAGGATCGCTGATCCTCAAGCAGATGCGGGACAAGGGAATCAACACCATCTTCATGGGCGCTGACGGTATGGATGACCCGCAAATGGCCAAGATCGCCGGCAACGACGTGATTGGAGCGTATTACACTACGGCTGCCGGTGACATCATGGCCACCCCGGCAGGCAGTGACTGGGCTGCCAGGTTCAAGGCGCAGTTCGGAATTGACCCGAGCGCCTATGCCGTATACGGCTATGATGCCATGAACGTGATCCTGCAAGGCATCGAGAAGGCGATCGCCGACAATGGCGGCAAGATGCCGACCCGGCTGCAGGTCTCCCAGACTGTGCGCGCAACGAAGGATTTCCAGGGCATTTCGTCGAAAGTAACCTTTGATGACAAGGGCGATAACCTGTATGCCATGCTTTTCATGAAGGAGTACAAGACAGCGCAGTACCCACCTGCGGTCATCAACTCGTCCGCAGCCGGTATATACCTGCAAAAATAGGCTGTTATCAGAACTGGTAGCAGAAGACCGGGTATGCCCGGTCTTCTGCCTGCCGGTCTGAGAGTTGAGATGCGGGAAGTGAGAAGTGAGCGCCCGCCTCCTCCGCATCCGGGCTTACAGCCCGGACTGAATACCGGCTCGAGGCTGACGCCTCGGCTGAAAGCCCGCCGGTACACCGGGAATGCGGAGTACATCACCTCCCACCTCTCACGTCCCAATCAGGAGGTCGGCCGATATTCATGGAGCAGTTGGCGCATATTCTGCCGCAGAGCCTGCTGGACGGATTGATACTGGGTTTTGTGTACGCCATGGTGGCGTTGGGCTATACCATGGTCTACGGCGTGTTGGAACTGATCAACTTCGCCCACAGCGAGATCTTCATGGTGGGCGCCTTTGCGGGGACGGAGACGATGCTCTACATGCAGAGCAGGGGCTACATGGGCGCCCTGCCCGCTCCCGTCGCCCTGATTATCGCCCTGATAGCAGGAATCCTGGTGAGCGGCACCCTGGGGATGTTGATCGAGCGGATTGCCTATCGTCCGATCAGATATGCCCCCCGTCTGGTGCCCTTTATTTCAGCGATCGGGGTCTCCTTTTTCCTGCAGGATTTCGTGCGCCTGGTCGAGGGTTTGTGGAAGAATACCTTCTACCTGACGGCGCCATCCCTGTTTACCGCAATCATCACGGTTTCCCCCGAGCTGAAGATACCGGTCAAGTCACTGATCGTGATCCTGGCGGCCGTGATCATGATGCTCGCCCTCAATCTATTTGTGACCCGCAGCAAGTGGGGCAAGGCCATCAGGGCGGTGGCGCAGGACAAGGATACGGCAGCCCTGATGAGCATCAACGTCAACAGCGTGATCGCCCTGACCTTTTTTATAGGCGCAGGTATGGGAGGAGCGGCCGGAACGCTTTTCGCCGTCCAGTATTCCCTGATCAACCCGTATGTTGGCTATCTCCTTGGCATCAAGGCCTTCACGGCGGCCGTCCTGGGCGGGATCGGCAACATTCCCGGCGCCATGGTCGGAGGCCTGCTGCTGGGCATCCTGGAATCCACCGGCATTGTCCTCATCAGCTTTATCACCCATGGGGCGATCGGAATTGAATATAAAGATGTTTTTGCATTCGCCATCCTGATCATCATTCTCATATTCAAGCCCGGCGGTATCCTGGGAGAAGAAGTGAGGGAGAAGGTGTGATGGCACAGAAAGGGTGGCTGTTCTTAACCGATAAAACAAGGACTTCCCAAGTGCTGGCCTGGGCATTCATCATCGTAGCTGGAGTTTTGTTCTACCTGGCGCCAAGTTCGGCGATCACCTTTCTCATGTTTCTGGCATCATTACTGGTTCTGTATAAAGTGCCGGCCCCTGTGACGGTCAAGCTGCCGGTGGCAGTTGTGTGGTTGTGCGTGATCATGCCGCTGGCCGGGCTGCAGAATAGCTACTACCTGGACGTGGTGACCCAGGCAGGGATCTATGTAGCCCTGGCGCTTGGACTGAACATCGTGGTCGGCTTTGCCGGACTGCTGGACCTGGGCTACGTGGCTTTTTACGCCTCCGGAGCCTACCTGTACGCCATCTTTGCCACGACGCAGGCCGGAAACTTCATTCACGCCCCCTGGGCGCACTTCCCGGTGTCTGGCATGTGGTTCTGGCCGTTTCTGATCTTCGCCGCGTTCCTGGCGGCGCTGCTCGGAGTACTGCTAGGTTTTCCGGTGCTGCGCCTGCGGGGCGACTACCTGGCGATCGTCACCCTCGGCTTCGGGGAAATCATTCAGATCGTATTGAACAATCTGGATAAGCCGATCAATATCACGAATGGCCCCCAGGGCCTGACCCCGATCCAGCCCCCGGCCCTGTTCGGGTATTCCATGAGCCACCCGCTGGACTTCTACTTCATTGTCCTGGTGATCATCGTCCTGGCCATCACCGTGGCCCGCCGGCTGGAAGCTTCACGGATTGGCCGCGCCTGGGCGGCAATGAGGGAGGACGAACTGGCAGCGCGCAGCATGGGAGTGCCCCTGGTCAAGATGAAGCTGATGGCCTTCGCGATCGGAGCCTCTTTTGCCGGGATGATGGGTGTGATCTTCGCTGCCAAGCAGACCTTTGTCGATCCCTCCAGCTTCAGCTTCATGGAGTCGATCGGCATCCTGGCGATGATCATCCTGGGGGGAATAGGAAATGTCGCCGGGGCGGTGGTGGGAGCGGTGTCGGTCGTCGTGCTGCAGCTTCAGATCTTGAAACAGCTTTCCGATTACCTGAGCTATCTTGCCACTCAGGGCATCTTGAACATACCATCCCAGGCCGACCCGTCCGAATACCAAAGAATGATCTTCGGCCTGATCCTGATCCTGATGTGCATCTTCCGATCGCAGGGCATCCTGCCGGCCAGGCGCCGGCTAGCTTCCTGGTGGGAGCGGATCCGTTCGGAGCAAACAAAAAAACAGGCGGGGGAGAGCGTCGATGCTGCTGGAAGCTAATGGTGTGACCAAGCGATTTGGCGGACTGATGGCGATCGACAGGTTCGACTTCAACATGGAGGCCGGGCAGATTGCCAGCATCATCGGGCCAAACGGAGCAGGAAAGACCACTTTTTTCAACATGATCAGCGGCTATTACCACGCCGATCAGGGCACGATTCGCTTCAACGGAAAAAACCTGACGCGCATGTCTCCCGAACAGGTGGCCGGCTGCGGCATCTCCCGCACCTTTCAAAACATCCGCCTCTTTCCCGGACTGATGGCGATCGAAAACGTCCTGGTGGGCATGCACCTGCACCTGGCCGCCAGCCTCGGCCAGATCGTGCTGAATACCGGAGGCATGCGCCGGGAGGAGCAAAGAGCGTATGAAGAAGCATTTGAGCTCTTGCGGTATACCGGACTGGAAGAGAAGGGGCAGGATCTGGCCAAAAACCTCTCCTACGGCAACCAGCGGCGTTTGGAGTTGGCGCGCGCCCTGGCGGTGAAGCCGAAACTGCTGCTGCTGGACGAACCGACCGCCGGGATGAACCCGAAGGAGACCGAGGAGATGACCAGGTTTATACGCAGGCTGCGGGACGAGAGAAACATCACCATTTTATTGATAGAGCATGACATGAAAGTGGTGATGGGGATCTCCGAGCGGATCACCGTTCTCAACTACGGCGTCAAGATTGCCGAGGGCACGCCGAAAGAGATCCGCAGCCACAGCGAAGTGATCGCCGCCTACCTGGGCGAGGAAGCGGTATAGGGGGGCTGGAAGATGGCGGCAGTGCTGAGCCTGAACAACATAGACACCTATTACGGAGCGATCCATGCGCTCAAGGGAGTCTCCCTGGAGGTCGGAGACGGGGAGATCGTCACCCTCATCGGCAACAACGGGGCGGGGAAAACCACGACCCTGAAGACGATCTCCGGGCTGCTGAAACCGAAAAAGGGAGAAATCCACTTCAAGGAGGAGCAGATCAGCAACCTGCCGGCGCACGAGGTGGCCGCCCGGGGTGTCGCCCACGCCCCGGAGGGGCGGAAGATCTTCCCCCGCCTGACCGTTCAGGAGAACCTGGAGATGGGGGCTTTCAGGATCAGAGAACAGGCCAGGATCAACAACAGCATGAACACGGTCTTCGATCTGTTTCCCCGCTTGAAGGAACGGCGCCACCAGAAGGGCGGCACCCTGAGCGGCGGTGAACAGCAGATGCTGGCGATCGGGCGCGCCCTGATGAGTGAACCGGCTATCCTGCTGCTGGACGAGCCCTCGATGGGACTCGCCCCGATGCTGGTCGATCATATCTTCCAGGTAATCAGGGAACTGAATGCGAGGGGGATCACCATTCTCCTGGTCGAGCAGAACGCCCACAAGGCGCTGAAAATAGCAAACCGCGGTTACGTGCTGCAAAACGGTGAAGTTGCTCTCTCCGGCAGCGGGGAGGAATTGCTCAACAACCCCATGGTGATCGACGCCTACCTGGGATAAAAAAGTGATGAGTAATGCGTGATGAGTAATGAGTAAGACCTATTACCTGTTGCAAACTCTCTGTTTGCAGGCACGAATCATCTGGCTTAGCAGTCGCTTCCGGGTTCAATAACGAGTTAGATGTGATGTACATCGTAGGGTGATGAGAGCCCTCGATTTTTTATTCACTCATCACCCATCACCCGTTACTCATTACTGGCTCTTTTGATGTGGTTATTCTCGTCCACCAGCACCACTTTGGGCTGATAGGTGCGGGCCTCGGCGTCGGAAACTTGAGTGTATGACAGGATGATCAGGATGTCGCCGGGCTCTCCCCGCCTGGCGGCTGCGCCGTTCAGGCAAACGACCCCGGAACTCCGTGTTCCCTCCATGCAGTATGTCTCAAACCGGGCGCCGTTGTTGTTGTTCACCACCTGTACCTGCTCATAGGGCAGGATATCGGCGGCGTCCATCAGGTCCCGGTCAATGGTGATGCTCCCCACGTAGTTGAGGTTCGCTTCGGTGAGTACCGCCCGGTGGATCTTCGATTTCAGCATCGTCCTGTTCATGGCCGCACCTCCAGATAGATGTTATCGATCAGCCTGGTGCTCCCCACCCAGACCGCCGCCGCCAACAAGACAGGCCCCTGTATTTCGGCCATGTCGGCCAGGGTCTGGCCGTCACAGGCATCCACGTAGTCCACCCTGATCGCCGGGTTGGTTAAAGCTTCCAGAATCGCACTTTGCACCCGCTCTGCCCGCCGCTCCCCCTGAAGGATCAGTTCGCGCCCTGCATCCAACGAGCGGGGCAGAGCGAGGGCGGCCTCCCGCTCCGAAGGAGAGAGGTAGGCATTGCGGGAGCTGAGGGCCAGGCCATCCGCCTCGCGCACGATGGGACAGGTGACGATCTCCACGGGCAGGTTCAGGTCTGTCGCCATTTTCCTGATCACCAGAGCCTGCTGGGCATCCTTCTGCCCGAAGTAGGCCCGGTCCGGCCGGGCGATCTGGAACAGCTTCATGACCACCGTGGTCACCCCGCGGAAGTGTCCGGGGCGCAACCGGGCGCACATCTTCTCTGTCAGCACCCCACCGACCTCTACGTGAGTGCTGAACCCCTCCGGGTACATCGTAGCGCCGGTGGGAGCGAAGACAAAATCAACGCCCTCCTCCCGGGCCAGAGCCAGATCGCGCTCCGGGTCCCTGGGATAGGCGGTGAAGTCCTCCTGCGGCCCGAACTGCAGCGGGTTGACAAATATACTCATGACTACCTGGTCGCACTCGGACCGGGCGCGCTGCACCAGGCTCAGGTGCCCCTGGTGCAGGTAACCCATGGTAGGCGCCAGGCCGATGCTCAGTCCCCGGCGCTTGATATCCCGGGCTATCTCCTGCATCTGCCCGGCACTTTCGACGACTTCCATGATCGACTCCAGCCTCCTGTTTGGGATGTGGGACTTCCAACTTCCCGCATATGTCATTGGGAACTGTCATTGGGGACGGTTCTCATTGACAAAATATTTATATGACAGTTTGGAACCGTCCCCCGTGTCACACATCCGCGCCCGCCAGGGCGGGCACCCGCCCACCTCTCACCTGGCTAGGCTGGGCTGAGCTTCCGCCTTAGGCTTATCGTAGCAATAGCAATGCTCCGGCGCCGGGAAACTCCCATCCTTCACATCCGCCTGGTAGGCACGCACCGCCTCTTTGACGATATCGCCCAGCGAGGCGTACTGCCTGACGAACTTGGGCACCCGGCGCGCCGACAGCCCGAGCATGTCGTGAACCACCAGCACCTGCCCGTCACAGTCGGGGCCGGCGCCGATGCCGATGGTAGGCACCTGCAGCCGGGAGGTCACCTGCGCCGCCAGCGCCGCCGGAACGGCCTCCAGCACTAGGGCGAAGACTCCCGCCTCCTCAAGGACCAGGGCGCTATCAAGCAGGCGCCGGGCTGCAGCCTCGTCCCTCCCCTGCACCCGGAAACCCCCGAGCTGGTGCACCGACTGGGGGGTGAGGCCGAGGTGGCCCATCACCGGAATCCCCGTCTCCACCAGGGCTCGCACCACGCTTGCCCGCTCGCTGCCGCCCTCCAGCTTCACCGCCTGAGCGCCGCCCTCTTTCAGAAAGCGCCCGGCATTCAGAATCGCCTCGGGCAGGCTGGCCTGGTAGGATAAAAACGGCATGTCACCAACCACCATCGCCCGCCGTGTCCCCCGGGCCACCGCCCGGGTGTGGTGAATCATCTCGTCCATGGTCACCGGCAGGGTGTCCTCGTAGCCCAACACCACGTTGCCCACCGAATCACCCACCAGCAGCATGTCGATACCGGCCTCGTCCAACAGGACGGCCGTAGGATAGTCGTAAGCCGTCAGCATCGTCATCTTCTCGCCCCTGGCCTTCATCTCCATCAGGGTCGCCGTTGTCACCCGCCCCATCGCTGATCGCTCCTTTGTTTTTTGACTTCTGAGATATAATCCCCACCCCGGCTAATTGCTAAACGCCGGCCGGTGTTTTCTCTTCAATGCGGCCAATGTGGCTCATCAGCAGCAACCGCAGGTCTTTGGCCTGCTCCGGGGTGATCGTGCCCTTGGCCCTGGCGACGTCGACCGTCTTCAGACCGAGGCTTAGGTAGATCCTGAGCTGCTCGGGCAGGCCCTCCAGGGCTGTCAGGTGCTTTTCCAGGGTCCCCGCATCGCCCCGGGCGATCGGCCCGGTCAAGGCTTGGGGAATCCCCAGGGTACGGATATTGTTCAGGGTTCCCGCCACCAGGGGCAGCAGGGCAGGCAGGCGCATCTCTTCGGGGATGTCCGCCTCCTCCAGCAAGTCCAGGCTGGAGGCCAGCAGGCCCACGAAATAGTTGGATGCAGCCACGCAGGCGACATGATACAGTACCTTGGCGCCCGAATCCAGCAGGAATGACTGCCCCTTGAGCCGGGCTACAACCTCCCTGGCGAAGTCATAGCCCCGGGAATCCCCCTCGATGCTGAAATAGGACCCGGGCAGAATGGCAATCGCCTGCTCCACGCTGGCAAAGGACTGGATCGGATGCAGGGACAGGGTGATCGCCCCCTGGGCCGCCGCCGGCGCCAGGGCTTCGGAGGTGAGGGCGCCACTCAGGTGCAGCACGATCTGCCCGTCATGGAAGGCCGCGACCCCCGCCAAGGCGTCAGATACTGTGGCTACCGCATCGTCGCTGGTGGTCAGGAACAGGGCGTCCGCCCGCCGGGCCACCTCAGGTCCGTCAATGGCCGGACAGCCCAGACGTTCCGCCAGGATCTCCGCCGAGGTCTGCCGGCGGCTGGCCACTCCGACCACTTCGTAGCCCGCCTGCTGCAGCAGCAGGGCCAGGGCCGAACCCACCCGGCCACAGCCGATAAAGCCGATCTTCTTGCGCCTATCCGGTTCCGCCGTTCCTTCAGCCTTCATGCCTACAACCTCCCTGCCGTTCAACGAGTTCTTGGCTTCAGTGGGGGCTTGCCTTCCCCCACTGAAGCTTAGAAATCGTTAATGCAGTGACGTAGTCGCTCTTATCCCACCGCTTCAGAGAAGCGGGGGCATTAGAGCGAGTAGTCATCTG
>Ga0187882_1003813_pt1 | contig 12682 bp, 10 predicted proteins | sample June2016WEW_19_1_3_FD_132991 | JGI IMG/M metagenome (GOLD analysis project Ga0187882, IMG submission 132991) | Peatland microbial communities from SPRUCE experiment site at the Marcell Experimental Forest, Minnesota, USA - June2016WEW_19_150 | ecosystem: Environmental > Terrestrial > Soil >...
GGGCGGTACCAGGAAGCTCAGGCGGTTTGGGTGCAGCTCGAGCAGCGGGGCGTCATCGCAAAACCTGCGGACAGCGAGGAGGGTAATTTGGTGTTCAACGGCGGCTTTGAACAACCGCTCTTAGACGCGGGATTCGATTGGCGCTCACCCCCGTCGCCCTATGTTTCCGTTGATTTCGCCGACTCCTCCGCCTACCAAGGGGCGCGTTGCCTGCGCGTCGATTTCCCGGTCAGCCAAAACGATGAATTCGAGCCGGTCTACCAGATCCTTCCCGTGGCCGCTAACAAGGTTTACACGCTCGCGGCTTACGTCCGCAGCAGGGACCTCACTTCCGACAGCGGGCCGTGCTTGCGCGTGATGGATACGGCCTGCCCAGGCTGCTGGGATGCCTCGACGGCCACAACGGTGGGCACCACTCCGTGGCACCGGGTCACCTTGAAGTTTTCTACGGGCACCGAGACCCAGGCCGTGCGCCTCTCCGTGTGGCGCCCCCCCAGCCGAACTTTCCCCATGGAGATATCGGGAAGCTTCTGGGTGGATGGCGTTTCGGTACGCGCTGGGGGAGAAGTCGAACGGTGAGCAAGATCGATCCCCGCTCCCCACTTGACGAACTTTCGACGTTTGGCGATTGACTCTTGACGCCCTCGTTTGCAGCACGCTACAGCCATGCCATCATCAGTCGCCCTTGATCCCAAAATCCCTCTTTCCTGGGAAGCAAGCGCCCAGAGGACCAAGTCGCCGCCGCGTTTGTTTGCCCTCACTCGCGCTTTGCTGGTAGGGACACTGCTCGTTGCGCCGCTGCCTTTTGGCGCCGTCCAGGAATGGGCCTGGGGGACGCTCGCTGTCCTGGCGTTTCTTCTGCTTCTGTTGTGGTCAATAAGCAGCGTGCAACAAGGGGCGGTGAGAATTATTTGGTCACCGCTCTACGTGCCCGCCGGGCTCCTGTTTTTCCTGGGAATGATCCAATTCTTTGGTCACCTCACGATGGATCCCATCGCCACACGGGAATCGCTGCTCAAACTCGCCGCAGACCTCATTCTCTTCTTCGTGGCTGCGCAGCTTTTCGGCGGACCGGCCCCCGCACGCTCAACCCTCGCCCCCTTGGGGGAAAGGGTGGACCCGCTGCAGCGGGTGGGTGAAGGGGTCGGCGGTCCCCCCGCTCCCCCCCTGCGTTGGACGATCGTCGTGTATTCGTTTCTGCTGGCGCTTTTCGCCATCTTCCAGTTCTTCTCGAGCCACGGGTTGATCTACTGGACGGTGAAGAGCCCCGGTTGGACTTTTGGGCCCTATGTCAACCACAACCATTACGCGGGTTTGATGGAGATGTTGATTCCCATCATGGTCGCCAGCGTCTTGACGGTGTTTCGCAAACACCCGTCGTTACCCCCTTCCCGCGCCGATTCATCCCCATACGAAGGATCGGGACAAGTTCCGCGAAACCTGCCTGCGCAGGCAGGGCGGGAATCCTCGACCAGCGCCGTGGCCGTTTTTCTGGGCTGCGTGGTGTTGATCCCAATCGTGTCCGTGCTCCTCTCGGGTTCGCGCGGAGGCCTGATCTCCCTGGCAGTTGAGGTCCTGCTGGCAGCGGTCCTTATCTTCCTGCGCGGGCCGGCGAGCGCGCGCAAAATCACGGCCGTGCTGGGGAGTTCTGCCCTCATCGCCGCCGCACTACTCTTCGTTTGGATGGCGCCGCGCCAAAGCTTGGAGCGGCTCGAGACCGTGGTGGACATCACACATTCGCCCGAGGTAGGTCTGGCCGCGCGCTGGGTTGCGAGTCGTGACTCTCTTCGGATTCTCCGCGATCATCCCTGGGTAGGCGCCGGCCTGGGCAGCTTTGAGACGGTCTTCCCCCGGTACCAGAGTTTTCCCGGCGACCTCACGTGGGATCACGCCCACAACGACTATGCTGAGGCGCTCGCTGAAATGGGCGCTGCCGGCGGAGCGCTGATCTTGTTCGCGCTCGGGTTGTTCTTCTGGCTGGCCTTCGGGAATCTACGCGAACGGCTCAGGCATCGCGCCGGGTGGATCCAGTTCGGCGCCGCGCTCGGCTGCTGCGGCCTGCTCGTCCATAGCTTCGTGGACTTCAACCTCCACATCCCCGCCAACGCCGCGTGGTTCGCCGGGTGCGCGGCACTGGCGACAAGCCCGGGGTCGTTCTTGCACTCCGCGAAGGCATCATGCAACGTTTCGCCAGCTACCGCAGAATAGCCTTTAGGGCATCGGAGCCTTCTTGAGCAGAACATTGGTTACGAATGCACAAGCTAGCGAGAGATTGGTCAAGGACACGTTCCGGGATGTCTGGACCCGGACTGACCCTCGTTCGGCGACGCGGCTTGATCCGCTCTCCGAGGATATTGCTAAGGTTGTTCTTCCTCTTCTACCTAAGCCGGACGGCATAAGGGTGTTGGAGGCCGGCTCTGGCACGGGAAGGATTTCCGCCCTTCTTGCGGAGCGAGGTTACGACGTTACACTCCTGGATACTTCTAGGGAGGCCTTGGAGATTAGCCGCGAGGTCTTCCGGATTCGACATTGCCGCTTTCGGCCGATCCAAGGCTCCATCTTCGCCCTTCCCGTTCCGGACGGATTCTATGATGTCATTTGGAATGCGGGCGTTCTTGAGCATTTTCATTTTCATGAACAGGTGGAGGCGCTACGTGAACTCGTTCGTGCCCTCAGGCCCCGAGGCTTGCTTATTACACTGAATCCCTCAGCTCGAGGATGGGTATATAGGGCCGGGAAGGTCGTTGCTGAGTTACGAGGTAAGTGGGCGGTGGGGCAGGAGTTTCCAGTTCGGACTTTACTGAAACATTGCCTGACGCTGAGTCTCAGCCTGGTGCAAGAAGAGGATGTGTTACCTCAGCACCAGTTTCGATTTTTCGGGAAGTGCGGGTACCCTTTCTTTGAGTTGGGTCGGCGGTCGCAACTAGTACGCCATGCCTATTTGAAGATATTAGGCGGCTACCTAAGGCTGTCAGTCATCAGGAAAGAGTAGTGCACAGGTCACGGGACCTTCCCACCAAGCCGCCAATCGACCGTATGAGGGACAGCGCTGCGCACTCCAAGTTGCTTCGACTTCCACCGCTTCACGGGAACTGTTTAGCTTCCCGCAAGCCTGACTGGAACCGTTCAGCTCTGATGCACCGACGATGCCCACTGTGCGGGAGGGACGATCCTGCGTTGATTTGCTTGCGTCCCGACGGCCTTCCAGTCGTGACGTGCGAGATCTGCGGAATGACTTACGTTGCCGAGGCTCCGTCTACGGAGAATCTTGAAGGGTTCTATCGAGAATACAACCGGCCTAAGGGCTACAACGGGCGCCGCCTTCCAAGATGGCTCTGCCACTTGGAGTGGCTCCTCAGCCCGTATTGCTCGATCCTTGAGGAGACCGGGGGGATAGCGGGTTTTCGGATAGCGGATGTAGGGTGCTCCTTTGGCCGTTTCTTGCAGGTCCTCCGCGCGAAAGGCGCCGACGTTACCGGCATAGAGCTCGACGAGGAGGCGTTGAAATTCCTGGAGTCGATTGGTATCCCCGCCTGCAGAAGGGTAGGCCGACGCGAACTGGACGTTATCTGCGCCCTGCAGTTGATCGAGCACGTCCTGGATCCGGCTTCTTTCGTCGAGGCGGCCTCGCAATCCCTGCACGAGGGAGGGAGACTCCTCTTGAGCCTGCCCAATGCCGCAGGCCTTGAGGAGGTTGGGCCGGCCTGGATCGGGTTTCGTGTCGACCTGGAGCATATCAATTACTTTACGTGTAGAACGCTCGCCGAGCTCTTGGCCATGAGTGGTTTGTACATCGAGCATTATTGGGAGCACGGGCAGCCAGCGATAGGTCAGGGGAAGTCGCTCTTCTCAGCATTGATCAAACGCGGACTCGCGACGCTATTTCAGTCTCCCTCGTTCGCTGATGGGACATATGTTCTGACCGTTTTGGCCAGAAAGGCACGTCGTGGAAGGGATGCCCAGGTCCGTGCCATCCGGTCTCCCTTCGTCGAGCCGGTTTACGGGAGTTCCTGAAATGAAGAAGAGAGTCGCCCTTTTGGTGGGTTCACCTGCTCCCTGGGATCCTCGTTTCGAGAGGATGGCTGCTTCCCCGAAGTATGAGACAAAGGTTTTCTATTGCCGTCGGATGCAGGCAGATCAGCAGTGGCAGATGCGGGCTACTTCATATCCCGCGTCCTTTCTCAGCAATTGGGCTCCACCCTCCTGGCATCGATTCCCGTTGATCTCCGACATCAATCCAGGCATCTGGCGCGCGTTTACGCACTTCCGCCCTGGGGTAGTTGTCGTCCACGGTTTTGCTACGGTTACCTGCCTGCTGGCTATATTCTGGGCTCGTTGCCACCATGTGCCATTCTTGCTCCGGGGGGACTCCAACTTCCTGGATGAAGCAGACCCTTCCCGCAGCCGAAATGGCCTCCGGCGTTGGTACCTGCGGTGGCTAGTCCGTCACGCTGCAGCTTGCCTGTCGATTGGGAAATTAAACCACCGGTTTTGGATGTCTTATGGCGCAGAGCCAAAGAAAATATCCTTCGTGCCCATTGGAGTGGACACGGATTACTTCCGGGAGCGGGCGGAGCCTTGGCGAGCGCGGCGTAAAGAAATAAGGTCAGAAAATGGTTGGACACATAGCTACTTGGTCTTGTATGTCGGGCGCTTGGTTCGCCCAAAACGTGTCGATGTCCTCATTGAGGCGATGCGCAGCCTGGAGCAGGCCCGGAAGGATATAGCGCTACTCATCGTTGGCGATGGGATCGAACACCAGCAGCTCGCGGAGCAGGCAAAGGGCCTCAAGAATGTCCACTTTCTTGGCTTCAGGGATCGTCCCGACCTTCCTCAATACTACGCTATCGCAGACGTATTTGTGATTCCTTCGGAAATCGAGCCATGGGGGATGGTTGTGGTCGAGGCCTTGGCGTGCGGATTACCCGTAATTGCCACCAGGAAGGTCGGGGCGGCGTGGGACCTTATTCAAGAGGGAAAGAACGGCTACGTAGTTCCCGAAAACGATGCCGCCGCTCTGGCAGTTGCCATCGATCGGGCATGCCAATCAGACCGCGCCGCTTTGGGCGAGAAAGAGTCCCGAGAGCTAGTCGCCGACTGGGGTATTGACTCCTACGTGCGGGGCTTGCATTCTGCGCTGGATTACTGCCTGCCAGATTCAGCCGCTTCCCGCTAGGGTTGGTGCGAATCGGTCATCATGAACGGTTCAGGGATTTACATCCTCACGCAATCTTACCTCACACGGGACGGGTGCCGAGAGCAGTACTCGGGCTTGCAGAGGTACGTGAGGGAGTTGGTTCGCTTGGTCAAGGAACGTGATCTGAGGTGCGTTGTCCTGCAAAAAGCCGAGGTCGATTTCGAGACCACTTCGCCGGACGGAGCGCAGGTCATAGGCCTGAAAGTGCGCAACGACTCTTGGGGCGACCCCGTGTTCAACTTCCGTGCCCACCGGCTGATCCCTCCGGGCTCACCCGTTATTTATTGCCTCGTGGAGCTCACCTACCCTTTTGTGCGAGAGAGGTCCCTCGCCGTCCAGCATGGTGTCTGGTGGGACGGCGAGTTCGCGTCCTGGAAGCTGGCGACCATTCGGGCTTTGAACCGCCGCGCGCTTCGGAAGGCAAGGGGGATTATCTGCGTAGACACCAACTACATCAACTGGTGTCTGGATGTGTTGGGGATGCAGGAGACTGTCTTCCAAAAGTGTCACTACGTCCCCAACTTTGTGAATCCCCGAGAGTTCTGCTCGCACCCAGACGATGGGGCGCCGCCGCGCAATGGGCTAATGACGGTCCTCTTTCCCCGGCGTTGCGAGGAGAAGCGCGGAGCCAGTCTGTTCCTGCAGGCTTCAATCCGTCTTTGGAGGCAGGGGCTAAGATTCCGCGCCGTCTTTTGCGGGTGGGGCGCAATGCAGCAGGAAACCAGGCGCATCGCTGGCCAGTCCGGGTTCGGCGAGCTCACCGAGTTCCTCGACGTACCATTCGATGACATGCGATCCATGTACGCCCGAGCAGACGTAGTTGTCATCCCTACCCTCCGCCACGAAGGCACGGCTCTCTCCTGCGTTGAGGCGTTGTATATGGGAAAGCCGGTTATCACCACCTTTGTGGGAGGGTTGCCCAATCTCGTTATACCCGGCTGTAACGGAGAAGTTGTCTCCCCGACAGTAGAGCAATTATCGACCGCTATCGCTCGACTTCTCGATAACGAGGGCCTGCGCCGACATTACGCCTCCAAGGCCCGAGCCATCGCAGAGTCATTCAGTGTCGAGCACTGGAAACAAGCCATTTGGAAGGTCATTTCCCCTTCCTTGCTTGATCAGCAGCTCCAGAATAACTGACAAGAAATGCCCGCAGATATCGATACAGGATTACTAGCGGTTTATCTGGTAGTCGGGATGTTGGCCCTTCTGTTTATCGCCGTGGCCCCGAGGTGGCTCCCGGCCTTGCTCGTGCTTGTCATGCCCACTGACAACTTCGACCTTGAGGGGCCGGTCACATTCACCTTGAGCAGAATTGTCCTCCTCGTATTTGTTATCACGCTTCCAGCCCAAATCGCCGCCGCTCCACGTCAGGCGCGAAGAATGCGGGTTCCGCTTTCACTGTTTGTCTTTCTTCTCGCCGCCATTGTCCTTACACTTGGCTCGCTTGCCTCTTCAGCAAGCATATCCAGCGAAGGCTTTGACCTCCTCCGAGGCCCTGGCTTCCGGCCCATCGTACAAGTGGTTTCGCTCTGCTTGCGCGCTTCGGCCTTTGTGGTAATCCAGATGTGGGCGTCGGATGATGGGTCGTGGGCCAGAGTCTGCAAAGCCACACTCTTTGTTTCCAGCTTGGTGGCAGCCTACGGGGTTTACCAGTTCATTGGTTTCTATAGGGACTGGCCCGTCATGGCGATACACCGATCGCAAACCGACCTGTCTGGATACTACTCCGAGTTTGCAATTGGCTCCCTCAAAATCTTCCGTGTCGGCTCCTTTGTGGGGGAGCCGAAGGCGGCTGCCCAGTTCTTACTGCCCAGCATCGTCTTAATCATGTTTGCCAGGAGCACAGCAATTCTTCGGCTACGGTCGTGGCTCACGAGCGTTCCGATATTGCTGTTACACTTGGTCGCATTCATCTTGACTTTCGCCACGTCAAGCTTTTTTGGCCTTTTCATAAGCCTGCCGATTTTGTCGTATCTCTTGTGGAGATTCCCGGGGCGGTTGCGTCTGGATAGACTCCTTATCGCTGTCTTCTTTTTGTGTGTTGCAGTTGGGGCTGCAATCGCGCTTGGCGGGGGCCGCGAAACTGCGAGCGAAATATACAGCGCTAGGATTACTGAACGTTTCCAACTCTCGGGCAGTCCCGAACGAGCCGCTCTTGACTTCCTGGAGGAACATCCCCGAAGTTTAGTGACGGGCATCGGGTGGGGCAACGCATCCTTTGTCCTCCGCCCCTATTTCGATCCCAATTATTATCGTCCTCTCACCGTCAGCTTGAACTCCGGCTACTTCCAGATCCTGTTGGAGGGAGGACTCCTTGCGCTGTTGGCCTTCTTATGGTTTTTGGGCGGGTCGCTTCTCCGCGCCGGTCGTATTGCCGTGAGAGAACAAGACAATGAGTACAGGGGCATGCTGACTACAACGCTGGCTGTTTGTGTGGTGCTCGCTGTCACCCATGCCTTTCTCGGCGCTGAATCGCAAATCTGGGTCTTTTGGGGGCTACTCGTCAGCCTCTGTGGGGCGGAGGCTCGAAGCGGTCCCGTTCGGGTCTACGGCCGCAAGGGCCTTTTCAATCAAGCCCTAAGCAGAGAGGCCGCTCGGCCCTGAGCTTGCGCCGCTTCAGGATCTTGGGTTCGCCGCGTAGATGGGCCGGTCGGCAATGGGCATCGGAGAACTTCACTTAACATTACGTGCAAGCCTCGTTGCGGGAACTGTTAGGAGCAAAAAGTTAGCATGAAAGTTGTCATCAAGGCAGCGTCGGTGAAGATGGGCGGCGCACTCACTTACATTTGCAATTTCCTGCGGCATGCCGCCACAATGGCTCCTGATTGTGAATACGTCGTTCTCCTACCTTCCGAAACGATTCCCGAACTGCCACGACTTCCTAAGAACGTAAGGTTCATAGCTGCACCCACGGAGGGAATGACCCCGCTAGCGAGGTTATGGTGGGAGCAGGTAAGTGTCAGGAAGCTGTTGGCAGAAGAGAAGCCCGACCTTTTCTACGCAACAGGTAATCTCGGAATGCTCCACTGTCCGGTCCGTCAGCTACTGCTAGTCGAGGGACTGCTTTATTTTTCGAAAATCTATCAGCGGGTCATGCTACCGAAACATAGCTTGAGCTGGCGTGTGGCATACACGCTACGCCGCTGGCTGATCTGCCGGAGCGTGCGAAGCGCCGATGTCGTGATGACCCCGACGCAGGCCATGCTGGATGAACTGCGGGACTTCGTTGACGTCCCGCCGCATAAGGCGCTAGTAAACCCTTATGGGGTCGCCCCCCCAGAACCCTCGTCGAGCGACCTCCCTTTGCGGTCAAAGACAGGGCGAAGCAACGCCGGCAATTTGTGCAAGCTGCTTTACGTTTCGCTCTATGGGGAACACAAAAACCTGAGTACGCTTCTGAAAGCAATTCTGCTCCTCAATGAGGATGGCGCGGGCAAATTCCTGCTCCAAACCACCGCAGACCCCGCCTGTGAAGGGGCCGCTCGGACGGTCACGCATCGGGAGGATAGCACCCTCGCCCAAGAGCCGAGCGTGTCCGCGTGGGTACGGTTCCTTGGACCCTTGTCGAGAGAGCAAACGGAGCGCTTGTATCTTGACTCTGACATCTTCGTCTTCCCTTCGTTAACGGAGTCATTCGGCTTCCCTATGGCCGAAGCCATGTCCTACGGCTTGCCGATCGTCGCTTCCGACACACCGGTCAACCGAGAGATTTGCGGTGAGGCTGCGGTCTATTTTAGTCCGCTAAACCCGGAGGATTTGGCTCGGCAGGTTCGCCGTGTGGCGGCGGACGCCTCCCTCCGACAGCAGTTGAGCACCAGAGGGCAGCAGCAAGTACGCAACAAATTTCGCTGGAATAGGCATGTTCGCCGCATCCTGAACATCGCTTCTCGAATTGGCCAAGAGGCCGTCGATGAATACAAACCAGCACGGGCTTTCGAATAGTTCGAACCGTTTAGGCCAGTTGCCCGCGACCTTGCCTCATCGGTTCACACGCACGCTAGGAGACAGCCAAGAACGCATCGGAAGGCCAATCACAAGTGTACCCCAACTTCCGACAGAACCCCCGCTGATCATCGACGATTTAGTGTCGGCTCTAACCCAATGAACCCTTTAACCAGTGCGCCACCCAGCAGGCTGAAGGACAAGCCCCAGCGATACGAAGCATGGATACTCGCGGCTTCACTGGCGATATACTTCTTGTTGAATCTCGTCACGGGCGTACGGTGCCCCTCGGCGACTTTTGACGAAGCGGGATGGACGGATCCAGCTGTCAACCTTTTCCTCGGAAGAGGTTTCACCTCATCCGTTTGGTACACTCACCCGCCCACCTCGTTCTGGGCAGGTAATGTGCCGTTACATCCGCTGCTCCTGTATTGCTGGCTCAGGGTATTCGGATTCAGTATGCTGGCAGTGAGGTCCCTCGGCTACTTCCTCGCCGCCGCTGCGATGCTACTGTTGTGGATCGCGCTTCGGCGGCTCGGCTGGATCGTAGATTCATCATGGCGCTTGACTGCGGTTGCTCTGACCGCCTGCGGCTACGGTGTAGCTTATGGCTACAGGATGGGCCGCCCTGATCCCCTGACTATCCTCCTCGTCTGCGCCAGCCTCTTGGTGTTCAGCATCCGGACGCGCGGCTTACGCCTTGGGGGACTCCTCTGGATGGGGTTCTTGTATCCGTGGGCGGGACTGCAATTGGCCGTTTACGCCCCCATCCTATTGGTTCTCGTTTTTGCTTTCACGCGTGGCCGCTACACGCAAGAGGGTGGGTGTGTTCTTGCCGGCGAATCAATTGGAGCAGGAGTTCTCGTGGCCTTGTATTCGGTCCACGGCGTCCTTCGTGATTTCATGCGGTCAGCAGTTGGGCTGCACACATCACTTGGCCAAATGACTATTCTCTACAAATTGCGGGACGCGAAAATGAACTTCGGCGGATTCCTGAAGGATCCCAGTTTCCTTATCCTCCTCGCCCTTGCATTCACAGTTGCCCGGGTAAGTGCGAGGTCGGGCAACTTTCGATGGAAATCGTTTCTGGGGTTTGCCATCTGTTCGAGCCTCTTTGTGCCCGTAGCCGTTTTCGTCCTCGGGATTTATCCAATTTATTACAGTTGGATGGCCTACCTGCCTCTGGTTATATGCCTTTGTGCCTCGCTCGGGCAAGGGATGTCCCTAAGGGAAACGAGTAAGGCAAGGTGGCTGGTTACTGCGAGTATTGTACTCGCGATCCTTCTGGGATTACCTGCATTTAGTGCTCTGTCCGCGTCACGTTGGAGCGAAGGCGATCCCGCCCAGGTCGAACAATTAGCCGCTGGAGCAATACATCGAGAAGATAGGGCTCTGATTCACTACAGCGCCTATTACGGAGCCAAGAAACACGCTAATGAGGTTTACCTCGACTTTCTCCTTCCTCGATTGACTGCTGAAGAGAAAGCCAGCATCACTGTCCTTGTTATAAGGCCAGAGGATTTCTCTGAGGACGTTCGCCAATTGGGAGGGCCTTGGAGTGACGTGGGGAAAGGCGTCCATTCGCCGGACGGAAGTGGATTATACGGACTGGCCCACACAAAGATCTTTGAGCTGTACAACTTTGAGGTCTACCGCCGTGCACAGGCCATAGCCAAGCCTGGCCGGCGCCCGGGCAGCGATGGCGGGCTTGGCGAAGCTCGGGGTGCAGGGCCGGCTGAGCGGGCAGGCACGCCGAGGCCGAAAAGCACTTGAATGCCTCCCACCTTACTTGAATCCGGTAAGCGCACGCCGTTGACTGTCCTTGTTCTGACTTCCAATGAACAACTGAATATCGCGGACTGCCTTCGCTCCGTTGAATGGGTTGATGAAGTCATCGTTGTGGACTCATTGAGTACAGACCGCACTGTCGAAATAGCTAAGGCGACGGGGGCGAGAGTCTATGCGCATCGGTTCGAAGGCTACGCCGAGCAGCGCAACTGGGCGCTTGAAAACCTTCCATTTTCGCATGACTGGATCCTGATGCTGGACGCCGACGAGCGAATCCCTCAGGCTCTGGCGGAAGAGATATCGCAGGTCGTCGCGGAGAATCGTCAAGACCCTGCCGGCTATTACATCAAACGGCGCTTCCACTTTCTTGGCCGGTGGCTCAAGCATGGTGGCCTATATCCCACGTGGCTCTTAAGGTTGTTCCGGCGCGACCGTGCTAGGTTTGAGAATCGCCCGCTAAACGAGCACATCGTCCTGGAGGGTAATTCGGGCTATCTGAGCCAACCATTCGATCATCAGGATCGGCGACCTCTCGCAGACTGGATCTCAAAACACAACCGCTATGCGGACCTCGAGGCGGAGGAGTTCCTTCAGGAAGAGTTTCAGGGAGGATATCAGGGCACGATCGAAGTTCGATTCTGGGGGAAACAAGCTGAGAGGAAGCGCTGGATCAAACTGAACGTGTGGAATCGATTGCCACTACTCCTCCGCCCGTTTCTGCTCTTCTTCCGAAACTACTTTTTCAAGGGCGGCTTTCTGGATGGCGCCCCCGGCTTCATTTATCACGTCCTCTGGAGCTTTTGGTATCCATTTCTTGTGAGCGCAAAAATCATTGAAAGAAAAAAGATGTTCCCTTCCGAAGCGATGGGTTCGTTGTTCAAGGTAAACGCCAAGACTTCGCTTACTTGCGAACAAAGTGAGCAGTCTAAATTGGGCGCCTAGATCGCATGTGTGGCATGGTTCGAGCATTTGGAGAAGTCGACCGCGATGACACAGGCTAACTTTGCGGTTCAGACCTACTGGGATTCCAAGCCTTGCGGATCCCTGGAGCCCACAGCTTGGAAGGCCCCTACGGAGTTCTTCGAGGCCCATGCCGAGCTTCGCTACACGCGCGAGCCTGAAATCGTTGCCTTTGCAGGGTTCGAGAAGTGGCGAGGACAACGAGTTCTCGAGATTGGCGTTGGCATGGGAGCGGATTTTGTTCGCTTCGCAAAAGCCAAGGCCAAGATATGCGGAATTGACCTCTCACGGCGCTCCCTCGGCTTGGCACTCCAGAACGCTGAAATTAACCACATCTCTCCCACCTTGCTGAATGCCGATGGTGAATCACTACCCTTCCCCGACGAGAGCTTCGACTTAGTCTACTCCTGGGGTGTGTTGCACCACACTTCGAATATCGACCGAGCGTTACTTGAAATCCACCGGGTTCTCAGGCCGCACGGTGAATGCCGACTGATGCTGTACCATCGATGGTCGCTTGTCGGACTGCAATGTTACATTCGCTATGGTTTGGGTAGACTGCGACCTTTTACCCCACTCTCCAGGTTGATTGCAGCACACGTCGAAAGTCCTGGGACTAAGGCTTATACACTGGGCGAAGTTAAGTCACTCTTGGGAAAGTTCTCGACGGTTGAAGTCAAACCGGTGGTAACCGCGTATGACCTCCGCTTCGGAAGGCGGAGGTTTGCTCCCCAATGGATGCTTCGATTGATTCCTGACCGGCTCGGCTGGTTCCTCCTGATTCGCGCCAAA
>Ga0187882_1003821_pt1 | contig 12656 bp, 11 predicted proteins | sample June2016WEW_19_1_3_FD_132991 | JGI IMG/M metagenome (GOLD analysis project Ga0187882, IMG submission 132991) | Peatland microbial communities from SPRUCE experiment site at the Marcell Experimental Forest, Minnesota, USA - June2016WEW_19_150 | ecosystem: Environmental > Terrestrial > Soil >...
AAGAAATCTCCGCGGCGACCGCGTTCTCTGTCGCCAACGTCCGTGCTGTGTTAATCAGTGTCTTGTTCAAGTCCGTGTCTGTCCGTGTCTTGACGCACCTTAGATGCAGGTTACCGAGGATATTCATAAAGTTAATGTAAGAATCGTATGGTGAATCGTAGGGATTGAAATACTTATGCACGTCCCCGTCCGCGAAATACTTTGTGCACATATAATAGAAATGGTCCGAGGTCTGGAGTTTACGCCAGTCGCTGATAAGCTTGGCGTCGCCGGACCCTTTTATCTTCTTTTCGAGACGATACAGCTCGTGAATGGCGTTGGACTGCATTGCGTTGCCAAGCCACGCAGAAAGGTCTCTTTCGGTATCGGCCCAGCTTATCAGGTGAGGGACATCAACCACTCCCATCGGCTGATACGTCTTCACAACCTCGCTCGGCGTCTTGAAATTGTTGTCCGGGTGTCTGAGGATTTCCTCCGGCAGATGGTACATAAAATCGAAGATGCCGGTTTCCTTCCACTGATGCTCGCCGAATGTCTCGTAGTCCATAAACAGGTTGACGACGAAGCCGTTGCCGTTGACCCTGTTGACCCAATGCGCGAATTTGTCGGCGGTCAGCGGCCACTGAGACCAGTCGCGATTGGAGAACCGAAACGCGATATCGTCGCTCAGGGAGTAATTTTTAAGCAGGAGTCGCAGGCGATTGCACCCTTTCGGGGTATAAACAAAATTCGGGCTTCGATAGCCGAGGATGTGGTCCGCGCCTTCGCTGATGACCGCGTCGAAGCAGCCCATCGACTCAATTAGCGACGCCAGGTCGTTATTGTAGATAAGCTCGGTATTTCGGAAGACACGGGGCGTCTGACCGAAAAGTTCCTGAATCCTCTGGACTTGCTTGTTGACCTGGGCCGCGAACTCATTGCGGGAATAGAGGAAACTCAAGCTGTGGTAATAGGTCTCCGCCAGGAATTCGACACAGCCGGTTCGCGCAAGGGCATCGAAAGTGCTGAGAACTTCCGGAGAATACGCCTCAAGCTGTTCGAGCAGGACGCCCGTAACGCTGTAAGCAACCTTGAACCTGCCGTCGTATTTGCGAATCAGGTCCAGGATAAGCCGGTTGGCCGGCAGGTAGCACTTGTTGGCGACCTTTCGGCAAATCTCGGCGTTCTTGCGGTCATCAAAATAATTGATGTTGTTGTCAAAGACGGTGTAATGCCTTAGACGTGTCGGCTGATGAACCTGAAAGTAAAAACAAACTGAAGCCATTCCTTGGTTCCTTATCGAATGATTTGTCATTCCTGCGCAGGCAGGAATCCAGTTTCTTATTTATACTCCCGCCCCAACAAGCGCTTCCTCATAGATTTTTGCGCATCTTGCGGCGGAATCTATCCATCGTAGTTTTCTCACTTCGTAGTTGCCGTGGCTTCTCAATGTAACACCGAGAGGCGGCTACTTCAAAACAGCCACTATTTTATTCGCGATTTCATCAACATCCCAGAAATCGACTTTCAACGCGTGCGTGATGACCTCTGAGACGCCGCTTTGCTTGCTGATAATAATGGGGACATCGTTGTCTAACGCCTCCAACGGCGCGATGCCGAACGGCTCCGACACCGAGGGCATAACATAGAGGTCCGCCATCTTGAAGATTTTATTGACGTCCTCGCCGCGGAGAAAGCCCGTGAACAGGACCTTGCTTCCGATGCCAAGTTCGGCGGCCATTTCAACCGCGCGATGCATAAGGTCGCCGGAGCCGGCCATTACGAACCTCACGTTGTCGAGTTTTTCGAGGACCTTTTTGGCGGCCCTGAGGAAGTAATCCGGGCCTTTCTGCATTGTGATTCGTCCGAGGAACAGGACGATTTTTTCGTCTTTCTTGATGGTGGTATTTCCGACGAGCAGGTTGGAGTTGCCGTTTCTTTCGACGCCGTTATAAACGACCTCGACCTTGTCGCCGCTGACTCCGTACCGGCTGATGACGATGCTGCGGGTCAGGTAACTTACAGCTATGACCCTGTCGGCGGCGTGCATACCCATCCGTTCAATGTCATAAATCATCTGGTTGACGTGCTCACCGCTGCGGTCAAACTCCGTCGAGTGGACGTGTACAACCAACGGCTTGCCTGTCGCCCTTGCCGCCGCCACCCCAGCCGGATAAGTCATCCAGTCATGAGCGTGGATAACGTCAAATTGCTCACTGGCCGCCAGTCGAACAGCAAGGTCCGCGTAGCGTTGCACCTCAGTGTACATATCTCCGCTATAATCAAGCGTCCCCACAAACTTGCCTGTCCTGCCATGCGAGGCCTGCATCCGCGAGATAGATTCCTCTATTTTTTTCTGGTAGTTGTCGGCGGTCAAATACGGCTGCAACGGGGAGGTTATCGTCCGGAAAACCACATTTTTCAACTGTTGAACCTTCATGGGCGTATGAATCGACTGCTGCATCGCGGGACTTACGAGTTTTACATGCGTGGCGTATTTACTCTGAACCACGGTAGGCAAAACGAACGTAATTTGCACGCCCATCTGGTCGAGCGCCTTGGTCAGTCCGTAGCACGCCGTCCCCAGCCCTCCACTGATAAACGGCGGAAACTCCCAACCAAGCATAAAAACTTTCATTATGTTCCTCGTTGCTTAACAGTCGTAACCATCTAACAATCAATGAGTTACAATCAGCCGACCTGTCAACATCGGAAATGTAAACTCAAAGCGGTAAAACAAGACCACCCATTGTTTTACAAGTTCGCTATCGACAGGAAGTTAGACCATCTTTATCGCATTCCTCACCAAAAATAACACATCCAAATATCACTTGCCTGATATAATAATCGGGATTTTCACGCCTGGCAGTTGAACAATTCTTGGTTAATGTGGCAATTCGAGCAGAATAACGTGGTATTTTACCGGTCCACTTATGGATGGATATGCTCTATAGACGTTGAGTAAATTTTTTCAACAATTTGCGGTATTTCCTGATATGAAGCCCGCTTTGGTGCGTTAACGACTGATAACTTGGCGCACAACGATAGTATCGCAACGGCGAACCGGGCGATTTGAAAACTGAGAGGACAGAAAAAAGGCCGATTCGTCCGGAGACGAACCGGCCTGATTCACCTCATACCCTTCTTTACGTAACCTGATGAAAACAAAGGGCTTATGTGACGGACCGGTTATAGGTCCTGCGGCTTAAGAGTGCTGCGGCGGTTTGCCTTTGTCCTTTCAGCAGCTTTGTCGAGCATGCAATAGACCTTATCGCTGATGGCGCCGATTGCCTCGGACGAGGTCATCATTTTCTTGCTCTTTATGTAAGCTCTTACTTTACTAGCCACAATTAAAACTTCCTTTTGCTTTGCCATGTTCCAAAAACCTCCATAAATTAAGAACCCAAAATCCAAATTAGCCGACCCACACCATTAAGTCAGCAAACGAATTAAACGTCTTATATGGGGGAAAGGCGGGCCGTTTGCAACAAAAAAATGCGTATAAATGCAAATTTTTAATATGGTGTAAAAGGGGTTATTTTGAACAATCGGCTTAAGTTTTTGATAATTAGAGTCGAGAGTTTTGACGAATAACTTAATGATGAGATTTTAGTAGGTGATATTTTCGGACACAGAGGGTCTTGTAGTAGGGAGATGTAAAATGAATAAGCGGATTCGCAAGACACACAAATCGCATTCGACAAATGTCGGCGACAATGCTCCGGCACGAGCTTCGACTGAGCTGGGCCGAAAGTCCTCCGCCGTGACGAGAGGTCGAGGCCGGGGGATGCAGGAGCTTGTAATGGTCGCAACGGCCAGCACAATGGACGAGGCAAAGGAGAATGAGACGCTGCTGAAGAACAATGAGATTCCGGCGATGGTCAAGCAGAGACCGAATGAGTTCGGCGAGGGTACACATTACGCGGTGCTGGTTCCGGAGGATATGGCCGACGAAGCCCACGTGATAATCGAATCGCAGGACGCGTATGACGATTTTTACGACCTCGGACTGAATGATGAGAGCGAGGACGATTTAGAGGGCGAGATTTTCGAGGATTAATTTTTAACCACAGATTACACAGATTACACGGAAATAAATTAAAACTGGACCCCGGCTAAAAACGTGCCGGGGCAGGAAGGATACAATGGAAACGAATGAACAATCCAATGAGCAACAGCCCGTGGAAAGCAAAGTGGAAGAGGAACGCAGAGCCAGAGATGACCGCAGAGCTGGCGTGGTGGACAGGCGTCTGGGACTTGACCGGCGTCGTGGGCCGGGTAAGCGCAGGAGCGATGACCGCAGGAGCGCTGAAGAAGGACAGATGTCCGATGAGCAGTTTGAGTTCCTGATGGCAATCAATGAATACAAAAAGGCCAACGCCCGCCCCTTCCCCACCTGGACAGAGGTGCTGGAGGTAATCAAGGCCCTGGGCTACAGGAAAACTGCTGAGCCGAGCGCGCTGGCGGAACACAATAGGAACGGAGGACCCGACTTCGCCCAAGGGGCTACGCCGGGCAGGCAGAATACTGAGGACTGAAAAACAGCGTGTAGCGGATAGTTATTGAAAGCCCTGTCCCAAGATGGGGCTTTTTTGTTTTGCCACCCCGCTTCGCCCTGCGGGCTACGCAGGGCAGACAGAGAATTCTTTTTTTGCCACAGATTACACGGATTAACACGGATTTTCCCTTCCTTAAAATAATTAGCCCTGCCATCTCCGCCCGCCTGCCCTCGAATATTTTTGTCGGGGGTGGCGAGTGGCAGGGTTACTTTTGTCATTCCCGCGAAAGCGGGAATCCAACTGTAGGGCAGGGTTTACCCGCCGAAGTTTGCCCGCTTCCGACTTCGCTAAAGCTACGCCGGACGAGTCGCAGGGCGAAAAATGGCTGACACCTTTTCTTTCGATAAATGGCTTAAAAGACAAAGTTTTGCTCTGTTTTCCCTTTGTATGTCCGGCTGTAAAGCCTATAATTAAAATCGCCTTTGCTGGGGGGCAAAAGGCAACTTGGAGAAGGGTATGAGAGAGGTAGCATATCTATCAGGAGCAATCCGCTTACATAAACATTCGTGCGCACAAGGTGCGCCATAACCATTACTAAATTCTTTTAGAAGGAGAAGGAAAATGAAAACGAATAATAACCAACTTCGCACGGCGTTGTTCGCCGTGACCATGCTGGTCTTGTTGGCCAGCGGCCTCGCACACGCCGATAACATTTATGTGTCGTGTTACGGCAACGTTTCGTCAAATGGGACGATTGAGAAATTCAATTCGAGCGGAAACATGTCCGTCTTCGCATCGGGTTTGATCCACCCTAATGGTCTTGCGTTTGACAGCAGCGGCAATCTCTATGCGAGCACTAACAGCAATAACAATACGATTATGAAATTCGATTCAAGCGGAAATAGGTCCACCTTTGCATCGGGATTGAGCACCACTAATGGGCTTGCGTTTGACAGCAGCGGGAATCTTTACGCAGCCAGTTTTGCCATGAACACGATTATGAAATTCGATTCGAGCGGAAACTGGTCCACCTTCGCATCGGGTTTGAGCTCACCCCAAGGTCTTGCGTTTGACAGCAGCGGCTATCTCTACGCGGCCAATTATACCAGCGGGACGATTACTAAATTCAATTCGAGCGGAAACGGTTCGTTCTTCGCATCGGGTGGGTACAGCATTGTAGGTCTTGCGTTTGACACCAGCGACAATCTCTACGTAGCCAATTATTATGGCGGTACGATTACCAAATTCAATTCGAGCGGAAACGGGTCCACCTTCGCATCGGGTTTGAACTACCCTCACGGTCTTGCGTTTGACAGCAGCGGCTATCTCTACGTGGCTAATATAGGCGGCGGAACAATCGAGAAATTCGATTCGAGTGGAAACGGGTCAATCTTCGCATCGGGTTTGAGCCAGCCAGCATTTATCGCGACGCAGGTTCCTGAACCCGCCACGCTTTTGCTTCTCGGCCTGGGTGCGGCGATAGCGGCCAGAAGGCGGTAAAATACCTCGTTTTTTCTCTTGACAGCCACCGGCACAAGGGTATAATCAAAATCGCCTTTGGCTGGGGGCAAAAGGCAAAGAGGGCTTGGTTGTGTAGCCGAGCGTTTAATATGGGAAATCACATATAAAAGAAGAACTTGGAGGAGAGCAAAGATGAAAACCAGAACAACATTTATCCTGTTTCTTACAGCCATACTAACCCTTGCGGCGGGTAGTGCTTTTGGCTTATATAGCGGCGGCAGCGGTACACCGGGTGACCCATACAAAATCGCCACAAAAACAGATTTGCTGACTTTGGCTATCACTTCAGGGGATTACAGTAAATGCTTTATTCTGACGGCGGATATTAATATGGGAGGAGGGACCTTTACGACGGCAATCATTGCCGCGGATACCAATCCGAACAGCGGTTTTCAGGGAATAGTCTTTTCAGGTACATTTGATGGTAACGACCATAAGATTACTAATTTCACCATAAACGGCATAAACGGCGCAAGTTTCGTCGGCTTATTTGGCTATATTGTCTCTGGCGGCAATATTAAAAATCTCGGTCTTGAGAACTGTTCGGTCAGTGGTTCTTCTGGTTCTTATTATGTCGGCGGTCTGGTGGGATACAACAGCGGCGGAATCAGTGATTGTTATTCGACGGGTGCGGTCAGCGGTTCTTCTGGTTCTTCTGATGTCGGCGGTCTGGTGGGATTCAACACCGGCGGAATTAGTGATTGTTATTCGACGGGTGCGGTCAGCGGTTCTGGTTCTTCTAATGTCGGCGGTCTGGTGGGATACACCTTCAGCAGCAGCAGTATCAGCAATTGCTATTCGACGGGTTCGGTCAGCGGTTCTTCTAATGTCTATGTCGGCGGTCTGGTGGGATTCAACTTCAGTAGCGGCAATATCAGCAATTGCTATTCGACGGGTGCAGTCAGCGGTTCTTCTAATGTCGGCGGTCTGGTGGGATACAACTTCGGCAGCGGCAGTACTGTTAGCAGTTTCTGGGATATCAATACTTCCGGTCAGACGGCCAGCGCAGGCGGGACAGGCAAGACTACCACTCAAATGAAAACATTTTTGACATTTACCTCGGCGGGATGGGACTTTAATTCTGTCTGGGTCTTGCCGCTGGGACAGTACCCAATGTTATTTCTACGCCAAGCGGGCGACCTGAACTATGACGGCCGGGTAGATTTTGCTGATTTCGCGATTTTCGCCGACAACTGGCTCGCAGGCGAGTAACTACTAAATACTATCGACTCTTGTTCAAAACAGCGAGAGTGGTTATTGATGTTCTGATTCCGCCCGCCCTCGGCGAGTGGCAGGGTTTCCCTTCCGTTCTTGCAATCCGTTGAACGCTGCTTCTTTCTTGACTCTTTCTCTCCAACATACTAAATTGATGTTTAAGGGATTAGATAGTACTGGGCTTTAATAAAAAAAACGAAAGGGCTATATCATGGCCAAAACAAATCGCCTCACGAATAACTCAGACGAAACCGATATATCTCTCCTTGTCTCGGGCGATTCAATCTTCACAATTCCATATTTCCAACGGGCATATAAGTGGAAACCGGGGCGGCTTAAACAACTAAACGAGGATATTCTTAATGTAATCGACGAGTCCGGCCTACATTTCCTGGGTGCCATAATCGTGCATGGTCGTCGGTCTAATCCAGCCGATCCAAATCTCTACGATGTAATTGATGGACAACAGCGCATCACAACTCTATTTCTCTACCTTGCTGCTATCGTAAAAACTTTATGTGACCTCAAAGAGATAAATGAAGCTAAACAACTTTTCCTCAAATATCTAGTGATTGGACGCGATACCGGACAGATTTCTAATCTCAAACTACATTCCTGTAAAGAAGACCGCGCTCAACTTAACCGAGTGTTTGAAGATATTCTCTCTAATGAGGCATTCTTGAATTCATTAGAGGCCTTCAAAATCAAATACATGCCTGCAACTGGTGCCAAGCGAGGAACCCTCTGGAACAACTATCGTGCAGCAGCTCGTTTCATGAAAGACCAAGTTGAACAAGGTGGAATCGACCGTATTCGGGAAGTATATACCGCAATTCTGTCATTCATGAGTGTTGTCCAGATTGATGTGAATGATCCCACTAATGGTCCTAAGATATTTGACAGTCTCAATTCGCGACAGGAACCAATGACAGTTGGCGATCTTGTTCGAAATGAGATTTTCTCGCGAATTGCAAAAGAGGAACCACCGACTATCGAACGAATCGACGAACAATATTGGCAGCCTTTTTATAAGCATTTCCAACAGGGGAGTAAAAATCTTTTTGACTTGTACTTCTTTCCTTATGGCCTAATCCACAATCCTAACCTGAAAAAGTCTGAAGTCTACAATGCTCTCCGCGCAAAATGGAAAGATATTGATGACCCTGAAAAGATAATCTGCGAACTGCGCGAGTATCAGAATGCCTTTATAGATATTTCTTGTGGAACAAACTTTCAAGAGCATACGAAGAATATTTGCCGATTATTTCGCAATTTTCACGAATTGGGCGCACCCAATTCGGTATATCCATTCCTAATGAATTTGTCCAATGCTGCACGAGATAATGTCCTTTCGGAAAACGAAGCCACTCAAGTTCTTGAAGTAGTTGAATCCTTTCTTGTTAGGAGGGCGGTGTGTGGGCATGAACCAACTGGATTGCACGCCGTCTTCAAAAGGCTTTGGGTAGATTGCGGAAATAAACCAACCCGAGATTCTGTGATCAAGCAAATCAGTAAGCACAAAACCGTCCCCTGGCCTACGGCAAATGACTTCAAGAAGGCAATTAAGTCTCGCCCTCTTTATGGTGCTGGTATCACTTCGTATTTGATCCTCGAATATGATCGCTCTCTGAAAGGAGACCAACCAAATAATATCCCCTGGATAGAACATGTCTTACCTGATTCACCTACTAAGGACTGGTTAGAGATATTCACCAAAGAACAACATGAAATGCTGAAAGATCTTCTTGCTAATTTAATCCCCTTGTCCGAGGGGATGAACAGATCGGTTTCTAATAAACTGTACAAAGATAAACGCGACAAGTATATAAAAGATTCTATGTTTAAGAGTTCTAGGGAGTTCGCCCAGAATTTCAAGGAATGGACGCCAGAATTGCTCGAGAAAAGAGCGGAAGAATTGTCTAAGTGGGCGGCAGCAAGATGGATTTATTAGTCTCCACGCTGTCGCTTCGCGACAAAATTAACTCCGGCCAAGTTTTAACTTCACCCTTCTAACTTCTATCTTTCGCCTTCTGTATCCTGTCTTCTGTCTCCGGTCTCCTCAACTATCCGCTACCCGCTGTACGCTGAACGCTGCGTTATGTTAATTTAGGTAATTCGACCAAACGCTCATGCGCGAGAGCCCTAAAAAAATCCGGCAATTTTTGAAAAAATTTTTATTCCTTACGGCAAAAGAACTTACGGATTTTGGGCAGAAGAACGATGTTTTGTAAGTGCTGAAAATACCCAAAAATTCACCTTATATATAGAGGGACCATTTTCCTCAGGATGGCAGGCACAAGTGATATTAAAAATCAAAAAGCAAAAGGCAAAAAGACAACGCAAAACTCAAAAATGCCTGTGCTGTTCGGCTGGTGAATCTGCCATACGAAACGTTTCCGCATTTTTACTTTTTTATATTTGATTTTTGATTTAAGAAAGGGGAGGAGTATGTCTGCCCAACTAACAATAAAGATACCCGTCTGGCTCGATTTTCTTTTCACCTGCCCCCTGCTCGCCTTTCGCCTGCTCCGTTATGGCTACACCTTCCGCCGGATTTACCTCGGCGATGGTGAATTCACTATTTTAGACCCGAAGGATTATTACCTGTATAGCCGTTTCAAATGGAGCGTCGCTGGTCACGACGGAAAATTCTACGCCGTCAGGGGCATAAAAACCGGGCGTAAGAAAATGAAATTAGAGCGTCTGCACAGAATAATTATAAATGCCCCGGACGACCTTTTTGTTGACCATAAAAACGGCAATTCTCTCGACAATCGAAGAGATAACCTCCGTTTGGCAACAAGTTCTCAAAATCATTGTAATAAAATAATCGATAAGTCAAAATCCTCATCACAATACAGGGGAGTTATTTTTAGAAAGAAATCTGGTCGTTATATTGCACAAATCACATATAAGGAGACAAATCATTATTTGGGCTCATTCGATAACGAAATCGACGCCGCAAAAGCATACGATGCTGCTGCCAGAAAGCACCACGGTGATTTTGCAAGGTTAAACTTTCCACAAGATTTAGCTGGAGCTTGTCCGCCGAAGCTTTAGCGAAGGCGGAATGATGCGGCGAAAAAACATCACGGTGAATTCGCAAGGTTAAATTTTCCGGAGGAAAATCAACTGTCCGCTATACGCTGAACGCTGTTCGCTGTATATTAAGTAAAAGCTTGCCTTGGGGGGAGAATTCGCGTAAAATCCAGGGCAGGTTTGATACACACTACAACTTTATAAGAAAGGAGTTATAGATGTCTGAGTATTCGATGAACCCTGAAGGGGAAAAATTTCAACTGCCGAGCCAGGAGGACTACGCAAAAGAACTCAAGAGAGTGGAATCACTGGCGGAGGCCGCCCGCAAGGAAGGCAAAGAAATAGTTGTGGTAATGGGCGTGGGGTTCGTCGGGGCGGTGATGGCGGCCATCATAGCAGATACGGTTGATAAGAAGACGGGCAAATCCAGCAAATTCGTAATCGGCTGCCAAAGGCCGAGCACGCGGAGTTACTGGAAGATCCCGATGCTCAACGAGGGCCGCTCGCCCGTGAAGGCGGAGGACCCGGAAGTTGACCCGATGATAAAGCGGTGCGTGCTGGAAAAGAAGACGCTCATCGCGACGTATAACAGCGACTGCCTGAAACTGGCGGATTGCGTGGTAGTAGACGTGCAGTGCGATTATACCAAACAGCATTTGGGCAATATGCGAACGGGCAAGGTTGAGATGGGGGCACTGGAAGCGACGATGAAGACAATCGCTGACAAAGTACCCGCGAATTGCCTGACGCTGATTGAGACGACGGTTGCGCCGGGGACGACGGAGTTTATCGCCTGGCCGATTATGAAAAAGGCGTTCGCTGCCCGCGGGATAAAAACGGAGCCATTACTGGCGCACAGTTTCGAGCGTGTGATGCCGGGGAGGCATTATGTTTCGTCAATTCGCGACTTCTGGCGGGTATGTTCGGGATGCAATGAAGAGGCCAGGTCGCGGGTTGAGAAATTCCTGCACGAGGTTTTGAATACGAAGGATTTCCCGCTTACAGTTATGGACAGGCCCATCGAATCCGAAACAACCAAGATAGTGGAGAATTCGTTCAGGGCGACGACGCTTGCGTTCCTCGATGAATGGAGTATGTTCGCGGAGAAAAACGGCGTTGACCTGATTAAGGTCATCAAGGCGATAAAGATGAGGCCCACGCACAATAATATGATATTCCCCGGTCCCGGCATCGGCGGGTACTGCCTGCCAAAAGACGGCGGGCTGGGCTACTGGGCGTATAAGCATATCCTCGGGTTTGGGGATGATATATTCAAGATGACAACCACGGCTATTGACGTAAACGATACGCGCGGCCTGCACGTTGCGGAGCTGACTCGTGATGCGCTTCGTAATATGGGCAAAATGGTAGCCGGTGCGAAAGTGCTGCTGTGCGGGGCGAGCTACCGTCAGGACGTCGGCGACACTCGCTACAGCGGCTCGGAGATAGTGGTGCGAAAACTTACGGAGATGGGGGCGGAGATGCAGGTTCACGACCCGTATGTCGAGCACTGGTATGAACTCGAGCAGCAGGACGTTTATCCTGCGCCGGGACATTCGTGGGCAAGATTTTTCCATAACCAGGATGAGCTTATAAAAATCCGTGTGCAGCGCGAACTGCCCGCGGCGATTAAAGATGTGGCGGCGCTGATACTTGCCGTTCCGCATAAGCAGTATCTGGACCTTGACCCGAAAAAGATTGTCGAGTGGGCAGGCGGGCCGATTGCGGTAATCGACTGCTTCGGCATACTGGAAGACGAGAAAATACGGACGTATTTCGGGCTTGGCTGCGAGGTTAAAGGGCTGGGCAGAGGCCATATACAGCGGATAAAAGAGAACGTCCGCAAGTCGAGTTCACGATAATAATAAATAGAGTAGTGTTATTGTGACTTTGGAACACCGCCAAAAACACATAGTGATACTAATATGCATCGGCATCATCGCAGCCACGCTTGTTGCATACGAGCCGATACGGCACAACGGCTTTGTTACATACGACGACGGCCATTATATTTATGATAACCCGCTGATAACAGCCGGAATAAGCTGGCAATCATTAGGGCAGGCATTTACAAAGCCGCATTTTTTTATGTGGCATCCCCTGACTACGCTTAGTCATATGCTGGATTATCAGCTTTTTGGACTTAACCCATCAGGTCATCATCTTGTCAGCGTTCTGCTTCATATTGCCAACGCCCTGCTGCTATTCCTGATTCTCAGGAATATCACGGGAACAACCTGGGCAAGCGCGTTCGTCGCGGCAGTATTTGCTTTACATCCGATACAGGTCGAATCAGTTGCGTGGGCAGCGGAGAGATAGACGGTGTTAAGCGGACTGTTCTGGCTGCTGACGATGGCCACGTACATTCACTATGCCAAACAGCCGAGATTAGGCCGATACCTG
>Ga0187882_1003824_pt1 | contig 12653 bp, 9 predicted proteins | sample June2016WEW_19_1_3_FD_132991 | JGI IMG/M metagenome (GOLD analysis project Ga0187882, IMG submission 132991) | Peatland microbial communities from SPRUCE experiment site at the Marcell Experimental Forest, Minnesota, USA - June2016WEW_19_150 | ecosystem: Environmental > Terrestrial > Soil >...
AATCGAAGGCCCCCAGAAATCGCAGACGGTCACGGTGACCTACACCGACAACACGACCTCGCAGTTCACACAGAGCTTCAGCGATTGGTGCAGCGGCCTCAACGGCGGCGGTTGTACGAGTCCTGGGGGCTATTCTGGCGAGTCAGTCGCGGTGGCCATGCCTTATCGCGATAGCTCTGGCGGATCGGACAACGGAGTTTTCTACCTGTACCACTATTCTTTTGCTCTCAGCACCAACAAGACCGTGCAGAGTTTGACTCTGCCAACCAACCGGGATGTGGTGGCGCTTGCGGCCACATTGGCTGGTCCCGTCACTACGGGTTTTACGCTGTCGCCTGCTCCGAGTACCTTGAGCGTCCCGCAAGGGGGCAACAACACGAGCACGATCACGGTGAACCCCACGGGCGGCTTCACTGGCAGTGTGAACTTGGCAGCTTCGGGCCTGCCGGGTGGAGTGACCGCATCATTCAACCCAAATCCCGCAACGACCACGAGCGCTCTGACGCTGACGGCGAGCGGCACGGCGACCACGGGCGGGCCGACCGCAGTGATCATCACCGGGACGTCGGGGAGCTTGACGCCGACGACCATGATCGACGTTACGGTGACGCCGCCGGCAAGCTATTCGCTCTCGGCCAGAACAGCCACCCCGGCATCGATCAATCCTGGCAGTACGTCGCAGGCTACGGTGACCGTAGCTTCGGCGAACGGCTATACCGGCACTGTCACTCTCTCGTGCAGCGTCACGTCGACAGTGACATTCACGCCAGCACAAGCAGCGTGCTCCTTCGGCAGCACGAGCCCGGTCACGGTCACCAGCAACGGTGGAACCGCAACGGTGACGTTCTCGACCGTGTCATCGTCAGCAACGATGTTCCGCAGGTCGGGTCCGCTCTACGCGCTGTTGCTCCCAATCCCGGGGCTGGCCCTGATCGCTCTCGGGCTGGGCGCCCGCGGTTCACGCCGGAATAGACTACTGGGCTTGTTACTCCTGTGGATGATGTTGGTTGTCCTGCTCATTCTTCCTGCTTGTAGCGGAAGCAGCGGCGGTGGAGGTGGTGGCGGCGGGACGCCTGCAGGAACCTACACGGTCACCATCACTGGCAAGGATGCCAACGGCATGGCTCAGACTGGCGCGGTTGCTGCCGCGACTGTTACCGTCCATTAGGGAAATACTAGGTAACGACCGTAATATGCTGATACCAAAGCGCTGGTGCCGGGAGGGGGAGTCGAACCCCCATGAGCCGAAGCTCAACAGATTTTGAGCCTGCCGCGTCTGCCAGTTCCGCCATCCCGGCCTACTGCATAAATTAGTACATAAATTTGAGCAGAGGACTAGCTTAATTGACGATTTGAGGCTTTGCAACCGCGACCCCTTTCGGGTCAACAGCAACCGAAGTGTCGTGATTTTGGGCCCGCCTCAGCGGCCACGCGACTTGCGTGTAACCTGCGCGCACAAGTACATAAGTCGTTTGTTTTTTTGTGGCTTGGCCTCTTCTATCGCGAGTAAGAATATGTCCTAAAGGTTGGGGGCGAGAGTGCCGATAGTGTAGACAAGCGGGGGTAGGGCTAGGGCTCCCGTGGAAGGTGAAACTATGGGAATCAGTTCGATTTCGGCCGCAAGCCTCAGTCAGTACGTTCTCGCGTCCAGCAACTCCACTCCGCTGCAGCTGGCATTGGAGGCTCTGCAGAACAGTCTTGCATTGGGCGACATGAATGGCGCCCAGTCGGCGTTTCAGACGGTGCAAAATCTGAACCAGAGCCTGGAGGCTGCCAGCGGAAACAGTCCGTCGAACAGTTTGCAGTTTTCCACCGATTTGACGGCGCTCGGCAGCGCGTTCAGCTCGGGCAATGTATCCACCGCCCAATCTGCTTTCGCGACGGTTCAGAGCGACCTGAAAAGCTCAGCTTCGCCATCGCAGACACTCGAGACCAACGTCGCATCCCAATCCGAGCAGTTGGTCCAAGAACTGCTCAGCACGGTGAACGTGAGTAGTGCTTCTTCCGGCACCTCTGACAGCACGACTTCCGTGTTAGAGCGGGTATATGGAAGCGGGGGCAGCCTTAACGTCCACGCATAGAGCTAGCGGTTGAGGGCGTCGCCTATGCTCGCTTGCACTCGTTCCCGGAAGCAGAGCGTTTGTGCCGAGAACTTGCGGGACACCACCCTAGAAGCCCGGCAGAGGGGTGATTCCTTTTGATTCCACGCACTCATAGGCCCGGCCGGCCGCGAGGTTCTTGTATTCTTCCGTTCTTCCGCTGGGCCATTCAATGACCAGACGATCGATCTTGTCGCGCTTGCCCAGCCCGAAGGTTACGGGCAGTTCCGATTGCGACAGATAGCTGGATCCGCCCTTGACCAGGCGCGATTGGCTCGTAGTTCCATTCAATGCACCGTGAAAGATTTTCACCGCAGCGCCGATGGCATCGCGATTAGACTTCGTCCCGACTAAATGGATCCGGATGCTTCGGTTTCCGGCAGTCTCGTCATTGCGATAGAGATAGGCTGGGCCGTTGTTAGTGGTGATCAACAGATCAAGATCGCCGTCGCGATCGAAATCGCCATAGGCAAGCCCGCGTCCGACCTTTGGTTGACTGAAGCCGCCGCCGATTTCAGCAGCCACGTCGACAAACGTTCCCTTTCCGCTGTTCAGGAAAAGTTGCGGCGGCTGCGCATAACCGACGCCGCTGACGTTGCGCACCGTGTCGTCGATATGCCCGTTCACCACTGCCAGGTCGAGTGCGCCGTCCAGATCGGCATCGAGAAACACGCATCCGAATCCCAACTTATCTTTCGACGCCGCCCCCACTCCGCTCTGCATGGCTACGTCAACATAACTTCCGCTATCGGAAAGCCGGTAAAGCCCGGTCATCTCGTTATCGAAATTCGTGATGGCCACGCCCGAGTTTCCTGAATTGTCGAAGTCGGCCACGTCCACGCCCATTCCGGCGCGCGCCCTGCCCTCCACGGAAAAGGCGATGCCGGCATCCACGGCTATGTCTATAAACGTGCCGTTGCGCTGATTCCGATAAAGTTTATTGGGCTGCGTGTCATTGGTGACCAGCAGATCGGGCCAGCCGTCGTGATCGTAGTCGAGCATGGCTACGCCCAGGGATTTCGAACTGCTGTCGAAAATTCCGCTCGTGGCCGTGACATCCTCGAAGGTTCCATTGCCGCGATTGCGAAACAACCAGCAGGTTTCTCCGCGGTAGGCTTCGGGAGTGCAATACGACTTGTGCTTGCCATCGAGGCTGCAAAACACATCGTGCTCGGAAGACCATTTGACGTAGTTGCAGACAAACAGATCCAGCAGTCCGTCGCGATCGAAATCAAACCACAAAGCGGACGAGCTCAACGCCTGTCGGCCGCCCAGCCCACTCGACTTAGTAACATCGATGAACGTCCCCTTGCCGGTGTTCTTGAACAGCCGGTTCTGCCCGACGCAGGTAATCAGGATGTCGGGATAGCCGTCGTTGTCGTAATCTCCGATCGCAACTCCCATGCCGTACATCTCGACGTCGAGCCCGGCGCTGCGAGTTACATCGGAAAACGTGCCGTTACGATTGTTCCGATAGAGCTTCAGCGTGCTGGGCTCCGACTTATGCTCCCGTTTGTGTCCGGGCCAATCGGCGCCGTTTACCAGAAGAATGTCCTGCCAGCCGTCGCGGTCGTAGTCGAGGAATGCGCAACCGGCGCCGAGCGTTTCCGGCAGCAGCTTCCCGCCGTAGGCGCCGCTGTTGTGACGAAAGCGAATTCCAGACTGGCCAGTTACATCCACCAGGCGGAAACCGGGATCAGGCGAGGGAGAAGCTGCGAATGCGTCCAAGAGCAAGCCTGATGTCGTTGTTGATGCCAAGCCTGCCATTGCCCACAGAAACGACCGGCGGTTCAGGGCAGGGAGGCTCACGGCAGGCCGATTCACGGCAAATCTACCAGCCCGTTGCGGATCGCGTAGACGACCAACTCGGCGGTCTTGTGGGTTCCCAAAGCGTCCATCATGTTGGCACGATGCACGGCGACGGTGTTGGCGCTGAGGTCGAGCGCTGCCGCAATCTCCCTGTTGGATTTGCCATCCACGATCATTTGCAGGACTTCGAGTTCGCGCGGGGTGAGCCCCGCCTGGCGCTTGCCTTTGAGCGCAACCGGGCGCTTGAGTTGGGAATCGAGCACAGTTTCGCCGTTCGCGACTCGCCGGATGGCAGCACCCAACTCCAGGTCCACGGCGTTTTTCAGAACATACCCGCGCGCGCCGGCATCGAGCGCCTGCCGCACCAGAGTCTCCTCCGGATGCATGCTGAGCATGAGCACCAAAGCCTGCGGATACTTCCGAAGAATCTGCCGCGTGGCTTCGAGTCCGTTCATGCCGGGCATGGCGCAATCCATGACAATCACTTTCGGACGAAGCTCATCCGCGAGTTTGATTGCTTCAGGGCCGTCGCCAGCCTCGCCGGCAACGGTAATGTCCGGCTCATCCTCCAGAATGCGCCGGAATCCTCGTCGCACCAGGGTATGGTCGTCAACCAGCAAAACTGAAATTTTATGCGGCATGTAAGTCAAGCTTCTCTCTTGGGACTCGTAATCGAACCAGCGTTCCTTTTCCACCTTGCGCGGGCCGCAAAAATTCAACTGTGCCGCCAAGCAACTCCGCGCGTTCCCGCATCGCCACCAGTCCAATTCCCTGCGTTGTAGCCCGCGCTTCAAAACCCCTGCCGTGATCTTCCACCTCGACTTCCAAAGCTTGCGGCAGAAATCGCAGGCGCACCCATGCTTCCCTGGCTCCCGAATGGCGGGTCAAATTATTCAAGGCTTCTTGCATCACGCGATACACATGAATGGCGGCGTTGCCGTCCACGGGAAAGGGTTCGCCCGATTTCTCATAGAATACGCGAATCCCCGCCTGCCTTTCCAACACCGGCAAATACCAGTCGAGCGTGCTCTCCAGTCCGGTTTCTTCGAGCATCACCGGATGCAAGGCCTGCGAAAGGCTGCGCACTTTGTCCAGCGCGCTTTGCGTAATCTCACAGACCTCGCGCAGTTCGGAGCGCAGCGCCGATCCCTCCGGAGCGTGACTTCCCGCGCGGGTCAGCATGGCGCCCACGGCGGTCAGAATCTGTCCGAACTCATCGTGCAATTCGCGCGAGATGTGGCGCAAGGTGGATTCCTGGGTCGAAATGAGTTTCTGGGCAAGTTCGCTGCGCTGTTCGGAAAGCGCCGCGAGTTGCGCGAACAATCGCCGGTTCGAGCGGATCAGGTAAAGGCTGGTAAAGAGAATGGCAATCAAAGTCGCCGTCAGGAACAGATACACCTGCCGCTGAACGCGGTCATAAATTTCCGCAATGCGCAGCGCAGCTTGCTCTTCGCTCTCATTGTTCTGCACCAGCAGCCGGGACACGGCCGTGCTCAGCGCTTCCTGCCGGGCCCGCAGCGAGATTCGAATCTGCGTCCTGGCTTCCGCCTGGTTGGGGTCGCGCGCCAGGGCAAAGGTCCGATCCACGGCGTCCCAGAACTGCGTGACGGAATTCTCCAGGTATTGCTTTTGTTCGGGAGTTCGATTGACCGGGGCAACTTGTTGCTCGCGGCGCAGCGCGTCGTCCAGATCCGTCCGCACGCGCTGGAACTGCGCGGACCACGCCGTCAGCGGGTAGGGCTCATCGTTGTCCAGCATGTCGCGCATCGCCAGCGCCAGCGTGTTCAAGTCGTTCTGGATGCGCAGCAGTTGCAGAGAGTCTTTCCGGTTGCGGTCCACCAGATTGTTCTGCAGTTCACGCAAGCCGGAGATCTGCCGCGTGATGTATCCCGAGTAAGCCACCACGGCCGCCAGGGTGATGATCAGCCCAACAGATAATCCGGGAGTGGGAGACCGATGAAGCGCAGGAGAACGGAGCACGCCCCGAGAATACAACGGGGACGGCCTAATTTACCAATCTTCCCAGCGCCGCGCGCAATTCTTCCGACCTAAAACCGAACGGACCCGGCTTGGCCTTGTATGCAACATGCCCCTTTGCGTCGATCAGGTAAAGACGATCGGGCCAGCCCGTATAGGCTTGCTCGGTCGAGTTGCCGAATCCGTCGATCACCGCGGGAATCTGGATGCCTAGTTTTCGCACGCACGCTCCTGCCACCAGCGCCCGCTCCTCTTCATCTTTCGGGCTGCCTAAAACAACTTTGTCTTTGAGATTGCTCTCCATCTGCCAGACGTCGCTCGGATGCGCTTCCGTGATGTACACCACCAGGAAAGCGACCCTGTTCCCGTATTGCTCGTAGAGCTTGTTAAGAGCGGGAACCTCCCGCCGGAACGGCGGTCAAGTGTAGCTGCCAAAGATCAGCACCACGGGGCGCCCTTGCGCCGTCAAACTCGATAACTGCACCGAGGCGCTCTTGTCGAGCTTCATTAGCGAAAAATCCGGCGCAGGGTCGCCAACTCGCAAGTTACCGGCACGAGCATGCGTCCACAAGATCTCAAATGGAAGCACGAGAAATGCGACCGGACCCGGTATCTTCGCCATGAACCGCGCAAATGCTTCCGGCGGTTTCCGCATGACCTCGTACAGCGCGCCGCAGGCAAGCGCCCACGCCCGAGCGATCACGCAAAATGCTCCGATCAATGCCCTCTTCACAAATGTGCGTCGTGTGCTCAAGGAACCTTTTTCACAGACTTCTTCCAAACATGCGCACGAAAACAGAAGCCCGATGCCAGAACACATTCCCCACCGAGCGTGCAAGGCCATGCGAAGCGATTTCGCACCCAGCTAAAGTGCCGTGATTATAGGGAGGCAGACAGATAGGTCAATAATGTGAAACTAGTATGCTGGTCAGCCGAAGCCGTCGCGAGCCATCTTATCAATGAATTCGAGGACATAAGACGATCACCGCAATAGGTTCGCAAGATTCCTGGCAAAAGCCATCAGGCCAGCCCGCCGCCGTCCACGACGACGCAAGTCCCGGTGATCCACTTCGCCATGTCACTGGCAAGAAACAGGACAGCATTCGCGACATCGCCGGCAGTCCCGACCCGATTGAGCGGACGGCTTGCGGCCTCTTTCATGAACTGCTCGGGATTTTCTCCAAGTTGGCGGCACTCACTCGCCAGCATCGGAGTATCGATATCGCCCGGGCACACGCAGTTGACACGAATGTTGTCTTTTCCATGGTCGATCGCCATGGCCCTGGTCAAGTTCAGCAGTCCGCCCTTCGCCGCACAGTAGGAAACCGCCTTCGCGCCCCCTTTGAGTGACCATCCCGATCCCGTATTGATGATGGTGCCTCCTCCGTTGCGGATCATGTGCGGAATCACTTCGCGCGAAAGCAGGTATACGCTCTTCAATGTCACATCGAGAACAGCATCCCACTCTTCTTCTTCCAGCGCTAAGGTGTCTTTTCGGATCACGATACCAGCGTTGTTGCAGAGGATGTCGATTCGCCCATAAGCGGCAACCGTCCGTTCCACCGCCTGGTGGCAATCGGAGCGCGAACGAACGTCGCACGCGATCGCTATGGCACTGCCACCGTCCCGCTCGATGCCGGCGACTGTCTCCATGCCGCCCTCGGCGTTCTTATCGAGAACGGCAACCGCCGCTCCCATCTCCGCCAGACGGACCGCGATCCCCCGGCCGATTCCCGACGCGGCCCCAGTCACTATGGCGACCTTGCCTTCGAGAGAGAGCATCTGTTCCGCTCTATTGCGAATATTCTTGGAGTTCATTTCAACCTCATCATGCTAAGAACCAGCGCAAGATCGGCTGTCTCTCCTAGTACCGTGACCGCGTGATTGTTACTGCTGCCGATCTAAGCTTGCTGGTGGAGAGCCGAGTGTCCCCGCCTGGCTGGACGGGCGAGACGCCTATCTCTCTATCGTATAACTCATCACGCGGTCACGGTACTAGCGGGCAACGTTGTTTTCCTGTTCTAGCTGCTTGCCTTCAAGCGCCTTGCCTGGGCCGCTGCCGGTCCCTCCTTGGCCAGCGGAAGCTCGGTGATTTTCCGGCAAGGATGTAAGGATGCGCGTTTCACGGTCGGGTCGAGTTTGGCGGGGAAATCGGCGGACCCAGATAGCTGCCAGGAAGGCAACCGCGTCGGTCTTTAGATCCGCGTTGCCATTGGACAGTGAAGGCGCTGCCCTCCGTTGTACCGAATGGACCGAAAAACGCTGGAGAAAGTGGCACAGCAAAAGCTGCGTAACCGATTGAAGCCGAGAGGAAGATCGGTCGGGGAGAGAGGATTTGAACCTCCGACCCCTGGTCCCGAACTCAGTAGAGTCAACAGCTAATTCATTGGTCTGGTACCGCTTACGAATCTTGGGCGCAAACTCTCAGTTGCACCCATGCACCCAGGCCAGCATCAGACTCCTGCCGCGGTTGGGATGAGCTGGCCGAAAATGCCCACCGGCTCTGGGTGAGCTTGGATGGCACTGAAGGCGGCCGGCAGCTTTGGTATGGACGGCGCGCCAACGATTTGGCCAACCAAGTCACTCTTACTTGGCAGAAAGCGAAGCAGCCCTTGCCTGCGTTTGAACTCGCCGACCTCAGCGACAGGCCCTGGAATCTGGCTTCACTGAAGGGCAAGGTGACGTTCATAAACTTTTGGGCATCGTGGTGCGGGCCATGTCGCGAGGAGTTGCCTCATTTGCAAAAGCTCATCGACCACTACAAGGATCGTTCTGATGCTCAGTTCATCACCTTGAACATGGACGAGAACCCCGGGCTCATCCAGCCCTTCCTGAAAGAGCACGAACTCTCCATAGTCGTGATCCCGGCTTCGAACTACGTGACCGAGACGCTGAAGGTGCATGGAATCCCGCAGAATTGGATTGTGGATGAGCACGCCGTTGTGCGGCTGAAGAGTGTCGGTTACGGTCCGGCGGAACAGTGGGTAACGGGCATGGAAAACGCCATCGACGAGGTCAAGCCTGCCGCAAACGGGTCGCAACCCTAGCTTCCTGGACGACCAGAAGATAAAATCTAGCAGCGTTGCCTCACCGCATTGCTGGCAAACATCGCTCATTGATCTCGTCGTGAGCGAAATCGCCTCTTCTATTTCGACACTAGGGCGGACTCAGTTGCTTGTCTTGGCGGACTCCAGCTTTTGTGTCATCACTTCTCCCCAGTTGTCTTCCGCGCCATAACCGATCTGCGTCCACAGCCAATTGCCTTTCGGATCCACAACCCAGTTTTGGGGGATGCCGTCGTACCCAACCCCAACTTGCAAGTTGTTCACCAGCGAATAAGCAGGGAGGACGGGGAAGGTGTAGCCCTTATCTTTTACATAGGGCGCCAGCAGCCCAAGGTCTTCGTCAATGTCAAAAGTGAGGAGCTGAATATCGGGACGGCCGTTAAGTTGTTCGTAGAGTTTCTGGAGCTTTGCCAGTTCCTCTTGGCACGGGCCGCACCAAGTCGCCCACACGTTGATCAGGACTGCCTTGCCCCCAAGGTCCTTCAAGCGCCAGGTTTTGCCAGACAAATCGGACAGTTCGAATGCGGGAAGCGTTTTTTTCGGCTTTTCCCATCTCCCTTGTGCCAGTTCCGTTCCTTTCGAGGCGAGTGGCTTGCTCCATAGGGCCCATGCGGCGGCTGTACCGCCGGTCTCTTTCCAGAGTGCTTGGGCTTCGTCGGTAAGATCATCCCGGAACTTTCCTTTCGAGTATTGCGGCGGTTCCGAGCGGGTGCGTAATGACGATTGATAGTAGGCGAGGGCGTCGAGCTTGCGGCCTTCCAGCGCGGCCAGCCGGGCGCGATTCCACCAGTAATCGGACTGCAGTTTTCCCTGGGTGGGCGGCCCCTCGACGAACTGTTTGATCGCCTTGACTGCATCCGGCCGCCCGGCGAGTTGAGCCGCCTTTAGTATCTGACCATCCAGCCGCAGGTCCCAAGCGAGATCCATCTCGTTAAAATGATCCCGATCTTCGGCAGAGAGATTGTCGTCCGGCTTTTGTAACGCGCGTTCCCTGGCTGACACTGTTTTAGCTTGCTCAAGCAGATCAAGCGCGCGGCTGGGCTGCCACTTATGTTTCAGCAGAAAGTCTGCAGCATGAAATTGGGGGGTCCAGGCGTCGGGCGAGTTGTATGCGGCATTATATCGCAGATATTCGTCCATGGCGGCGATACCGTCTTTCTCAGTCAGCGAATCTTCGTCAGAAATCGCGTGGAACCACGCGTCGTGCGCAATATTGTCCGGGAAATCGCGAATCCATCCTTTTAGAGCCTCTTTGTAAGCCTCATGGTACTTGTCCCACGCCGCCGCATCCTTCTGGTCTTCGGGTTTCTTGTTCGCCTTTTGCCAACGCTCGGAGACTATATGGTAAGCCTCGCCGGAATGGGGACACTCGCGTAACAGGCGGTCCTCCATGGCGGTGATGGTCTCGGACGAAGCGCCGGCCTGCTTGTAACCATTGATCAGGAATGACTGCCATTCGGAATCTGGTTTCGGGTTGAGCGATTCAAGCCGCTTAAGGTCCGCAGCAATCTGCTTGCGCAGCGCATCATGCTCATGGGGCGGGTGCATGCGAAATTCAAGACTCCAGAGCGTCCCATAATCCTTCAAGCGTGCAAGGTCTGTTTCCTTTGCCAGACGGGTACTTAAGGCGGCAGCCACCTTTTGTTGCAAGCCGATATATTCGTCCATGGCGAGAAGCCCCTCCGCCCATTCGTTCGTCGAGTCGGGACACAGGGTGAAGAAGGCCGCCAGGTTCTCAGAGGATTTCTGTTTATCCATCCGCTTCCCCATTGAATAAGCCCCGGCAAGCAGGAGTGCCGGCCAAGGGAATTGCGGCGCCTTGGCCGCCTCAAGCAGGCGGAGACTTTCTGGGGTGTCCTTCCCGAACAATGCAAAACCGGCTACATAAAGGGCCAAAGGGTCATACGGATTTTGGGCCGCTTGCTTGCGGAACCTTTCCTGCAGAGCCGGATACCGGCCTGGGTCCCCGTGCGCGTCCTCAATCAGCCGGTTGTACGGCTCAACTTCTCGCGGATATTTCGCAATCAGTCCCTCATAGACCGCGTGCCGGAGCGCTACCCGATCGCTGAACTTCATCTTGGCCAGATCTTTGTCGTTAAGCTTCTCGTCGAGGATCTTGCGAACCTCGGGCGCCGGCTCGCAGCCTGGCAGCGCCTGTGGGGACTGGGCCAAAGACGCGGCAGCAAGCACGATAACGGTGAGAAACATCCGCAAAAAAGAAACGGGCTTGCATTTCATGTGGTCTCCTTCGGACGCAAATGAATTAAGAATGTCATTCAGCTTTCATTCCCTGCTATGTATGAAACAAAGAACAGGTTCCCGAAGAGATCTTGCGCCGCAATTCCAGTGTCGAGTTATCCTACAGCAAATCCAGGATTGCCGACCACAAGCGGCTGGCGAGCTGCGCCCTATCGAATAGCTGAGATTCCTTCCGGTGATAATCGGCCCGGCGCCGGCGCTGGCATTCTGGCTGACTGCAGACGATTTGCTGCGGACGGTAAACGGAAGGCAGAAACAAACTTTGGCAGTAAGGGCAACGGCGGGCCCTGCTCAAGCCGACTCCTCGGGGATCATGGGATGAATCTCTGAGGAGAATCGAAACCGCGCGCAGCACGCAAGGCAGCAGGGCGAAGGCAATTTAGTCAATTGGAAGGTCTAAGGGTCCCCCGCACGAGACTCAAGCGAGAGAATACAATCGTTAGTGAAGTGTTAACGACCTGTGCGCGGCCATGTTTATTGACCGGCAGTGTTTCACTTGTGAGCAAGCAGGAGCTGAAGAACTCGTCGCGGCTCATTGAAGGGGTGTAATGCGAATATCGACAGAAACAACGAGAAGAAACTTGGTTGGTGCAATGGCCTCTCTGATGATGTCCATTACTTGTGCGGCACAAACCTCCACCCAGCCTCTGGGTTGCCGGGTTTCGCAGCCGACCCTGGAAGTCCTGGCTAAACTGCATGTACCTGGAAACCCTCGGCAGCCAGCGGCCGAGCGGAAGACGCGAAAGCTCGAAGAACTGCGCAACGCTCGAGATCCAGCCTTAGAGCAAGGTAAGGCTCGGAACGGCTGGCCTGCGTGATCTGGGAAGCAACTGGCAGGGCAACGGAGAACACGATCATGCGCGACGCATCGTACTCGTAGACCTCCTGCCCCACGATGACGGTCTTCGCTCCTTGGGCGACGATGCACAACGAGGGCGACCGGACGGAATGAAAACATTCCGTGTTGATTCGTGAAAAGCGGCTGGCGTGCAAACCAGGGATGCGTAGCTCAAAACTATCGTCGTGAGGCGCATAGGCGGCAATCAAGCGTGCCAGTCTGGTCACATCCGGTTCACTTGGTCCCGCTCCGTTGCCTGCCTGCCGCGAAGACGCAGTTTTGCCGTTGGTCTTCACGCCTTCGAGAATACCTCTTTTGCAATCATGATGGCAGTCATTGCATCTGGACTAGGACGGCAACGTCGAACTTTGAATAGTACTTCTTCACGTCGTTGGTACCGTACTTGGCGCGGAATTTCTCGGCCACGGACGACACCTGTGTGGCCTCAGTGACAAGAACAACCTTGACTTCAGCCTCTGTGCCCCGCGCATCGATCCGAATCATCGGGTTGTTGAGCACGTTCTTGTACCACTGTGTATCCGACCCGCGCACCGGCAGGAGGTAAAGCTTGTCTCCGTCCAATACGAACCAGACCGGGTTTGAGAT
>Ga0187882_1003830_pt1 | contig 12639 bp, 10 predicted proteins | sample June2016WEW_19_1_3_FD_132991 | JGI IMG/M metagenome (GOLD analysis project Ga0187882, IMG submission 132991) | Peatland microbial communities from SPRUCE experiment site at the Marcell Experimental Forest, Minnesota, USA - June2016WEW_19_150 | ecosystem: Environmental > Terrestrial > Soil >...
CCGCGTCCACTGCCCGTCCTTCTTCTGGAGGTCGCGCGCGGTGACGTCGTTCACGCAGGTATAGCCGGCGATGTACGCTTCGGCCTCCTCGCGCCTCACTCGCCGCGCTCTCCGCCCGATCACCACGCCCAGCTCGCCCTCGTAATCCACGCGCGTGGAAATTGCCGGGTACACGATGTCGTCGAGGTGCGCGGCGAGCGCCGAGACCGGCTTAAGGAAAATCAGCGGCTCCACGGGCAGCGGGTTCCCGAGCTCGGAGGCGTGCTCGCGGTAGTTCCTGCCCACGCACACAATCTTGCTCGGCCAGCAGGGCGGCAGCAGCCGCACGTCCGCCAGGCGGTACGTCACGCCGTTCGCATGGACCGTCTCCCCTTCCAGGACGCCGTAGCGAACCTCGGGGGATCCGTCCGGAGTGGTGGGTTCCGCATTCCGGTTCAGGCTGAAGCGAATTCGTCTGGTCATTGCGCCATCACTTCGACCGGAGCCGAGCGCGCGCTCTCGTTGCCGCTCTGGTCCACCGCGGAAACCGCGTAGCGGTAGCGTTTGCCGGCCTCGACCGCGCGGTCGGTGTAGCTCGGGCTGTCGAGCAATTCGCCCAGGCGCGCAAACGGCTGGTCCCCGGCGGAGCGGTACAGGTAGTATCCCTTCAGATCGGGCTCGGCGTCCGGGTTCCAGACCAACTGGATGCTCTCGAGGCCGGCGATCGCCGTCAACCCCCCGGGCACGGCCGGTGGAAACCGGTCTTCGTAGGGGATCGCAGCCGGCTTGGAAACCCGGCCCTCGGCTTCGGCATCGCCCGCCTTCATCGCCGCCTGCACGGAATACTCGTAGGCCTTGCCGTACTGCGCCGTGGAATCGACGTACTCCGGCTGAGCGGAGGTCGCGAGCATTTCGGACTTCTCCTGGCCAGGCCCGCGGCGGAACACGCGCCAGGTGAGCCCGGTGCGCCCCGGCGGCACGGCCCAGGTCAACCGCACACCGCTGGCGGCGCCTTCCGCTTTCACGTTCGCCGGCGGCTCGAGCGGCGCCACGACGCTCAGCCGCACCGGATTCGACCACTCGCTGAAACGCCCTTTGCGGCTGGCCACGCGCGCCCTGAGGAGGACGTCTTTCCCCTCCCAGTCGCGCGCCGGAATCTCGAGGTGCACCGGCCCGGGGAGCTGGGCGCCCGTTTCGACCCTCCGCGCCTCCGCGGCCCAGTCGCCGCCCTCCGGCCCGACCCGCAACTCGACGTCGCCCAGCCGTTTCAGCCCGGCGCCGTCGGTGGTCAGCGCGGGAATGGTGAAGTCGACGACCAGCTTGTCGACGCGCTCAAACGCGTGCAGGTCCGCAATCCGCGAGGGAATGTTGAGGGAGGGAGGCAGCGGATCGCCGATGTAGCCGCAGCCCGCAAGAACCGCGCAGCCGATTGCCAGAAGGAAACACCAGGCGCGTGTGGGCATCCTTACAGAATATAGCGCGTCAGGTCCTGATCTTTGATGATTTCGGCCAGTTGCAGCCGCACGTAGGCCACGTCGATTTTGACGTTCTTCTTTTTCAGGTCCGGCCCCTCGAAGGAAATCTCGTCGAGCACTTTCTCCATGATGGTGTGCAGGCGCCGCGCCCCGATGTTTTCGGTGGTCTGGTTGACGTGCGCAGCCATGCTGGCCACCTCCTCGATCGCGTCCTCGGTGAAAGTGAGCTTGATGCCTTCGGTTTCCAGCAGCGCCGTGTATTGTTTGACCAGCGCGTTCTTCGGCTCCTTCAGGATGCGGATGAAGTCCGCCTGGCTCAGCGATTTCAGCTCCACCCGGATGGGGAAGCGGCCCTGCAATTCCGGAATCATGTCCGAGGGCTTGGAGACGTGGAAGGCCCCCGCGGCGATGAACAGGATGTGGTCGGTGCGCACGAAGCCGTAACGGGTATTCACGGTGGTGCCCTCGACGATCGGCAGGATGCCCCGCTGCACGCCTTCGCGGCTGACGTCCGGCCCGTGCCCGGACTCGCGCCCGGCGATCTTGTCGATCTCGTCCAGGAAGATGATCCCGCTGCGCTCGACCCGCTCCAGCGCCACCCGCGTCACCTGGTCCATGTCGATCAGCTTCTGCTCTTCTTCCTGGACCACGTACTCGACGGCCTCGGCCACCCGCATCTTCCGCTTGCGCGTGCGCTGCCCAAAGATCCCCGGCAGGACGTCCTTCAGGTTGACGTCCATTTCCTCGATGCCCGCCGGCGTGGAGATCTCGAAGGTCGCCCCGCGCTCCTTTACGTCGATTTCCACGATCCGGTCGTCGAGCTTGCCGGCGCGCAGCTTCTCGCGCAGTTTCTCCCGGGTCCGCTCGATGGTCTCGGTGGCTTCCGTCTGCGGCGGCATCAACAGGTCGAGGATGCGCTCCTCGGCGTCCTTCTCGGCCCGCTCCCCCACCTCTTCCAGCCGCTCCTCCCGCAACATCTCGATGGCGATCTCCACCAGGTCGCGGATCATCGATTCCACGTCGCGGCCCACGTAGCCGACCTCGGTGAACTTACTGGCCTCCACCTTCAGAAACGGCGAGTTGGCCAGCTTGGCCAGCCGACGTGCGATCTCGGTCTTGCCCACGCCGGTGGGGCCGATCATGAGGATGTTCTTCGGCATCACCTCTTCGGACATCTCGGGATCGAGTTTCTGCCGCCGGATGCGGTTGCGCAGCGCCACCGCCACCGCGCGCTTGGCATCGGTCTGGCCGATGACGTACTTGTCCAGTTCGCGGACGATTTCCCGCGGGGTCAACTCGTCCAGGACCGGCTCCTCCTCGATGGACTGTGCGGGAAGGTAAATCACCATGCGGCTACCCGAGCTCCTCGTACGTGATGTTCTCGTTCGTGTAGATGCAGATTTCGCTGGCGATGGCCATTGCCTCCTCGGCGATCTTGCGGGCTTCCAGCTTGGTGTTCCGCAGCAGCGCGCTGGCGGCCGCTTTGGCGAACGGGCCGCCGGAGCCGATGGCGGCCACGCCCTCGTCGGGCTCGATCACGTCGCCGCTGCCGCTGAGGATGTAGGTGTTGCTCAAGTCGGCCACCAGCAGCAGCGCCTCCAGGTGCCGCAGCACCTTGTCCGTGCGCCAGTCCTTGGCCAACTCGACCACCGAGCGCGAGAGGTTGCCGTTGTGCTGCTCGAGCTTGGACTCGAACCGCGCGAACAGCGCGAATGCATCCGCCGTCGAGCCGGCGAACCCGGCCAGGATCTTGTCGTTATAAAGGCGGCGCAGCTTCCGGGCCGTGCCCTTGATCACTTCCTGGCCCAGGGTCACCTGCCCGTCGCCGGCCATGACGACTTTCCCGTTCCTGCGCACACACATCACGGTCGTCGACCGCGTTGGCTTTTTCATGGAGTTACGCATACATTCTAGCAGTATGCGTGACGGGGGTCTGTGACGCGGGCTAATGACTGGCAAATGGAACGGCGCTCACCCCGCGGTCCCGCGTGCGACCTCGGGCTTCAGGTGGAATTCGCCTTTGTGCGATTTGATCCAGGTCTCGAACGACTGCATCGCCGGATACAGAGACCGGCTCTCGGCCAGGTCCGCCTTGCGACTTCGGATGTAGAGGCGGTTGAACTCGAACATGTTGGCCAGGTCGTCGGCGCCAGGGAAGCCGAACGAGGCAAACACCTCCCTGGGGATGAAGCTGTAGACGACCTTCTCGCCCAGCACGCGCGTCATGATTTCCGCGAGCTTCGCGGGGGGCAGATCGTCGCCAACGATGCCCACCGTCTTGTCGCGAAACTGGAGGGGACGGGCAAAGATGGCCGCCACCACGCCACCGATGTCCTCCACGGCCACGCCCGCCAGCGGTGTATCCCCTTGCGGGAAGCCGAAGCCGAACGTGCCGTTCCCTGGGTCCTTGAGCGGGAAAAAGGTGAGGAAGTTGTCGTAGTAGAAGGCCACATGCACAAAGGTCGAACCGGGCCTGACTTGTCGCGCGTATTCTTCGATTTCACCCTTGCGGTCGAAATGGGGCACCTCGAGCGCGCCGTTCGTGAGCTTCTTGACGTAAGGCAAGCTGCTGAACACGAGATGCTCAGCCCCCGCCCCCTTCACCGCGTCAACGAGATTCCTGCCCTGTTGATACTCCTGGTCGAAATGCTCCCAGAAGTTCGTCACTCCGAAAACGCCGTAGCACCCCTCCACCGCTGCCCAGAGGCTGCGGAGGTCGCCGAGATCGCCCTTCACCACCTCCGCCCCGGTCTGCCTGAGCGCCGCCGCTTTGGCCGATTCCGGGTTTCGCGTCAGAGCTCGCACCCGGAACTCTCCACCCTTGAGCAAGTGCCGGGCGACACTTCCACCCTGCGCCCCGGTCGCTCCGGTCACCAGGATCACCTTTTGATTCGTCATGGTCTGCCTCTCCTTTTGCCAGTTTTCGAACAGATTCCAAACGCTGACGGTCGTCCCGACAAGCGTCTGCGCGAGTGGAAACCCAGCGAAACGGCGACGCCCCCCCGTCGGCTGCCACCCAGCTCTTGTACGGTAGTCTAGCTCGGATTCACACCCACTGCAAACGTCCCCGCGGCAGGCTACAATTCGCAGTCATGGAGAAAGATCCGAAAGCGGGAATCCCGCCGGAAAGATTCAACCTGACCGAGAGGCCGTAAGCGGCCGTGTTCCTGGTCAGCTACGGTTGGGTAGGCGGCTTCGGGGAGGCAGTACTCGACGGGGCGACCGGAGGCATCCGGTTCTTCAGAGACCTCCCGATCTTCGTCGATTCCGATCAGGTTCAGAAGCTCGTCGGGGGAATGCTGCCCGAGAGCTGCACCGGTTCTTTGCGGGTTCTGCTTTCGGCGGACGTCCAGCTCGTTCGCAAGACGGGACGGAGCCCATCGATCCCCGGCGCGCCGCTCCAGGAGTATTGGGGGGTCCGGATCGACAGGCTTCGCGAGGTGAGTGTGCTGGAGGAAGGTTAAACCGGGCCAGTCACTTTCGTCCCACCGGACGGATGTGCGTGCGCCACATCACCAGGAACAGGCGGAAGGCCTCCGGATGCCGCTGTCCCAGGAACATCCGCGCTCCGGCGGCCGCGGCCCAGAGCAGGTAGGCCACCGTCACCCACCAGTGGATGTGGGCAGCGACAAAGCCCCAAAAGCCAGGCCCGGGCGGCACCGGCGACATGGCGAACTGCGAGCCCCAGAGTGCGAACAGCACCGTCGCTTCCCACCAGGCCAGCTCCATGTTCACCAGGAAGATCATGCCGATGAGCGACTGGGCGATGGTCATGAGCAGCTCGAGCTGCTGGCGGGAATCGAGCGGGATCGTGGACGGCGTGCCACGGCTGATCGAATAGACGATGGGCAGCATGGCCGCCAGCAGCGTCCACTGGTTGATATTGCTGGACACCATGTTCATGAGCGCCATCGGGGCGCGCTCTACCGTCCGCGCCCAGTAGAACGCCGACACCTTCTCGGGGAACTCGGATACCAGCGGCGCCAGCCACTGCACGAACACGAAACTCGGCACCCCCAGGATCACCGAAACCGCCAGCAGACTGCCCAGGAACGGCTCCGCGGAGAAGTAGATCAGCAGCCCGCCGCCCACGAAGAAGCTCGCGATCAGCGCCGTGCGCACGCGCGGGCGCGCCTTGACGATGGTGCGTGGCACGAACTCCAGGTCTTCGATCCCCTCGGCATCCTCCGGCGGTATCTTCGACAACACCACCAGGTAGGCCGCATAGATCAGGATCAGCACGGCCGCGTCGATCAGCGTCAGCGATGCCTTCAGCCACACAAACGCCGCGTAGAGGAGCGGAACCAGCAAGCCCACCACTTCGACGCAGTGGTGGTCGTGGAGCCGGATGCGCCGCAACGGCTTGCCGTACCTGCGGCGATGCATGAACGCGGCCACGAAGTAGATCATGGGCCAGCCCAGGCCGGTGAGCAGCCGCAGCGAGCCGGTGAGATTTGCCAGCAGCAGGTCCACCCGCTGGCGCCAGGCCAGCACGAACTCGACCGCGAATTCCGGCATGGTTTGCAGCCAGGCCAGGATCGCCAGCGCGAACCCCTGCGCGATGAAGAATTGGGCCGATTCCGCCGCCCAGGCGATCAGCATCGCCGCCAGCAGGATAGCCGGGGCGGCCCACAAAGCGGTGCTGGGGCTGGTTCGCTCGAGCGGCACGGCCACCAGGAAGAGCGCGAACACGGGAAGCGCAATCCGTTGGGAGCGCTGGCTGCCGCCACCGTCAAAAGAACGCAACTTCATGATCCTTGGTCACGAGTGAGTGCTTCCGGAACTCGGGCCGCTTTTCGGGATAATCCGTGCGGTAATGGGCACCGCGGCTTTCCCGCCGCGCCAGCGCGCAGCGGGCGATCAGCTCGATTACGACCTGCATGCTGCGCAGCTCGAACAGCGCCCGGTTGGGGTTTGCGGTGGTTTGCCGCGGCATAGTCGCGAGCCGGTGAACGGCTTCCTCCAGGTCCGGCCCGTTGCGCAGAATTCCACACCTGTCCCACGCCAGCGCGCGCAACTCTTCGGCCGTCGCGCAGGGGAACCGCGGCTCGCCGGGCGGCGGCCACTCCAGAAGCGGGGCGCCTGCGCACTCACGCATCGCGGCGCCCGCCCTCGCGCCGAAGACCACGCCCTCGAGCAGCGAGTTCGAAGCCAGCCGGTTGGCCCCGTGCACGCCCGTCGCCGCCACTTCCCCGGCAGCGAACAGCCGCGGGACGCTGGTCCTCCCCTCCAGGTCCGTGCGAATGCCGCCCATGGCGTAATGGGCCGCCGGGTGCACCGGCGCCAGCTCCTTGCCCAGATCCAGCCCGAAGCCGAGGCAGGTCTCGTAAATCCGGGGGAAGCGGTCGCGCAGGAAACCCACGCCGAGGCCCCGCGCATCCAGAAAAACGTGCGGCGCGCCGGTGCGCTCGATCTCCATCACCATCGAGCGCGACACCGCGTCGCGCGGCGCCAGATCGCCCAGGGGGTGATAGCGCGGCATGAACCGCTCGCCGGCCGTGTTGCGCAGCACCGCTCCTTCGCCGCGGAGCGCTTCCGAGAGCAGGAACGGCGGCGCGTTCTCTACGTGCAGCGCCGTCGGGTGGAACTGTACGAATTCGAGGTCGCTGATCTCGGCTCCGGCGCGGTACGCCGCGGCCACCCCGTCGCCGGTGGCCACCTCCGGGTTCGTGGTGTCCCGGTAGACGCGGCCCAGCCCCCCGGTTGCCATCAGCACGGCGCGCGCGCGCAGCGGAACCCAGTGCCGCGACGACGCGTCGCAGGCCACCACGCCCGCCGCTTCTCCGTTGGCGGTCACCAGCAGGTCGGTGATGGCGGCGAAACTCCGCAGCTCGATGTTCTCGAGCGAGGTCGCCTTGCGGTAGAGCGTGCGCGAGATCTCGCGCCCGGTGGAATCGCCGTGAGCGTGCAGGATGCGCCTCCGGCTGTGCGCACCTTCCTGCCCGAAGGCCAGCCCGGCGCCTTCGCGGTCGAACTCGGCACCCCACTCGATCAACTGTTCGACCTCGGCCGGCCCCTGCTCGACCAGCACGCGCACCGCGGCCTCGTTGCACAGCTCGTCGCCCGCCGCCAGCGTATCCCGCTCGTGCAGCTCCACTTCATCGTCCTCGCTCAAAGCCACCGCAATCCCGCCTTGCGCGTACTCCGAGGACGACTCCCGCAGGCTGTCCTTGGCCACCACGAGCACCCTGCCCGCCGCGGCCAGCTCGATCGCCGCGCGCAGGCCGGCGACACCCGCGCCGATCACCAGGAAGTCCGGCTCCATTCATTTCAGTATCCAACATTTGCCGCGATCCGCCCGTGGCGGGTGCAACCATCCGCACGCTCCAATCATCTACTTAAGTGCGGGGCAGTAGGAGGGGGACGTGATCGAAAAAGTAGTGCTGGGTCTCGGCGTTCTGTGCTGCGTGGCGCCGTCGTTCGCCCAAGTCAATGTGCTGACCGTCAACTATGACAACAATCGCACCAGCGCCAATCTGAACGAAACCATCCTTAAGCCGTCGGAGGTGAACGCGGACTCCTTCGGCATGCTGTGGGCCTATCCGGTGGATGGGCAGATCTACGCCCAGCCGCTGTACGCCGGCCAACTGAGTGTCGGCGGCCAGACGCGCAACGTGGTGTACGTGGCCACGATGCACAACAGTCTCTACGCCTTCGACGCCGATCAGCCTCCCGGGGCAGCGCTGCTGTGGACCACGAATTTCGGTCCCTCGGTCCCCAATACGTTTTACAACTTCAACGACATCCAGCCTGAAGTCGGCATCTTGGGCACGCCGGTCATCGAACTCGCCGGCGGCATCATCTACCTGGTCGCCAACACGCTCGAGAACGGTGTCTGCCTCTACCGGCTGCACGCACTCGACCTCAGCACGGGCGTGGAGAAGTCCGGTAGCCCGGTCGTGATCGGCGCCTCCGTGCCAGGCAATGCGCCCGACGGCGTCGGGGGCGTGGTCAGCTTCAACGCCTCCGACCATCTTCAGCGCCCCGGCCTGCTCCTGCTCAACGGCGTGGTCTATATCGCCTTCGGCTCGCACGGCGACATCCTGCCTTACCACGGATGGATCCTGGGCTATGACGCCTCCAGCCTGCGCCAGGTCGCCGCGTTCAATACCACGCCGAACGGCGCCGCCGGCTCCGTCTGGCAGGCCGGACACGGCCTGGCGGCCGACGACCAGGGCAACGTCTATGCCGTCGCGGCCAACGGCGATTACGACGGAACCTCGAACTGGGGCGAGAGCTTTCTGAAGTTGAGCACCCAGAATGGGCTGTCGGTCGCCGACTGGTTCACCCCCGACAACTGGGCCACCATGAACCAGAATGACTTCGAAATCGGAAACTCCGGTCCCGTGATTGTGCCGGGCACCGACTTGGTTGTCGGGGGCGGCAAGCTCGGCAACATCTACCTGCTGAAACGTAGCCAGATGGGCCATAGCATGACCGGCAACGCCGGGACCGTTCAGACCTTTCAGGTGGTGAACTTCGGCATTTTCAGCCGGGCGCTTTGGAACCGTGCGAGCGGCCCCATCTTCTATATCTCCGGCTGGGGGACCCCTTGAAAGCGTTCCGCCTGTCCAACGGGAAATTCGACGAGACGCCGGTTTCCCAGACGGTGCAGGCGTTCGCCCAACCCTACCTGGGCATGGCTATTTCCGGCGACGGCGTCACGGACGACAGCACGATCCTCTGGGCGACCACCGCCGACCAGACCGGCGAGCCCGTACCGGGCACCCTGCGCGCGTTCGACGCCTCCGACCTCTCCGTCGAGCTCTGGAACAGCGATGTGAATGCCTCCCGCGACAGCCTGGGCGTTTTCGCCAAGTTCGCCATCCCGACCGTGGCGAACGGTAGAGTCTACGTTCCGACCTTCTCGAATCAACTCGCCGTCTACGGTTTGTTGCGGCTGCAACCGCGGCTGGGCCTGCCGATTTTCCATCGGGTCACTAAGCAATAATGGCTGTATGCCTTCGTACGTGGTGGATACTCCGCAGCGCAAGTACTGTGCGATCGTCGAACCAGGCATACTGGAGCGCACCGGAGAGCACATTCCCGCTGCCGCGGGGAAAGTGTTCGTCGTCACCACCCGGGACGTGTGGCAATTCCACTGCTCGCGCCTGGCCTCCGGCCTGGCCGGCCGCTCCCACGAGATCCTGTTCTTCCCCGGCGGCGAGGAGAACAAGCGGCTCGCTTCCCTCGAGGCGCTCGCCCAGGAGATGGTGCAGCGCGGCGGCGACCGCTCCAGCCTGGTGATCGCGTTCGGCGGGGGCGTAGTCAACGACGTCGCGGGCTTCCTGGCCGCGATCTTCATGCGCGGCGTCCCGGTGCTCCAGATCCCTACCACGCTGCTCGCGCAAGTGGATGCCGCCATCGGTGGCAAGACCGGCGTGGACCTGGTCTGCGGCAAGAACCTGGTCGGCGCCTTCCATCAGCCTATCGCCGTGCTGATCGATCCGGAGGTGCTCGCGACGCTGCCCGAGCGCGAATATCGCGCGGGCCTGTTCGAAGTCGTCAAGTGCGGCATTATCCGCAGCCCATCGCTGTTTTCGATGCTCGCCGAAAAGCACGCCGCTGTGTTTGCCCGCGAGCCCGAGGTCGTCGAAAAGGTGATTTCCGAGTGCGTCCGCATTAAGGCCGAGGTGGTTTCCGCCGACGAGCGCGAGAGCAACATCCGCGTGATTCTCAACCTCGGCCACACGGCCGGCCACGCGCTGGAGGCCGAAACAGGTTATTCGCGCTTCCTGCACGGTGAAGCGATTTCTTTCGGAATGCGCGCGGTCACCTACCTGGCCGAGCGGACCGGCCACCTCTCCGCCGAGGACGCCGTGGAGATCCTGAACCTGCTCGACCTCTACGGCCCTATCCCACCGCTCGCCGGAGTGTCCGCCGGTGCGCTGGTCGCCCGCGCCGTGATGGACAAGAAGACCCTCAAGGGCCAGGTGCGCTGGGTCTTGCCCGTGCGCATCGGCGAAGTCCAGGTCGTTCCTGGAATCGACGATTCGGTGGTGCGCTCGGCCATCGAGGAAGCTCTCGGATGAACGATTCGCGCGCCCGGGGCACCACGCCTCCGGGCGCTCGGAGCGAACCGGAGGCCGCACGGTGGGTGCGCGGGATGTTCGCTCGCGTCGCCCGCCGCTACGATTTTCTCAACCACCTCCTCTCGCTCAACGTCGACCGCCACTGGCGCGCCCGCGCCGTCCGCCGTCTTCGCCCCATCCTCGGGCGGCCCGGCGCCCTGGTCCTGGACATCTGCTGCGGCACCGGCGACCTGCTGCTGGCGCTGGAGGCCGAGCGCGGCGGCGCCGTGGTCGGGAGCGACTTCTGCCACGCCATGTTGATCGAGGCGCAGCGTAAGATCGCGCACAGGCACTCCCGATCGGCGCTGGTCGAAGCGGATGCCCTCTCGCTGCCTTTCCCCGACGGGTCGCTCGATCTGGTCACCGCCGCATTCGGTTTTCGCAACCTCGCCAACTACGAGCAGGGGCTCAGGGAAATGCGGCGCGTTCTCAAGCCCGGAGGAGCGGCTGCCATCCTGGAGTTCTCCCAGCCGAAAAACCCCTTCTTCGCCGCGGTTTATGGCTTCTACTCCGGCAGGGTGCTTCCCGTCATTGGCGGCCTCATCTCCGGAGACCGGAGCGCCTACCGCTACCTGCCGGAATCCGTCCGCAGGTTCCCGCCGCCCGAGGAACTCGCCGCCGTCATGCGCGCCGCCGGCTTCGCCCGGGTCGAATACGAGCGCATGACCGGCGGCATTGTCAGCCTGCATGTAGGTTACCAGTTGTAAACTCTTGGGCCTTGTAAGTTGCTGTAAATGCACACCCAATGTTCCGAGCCGCGACCGCAGGGGAGCGGTGTTTACTTGACAAGCGGGCCTGATAATAGTACTTACCGTTAGATCCCCTTTATGCCGTTCCGAGCAGTTGCCGGAGCTCTCCTGGCCGCCGCGCTGTCGCTCGCTGCCTCTCCGGGCGCCGTAACGATCTACCAGGACTCGACCTCCTTGGCCGTGACCGTCGAGCCAAGCGGTCACTTCGTCATCGAATACGCCGCGCTCGGATGGGTCTTCGCGGGGGACACCGGCAGGCCGCTCAGCGACCTCGCTGCCTCCTCTGGATCGGACTCCATCGGGAATTACAAAGAAGTAATCTTCACTTACTCGGCGGATGGTGCCCCGCGCCAGATTAAGATTCGCACATACTCGGGCAAGCCCATTGTGTTGTTCTTGGTGAAGTACCTCGGTCAGAGCGCGAATATCGAGCCTTTCCCAAGCTTCAACCGATGGCCAAGCGGCCTGCACCCGTTCGGCTTCGAATCCTGGAATTACACTTTCGCGCTCGAGTGCATCGAAGCGGGCAGTCCCTGGCTCTTCTTCGATTCCAACTTGAACGCCTTCCTGCTGTCGCCGGCGTCGGATTTCATCGTTTCGCAAATCGGCAACAGTAGCGGGGTCATCGAGAGCGGAATCGATCCGGCCATCCCCACTCTGGATGCCGGCTTCGAGCACCGGACCATGCTGGTGGCGGGCCGCGGCATCAACGCCGTCTTCGACACCTGGGGACACGCGCTCACCGACCTCTACGGAAAGGTGCGCCCCGCCGCCGACGCCGACGTGAGCCTGGCGCGCGCCGGTCTCTGGACCGACAACCGTTCGCCGTATTACTACAACCCAGGTACCGCGGGCCAGGCCCTGATCGACGCCCTGGGCTATTACCAGTCCAGTGGAATCCAACTCGGCTATCTCCAGGCCGACAGTTGGTGGTATCCCAAAGGCGTGCCACCCTCCTGGCAGAACAACGGTACGGGCCTCTACCGGCTGCGCGCCGACCTCGAGTTGTTCCCCGACGACCTGGCCGGTTTCCAGCATCGCCTCGGCGCTCCGCTGGTCGTCCATTCGCGCTACTGGCACGAGTTGAGCCCGGACCGCACTGAGTACGCTTTCTCCGGCGACGTTCCGATCGACCCCCGCTACTGGAGAGACCTGGCCGCCTACCTCTCCTCGAGCGGCGTGGCGGTCTTTGAACAGGACTGGCTTTCCGGCCCCGCCATGACCGACAGGAATCTCAAGGATCCGGAGGCCTTCTTCGACAACATGGCGCAGGCCATGGCCGAGCGCGGCATCCACATGCAGTATTCGATGCCCCGGCCCCACCATTTCCTCCAGGGCGCGAAGTACTCGAACCTGACCTCGATC
>Ga0187882_1003837_pt1 | contig 12631 bp, 4 predicted proteins | sample June2016WEW_19_1_3_FD_132991 | JGI IMG/M metagenome (GOLD analysis project Ga0187882, IMG submission 132991) | Peatland microbial communities from SPRUCE experiment site at the Marcell Experimental Forest, Minnesota, USA - June2016WEW_19_150 | ecosystem: Environmental > Terrestrial > Soil >...
AGGCGGCGGTCCTCCCGCGCCCCGCAGCACGCCCACCGTTAATGGCAACCGAGTCTATGTCCTCGGGCAATTTGGTGATTTGGTTTGCCTCCAAGCCGCCACGGGGCAGGTTGTCTGGCGGAAAGACCTCAAGCAGGATTTTGGCGGACAATGTGGTGGTTGGCAGTATTCCGAATCGCCGCTGGTGGATGGGAACCGCGTAATCTGCACGCCCGGCGGTTCGCGCGGCACGATGGTGGCGCTGGACAAGGCGACCGGCGCCCTCCTCTGGCAGACCAGCGAATGGACCGATGCAGCCGAATACTCCTCGCCGATCGAGGAGGAGATCGGCGGCGTGCGACAATACATCCAACTCACCGGCCAGAACGTGGCCGGAATCGAGCCGGCCACCGGAAAAGTGCTCTGGCGCGCGCCGCGTCAGGGAGTCACCGCCACCGTGCCGACACCCATTTATCACGATAGCCGGGTGTACGTCTCTTCCGGCTACGGGGTCGGCTGCAATCTGTTCGAGATCACCAAGGACGGCGGCGAGTTCCAAGCCCGGCAAATCTATGCGAACAAGAACATGGTCAACCATCATGGCGGCGTGGTGCGGGTAGGTGAGCACCTCTACGGCTACTCGGATGGCAAGGGCTGGGTTTGCCAAGAGTTGAAGACCGGGAACCTGGTTTGGAGCAATGAAGGGGTCGGCAAAGGCTCGCTCACTTGCGCCGACGGCCATCTTTATCTGCGCAGCGAGGCAGGAAAGGGCGTCATCGCGCTGGTAGAGGCCACCCCGGAGGGCTACCGGGAAAAGGGCCGCTTTGACCAGCCCAACCGAAGCTCGGAAAACAGTTGGCCGCATCCAGTCGTCGCGAATGGGAAACTCTGCATTCGTGACCAGGATGTGATGCTGTGCTTTGACGTGAAGGCAAAGTAAGCAGCCACACCCCTTGGTTTGACATGCTGCGCTTGCGCATCGCCGCGCGGTGTTTGTGCTACGCGAGGAACCGGTCGGACGAGAGTCATGCGAGACTCACCGGACATACACGGGAGAGTCACCGGGGGTAACATTGACACCCCCGGGGGCGCCTCCAGCCTCCGCCAAGCCTCGTAACATAAGCCAGGCTTGAGGTCAACGGGAGGAAGGCAGCCTTCCTGTGTCTGGGCCACCTGGGAAGGTGGGTAAACCACGGTGGGCATTCAGCGACGGGCAAGGGGCTGCCCGCCCTCCCATGACGGCCGGTTTCCGCGAGCTTGATGCACCCGGGCGTCGTTTCCCGGCCCTGCGGCAGTGCCCCCTCAGCAGGCCCGACCTCCTCCAGGCCCTCCTGCTTGGCGACCGGGTAAGCCTGAATCAGCACGGCAAGCGACTTAACCGAGTAATATTAGGCGGGTTGACAGTATAGAAAACCATCTCCTATATCGCACGACGGGCGCTGCGTGAGCTTGCATTTCCCGGCCCGGCGCAATAGAAAAGAGCGAGTCGTAAGCTATTCAGCGATCTGAGGCGAAGCATGCCGAGGCAGCACCAAAGCTGGCGTTTTGGGAGCTTTCGAAAGGCCCCCGACGAGGATCAGTTGCCACCCCCAGCCATGCCGCCCGGTTTTCGCACTTTCCATAATCCTGCCTGTGCCCGCGACTTCCCCAATTGGTCGCGTGCGTCTGCCGATCGGAGGCCAACCTGTATGAAAACTCACCTGTTCAAGCTGCATTCAGTAGTCATTCTGGCTCTCGTTCTCGGACTGGAATCTTGCCGTATCTGTTGCGCCTCACAAGTGCTGGCCTGGGGTGCAGGTTCCAGCAACACGGGCACTTTCCCCAACTACGGGCAGTGCGTGGTGCCCACCGGTCTGACGAACGCGGTGGTGGTTGGTTGCGGCGGCTACCACAACCTGGCGTTGAGGGGCGACGGGACCATCGTGGCGTGGGGTTACGACAACTATCACCAGGCGGATGTGCCGGCGGGACTGACCAATGTGATCTCCGTTGCCGGGGGCTACAGTCATAGCCTGGCACTGCGGTCGGACGGCACGGTGGTTGGCTGGGGCTACAACGGCTACGGCCAGACGAATGCTCCGGCCGGCTTGAGCAATGCCGTGGGCATCGCTTGCGGCTATTACCACAATCTCGCACTAAGGGCCGACGGAACCGTCTTCGCGTGGGGATTCAATAACGATGGGGAGACCAACGTGCCGCCCGGGCTTGCGAACGTGGTGGGAGTGGCCGCGGGAGAGTATCACAATCTGACGCTCAAAGACGATGGCACCGTCGTGGCGTGGGGCAGCAATTCTTCCGGGCAGACGAATGTCCCTGCAGGGTTGACGAACGCGGTTGCCGTCGCGGCGGGAGCACTTCACAGCCTCGCGTTGAGGGCGGACGGCACGGTAGTGGCCTGGGGGAGCAACTCTTCCGGACAGACCAACGTGCCGCCAGGTTTGAGCAACGTGGTAGCGATTGCGGGCGGCAGCGCCCATAGCCTTGCACTCACGGCGAGTGGAACCGTGGTCGCGTGGGGAGCGGGAACAAGCACCAGCGGCGGGAGTCCCAATTACGGGCAATCCATAGTGCCCACGGGGTTAACCAACGCCGTTGCGGTTGCGGCAGGTGGTTACCACACCGTGGCCCTCACGGGAGACGGTCCGCCGTTCTTGATCACCCCTTTGGCCAATCGCAGTGTGATCTACGGCACGACGGCCTATCTGGCCGCGCAGGCGAGCGGCGCCAGGCCGCTGAGTTACCAATGGACGCTTGACGGCACGAACTTGCCCGGTGCGACCAGCTTCATCCTGGTAGTTCCCAACGTGCAGGACGTCCAGACCGGCCTTTACTCGGTGATCGTCAGCAATGCGTTCGGGAGCGTGACCAACTCCGGCGCTTATCTGGGAACGATTCCGCTGGTCATCTCGCAGCAACCGCAAGGCCAGTACGCCTTCGAGGGCGCAAACGTCTCCTTCGGCGTTGGCGCCCTCTCCAGTTTGCCGTTGGCGTGGCAGTGGCAATTCAACGGCACGAACCTTTCATGGGCAACGAACAGCACGATCACGTTGACGAATGTGCAGCTCAGCCAGTCCGGCGCGTATGCGGTCATCGTCAGCAACTCAGTCGGGGCGGTCCGCAGCGCGGAGGCGTCGCTTTCCGTGGGGTTGGTGGCGGTTTGGGGCGACAACTCTTCCGGCCAAACCAACCCACCTGCTGGTCTGACCAACGTGACGGCCATTGCTGGCGGCGGTGCTCACGTGGTGGCACTCCGGGGCGACGGCTCAGTAGTCGTTTGGGGAGACAACACGTATAAGCAGACGAACGTGCCTCCGAACCTCACGAACGTGGCGGCCATCTCGGCCGGTAACTACCATACTCTGGCGCTAAAGACCGACGGGACTGTGCTTGGTTGGGGCGCGGGCATGACGAACGGGGGAAGCTTCGTTAACTATGGACAGTCACTGTCCCCCGCGGGCTTGACCAATGCCGTCGCCATCGCCTGTGGCGGCATGCATAGCCTTGCACTTAAGGCGGACGGGACCGTGGTGGCCTGGGGCGCGGGAAGCACCAACTCTGGCAGTTCGCCAAATTACGGCCAGGCCATCGTGCCGGCGGGTATATCCAACGTGGTGGCCATAGCCGCCGGCGCGTACGACAGCACTGCCTTGCAGGCGGATGGGACGGTCGTTGCCTGGGGTTTGAGCAGTTTCTCTCTGACGAACGTGCCGACCGGCATGAGCAACGTGGTGGCCCTTGCCGACGGCGCGTATCACAGCCTCGCCTTGCAGGCCGACGGCACCGTGGTCCCGTGGGGAGCGGGCCAGGTCAATTATCCGTCGGATGGCTATGATTACGGCTAGTCCGTCATCCCCGCCGATCTCACGAACGCCGCGGCGATTGCCGCGGGTGATTATCATAGCCTGGCGCTGAGAGCGGACGGCACGGTGGCGGCCTGGGGCAGAGACTCCTCCGGCCAGACCAATGTGCCGGCCAACCTGGCCGGCGTGGCCGCCATCGCCGGGGGCAGCAGCCGCAGCGTGGCCCTAATCGGAAATGGGCCTCCGCGTCTGATAGGACCGTGGATTGAGCGAAGCGTGCTTTATGGAGCCACGGCTTGCCTGGAGGTTGCCGCCGCGGGGGCGGGTCCGCTGAGCTACCAATGGCTCCATAACGGCACCAACCTGCCGCCGGCGACGAATGCTGTCCTGGTGCTCAACAACGTGCAGCTCGCGCAGGCGGGCAGCTATTCCGTGATCGTGAGCAACGCTTTGGGGGCGATTACGAATTCGAATCTGCAACTCGATGTCATGCCGGTGATGATCACGGCGCAGCCGCAGAGCCAGTCCACCTTTGTCGGGGGCACGGCGACGTTCGGCGTCAGCGCGGCCGGCTATGGACAATTCAGTTACCAATGGCAGTTCAATGGCACCAACTTGCCCGGCGCAACCGACAATGTGCTGTTGCTGACCAATGTTCAGCCGGAGCAGGCCGGTCCGTACACCGTCACAGTCAGCGATTCACTGGACAGCGTACCGAGCGCGAGCGCTGTGTTGTCGGTAACCCTAATAGCCGCTTGGGGAGCCAATTGGTATGGCCAAACCAACGTGCCGATCCTGACCAACCTTGTAGCAGTGGCATCCGGTTACGATCACATTCTGGGGCTCAATTCCGATGGCACGGTTGTCGCCTGGGGTGCCGGGACCAACAACACCGGCACATTGCCTTACTACGGCCAGTGCGTCCTTCCTCCGGCGTTGACCAACGTGGCCGCCATCGCAAGCGGCGCTTTTCACAGTCTCGCTTTGAAGACGGACGGCACGGTCGCCGCTTGGGGACAGAACCTGTACGGGCAGACGAATGTGCCGGCGGGCTTGAGCAACGTGGTGGCGCTCGCCGGAGGCGGCGATCACAATCTCGCGCTGAGAGCGGACGGCACGGTGGTGGCCTGGGGATTGAATGCCAACGGGCAGGCCACCGTTCCCGGGGACTTGATGAACGTGCTGGTCATTGCGGCCGGGGGGTACCATAGCCTTGTGCTCAAAGCAGACGGCACCGTGGTCGCATGGGGTGCGGGCAAGTCGAATACCGGGGTCTCGCCGAACTTCGGCCAAGCGATTGTGCCGGCGGGATTGACCAACGTGATCGCCATCGCGGCGGGCGATTCGCACAGCCTGGCGCTCAAGGCCGACGGAACGGTTGTGGCGTGGGGGTACAACAACTGGACCCAGACGAGTGTCCCGCCCGATCTCACCAACGTGGTGGCGATTGCGGCAGGGGCCTGGCATAGCCTCGCCCTGAAAGCCGACGGAACCATAGTGGCGTGGGGCTACAACACTGACGGTGAAACCAAAGTGCCTGCGTCGGTTGGCCATGTGATTGGGATTGCGGGCGGTGCCTATCACACCGTGGCATTAATTGGGTGGGGCCCGCCGCGATTCGCGCCGGCATTGGCCCAAGGCGCTATGCCTTGGGGCGCCACGGTAGCACTGCGCGCGGTGGTGGCCGGTGCCGGGCCTCTGAGCTACCAATGGCTTTTCAACAAAACGAACCTGCCCGCCGCCACCAACGCCATCCTGGTGATAAGCGGTGTCAACTATGGCTCCGCTGGAGCGTATTCACTGGTGGTGAGCAACGCTCACGGCTCAGCGACGAGTCCGGCTATGGCCGTGCAGGTTTTCCCGTTGCTAATCGCCGTGCAGCCTGAGAGCCAACGCGTCCTGGCCTATTCGACCGTCGCGCTGAATGTGATTCCGGTGGCTGAAGGTCCTTATGGCTACCAATGGACACTGAATGGCGCCAACCTGGCAGGCGCTACAAGCAGCAGCCTCGTTCTAACCAATTCCCAGCCCAGCCAATCCGGCACCTACGCCGTGCTGGTCACCAATTCGCTGGGCCGGGTTCAGAGTGTTGATGCGAACGTGGTGATTCAGCAGATTGCTGCGTGGGGATACGACACCGAAGGCGAAACCAACATTCCGCCCGGCTTGACCAATGTCCTGGCGATTACCAGCGGCGGCACGTGCGGAGTGGCGCTGACCGGTGACGGCTGCGTCGCCGCCTGGGGGGACAACACATGGGGCGAAACCAATGTTCCGCCCGGGTTATCCCACGTGGTGGCGGTGGCCAGCCACGGGTATCACGTGCTGGCGTTGAGATCCGACGGCACGGTTGTGGCGTGGGGCCAGAACGGCGCCAGCCAGACCAACGTGCCCGCCGGCTTGGCGAACGTCGTCGCCATTGCCGCTGGCGGCTCGCACAGCCTGGCGCTCAAAGCCGATCACACGGTGGTTTCGTGGGGAAGCCAGACCACGGTGCCCTCCAACGTGACCAATGTCGTGGCCATCGCTGCTGGTGCGTCGCACAGTCTGGCGTTGAGGGGCGACAGGACCGTCGTAGCGTGGGGTGCCAACGGCTATAAGCAGGCAAATGTGCCCACCGGTCTTACAAACGTCGTGGCCGTCGCGGCCGGCGATTATCACAGCTTGGCGGTGAAAGGCGATGGCACGGTGGTCGCCTGGGGCGCCGGCGAGGTAAACAATCCTTCGGACGCACATGATTTTGGACAATCCATCGTGCCTACCGGGCTGAGCAACGTGGTCGCCGTCGCGGGCGGCGGTTGGCACAGTCTAGCACTGAAGGCGGATGGCACAGTGGTGGTTTGGGGACGGAGCACCGAAGGGCAGGCCAACGTGCCCGCCGGGCTGACCAATGTGATCGCCATCGCCGCCGGGTGGGGTCACAATCTGGCGCTTATTGGCTGCGGGGCCGTTTCGCCAACGCTGCGTTTTGACGCCAGCGTCGCGGCAGCGCCGATGACCAATGGCGCCTTCCGGCTGCGGGTCATTGGCTGCTTGGACGGCCGCCCGGTTGTCCTTTACGCCTCCACCAATCTAGTGTCCTGGACGCCGCTGTCCACCAATTCGCCCACGCTAGATTGGTTCGAGTATTTGGATTCCTCGGCCTTGGCCTACGGGGCACGTTTCTACCGCGCGCAGCAACAGTGATCGTGCTTCTCGGAATCAACAGGGTGCGTTCAAAAGCTCAAATACATGGGCGCGCCCTTCTTCAAGCTGACCCTCACCTTGCCGGCCTGGACTTGGAGTTCGCTCTGTTCGCCAATCCCGTTGATCCGGCTGACCCGCTCCGCTGAGGTAGGAAGCTCCATGAGGGCATCAGCCTGCGGACTCCAAAGGGCGATGGTTTCGCCTGACCCGCCTGGCGTGGGCTTGAATTTGAAGGCCAGGACTCCTTGAGGCGCCAACACGAGCCCGGCTAATCGCTTGCCTCGGAGCACTCGCGTAAGCGTTGCGTAGGCGAGGTATGCCGGTTTGGGGCTGAAGTCGCTATACACGATGCCCATCTGGTGCTCGAAGTAGATCGGGTCGTCGCCATCGTTCCTGAGGTCATACCAGAAGGTCCGAGGCTCGACCCCGGAGACGATCGCGCACAAGTAGCTGCGGGCGATGAGCTCGGCCTGGGCGCGCAGGCTGTTGGGGGCGAAGTCCTGCCGCAGCGTGTTGTGGGGTGTGTGCGTGGCCCAGCCCATTTCGGTCAGCCAGACTGGCCGCTTCCTGCCATCGGGCAGTTTCACCTGGTCGGACACCTTCTCCAGGTCCTCGATAAACGCCTGGTCGTTGAGGTGCGTGCGGTACGGATGGATGGTGAGGACGTCGAATGGGGCCTGCAAATCAAGCATCCTGCTGATGAACTTCCGGTCTATCCCGGCGGTCGAAAGTCCAAGTACTTGCGCGGCCGGGTCCGTTGCTTTGATGGCCGCATAGCTCTTGGTCAACAGTTGGGCGTACATGTCTTTCGGCCCCTGCCAGAAGAAGATGTTCGGCTCGTTCCAGATCTCCCACTGCTTGATCTGCTTCTGATACCGCTGGACCATTACCTTCAGGAACTGAACGTAATCCTCGATCCCCTCCGAGGTATAGGGCTTGGTCCAGCCGGCCCAGTAACCGACGATGGCATAAACGCTAATGCCGTTGCGCCGGGCGCAGGCCAACAAGTTGTCGTAATAGGTCCAGTCGAACCGCCCGCGCTGCCGCTCGATGCGGCCCCAGGAGAAGTCCTCGCGTGACCACTTCACACCCGCGTCGCGCGCCATTTGCGCCGCGCGCTCCATCAGCGCCAACCCCCCGGCATCACCGCCATATCGGTTGAGATACACACCCATCCCGAAAGGAGATTCCGGCTCCAGAGCGGCATCGCCCTGCTCGTTCAGCCCAGCCACCCACGCCGCCCGCACGGGCGCCACCTCCTGGCCGGGAATGTCCAGGCTGATCTCGGCTTCGAGGAACTTTCGCCGAGCCCTTTCGGCTTCCTTGATTGGCAGCCTAAACTCAAACGGCTCGCATTTCGCAGGCACAGAGGCCGCCTGCTTCCCGCGTCCAACTTCGTTGCCGTCCCAGTCGCGCAACACCCAATGGAGCTCCCCTTCTAGTGGTATATCGCTCAACGCTCGCGCGTGCGCCACAAAACAGGAGTCCTTCTCGGCGCCGCGGCCTTCGGCCAGCAGCACGCACCGGCTTTCCTCCGGGCAGGATGCATCCACCCTTACTTCGCGCAATTCCAGTGTGCAGGGCGCAGTGTTGGTCCCTCCTTGCAATCCAATTTCCCCCAGGCGCAACGGCCCGTGAATCTTGCCGTCATTCTCGCCTCCATGCCATTCCCAGCCCGGGCCCGGTGGCCCATCCGTCACCAGCTCCTGGTCGCTGTCCCCGGCAAACTCCCCAATCGTCTTCTGGAAGGTCATGAAATGCGTATGCAGCACCAAACGAACCGGGTGGCCCCTGGCATTTCCCCGCATTCGCAGGCGAATCTTATCCACGTTGCCCAACAACACGTGGTCGGGCACTCCGAGGGAAACCCAGCGGGCGCCCTGGGAGAAGTCGGCCGTCCACGTCCTGTCTTCCAACCGGCTGGCTCCGCCGTTGCCGTCCGCGCGCGCGTGCCATCCCTCGTCGAGCCCAAACCGGTAAGCCGGATATGAAACCCGCGCGATGGCCTCCTGGGCGTTCACCAACTGAAGGTCATCGAATAGGAGCGCCCCCGTTGTCTGCAAGCCATGGTCAACGTTCAAGGCCAACATCTTGGGCCCTCCGCGCACTTTGCCGTCATCCGGCCCACCCCAATGCCCCACCCAGCCGCTGAACGGAATTGTGACGCGCACCCAGCGGCCCGCGGGGCACTCGACCGGCTTCTGGAACGTCTGCCCGGCAGAATCGTTGTAGCGAAAGACGAAATCGCTTCCCTCGGGGCGCTTCAACCAAAGGCACAGCCCATTCCATGCGCCTGTTGCTCCGGCGCCCCCCTCCGGCATCTGCAAGATGGCCCCTACGTAATTCCCGCCACCCGTGAAATCGAACGTCAACTTCCCTCCGAACTGGCCCTCGTGTGCCGCCTCCGTTGCCCGCTCAAAACTCCCTTTGGCGCCCGGAAACTCTCCGCCGTTGGAGAATGTCCACCTCGCGGGCTGGTATCCTCCTTCGAAGCTCTCTAGTTCGACCCCGGTCTCCGCCGCCGCTGCCGGACAGACAAGCCAAGGAACGAGAGACACATGGATCAACCCTAACGGCAGCGATATTCGCATGAACTCGAAAGCTACGCCGGAGGCCGACTCGACGTCAATCGTCTGTCCATCGCCAGACCGTCCTGCGGGCCGCACCGGGGCCTCCCCGGAGTCTCCCCGTAGTACCTCTGATTCAAATCAGAGGTACTACGGTGAGGCTCCGGTGGGGCTATGGGGGGGTGCCGTGCGGCCCATCAAGACACGCACGTGGGCTTCGACGGATGCGGCCAGGGCTTCCGTGTTGTAGCCGCCCTCAAGCATCGAGACCAGCCGGCCATTACAACACTCGTCGGCGATTCCTTGGACGATCCGCGTCAGTTCCGCATAGCCCTGGGGAGTCACTTTCATCCCGCCGAGCAAATCGCCATTAGCCGCGTCGAACCCCGCCGAAATGAGAACGAATTCCGGCTTGAAGGCGGCTGCCGTCGGTTTCAATCGTTCCGCGAATGCCTTCTTGTAATCGGCGTCGCCACAACCGGCCGGGAGCGGCACGTTGATCTTCGATCCCAAGCCCTTGCCCACTCCCCTATCCTCCGCGCTGCCCGTCCCGGGATAAAAAGGCGATTGATGGACCGAGAAATAGAAGACCGTGGGGTCCTCGTCGAAGATCGCCTGCGTTCCGTTGCCATGGTGCACGTCCCAATCCACGATCAGCACCCTGGCCAGCTTGTGCTTCTGCTGAATGTACTTCGCGGCGATGGCCACGTTGTTGAACAAGCAAAAACCCATGGCCTTGTCTTTGAGCGCATGGTGGCCTGGCGGGCGAATCGCGCAAAAGGCATTTCGTATCCTCCCCTCCATCACGGCGTCTATAGCTGACTGCACCCCACCCACCGCGTTCAACGCCACCTGATACGAATCAGCCGAGGCAGGCGAATCCGGCGAATCTACATACCCGGCCCCACCTTGGCACTCTTTCCTGACCCGCTCGATGTATTCCCGGGTGTGGACCGTGCGAACCCACTCTGTCGAGGCCGGCACCGGCTTCAGGGCGACGAGGTCATTCAGCAAGCCCTTCTGTTTCAACCTGTTGACGATGGCTGTCAGGCGCTCCGGCCGCTCCGGGTGGCCCGCCCCGGTCTGGTGCTTCAGATAGATGTCGCCATAGAGAAACCCCGTCTTCAAGCCGCGTGGAGCATCTGCCGCGGCGTACCCGGGCGGCGCCACTCCTGCCAACGCGACCGTTAGAGCGAGGCAAGTCAGGAGCGGCCCTGCGGAGCCCCCTCGGGGCTTGCTCGTCAATTCTTGATGCTTCGCCATAGAACCATGTTAGAGCAGGTCAAAGTAAAGTAAGCGCCTCCGGCATCCAATTCGCAGTTGCAGCCGCCACGGCGGGTTGGGCTGAACTCTGGAGAGAGAAGGGAAGCTGCATCCAGGGTTGCTTCATCATGATCAGCGACGCTTTGGTCCCGAGAGGATCAGGTCCGCCAGACCCGCGCGGGCCTTCTCGTAGGCGAGCGGGTTCTTTTCCCAGGAGAAGAACGAGCCGGCCAGCGGTGCCACGATCGCATCCGCTTCGGCCCGTTTGCCGAGATGGTCGAGTATCGCGAGATAGTCATAGTCTTCGATCGCGTCGCGCAGGGCCTTGAGGCGGATCGTGGGAACCATGCCTTCGTACCCTACGGCGCGGCCGGGATACATCAGGGAACCTTCGCCATAGAAGCGGATTGCCTTCTTGCCCTGCTGAAACTCGCCACTTCCCCCATAGTAAGGGGCTTCCAGCCAGGGATCCTCCACCGGGCCCCAGTATGACAAGCCTCCCCAGTAGAGCAACCCACTCATGCGATAGCGCCAAGCTATCCAGGTCGGCACGCGGTAGTTGAGCAGCGGGTAGTCAATGTGCCACCAGGGCGTGGGCTCCCCCTGGCACAACGCGGTATAGGTCCAGACAGCTTCGCCGAGTGCCTGGCGGGCGGCGGCGCTCTCCTGCCGGTGCAACGAAAAGAGGGGACACCAAATATCAACCGCGCCATAAAGGTCGCCCCAGGCGCTGTCAGCCCCTTCCTGGCCCGGTGCGGTCCAGGTCTGCTCCACCACCAGCACTTTGACCACCGACTTGGCTTCGCGGACCGCGCGGCCCCAGTTCTGCACGTAACGATAATCCTCCAGCGTGTTGGGCTCGTCCTGCAGGTAAGTGTAAAAGACGAGGTGAGGCTGGTTCAATTCCCTGGCCGCGAGGTCGAAGGCGGCGAGCCACGCTCGTAGCCGGTCGCGCTCCGATTCGGGATCTTTAACGGCGCCGGAAGGACGCGGGATCTGCAAAGCGTTGACGCGGTAGCGCTGGACGAAGTCGCGCAAGGCCCGCAATTGCTCTGCCGGGATGCGAAAGGACCCGTCCGGCTGTGGCACCGGTCTAAGCGTCTCTCCCGGTGGAACCGCATTCAGCCGATGCTCGGAGAGCAGTTGCGCGCATTGGGCTTCAACGGCCGGCCAATTCTGCGGTTCCGCGTCTTTGCCTTGGGAGGCGCGCTGACGGTAGTAGGCGCGCAACTGCGCCGCCGGCGAGCCAAATTCGGTCTCCAGCGCAGGGACCGGCGGCAACATGAAACTCCACACGGTCAGCTTTAAGGGAATCTCGACCGCCTGACCCTGACGGGCCGTGACCCGAACCGTGCTGCGATACTCGCCCGCCACGGCGTTGCTCGGCGCATAAAGATCCACCCAAAAGCCATGGGTTTGGCCGGCCGGCAAGTCGAAGGGAACGGCTTTGAACCGGGCGTCGGGCAGCTTCTCGCCCGCCGTCGGACGCTCGAAGGGGATCAGCGGGTCCGGATACCAGTCCGGTTTGAAATCCGCATTCCGATAAGTGCCGTCCTCGAGGAAGAGTTGATGCTCACGGTAGAGGCGCACTTGGATCGGACCGGGCCGCCGGCGGCCGGGTCCGCGCAGCTCGCTCACTCCAACGCTCAGACCATGAATCGGCGCATCGGCTCGCACCAGGATTTGAAAACTACCCCATTCGTTTCGAGCAACGCAAAGGTTCGCCTCACGCAGGTTCCCCGGAGGTTCGCTGCGAAGCACATGTCGTGTCTCGGTCGCGATCCAGACCCGCGGTGCTCCGCCCAACACGTGGGTGGAGGTCCAGACCCACACCAG
>Ga0187882_1003838_pt1 | contig 12631 bp, 10 predicted proteins | sample June2016WEW_19_1_3_FD_132991 | JGI IMG/M metagenome (GOLD analysis project Ga0187882, IMG submission 132991) | Peatland microbial communities from SPRUCE experiment site at the Marcell Experimental Forest, Minnesota, USA - June2016WEW_19_150 | ecosystem: Environmental > Terrestrial > Soil >...
TGAGCCGCTGGCATCAGTTACGAACCAGACGTTGTAGGATTCTTTGCCGGGGACAACGTCTTTATTGCGGACGAGTTTGGCGCTGAGGGGTGGGATAACCAATTCCTGGTCGATTATCAGGAAACCGGAGAACACGATGGCGAGGACGACGATGGGAGTAATGACTCTTTTTAAGCTGACGCCCGAAGCCATCATTGCTGTCAGCTCGTTGTATCGGACCATTTTACCAAGGGAAAAAGCGGCGGCGACAACGGTAATCATTCCAGCGAAGTCGCGGAAATATAAAGTGCTTTGGAGCGAATAATAAGTGATGATGTTGGCTATTATAGACAGGGTATTTAGGTTGGCATGCTCTGTGAAATCGTCGAGATTGACGAAGAGGTCGATGGTTATTCTCATGCCGATGAGGACGGCAAAGGCAATGGCGTAGCCGATGAGGAAATTTTTCGCAACGTATTTGTCTAATATTTTCATTTTGTTTTTTTGCCGGTTTATTATTAAACACTTAATGACGAAATAGTCGCCGATATAATTCAAGTCCCAGCATTGAGAGGATAATCAGTCCCGCCCACATAAGAGGTATTCCGGCCCATGAAGCGGCAGCGGGGTTTTCAGCTATATTTTTTCCCATCATAATACAGACAATGAGTGCCAGTGCAGGTGCTGCACTGGCGGCAAAGGCGGTAAGTAAGTGTCCCCCTTTGAGAATGATTCCCAGCCCGATACCTATCATAATCAGCGTTATGCAGCCGACGCCGAAGACCAGCCGGGAGTTTATTTCGGCGCCTATATTGGCGAGGGTTTTGGCTATTTTTCTATACAACTGGTTTTGCAGGGCGACCAGTCGCTCGCTTGGTCCGGCGTGCAGGGCAGCGGATATGGCCTGGGGGTTTATCTCATTAAGGATGTAGGGCGTTTTGAAGTTACTCGTAACGGCCGATGGCATAATAAGTCCTCGGATGATTTGTCTTGCGAGGACATTTTCCTTTCCCTGCGGGCTTTGCGGGTCGGCCGAAATCCATTTGGCGTTTTGGATATCGAGAGTAAGCGTTGGGGCCATTTCATCGCCTTCGATATTCAGGAATGCCTTTTGGCAACGCAGAGTTCGGGTGGCTGAGTCGCCGCTGACGGGGCGTTCGGTAATTATCACGTCATCTGCAAGCAGCAGTCGTTTTTCGTCCAGGACGGTACAGGATTTGGCGGAAAATTCGACGACCTGTCGGTCGTTGAACAGTTTGAAGAGAGGGTTTGTGCTGGAAGAGCCGGCATCATTTATCTGCTGTGCCAGGAGTTCTGCGGTGAACTGCGCGTATACACGGCGAGCGATTCTGGCGACGGGATCGAAGAGCATGGGGTTTCGGCGGATTTGTTTCATTTCGTCGATTTTTTTGAACTGGATATTGTCGCCGAGCAGTGCGCCGAATTCAGTGGTGAGCGAGAGCCATTCGGCTGAGAATCCGGCGTCTTCACCGGGGCCCATCTGGCAGGTATTGTGGGCGTTAATGCGGACCTCGTTAAGGGTTTGATGAGGGTCGAAGATAACTTTCGCGGTTTCGGCGGTAATGATTCTTTTGATCGAGCCGTTGCCGGTGACTTCGACAGCGACAACGTCGGAGAGCACATTATTTTGCATGTCGGCATTATCGGCGTAAATCCTGTATTGATCATCCGGTGGGAGCGCGTAGTACCCCTTACGCTGGATATTTCTAAAAAGTATCTGCCTGGCGTCATTTTTGAGAGAATTTTCGGCCCGGTGCATAAAGACGGGCATAACATAAAAGCCGAGCAGAAGGTTGGCGGTGGCGACAATGACGGCAAGAATCAATCCCGGGTAAACCAGCGTCAGCAGGGATATGCCGCTTGCCCTGCAGGCGTCGAGTTCGTTGTCGTTTGTGAGCCGGCCGTAAACAAGGGTAGTGGCGAAAAGCGCGGCCATGGGCAGGACAAAAGTGAGGGTGATTGGGAGGAAATAAATCATAAGGCGAACGACCTGTCCCGGGCCGACGCCGAATTCCTGGACTGGGCGCAGAATGCTGCCCAAGCTCATCATCAGCGTCAGAGCCACGGTGGCGAGGACAAAAACTTTAGTGACCTCGCGAAAGATATATCTGTGAAGCGTGAAAACCATTTGTGGCCGCTAATCTTAAACTTACGACCGTCGATTGTCAATGACACGGTTTTAGAGGCCGGATTGTCAGCGACTGATAAATCTTGCAACATGAGCCAAACATCGAGCGTGTTTTACCAAAAGTGCAGAACAAATCGCTCTGTTAATTGTATTTTGTGGGCACCACTTGCTCCATTCCTTTGAAGTCGTGGCAGAGGAAGACAGAATAGATTTTTTCAATTCCGCCTACGGTGCTTCGCGTTTTCACCAGATGTTTCTGATAATCCCGGAACTTGTCTGTAAGTTGTTCGGGCATATTTCTTTCGCCCGAGATCACCAGTATAGCATCGTAATGCAGCAGGTTGTGAAAAGTCGGCCAAACATCATATTCGTTAATCCGTCGATCCAGATTCGCGCAATATGTCACAGGTTGGCCGTCCACGTAAAAGGCCAAAAGGGAAGCAGTCATATAGTCATTAGAAAAAATGAAATGCTGTGGTTTGAGTTCCAAGGCCAGACGTGCCACTTCGTGCCCGAGTTGAACAGAGCCGCGGCGGACTTTTTTGAAAGGGTCCAGGTTGCTGGGAAATGGAATCAGGCAGGCCACGTGCAAAAAAATCGTACAACAGACAGCCACTGCGATTGCCGCGATAGTCAACCTTCGCTGCCGGATGTTCAACGTGGAGAAAGGAGCCAGAAAGTATGCGCTGAAGCTGATTAGTCCGGTGAGGTAACAGCACAAAGCCCAGTTGGCTTGAACCTTGCCCTGGAGGCGTTTAATCAGAAACAGGAATAATAACGGAATCGAGAACCAAAAACTCATCGGGTCCTGTCGGCGAAGCTTGAATGTTGCCCAGACCATCATTACCAGAAGCAGCGGGGTGACGATACCCAGTTGCGAGCCGACAAAATAGAGGAAGTCCAACAGGGATGCGTGCGGCCCTGAGGACATTTGGGTTTGGCCTATATTGTGGAAGAGGTTCACCCAGTCGTGGTTCAAATTCCATAGAACAAGCGGCGAGGTTACTGCCAGGGACAGGATCAAGGCCAAATACGGCCAGGGGGTCAATAGCTGCCGTCTTGCGGGCGAAAACATCAGCAGAAGCAAAGCGGGCAGGAAGAAGGCGGCCATCGTGTATTTGCAGAGGATACCCATTCCCACGGCCAGCCCCAGTAATACCCAGTGCAGGGGGGAGGCGGTTTTCCACGCCCAGTGCATCAGCAGCAGCGACAACAGCCACATAAAGATAAACGGCGGATCAATGGTCATAGCGAGGCCGTAGAAGGCGAAGACAGGTGTGACCTGAAAAAGGATTGCCGAAAGGACGCCCACCTTTGGATTGTACAGCCGACTGCCGAGGAGATAAAGGATTATGCTGCTGCCGAATGAAAGAATGACTGCTGCTGCGCGGACGCCAAGTTCCGTATTGTCCAGAGCTATCCGCGTGCACCATATACAGAATGCGACGCCCGGCCCTTTGGTCACATAGCACCAGTCCATATATCTGGAGCATTGCCAATAAAGGGCCTCGTCGCCGCTGAGTTCGTTGGGCACGCCTACGATGTACCATATACGAAATAAGGACAGGCACACTAAGAAGGACAGAAGGTACAGGACTATACGTTGGGCTCCCAGGAGTTTAGAGGCAATCAGTCCCATCGCTACGAAGACAATGCCGAATAACCAGCATGGCACAACCTGCCGGGGAGTGCTAATCGCACACATTACGGCAAAAATCAGCCACGGTCCGACAAAAAAGAGCAGGGCTTTGGTTGTTCCGATTTTATTCATCGATTCGACGGTTATGTTGTCTGATTCGTGATTTTCCATTTTTGAAAGTATTTTTTGGACAACATGTTTGTCTGCGTAAGGCGAAGCCATTTAAGGTTTGCAATTGTCAACAAAGGGCGATGATTTGCAACAGAATTCGCCGATGAAGGCGGTTTGTGCTTGAAAAGGCGGGAGTTATGGCGTAAAACAGGGAAAGGATTTATCGTTGATTGGCGGGTGATTTATGAGATATTACGGGACAATTGTATTGGCTGTTGTTTTTACCGGTTTATTTGCCGGATTTGCGCGGGCGGACGTCGTTGTATTAAAGGGTGGGCAGAAGCTCGTGGGGGATATTGTAGCGGAGAGGCACGAGCATATTTATGTGGACGTCGGGGTTACGGTTATAGCGGTGCCTAAGGGAGAGGTGCTGGAATATCACTATGACAAAGCCATGGATGTGAATGCTTTGTCGATGCAACCGGCAGCGGAGGCGAATGAGATAAAAGCGGAGTCAGCAACAGGTCGGCTGTATCACACGGGCAAATTCCAGAAGAGAACAATTGAGCAGTGTGTGGCGGAGGTGGGCGAGGCGGTTGTCAAAGTTAGCAGCCCGGCGGGGATGGGGTCGGGTTTTTTCATAAATGAGCAGGGGTATCTTATAACGAATTATCACGTCGTCGAGAAGGAAACAAAGATTGAGGTAACGGTATTTAAGAAGGCAAAAGACGGCTTCAACAAGAAGGTCTTCAAGGGCATCCGGATTGAGGCGATAAATCCATTTATTGACCTTGCGCTTCTGAAGGTTGAGGATTTGGGTGGTATGCAGGTGAAGTTTGCTTACCTTGGCGACGTCGACGAAATCGAGCCGGGCGAAGGGGTTTTCGCAATCGGTAATCCTCTGGGTCTTGAGCGGACAGTTACCAACGGGGTGATAAGCACGACGAACAGGGCGTTCGAGGGGCTGATTTATTTGCAGACCGACGCGGCCATAAATCCCGGTAATTCGGGCGGGCCGTTGTTCAATCTGGCGGGCGAGGTCATCGGCGTTACGAATATGGGTTACATATTTTTCGGGGGACTGGGGTTCGCGATACCTGTCGATTACGTGAAGCACTTTATAGATAACCGCGACGCGTTCGCATATGACAAGGACAATCCGAACACGGGCTTTAGATATATCCAGCCGGACGGCAGACGCAATAAGGGTAAGCCGAAGATTGGTAATTGAGGGAAGGTGCGCGTGAAAATTAGAGCAGCATTTGTGATTTGTGTTGTTTTTGCGGCGGTGATGGTTGTCGGCGCGGAGGGGGCGACTTTGCCGAAGACGGCGGAGCTTGTCGGAGTGGATACGGTGCTGCTTGTGGATATAAGCGATTTTAATCAGTTCAGGAACAAACTCGAAAAGACCAATATTTATAAGTTATATAATGACCCGTCGATGTCGGCGTTTGCGAAAAACTTTACCGGGAAGGTTCGTGAAAAGGTAGAGGGGGACAAGGACTCATTTGTAAAGGGCATACTTGACGCGAATGTTATGCTCGAAGGCCGATTGGCGTTTGTGATGACGGCAGGGCAGCAGGAAATGTCGATGGCGCTTATAAGTCAGTGGGGTCGCAATGTCGGCAGGATTAAAGACGTTATTGAGAAAATGGCGGCCAAGGCCGTTGAGAAAGGCGCACACAGGGGGATTGAGAGCTATCGTGACGTGAATATCATAACGCTGACGACCGAGACGGCGGCGGAGAAATCGGCGGTTAAATACAGCGATGATAATACAGCGACAAAGACAGGGCCAGTATTCGCAAAAGACGTTTATTGTTTTGTCGATGACTGCCTGATAATGGCAAGCGACGCGGAGGCGGTAAAGTTCGTAGTTTCGCAGATTAGGGGGGCGGGGACTTCATCGCTGGCGGGCGATACGGATTATATCGCGACGATGGGTGCGGTCGGGCCTTATCGTGACGTTGATATATATGTGAATTTCAAACGAGTGATAAAACGGCTGGCTGATGGGGACACGACGGGCGAATCGCAGAAGGAGATTGCTAATCTCGGGCTGGACGGAGTGGGGGGGCTTGGTTTTTCTCTTGGTGTTGCGCCGGACGCAGACAGTTCGGTTCGCGGCAAGATGTTTTTGAGAACGACGGGGACGAGGAAGGGCGTTTTGAAGATATTAGAGATGCGTTCTGAGCCGGTGCGGGTTCCGCGATTTGTGCCGGCGTCGGCATGCTCGGTGAGTTTTCTGAACGTGGATATCAAGCGGGCGTATGACGAGTTGTGCAGCATAATTTACGGATTTGAGCCGGCGGCGGCGCTGATGCTACAGCAGCCGATTCCGGGGACGGGGTCGGAGAATGAGCCTGGGATATCCATTAGGCCTGACATAATAGAATATCTTGGTTCTGAGATTATTATTGCCCAGAGCGTAAACAAGCCGTTTTCGAAAGGTAAAGAGCCGACGGAGATTTATATAGCCGTAGGTGTGAATAATCGGGCGGCCCTGGAAAAGTCACTGTCGCTTATTCACAAACGGCTGATGGCGCCGAACAATCCTGAGCCGACGCGTGAATTACTTGGATACACGCTTTATCTTATGGGGCCTGCGGGGATTCCTGTTCTGGGCGGGTCGGTGCCGATGGTGGAGGCGGGTCCGCGTGCAGCGCCGAAGGGAGAGCGATTGGCCTTTACGATTACGGATACGCATCTGATTTTTGGCCAGGAGCTGGCGGTTGAGCGAGCGATACGGACTTTAGGCGGGGCGGAGAGTGAGCCGGTGAGTTCGGCGAAATGGTTTAACATCGCCAAAGCAGCGGTGCCTTCAGTTGTCGGGTCAGCTGGCTTTGAGGATAATTCGGCGTCCGGGGAACTGTTGTGGTGGATGCTGAAGGAGAGCGGCAAATCACGGCGGGCGGATATTGGAATGGGGCCTGCGGCGGTTGTTCTGGCGGGGCCTGACGCGTGGGATTTCGCGGATTTCAGTTTGCTGCCTGAGTTTGGCGTGGTGAAAAAATATTTTGGCCTGTCGGCGGGCTATGGAATCAGCAGGCCCGACGGGTTTTTCTTCGAGTTCAAGTACCTTAATCCCCAAAGCAAGGATTGATAATCGGTAATTGATTGTCGATGATTCGCTGCGATTACACTTGACCAACAAGCGGTCTTCCCGCTAAAATAGGCCATCCACTGAGTATTGAATGAAATTACAGATTAGGAGAACGTTGTGAAGGCAAGTGAAATGCGGCCCGGTATGGCCATTAAGATGCAAGGTGAGTTGTATATCTGCACCAAGTTTGCTCATGTAACGCCAGGCAACCTGCGGGCGTTCGTTCAGGCCAAACTCAAGAGGATTTCCGACGGCTCCATTGTTGAGAATCGTTTACGCGCTACGGAGGAAGTTGAGCAGGCCTTTCTGGATAAGCGTGAGATGGAGTACATTTATTCCGACAGCAGCGGTCACGTTCTGATGGACACAAAGACGTTTGACCAGATAACGGTTCCCAACGAGATAATCGGCGACCTGATAAAGTTTTTCAAGCCCAATACGATGCTGACGGCGATGCTGAACAGCGGCAACGTGGTCAGTATCGAAATTCCCAAGACAGTGGAATTAGCTGTTACGGAAACGACGCCCCAGCCAAAGGGCGCGACGGCAACCAACCAGATGAAGGACGCAGAGCTGGAGACGGGTTTGAAGATACGAGTGCCGCCTTTTATAGCTGTCGGCGATATGGTGCGCATCAACACCGAAGACGGCTCATACCTCGGCAGGGTAACCAAGTAGCAAGTTTACCGCAGAGGCCGCCGAGACCGCAGAAAATTTAGAGATATGAAGGTTAAGTGTTTTGCTTGTCGGTTACGATGCTCCTTTCGTCAATCGTCACACGTTCAACGAAGCATTCAGATTACTTAGGTAGCTCGCGGGGCTTACCCAAAACTACCTTAATCTAAAAATACTACGTAATTCATTTTCTATTGAGTGGTGAATCTTGCAAAGAGGGCAGGCCTTTGTCCATTTTTTTGTCGCAGCTTTGTTTTTGTTATGAATTGGTCGGAAATGATGGATGGCGAGGCATTCAAGTTTTGGTATCTGGCTTTTAGATTTGACAGCGTATATGGTTACTCTCTTGACATTTGAAAACCAGTATTTTTCGAAGTGCGAAGATGGTCTTGAGCCGCCGGAGCCGGTTTTGCCGACATATAACGTATTGCCATTTCCCCAAAAAACGTACACACAACCTTTTGTCGAAATCCCTATTTTCTTGTACCAATTATTGAATCGGGTTTTCTTGTCGTCCCTTCCGTGTCCGTTGATATGCCATAATTTGCGTTTTGGTGTATGTTTCTCAAATTCGGTTTTTGCGAGTTTACGGGCAAAAGCATTTGATGCTATCTCCTGAAGTTTGCTAATGGTGTCGTCCACTTTTTTCCTGCCGAATTTAGGTGGTTGTCCCGGCTTGACTAATCCTAATTCTGATCGCAACCAGTGGGTACGCCGACGAAATAGTTCATCAAGGGTCTTCACAAATTGTTTCGAAAAAGCCATCGAGTTTTCCTTTAAGTCAATTGGTGTCCAAATCCTTAGTTCATACTCTATATCGGTTTAAAGTTTAAATTTATTGAGTGGATCGATCTAAGGATTTTATGAAATTAAGAACGAATTTTTTTAAGGAAATTCAAATCCAATCACCCATAAGGGATAATCAGGAGCAAGATATGTATATCGCGTTTTTAGCGAAGAATAAAAACGTTTATTCTCTGGTCGAGAAGATTCTGGCGCAATCAATATTCCGAGTCGCATGAATCCTGTTCTAAAAACTCTAGACATATAGAATGCATTGACCGCTCTTCTTATGTCTGATAGTTCGATCTCAATAAATATCCAACGACTACTTTGTTTATATCCTAAATCAGCTTGGTATCCGGGAGATTCAGGATATCTCGGTTGGGGCTCCCATCCTTTATCAATAAAAGATCTACTCAAGGGTTCTTGTAATGATGTGACATATTCACCTAATGGCGATTGAGTGGTAAGAATCAGTTTCTCGAAATATTCAAAGTTAAATTCGAATTCCTTCAATATCCGAATTACATATTCTTTGGATTTGTGTTCACCATCCGGATGTCCAAAAAAAGCACCAAAAGCACCATCAGGTTGTCTATCAACTAAATTCATTTTAATTATTAATTACGTGATTTCCAAATCATTCAGAGTATTTCTTCCAATAACAATAATTCGGCACTAATGAATGACCTTATTAAGGGGGTAGGTGATTATTCCTGAGGCGCCGGCGCGTTTGAGAGCTGGGACGAGGGAGCGTTCGATTTTGGCGTCGATAATCACTTCAATGGCGATGTAATTGGGATCAGCCAAACTCGAAATGGTGGGGCTTTTTTCCGCAGGCAGCACCTTGAGTATCTTGTCGAGATTAGTTTTTTCGATATTCATTTTGAGGCCGACCATGTTGCGCGCGTTGATGGCGGCGTTGAGCAGGATGGCGATGTTTTCGATTTTTTCCCTTTTGAATTTGTTCTGCCAGGCCTGCTTGTTAGCAATAAAGCGCGTTGTGGAAGTGATAACGGTATCGATTATTCGCAGATTATTGGCGACGAGCGAGTTTCCGGTTTCAGTAAGCTCGACAATCGCATCGACGAGGCGGGCTTTGATTTCGGTTGCGCCCCAGCTAAATTCGATTTTGACGTCGATATCTCTGTCGGCGAAGAATTTTCTGGTTACGTTGACCAGCTCGGTAGCGATGATGCCGCCTTTGAGGTCCTGTACCTTTTGAACTTTCGATTCTTCGGGGACGGCCAGTACCCATCTTGTGGGTTTGCTTGTCGCTTTACTGTAGCCGAGCTCGCAGACCTCGATTACGTCGGAGTCGTTTTCCATTATCCAGTCGTATCCGGTCAGGCCGGCGTCGAGGACGCCATCGGCGACGTACCGGCTCATTTCCTGAGCGCGGAGCATTGTCGGCCGTATCTGGTCGTCGTCGATACTCGGCAGATAGCTTCTGTCGGATTCGGTGATGTTGAAGCCGGCTTTTGCGAAAAGCTCAATGGTTGCCTTTTGCAAGCTTCCGGCCGGGATACCTAATTTCAAAAATTCCTGTGGCATTTTAAGTTCTTTCGGAAAATAGGGTAATTTATAACTATTTTTTCTTTGCCTGTTTCGTTTTGCCGGTGTGTGCCTTAGGCGATTCGCTTTCGTGCCTGAGGAGCGAATAAAATTCATAGGCGTTTTTGATTGATATCAGCCGGGCGAGGAAGCCTTCTATTTCCTCATAGCCGGCTTCGGCGTCAATAAGCTGGCTGGTCTTTAGATACTCAATCATTTTGGGCGTAAGCGGTATGGCGTGTCCCTGCAAGGCCGTAAGCATACAGTAGTCGACAACGAAGGGAGTTGCGCCGCTGAGCTTTTCGAGAAGCAGTTTTGCGGGCCGTTTACCTAATTTGCGGAGGGACTGCAAACTGAGCATATTGTGTTTGTCGAATACGGCGTTAAGCGTACCGATCAGCGTGGCGGCAATGTTGCGTGTTGCCGGCATATCTTGCCCGAGGACTTCAGCTATTTCTTCGACAGTGGCCACCCGCAAATCATTCCAGTCAACAAAGTAGTCCTTGAGTTTTTTCATCGCGGCCTGCACCTGCGATTCTGTGAGGTTTTCGCTTACGATGGCAAAGACGAGGGCGTCAACCGGCTCATCGAATTCGACATGGGCGCGCCTGCCCGGTTTTTGTTTTAGCGAGCGATATAGTTTTTGGATTTTTTTTGAGTATTCTTTACTGTTTTTCATAGGCGTCCTGTTACACAGGCTTCAAGCCCGTGCAAACACGGCCCTGTGCCTACAACATGCAGGGGCAGGCAGGATGACCGTGCAACCAAATATAACAATCAGTCGTGCTCCTGGTCAACGGAATCTTTGTCTTTGAATTCAGCAGCCAGGTCGTCAATAAGCTTCATAGTTTCGAGTGTTTTTTTGAAATTTTCGTCTCTGTGGATATTTATAACGGGACAGAACCTGCTTTGAATCTGTTCGGCAAGGATCGTCTGGATTCGACTTCTGGCGTGGGTTATCGCGGCAAAGGTTTTATTCTGGGCGGTTTCGGTGCCGCCGAACATGCTGAGATAGACGTTGGCGATGCGCATATCCGCCGAGACCTCGACCTTTGTGACGCTGACAAACGCTTCAATTCGGGGGTCGCTGAGATGATTTGCTATTGCGTCACTAACCGCTTCTTTGACGACACGTGCGATTTTCTCCTGTCTTCTCGTGGGCATAATTATAAAAGCGAAACCTGCTAAAGGGTTCTCGCCACCTTGAGGATTTCGTAAAGTTCAAATACGTCGTCGGTTTTCACGTCGTCGAAGCGGGCGACTTTGATACCGCATTCGAGGCCGGCCTTGACTTCGCTGGCATCGTTTTTGAAGTGCTTGAGCGACTCGATGGTCATATTGTCGCGTATGACGATATTATCGCGTATAAGGCGAATTCTGGCGTTCTTTTTGACGACGCCGTCGTTGACGTAGCAACCGGCGATTGTGCCGACTTTTGAGACCTTGAAGGTGGTCCTGACCACGGCTCTGCCGATGGTTCTTTCCTGTTCTTCCGGTTCGAGCAGGCCGACCATTGATTTTTGGAGGTCTTCGGTTATGCGATAGATAATGTTGTAGAACCTGATATCGACGCCTTTTTTCTCGGCCAATTTGGAGACGTGCTCGTCGGCCACGACGTTAAAGGCGATGACGATGGCGTTGGATGCCTCGGCAAGGACGATGTCGCCTTCGGTGATACCTCCTGTGGCTACGTGCAGAATGTTGAGTTTGACTTCGGCGGTGCTCAATTCGGAGAGATATTTTGTCAGCACGTCCACCGAGCCCTGGACATCGGCGCGAATGATGAGGTTAAGCTCTTTGACGTTACCGGCTTTAATCTGGCTAAAGAGGTTATCGAGCGTAATCTGGGTTTTCCTGGCAAGAGAACCTTCTCTCTGGAGCATTTGATTTTCTTCGGCGGCGGCTTTGGCTTTGTTGATGTCGTCGAGGACGTAGAATTTATCCCCGGCGTTGGGAACGAACTGCAACCCCGCAATCTCCACGGGGGTTGAGCTTGTTGCGGACTTGACGCTTTTGCCGAAACCGTCCTTGATGGTTTTTACTCTGCCGTAGCTACAGCCGGCGAGAATTACGTCGCCTTTGTTCATAACCCCTTCTTTGATTAGCAGTGTTGCGACGGGGCCACGCGTTTGCGAGAGATGCGCTTCGACGACCCAGCCGGTAGCTGGTATGGTATCGTCGGCTTTGAGTTCGAGCAGTTCGGCTACGTAGTCGAGATGTTCGAGAAGGTCGGCGACGCCCTGGCCTGTAGTGGCGCTTGTTTTGACGACTTCGGTTGTCCCGCTCCATTCGACTGGAGCTAATCCGTGTTCGGCCAGCTGGGCGTAAACGCGGTTGATGTCGCAGCCGGGCAAGTCAATTTTGTTCAGCGCCACGATGACGGGGACATTGGCTGCCTTGGCATGATGTATTGCTTCGATGGTCTGCGGCATGACGCCGTCTCCCGCGGCAACGACGAGCACGACCACGTCGGTCATATTTGCGCCTCTGGCCCGCATAGCCGTAAACGCCTCGTGTCCCGGCGTATCGAGGAATGTCACCTTGCCCTGACCGACGTTTACCTGGTATGCGCCGATGTGCTGGGTGATTCCGCCTGCTTCGCCGGCGGTGACGTTGGTGGAGCGTATTTTGTCCAGCA
>Ga0187882_1003843_pt1 | contig 12623 bp, 9 predicted proteins | sample June2016WEW_19_1_3_FD_132991 | JGI IMG/M metagenome (GOLD analysis project Ga0187882, IMG submission 132991) | Peatland microbial communities from SPRUCE experiment site at the Marcell Experimental Forest, Minnesota, USA - June2016WEW_19_150 | ecosystem: Environmental > Terrestrial > Soil >...
CGCGACCGTGAACCCCTCTACGCCCAGGCCGCGCTTGTCGAAATAGACACGGAAGGCAAACAGGCAGCCGGGATTGCCGGTGAGATTGCAACGCTTTTTTACCAGCGTGAAAAGTGAGCAGAATGGGTGAGTCGGTGAATGGGTGAATCGGTGAATGGGGCGACGTGAGCCATTTTCCCGGCTTCTGTAAATTCAACCACTTACCCGCTTATTTAAAGACAATACTTTTGACAGATTTACAGGATTTACAGGATTAAAAAAAAGCCCCTTGGCCCTGACAGAAGAAATAATTGGTTGCGACCGGCAATCTCCATCCTTCGCAAATGGCGTGTAACATCCTGTCGTCTTTCATTCTTTTCCTGTTAATCCTGTCCAAAGCTCTCCACTAATTGTGGTAAGCGCTTATGGGGCTTATGTCCCTCCATCCCACACGTTTTAAAAAGCGCCGCCAATTTCCAATATGTCCATCACAAGGGGAAAAAAGGGGGTAAGCAGGAAATTAACAGCCATGCTGTCCATGAACCACTAAGCAAGCCGCTCCGAAAAACAGGCCGGGGCGTTCAATGAGGAACCGGAGCAATCAACCCAATACATGCCAATTCAGCTTATAAGAACCACCTTCCCTGATCAAAAGGTCCAGGCCGGCAAGCCTTTTGAGATCGCGTTTGGCGGTATCCCTGCTGACTTTTCTGTATAGAATTCTGAACGGATGCGCAGATTGAAGCTCGCTGCCGGTAACTTCCGCCGGTCCATCCATGAAAATCCGCATAAGGTCGCTTTGCCGTTGAGTTATACGTTTGTCATCTCAACATTCTTGTAATAATAATGGGATAGCATTTTTGGAAGATATTTGTATCCTGAAGACGTCAAAACCGCAGCCGGTGCGCCGGCAAGACTTGCAAGACCCTGAGCGAGTGAGGCGGATCGGGAGCGGCGGTATGAAAAGGGGTCGAACCGGGTAAAAGCCTTCGCCTCTATCCCACTGTTGCGAGCAGGATGGAAGCTATGCGGCTTGCGGCATGGCGCTGCGAGCCCGCGAAGCTTTCGGCGGCTTCGGCCATCTTTGCGATGCGGGCGGGGTCCAGTAACGTTTTTTGTAGAAAGTCCTCGAGTTCCCGTTCGGAAAAAACCTTCATTGCGCATCCGGCTTCCAGGAGTTCCCTTTCAATTTCGCTGAAATTGAAAAAATGCGGCCCCCAGCATGCAGGCCTGCCCTGAGCAACGGCTTCAAGAGGATTGTGGCCTCCAATTTCAGCAAAACTTCCGCCAAGAAAGGCAATGTCGCAAATCGCGTAAGTCTTTGAAAGCTCACCCAGGGTATCGAGAACATAAACAGCCTTACCCGCCGCCTTTTCCCCCCTGGAGCGCACGGCACAGTCTAAACCCAGGCCATCGGCCAGGGCCGCGATCTCAAGGCCGCGCTGAATCTTTCTGGGAGCGATTACAAGCAAAAGCTCAGGGACCAGTGCGGCCAGGCGGCGGTGGATGCCCAGCACGATCCGCTCTTCCCCATCGTGGGTGCTGCCTGCCACCCACACGGGTCTGCCCGCTTCAAGCCCGATCCCGGCCCTGATCGAAACGCTTTCCGATTCCGAGACCCTGGGCATGGTGGATTCGAATTTGAGGTTCCCGGCCGCTATCACTCTATCAGCAAGACCACCCATGGAGATAAAACGCGACCTGTCGAGTTCGGTCTGGGCAAAGATCAGCTCGAAGCCTCCGAACATGACCTCCGTAAATCCCCCAAGCCGGGAATAGCCGCGGTATGAACCGGGCGACAGTCTGCCGTTGACCAGGGCCGCGGGTACGCCCCGCCTTTTGAGCCGCCAAATGAGATTGGGCCAGAAATCGGTTTCTATCAGGACGAAAAGCGAGGGATCGACTCGCTCCAGGAGCCTGTCGACGGTCCAGGGGAAATCGTGGGGCATGAAGAAAAAGCCGTCCGCCAAATCCCGGAGCCTTTCCGCCGCAATAGACATTCCGGTCTCCGTGGAGGTGGAAAAAACTATTTCGAAATCTGGACGCAACCGCTTGAGTTGAGCTATCAAAGGAATCGAGGAGAGCACCTCGCCAACCGACAGGGCATGGACCCACACCCGTTTAGTACCGGGCCGCTGAAGCCGGGGCAGCTTCAGCCCCATCCGGCTCAGGTAATTGGCCCCGTATTTGCCATCGGTCCTCGACCTGCAAAAATAGTAGAGGTAGAGGGCCGGCCAACTCGAGCACAAAACGGCTTCGTAGGCAGCCCAGGCGGCCCGCCCGCAAAACTTCATCGCGTTGCCTCCGCCGTATCCAGAACAAGCCGCGCGACACGGCCGGATATGCCGGGGTCTCCGAGTCGGCCGTGAATACGCCCCAACTCCCGGCGCTGCGCATCCAGAAGGCCGGGGTCGCTTAAAAGTCCGATGGCGCACTCGGCGACCCGTGGCGCGGTAGGCTCCTCCTCGACGAATTCGGGAACTATTTTTTTGCCGGCCACCACGTTGGGCAGCCCAACGAGTTTGACGCGGATGAGCAACTGGCCGATCCGCCTGGTCAGCCTGGCGACTTTGTAGAGCACTATCATGGGGGTTTCGAGAATCGCGGCTTCCAGGGTCACCGTGCCCGAGGCGGTCAGGATCAGGTCGCACGCCCTGATTACGCCATAGGTGTCGTTTGGCACGACCCGCAGGGGCAGGGACCATCGCGCCGCCCGGCTTTCCACTTCACCCGCATCCAGGGAAGGCGCAACCGGAATTATGAACCTGGCCGCCGGGAGCGATTGGGAAATGATTCGAGCGGAGTCCATCAGGATGTCAAAAAGGAGGTTGATCTCGCTTCTACGGCTCCCCGGCAGCAATCCGACAAGAGGTCCGCTAAAATCGCGATAGAGCCGGTCGCATTGAGCTTTATGCGGCGCATCGGCCATTATATCCACCAGCGGGTGGCCGACATAGTCGACCTCCATGCCGTGGGAGGCATAGAAGTCCTTTTCGAAAGGCAGGATAACGGCCATACGGTCGACGAGCCGTCTTATTGTTTTAACGCGCCCCTCCCGCCAGCCCCAGACCTGGGGGCTGATGTAGTAGAAGACTTTCGCGCCGATTCTTTTGGCAAACTTTCCAAGGAAGAGATTGAAATCGGGAAAATCGATCAATACGACCACTGAAGGGCGGGTCGCCAGAAGATGGGCCCTGATCTTTCGCCAGGCGCCATATATGGCCCTGATGTGACCGGCGAGTTCCGTGACCCCCACGACGGAAATGCTTCTATTGTCGACGACGACCGGAACGCCCTGGGCTTGCATGCGAGGCCCGCCCAGGCAGGACAGGCGCGCCCGTGGGGCAATGGACCATATAGCACGGGCCAGATGCGAGCCATGAAGGTCGCCCGAGGCTTCCCCGGCGCTTATGAAGATTTCATGCAAAGCAGCTTTCATGAGAATACAGTCTCTGTTAGAAAAGCCAAAAGAGCGGGGGGCCCGTAGATTAATGCGGCCGAACCCCTGGGGGATGCGGGGCCTGCTTTCGCGTGAAAAATCCCGAGGCGGCGCAGGAAAGCAGGATTGCGGCGCTGCGCAAGTGGTGAACGTTTAGGGTTTAGAATCCATGCTCTCCGGATAAACACGCTCGGCTCGCACCTGTTCCTCGATCCGGTGCGATATGCCAAGGGCCACTGCAAGCGCCTTGCGCCCCTCTTCGCCATTGACTTCAGGCGGGTTGCCGGTCCTTACGGAGTTCACAAATGCGCCGATCTCTTCTTCAAGCGAATCTTTTTCAGTTATTTCAAATTCTTCTATCGAAAGCTGCGGAAACCCATCCTCCCCCAACTCGGTCTCCCTGTACACGGCATAGGCGCGCTTTTGGGCGTAGTCGGCCGAAAAATAGCAATCTTTTTGGAAGATTCGCAATTTCCTCATATTCTTGATCGAGATGCGGCTGGCGGTAAGATTGGCAACGGCCCCGTTGGCGAACTCGATTCGAACGCTCGCAATGTCCGGGAGATGAGTGAGCGCGGCAACGCCTGAAGCTTGAATGTCCTTTATGGGCGAGTTGACCATATTGAGCACGATATCGATGTCATGAATCATCAGATCGAGTATGACGTCTACTTCGAGACCTCTTTCGTTAAAAAGAGCAAGCCGGGTGGTTTCTATGAACATCGGGTCGCGCAGGCGCGGGCGAATGGCCGTAAATGCGGAGTTGAACCGCTCCAGGTGTCCGACCTGGAGAATTGCGCCATGCTTTTTTGCCGTGGCGATAAGCTCGTCGGCTTCCTCCAGGTTTTTTGTCATGGGTTTTTCGAGAAGAACGTGAATGCCGGCCGAGAGGAATTCCTTTGCGATAGCAAAATGCTGAGGCGTCGGGGTAACGATGCTGACCGCATCGACTTTACCGATGAGCTGCCTGTAATCGGTCAGGGCCTGGCTCTTTACCTCGTCGGCCACCTCCCGGCCGCGCCGGCCGTCTATATCGACGACCGAGACCAGATCGGCCTCGGCCAGCCTGGCATATTTGTGAGCGTGAAAACGTCCGAGATAGCCCACTCCGATTACCGCCACCCGCGGGGCGTCCGGGCGGGGATTGCGAACCAGAAAGGCCCTTGGGACCTGTTCCTGTTTTTCAGGATGGGCCGGATGCCGCGTCCCGTTTTGATCCAAAAAGTTTGTCCCGAAGGCAGCCAGCACGTCCGAGGGCTGACTTTCCTGCGGCCAGAGCCCATTTTTATGAGCGATTATCGAAATCCCGGCGGCATCAGCCGTATCTATCATCTTTTCCCGGTCGAATATTACCGTCTTGCCCGCTTCGACCATCAATACCCTGGCATTGACCCTTTTCATCGTATCAATTGTGTCGGAGCCGGCCGCGGGGACATCGAAACGCAGGTCCTGGAAAGGCTTGCTGACCTTGACAACTACCGCGCCTTCCCGGCAAAGACGGCCCCCCCGCATAATAGTGGCGTCGGTGCCGTCTATTCCCTCAACGGCGAGCACAGCCTGGTGTTTCACCACGAGGCACTGCCCGATATCGAGCGTACCGATCGCCTTGGCAAGGTTCCAGCCGAAGGCCATGTCCGCCCGCTCGCGCCGGTTGGGCTTGCGGCGCGTAAGTATCCCCTCGGGCGCCAGGAGTTCGGGCAGGAAAATGGTGGAAGGCTGTACGAGTATGCCCTCGGATTCCAGTTCGTCGGCGAGCGCCCTCAAAAGAGAATCGTCTTTCTTATTGCGCAACCTGCTCAGAAACCGCACGGCCCTCCAGTCGGGACGGATTTTCGTGTATATGCGCGTCTTATTGATGGCCCCAGCCATTGCGGCGCAGGTTATACCGCCTTTTCTGAAAGTCTCCACCAGGCGGTTCAACTGCCCGAGTTTCAGCATGTGGAATTCATCGACATATTTGGCAAGGGCGGGATCGGTTTCGCCGTCGAAGCCGATCGCAAGGACCCGGACCGAGGCCTGGCGCGCGGCGTTGGCAAAAAGAAGCGGAAACTGCCCGCTGCCCGCAATAAGCCCCACATGCCTGATCCGGTTGTCCGTATTACCTATATTTGGAAGCGAAATCACCTGGTTATTCCTCTTTTGGAACTTAACACAAATTCGATCAGCTTTTCAATCTCAGGGAGGGGATCGACCTCCAGGCGTATTTTTTCAACCGCCTCTTTCACTGTCAGGCCCGAACGGAAAAATATCCTGTAAAATTTCTTGATGGCATGGATCGCTTCCGGGGAGAAGCCGTTGCGCTTCAGGCCGATCAGGTTGGGCCCGTGAAGTTCCGCCGGCGCGCGGGAAGCCAGCATGTATGGTGGGATGTCCTTTCCGGTCGCTGCAAATCCACCCATGCAGCTGAACTCCCCAATTCTCACAAACTGGTGGATGGCCACCAGACCGCCGATCACCGCACTGGTCCCTATCTCGACATGCCCCCCCAGGGTCGCCGCATTGGCCATTATGACCCCGTTTCCAATCCGGCAGTCATGAGCGACATGAGCATAGGCCATCAAAAACGTCCCATCGCCGATCCGGGTAATGCCGAGGCCTCCGGGAGACCCCCTGTGGACCGTCACGTTTTCACGAATGATATTGTCGTTTCCGATTATTACCTGCGTATCTTCACCGGCGTATGTAATGTCCTGCGGACCAAGTCCAATGGAAACGAAGGGATAAATCCGGTTATTGGCGCCAATCGTCGTTATGCCGTCTATAACTGTATGCGGTCCCACCACTGTCCCCGAGCCAATGGCGACATCAGGGCCGATAATGCTGAATGCCTCCACGGTTGCGTCGTCGGCGACCTTAGCCTTAGGGGACACTATTGCGGTCGGGTGTATCGGCATTTCTTCTCCATTTTTCTTTTCCGCCGGGCGAAAAATTCCTCAATCAGTTTCCAGCGGCCCTGCATTCTTCCGTCATGTCCACATTTGCCATAATTTCGGCTTCAGCCACCAGTTGATCATCCACGAAAGCTTCGCCCAGCATTTTAAAGAACACGCCGCGCTGTTTTTGAAGCTTCACCTTCATGACAAGCTGGTCTCCAGGGCGCACGGGTTTTCGGAAACGCACCTTATCCAGGCCGGCAAAATAAAAGGGCTTGTCCTTGTAAAAAGGGTTGGCGGAGATAACAAGGATCGCGCCGGTCTGGGCCATGGCTTCCAGTATGAGGACGCCGGGCATGATAGGATTGTTGGGAAAATGCCCTTCGAAAAAGCCTTCGTTGGCAGAAATGTTCTTGATTCCAACTATCTCGTCAGAGGTGGATTCCACGATTCTATCCACGAGGAGGAAGGGATAGCGGTGCGGGATTGTTTGCTTGATTTTAACTATGTCCATCATATCTTATTCCGTTCCTCCTCGATTTTGCGCACCCTTTCGCCCAGCCGGTTCAAGGCTTCCTTGAGCCTGGGCAGACGCTGTATGTTGGCATAATTTTTGATCCACTGATCGTATGGGAGTCCCGGGATTCCAATAACATTTTCTCCGGACTTAATAGAATTGTGAATGCCGGCCTTGGCGGCAATTCGTGCCATATCTCCAATCTTGAGGTGTCCGGCTATCCCGGCCTGACCGCCCATGGCAACGTGGTCTCCGACCTCGGTGCTGCCTGAAATGCCGACCTGGGCGACAAGCAGGCAGTCCTCGCCCACCACTACGTTGTGCGCGATCATGACCAGATTGTCGATCTTAGCGCCGCGCTTGATCCAGGTCCTGCCGAAAGTCGCCCGGTCCACCGTGGAGTTTGCGCCGATTTCGACATCATCGTCAATCTGCACTATGCCGGTCTGAGGGATTTTTATATGGCTGCCCCGCTCGTCCTGGGCGTAGCCGTAACCATCCGCTCCGATTACGGCCCCGGCATGGATAATTACTCTCTCCCCCAGAATGCACCTGTCGAGGATGCAGGCCCTGGGGTGTATCAGGCACCTGGCGCCCATCCGGACATCTTTGCCTATGTGTGCGCCGGGACCGATCCTGGTACCGGCGCCTATGCGCGAATTGTCTCCAACGTAGGCGCGGGGACCGACCGAAACCTCTTCCCCGAATAAAACACCCTCGCCGATGAAAGCGGACTCATGTATTTCGGCCTCACCCCCGGGATCGGCGAGGAACAACTGGGCAGCCTTCGCCGAGGCCAGGTAAGGGTCCTTTACGATGAGCAGGTTGCATTCGAGTTCCCGGAATTCGGCGGAAACAATCAAGGCGGCAGCTTTGCATCCGGCTACCAGATGAGTGTAGCGCGAACTTACCAGGAAGCTCAGCTGTTCCGGGGTTGCGCTGTCCAGAGCCCCTATGCCGCTCACATGCAAACCGGAATCTCCCTTGAGCTCGGCACCCAGCAACACGCTAAGCTCGCCCAGAGAAAAACGGCCTTTATCCTCTCGAATAATATTCACTTCGGTTTCCCTTCGGGGCCGACAAATCCCCCTTGCCCCCGTAAGTAACGATGACGCGGAGACGCGGAGACGCGGCGACGGAACCGCCGACCAACCTATAAAATCCACCTTGCCCCCCTTTACAAAAGTGGGGTGAACAGGCGGTTTTTGGGCTGGAAGCAACCCGGCAGTAAAAGGGCGAGACAATCGCGTCCCGCCCTGCTCAGGAAATCGGCCCCAACTTGCACCTGCATCACTTAGGGGACGTTTTGTCCATTTCCTTTACGACCGCCTGCGTGATGTCGTCTTTGTCATTGCCGACAATCAGCGCGGACTTTTCGATAACGAAGTCATACTTTTCGTCTTTGGCGATTTTGGTGGCTATATCCATTATTTTCTTGAAAATGGGCTCCCGCGCGGCCTTTGCCTGATCGTTCCATTTGGTCGAAGATTCGCCGGCCAGCTTCTCCAGTTCCGAATACATCTCCTGAAGTTCTTTCTGCTTACGGGTCCTGGCTTTCTCGTCCATTACGTCTTTTTTCTTCTCGTAATCTTCCCTGGCGGTGACAAACGCCTGTTTCTTCTGCTCCACCACGCTGCCAAGCCTTTCCTGCTCTCTTTTTAAATCCTCGGTAACCTTCTTACCCCACTGCGATTGCGAAGCAGCGCCCGTGACGTCCACATAGCCGATCTTCAGCGAACCACCGGCCGCGATAGCATTCACACAGAAGGCCAAGCCAACGCCCACCACCAACAGAACAAACCCAAAAAGTCTCGTCATTTTTAAGCTCCTTAGAAGAATGCTCCAGCAGAGAATTGCCACTGATAGGGCGCCTCGCCCGTATGTTTATCAAGGACGTACCCTGCTTCGATCCGGAGCGGTCCAAACGGTGAATTCCATCGGACACCGGCGCCTACGTCTTCCCTGAAGTCCGAAATATTTATACCTTCTCCTTCAGCAAACGCATTACCGGTATCGAAGAAAAGCACCCCCCGCACGCCATACTTTTCCACCAGAGGAAACAGAAGTTCCGCATTGGCAACAACGTACTTGTCGCCGCCGTATACCAGCCCGGCTGGGTCTACCGGACCAACCTCGCCGAATTTCCAGCCGCGAAGCGAATTGATGCCGCCCAGAAAAAAGCGTTCGAAGATAGGAAAGCTATCTACCCCTCCGCCCGCTTTCTCAAAGCCGATTTCACCCCGCAGATGCCCTATGAACTTCCAAAAAAGCGGCTCATAGATGCCGACATGGTATTCATGTTTGAAAAGGTCGTAATCACCGCCTAACATTTTAGAAGCATACTCGGCAGACGCGCCGATGTAGGACCCTTTGGTCGGCATAAAAGGGTGATCGGTAGTATTTCTTTCAAAAGAAAGGCCTACCGCGCTTTTGACCTGGAAGCCGGTCAGACTGTTTGTAAATGTGGGGTCCTTGGACGCCATCGTATCCAGGCCCGAGAGTTTTGCGTCTTCCCACGAGTAGTAGGCAGTCACATTGCTGTACTGGCCGAAAGGATAACCCGCACGCAGCTTGAACCCGTAGGAGTCCTTCGTAAAATCCTCATAGACCCTGACCCAGTTGTACAGGTCGATCCCGCCTGTCAACGGAATTCCGAAAAGCCACGGCTTCGTGTAGCTGACTATGTAACGCTGAGCCAGTTGGCCCACGTATGCCTTTACAGTAATGGAGTCGCCCTGGCCGAAAAGGTTTTTCTGCTGAATCTGGCCGGACGCAAAAAGGCCGTCCTCCGACGAGTAGCCCCCGCCGACGCTTATCGAGCCCGTCTGCTTCTCTTTGACTTTTACGTTGAGATTCATTATGTCCTTCTGGTCCGTATCGGTCGGAATGATCTCGACGGTTTCAAAGAAGTCCAGCTTCTTGATCCTGGTCAGGCTATCATCGACTTTCTTGCCACTATACACATCGCCTTCATATATCCTCATCTCGCGGCGAATGACATTGTCTCTGGTCTTGGTATTGCCCGTAACGAAAATCTGGCCTATATGCACAAGCCCCTTCTTAGTGACATTGAAAGTGATCGTAGACGTACGGTCCGCGGCCTCACGTGTGACTCGAGGCTCAACCTCGACCCGCGCGAACCCTTCGTTCATATATGCCTTCGTTATCATGTCAATATCGTGCCGGAGTTTTTCACGGCTGAAAAAAGCACCGATCTTGAGTTCGAACTTTTTGATTATCTTTTTATCGTAGTCGTCAAGCAAGTCCCCGGTGAGCTTGACATCGGTTATCTTATATCTTTCGCCCTCTTCCACGCCGATAGTGATGTGGAACCCGTCTTTTTGAAGGTCCACATTAGGCGAGCTGACCTTCGCATCCATATACCCTTCGTCGTGGTAATACGCAGTTACCCGGTCGGCATCGGTTTCAAGTATGTCTTTTTGCAGGATCCCCCTGTCGGTGACCAGCGAAAGAATGCTCTTGACCTTTGTCTGCATCACTCCGCGCAGCTTTCGGGCTGAGAAGTGCGTATTGCCGACAAATTGAATCGATTTTATGTAAACTTTATCATTTTCCAGGATAGTAAAAGTGACGATGGCCTTGCGCGGATCTTTGGGAAAGTCGATTTTCGACGTAATTTCCGCGTTATAATAACCTTTTTGCTGATACAGTTTCAGTATCTTCTGAACGTCGTCGCTAACCACGTTGCGCTGCAGAATCGAGTACGGTTTCGTAACGATTGCAGCCATTATGTCCTTTTCCTTGATTTTCTTATTGCCGTTCAATTTGACTTCCTGAACGGTCGGGTTTTCCTGTACGACAAACGTAAGGATTTTCCCGGCGGGAGTGTCCGCAACCTCGGCGTCCACTTTCTCGAAGTAGCCCATTTTGTAAATGGACCTGATATCTTCACTTACCTGTTCGGGTTTGAGTAATTCACCCTTCTTGCTCTTGACGTTGCTTTTTATCGCCTCGGATTCGATCCGGTCGTTTCCCTTGATTTTCACATCGGAGATCAATGCCTTCGAAAGCACATGGACGCTCATCTGCTGCACAATCTTTCCAACAGCCGAGGCCAGGTTTTCGGCCCCCTTTTCCTCGGCTAGAAGGACGACCGCCTTCTTGCGGCCGGACACATCCACCAGTGTGGCGTCCATACTGATCGCATTGCCGATCTGGTTGAAGCTGCCGAACACGGCGTAGGCGGCCCCGAGCTTGCTCCCGATCGACCGCGCCTGTTCTTCGGTGCCCACAGGAGCGCCTGCCGCCCTCTGGACCTCCTGCGGGTCGATCAGCTTTATGCCTTCTCGAGTACAGAGCCGGACGAAAACCTCATCGATTGATTTTTGTATTTTTGTGACATCCTGCTGGCCGTGCATCACGAAAGGCAATATAGCGACTTTGGGTTGCTGGTCCTCAGCCCACACGGACCCGGATGCCCAAAGGAAGAAACAAAGCCATACGAGCCCCCACCTCTTTTTCTTGCCCACCATGATCCCGTCCCCCCCCGTGTCCCGCTCAGGCTGCCTGCCTTCAATGCCCGTTTCCGCCGAATTGCGGCCCCGGACCCCCCAATCATTGCTTATCAGTCAGGCAAGCCTCGCCTCTCCCAGTACTCCCTCTAATAGCACCTTATCGCCACCCGCCCAACAGAAATTTTTGGAACCGTTCCCCTCGCCACCGGCCCCAAAAAGTCATAACCCGGCGCCGGGCCTCATATCGAGGCTGTCGAACACACATCCGAGCGGCCCCGCTCCTCTTTCAAATGCCCGTCCTTGAGGCGCAAAACCCTGTGCATCATTGACGCCAGTTCCTGGTTGTGGGTAACGATCACCATGGTCAAACCAAGCGTCTCATTGAGCGACACCAAAAGCTCATGAAGGGTGCGCCCCGTTCGGCTGTCGAGATTTCCGCTCGGCTCGTCGGCCAAAAAAAGCCTCGGGCGAAGCAGGAGTGCCCTGGCCACCGCAACTCTTTGCTGCTCTCCGCCGGAGAGTTCTCCAATCCTATGCTTGAGCCGTGCCGACAGTCCAAGTTTGTCCAGCAGTTCCTCGGCCCTGGACCTGGCTTCCGTCTTGGGAATACCCGAGATCAAACCGGGCATCATCACATTCTCAACCGCGTTGAACTCAGGGAGCAGGTAATGAAACTGAAACACAAACCCGATATTTCGGTTCCGGAAATTGGCCAGTTCCCGCTCACCCTTCAGAAAGATATCCTCTCCGCCGTAAAGCACCTTACCGGAGGTCGGTTTTTCCAGGGTGCCCAGTATGTTGAGCAGTGTTGATTTGCCGGCGCCCGAACTGCCTACGAAGGCGACCCTTTCCCCGCTTCGGATGACGATCTCGAGGTCCTTGAAAAGCTCTATCGCCGCGGTCCCGTTCCCGAATATCTTAGTGAGCCCAAGGGTCTGGACTTCTATGCTATGCCTGAGTTCATTCATATCTTAAGGCTTCCGCCGGATCGAGCCTGGCAGCCTTGCGCGACGGATAAAGCGTCGCCACCAGGCTTATGCACATTGCCGCAAGGGCAATGACAGCCAAATCAAGACCCTCCATTTTAACCGGCAGGGTCGAAATATGGTAAACGTCCGGAGGCAGCTCGATGAATTTGTACTTCTGGAGCATATCGCACAAAAAAAGGCCGCCCAGAACGCCCAGGGCCGTTCCGCATATCCCTATAAGGAACCCTTCCAGGACAAAAATCTTCCTTATGCTCGAAGTGGTTGCCCCCATTGCCTTGAGTATCGCTATGTCGCGGCCTTTTTCCATTACCAGCATTGTAAGGGAGCTGACGATGTTGAAGGACGCCACCA
>Ga0187882_1003851_pt1 | contig 12606 bp, 9 predicted proteins | sample June2016WEW_19_1_3_FD_132991 | JGI IMG/M metagenome (GOLD analysis project Ga0187882, IMG submission 132991) | Peatland microbial communities from SPRUCE experiment site at the Marcell Experimental Forest, Minnesota, USA - June2016WEW_19_150 | ecosystem: Environmental > Terrestrial > Soil >...
GTCGAGTTCTACACCAAGGCAATCGCCGCGGGCATCAAACCCATAATCGGTATCGAGGCATACATCGCACCCAACAGCCGGCTCGACCGCACAAAAACATCAATCAGTGACGCCGCTTACCACCTCGTCCTGCTTGCGCAGAACAACGCCGGTTATCAAAATCTCCTCAAGCTCGCGTCGGCCGGTTACACCGAGGGATTTTATTACCGCCCGCGAATCGACAAGCAAATTCTTGCGGAGCTTAACGATGGGCTGATTGTAACCTCCGCCTGCCCGAAAGGCGAATTGGCAATGCAAATGTCAGGCGGAGATATAAAGGCGGCGCAGGCAGTCGCTGAGAGTTATCTTAAAATCTTCGGCCCCGAAAGATACTTCGTCGAAATACAAAGCCACGAGGGCGACGACACCAATATCGCAAAATCATTGATTGACCTGGCAAATAAACTGGGCGTAGGCGTTATCGCGACAAACGACGTGCATTTCCTCACAGAAGAAGACCACGAGGCGCATAACTGTCTTTGCGCGTTAAGCACGGGCAAAAAAGCCGACGACCCCGACAGGATGATTTACCCCAAGGACGTATTCCTGAAAAGCCCCGCCCAGATGCGGCAGCTTTTCCCGGATTGCCCACAGGCCTTCGACAATACGCTGGAAATCGCCAAAAGGTGCAACGTCGAGATTGACCTCAAAAGCAGGCACGCCCCGCGATTCAATCCCGAAGACGGCTCAACGCCCGAAAAATTCCTGACAAACCTTTGTTACGAAAAGGCAAAACAGATATACGGCAAACTCGACGACAAGGTAAAAGAACGCCTTGAAAGAGAGCTGCACGTCATCGAGTCGAAAGGGTTCGCCAGCTACTTTTTAATCGTCTGGGATTTCTGCAACTACGCCCACAAAAATAACATTCCCGTCGGCGCACGAGGCAGCGCAGTGGGGACATTAGTCGGCTATTGCCTTGGCCTGTGCGATGTTGACCCCCTCAAGTACGATTTGCTCTTCGAGCGTTTTATGGACCCGCACCGAAACGAGATGCCCGATATCGATATAGATATGTGCCAGACGAGCCGGGGACAAATCATCGACTACGTCCGCCAAAAATACGGCCACGTCGCGCAAATCATCACTTTCGGGACAATGGGGGCAAAGGCGGTAATCCGCGATATCTGCCGGGTGCTGAACGTGCCCCTGACCGAGGCGGACCGGCTGGCAAAACTCGTTCCCGAAACCCTGAATATGACCCTCGATGTGGCCCTTGAATCCGAGCCGCAGCTCAAACAGGCATACGATAAAGACCCGCAGGTAAAACGGGTTATCGACATCAGCAAAAAACTCGAAGGATTGGCGCGCCACGCGTCGGTTCACGCCGCGGGCATCGTGATTGCTGATGAGCCGCTGACAAATTTCATACCCCTGTATAAGCCGCCAGGCACAGATGATATTGTTACGCAGTTCGAAGGACCTATGGTTGAAAAGGTAGGTCTGCTGAAAATGGACTTCCTCGGCCTGAAGACCCTCAGTGTCATCGAACGCGCCAGACAATTGGTCGAACAGATTCACGATAAAAAAATTGACCTCGAAAAAATAGACCTCGAAGACCCGAAGGTTTTTGCCATGTTTGCCGCGGGAAAAACAAAGGGCATATTCCAGTTCGAGTCGGGCGGCATGCAGGAGCTGCTGATGAAGATGAGGCCCGACAGGATTCAGGACCTCATCGCCGCAAACGCGCTTTACCGCCCCGGCCCGATGACGCTCATTCCCGATTACAACGAACGCAAACATGGGGGCAAATGGTCGCTGCCTCACCCGATTATGAAAGAAGTCCTCGATGAGACCTACGGGATTATGGTCTATCAGGAACAGGTGATGCAAATCTGCAACCGGCTCGGCGACATACCGCTGCGCGAGGCATACACGCTGATTAAGGCAATCAGCAAAAAGAAGGCCTCGACTATACAAAAGGAAAAGGAGCGATTCGTCGCCGGCTCGGTTGCCAAGGGACTTAAACAACAGCAGGCCCAGGACATATTCGAACTCATCGAGCGGTTCGCCGGCTACGGCTTCAACAAAAGCCACTCGACCCGCTACGCCTTCATCGCGTATCAAACCGCTTATATGAAGGTTTACTGGCCCGTGGAATATATGGCCGCGCTTCTGACGTTCGAAATGGGCAACACGGACAAGGTCGTGGAATACATCTCCGAATGTAACAATATGGGTATCGAAGTCACCGCGCCGGATATCAACGAAAGCGGTGTTGACTTCACGCCTTTATATAAAGAAGACAAAGGCAAAAAAGGATTGATTCGCTTCGGTTTGGCAGCGGTCAAAGGCGTCGGCGAAAAGGCCGTCGAGCAAATCATCGCGGCGAGAAACAAGATTGGACGCTTCCAGAGCTTGTTCCACTTCTGCGAAAACGTCGATACGCGGGCCACGAACAAACAGTTAATGGAATCGCTGATAAAAGCGGGAGCATTCGACCGCCTGGGAGGCAACCGCGCTCAAATGATAGCGGGGCTTCAATCGGCTATGGAACACGGGGCCGATACGCAAACGGACAAACTCAACGGACAGATGCGGTTCTTCGCACAGGCCGCCAAGCCGGATTACTCACAGGACCATAAACGCTTGCCTTATGCCGACCCCTGGCCCGAACAAATGATGCTGATGTATGAAAAGGAGGTCCTCGGCTTCTATGTTACAAGCAACCCATTGAGTCACTGTGCCGAGACAATAAATATATTCTCAAATATCAATACCGCCCAGATTGCCGAGACCACGCAGGAACGGGAAGTAACCATCGGCGGTATGATAACGAAAATCCGCTACAACCTTACCAAGACAGGCAAGAACGCCGGGTCGAAAATGGCCGTCTTTACGCTGCTTGACCTGCAGGGCCAGGTCGAGGTCGTTATGTTCCCGAATACACTGAACCAGTTTACCAAACAGCTTATCGCTGATGCCGTTGTTTTCGTCAGAGGCCGGCTGGATTTCAGACGAGAAAAGCCGAATATCATCGCCTCTGAACTAATCACCCTCGATGAGGCAACCGACAAACTCGCGGGCAAAGTGCGAATCAATCTCGACGCGGCTACCGTTACCAAAGAAAAAGTCGCCGAGATAAAAAGCATCTGTATGCACCATCGGGGCAAAAGCAGCGTATATGTCGCAATCAGGACAGAAAAGGGAAGGGTTTACGCCTCCGCCGACAGGCAATTGAGTGTCAATCCCGACACGGAATTCTGCCGAAAGATGCGCCACCTCATCGGCCCTGAAAACTTACAGCTGACAAGATAAGATGACCGAAATCAAAAAAACACTGGAAATCTTAAAAGCCCGCTGGCCGGAGGTTGTGCTCATCATAGCCCTCGATGTCCTGTCGATGGCTATCAATATGACTCAGATAATGTTTAACCCAATAGGAATGACAACGATCGTGTTTATTTCATTCACCATAATAATTTTTATGCTTATAATCGGTTTCCAGCGAACCGTTTATCTGGAAGGCCGAAAGAGGCAATCACCTCTTGTCTTATTGCGAGAAAGCATGCACTTTTTTTTGCGGTTAGTTAGTTTAGGTCTAATTTATATTCTCGGGATGGCATGTTTGCAAATCCTGGTTTTATGGGCAATAGAACATACGGCTCCAGATTTGCTGCATACGCGCTGGGTCGTATCTTTAGTTAATGAATTGCCTTCCGCCTCAGTCTGTTTGATTTTAATGAAGCCATTCCTTTTGATATTCCCAATAATAATAGTGTTGGATTGCAGCATATTTGAGAGCTTCAAAATGCTGGGCCGATGCCGATTACGAAACGCAAGGAAGCTTGTTATTTTATTTGTTATTTCATTAGGATTGCCGTTTCTATGGGCATTGCTGCCATCTCCGCATGGTAAGGCAATTTCATATTATTTTTTAACAATATTGCAGACTGTCACAGAACAATTTATTGGTTTGATGATTGTGGTAATGGCAATAAGATTTGTCGCCGCTCAAAATTTAAGATATGATAATAGTTCAAAACCTTTAGATTCACAGGATTTACTGAACTCTTCAATATAGTTGAGGATTGATTTTGAAAAACAAATTATCAGGCAATTTTTTAGCCCTTGACGGGCCGGATGGGTGCGGAAAAAGCACACAGGTAAAACTGCTTGTCGATTGGCTGGCAAGACAGCGAATCGATGTGGTCAGTTTCCGCGAGCCGGGAGCGACCGCAATCGGCGAGAAAATCAGGGATATACTGCTCAATCCCGAACATAAGGCAATGGACACCGCAACCGAAGTTATGCTTTATATGGCGGCGAGGGTCCAGCTTTGGAATGAGAAAATCGCGCCGGCATTAAAACAAAACAAATGCGTCGTTGTTGACCGCTGGCTATCGAGCACCTGCGCCTATCAGGGTCACGCAGGCGGATTCGGAATTGATAAGGTCATTAAGCTCGCAGCGGATTGCCTTGAAAAACCATGGCCTGATTTAACAATTATCCTCGACGTCGATTCCGCGACCGCGGCGACGCGACTCAAAAGCAATCTCGACCGTATGGAGCAAAAGGGCGACGGCTATCACAAAAAAGTCCGTGAGGGTTTCCTGAAACTCGCCAAACAGCAGAAAAACTTTGTGGTAGTCAACGCCGTAGATAATATCGAAGCCGTGCATAAAAAAGTGACTGAAATAATTGAAAAGTTCGGGGCAAAATAAATGCCTCTTAAAGACATATTCTGCCAGGAGAGAGCCGTTTCAGCGATTCAAAGCGCCTTCGCCGCTGATAAGGTGGCTCATGCCTATATTTTCGCAGGGCCCGATGGCGTGGGCAAATTCACAACCGCTAAGGAATTCGCCAAACTGCTCCTGTGTAAAAAGCCGGTTGAAAAAAGCGATTTTCCCGACAGCTGCGGCAATTGTGAATCCTGCCGGCTGTTCGACACCGGGTCACATCCCGATTTCGAGCACGTTTATAAGGAACTTATTAAATTTACCAAAGATGGTAAGGATAAAGACACTCCTCTTGAATTTCCCATTGACGTGGTGCGCGAATTCGTTATCGCAAAAGTCAGCCAAAGGCCGGCCTTATCAAAGCGAAGGGTCTTCGTCCTCAGTGAAGCCGAAAAACTTAACAACGAATCGCAAAACTGCCTGCTGAAGGTCCTCGAAGAACCGCCGGCTTATTGCTGTATCATTCTTGTCTGCACCCGCCCCGACAAACTCCTGCCCACAATAAAGTCCAGATGCCAAATCCTGCGGTTCGGCCCCATCGACGAAGACAAAATAATCGAAAAACTGCGCCAGCCCGGCATGGGCGAAAAGCAGGCAAAATTTTTAGCCCGTTTCTCTGATGGCTCTCTGGGGCTGGCGTGCACCTATTCGCATCTCGAACTGGCCGAGGCGAACCTCTACCAAACCAACACCGACCTGGTGGATGCCTTGGCCAATTTCGAATACAAAGATGCACTGGAACTGGCTGAAAATCTTCAAAAAAAATCGAAGGAGCTTGCGGCCATCTGGACCAAACTCGCCCCCGCCACAAGCAAAACCGACATCAACCGTAAAGCGACCAAAACCATTCTCCAGATTATCATTTGCGCCCTTCACGACGCGATGCTCACAAACGTCGCCTCCGGGGACGCAATCGTCAATTTCGACCAGCCCGAACAAATCGAAAAAATCGCCCGGCGGTTCGACGCCGAACAGGCCGCACAAAAAATAGCCGATTGCTTCAAAACCATCCACTGGCTCGAATCATCCGTCAATGAACGGCTTATTTTCGAGCAGCTATTGTTAAACCTCGCCGAAACTGATAAAATCACCTCTGGACTTTAGAAATTTCACCGCGGAGCCCGCTGAGACCGCAGAGAAAATCATATCGTAATCTCTGCGTACTCTGCGGCCTCGGCGGCAAGAATAAATGGAAACAAATGGAAGATACACAGGCAGCAAAACCTAAACCGCCGAGAACAAGAAGGTATATGCTGGTTCGCTATGGCCGGATGAGGATTCTCGGACTGTTCGAGCATAACGAGGCGCAGATACCCGCCGTGCCGACGCTTGTCGTCATCAAAACCGAAAAAGGAATGGAACTTGGCAGCATCGTGGGCAGCGCCGGCGCCTATCGCGCGGGACAGCTCAAGCTGGCCGAAGAGCAACTCAAGAAATACTTCGACGACTCCGAAATACCATTCACCGCTGAGCCGGCGGGCAAATTCGTCAGGTACGCCACCCCCGAAGACATCAACGAGGAAAAGCACTTTCAGAAAATCGCCGTCGAAGAAACCAAATTCTGCAAAAAACTTATCAAGGAAATGAACCTGCCAATGAAAGTAGTTGACGCCGAGCACATCCTCGGCGGGGAAAGAATCGTCTTCTACTTTATGTCCGACGGCCGCGTCGATTTCCGCGACCTGGTCAGAAAACTCGCCCAGGAATACCAGACCAGAATCGAAATGAGGCAAATCGGCGCACGCGACGAGGCAAAGATACTCGGCGACATCGAAAGCTGCGGACAAAGATGCTGCTGCAGCAGGTTCCTCAAGAGCCTCAAGCCGGTAAATATGCGTATGGCCAAACTGCAAAAGGCGACGCTGGACCCCGCGAAAATTTCCGGATTCTGCGGCCGGCTCAAGTGCTGCCTGCGATACGAGGACGAAACATACACCGAACTCAAAAAACGCCTGCCGCCCAGAAACACCAGGGTCAACACCCGGCTTGGCACAGGCAGAATCATCGATTACCAGGTCCTCGCCCAGTTAGTAATGGTCGAGCTTGATACCGGCGTTAAAACGACGATACCGAGAAACGAAATTGAGATAATAGCGCCCTCTCAGCCGGGCGATGCGCAGGATGCCCCACTGCCGCCGCTGCCGACGCCGCCGCCGGCCGACGACTCCGACTCCGAAAACGCCGAAGACGATAACTTCGATGAACAGACAGATAATAATGAACCTGAAACCCAGGACAGCGACCATTAACGCCCGCCTTTGCGGAACGAAGGGAAATTATGCCGCGTAAAATCGTCGTTACATCAGCCCTGTACTACTCAAACGGCCCCATCCACATGGGCCACCTCGTCGAGTCAATCCAGACCGATATCTGGGTGCGTTTTCAAAAGCTATGCGGCAACCAATGCCTCTATTTTTGCGCCGATGACACCCACGGCACCGCCATTATGATTAGCGCCCGAAAAGAAGGCATAACCCCTGAGCAGCTTATCGACCGGGCACATAAAGAGCACCTCACCGATTTAAAACGCTTCTTCATCGAGTTCGATAATTATTACACCACTCACTCGCCCGAGAATCGAACCTTCAGCGAGCTTTTTTTCACCCGCCTGAGAGACGCCGGCTCTATAACAAAAAGAAATATCGACCAGGCATGGTGCCCCAACTGCAATATGGCGCTGCCGGACAGGTTCATCCGCGGCACCTGCCCGCGATGCAAGGCCGAGGACCAGTATGGCGATTCATGCGAGGTCTGCGGCTCAACATATCAGCCCACCGACCTTGTAAATCCCCGCTGCGCCAACTGCGGGACAACACCCGTTCTGAAACAGTCCGAGCATTATTTTTTCAAGCTGGCCGACTATGAAAAGCAGCTGCGGGACATATTCGCGAAGGGCTATATCCAGGAATCCGTCTCCAACAAGCTCGACGAATGGTTCAGCGCAGGACTGAAGGACTGGGACATCTCGCGCGACGGCCCATACTTCGGCTTCAAAATCCCCGGCGAAGAGGACAAATACTTTTACGTCTGGCTCGATGCGCCAATCGGCTATATGGCCTCGGCCAAAAACTACTGTGACAAAAACGGACTCGATTTCAACGCCGTATGGAACGGCCCGGATTACGAGCTTTATCACTTCATCGGTAAAGATATCGTGTATTTCCACGCCCTGTTCTGGCCCGCGATGCTCGTCGGGGTGGGTTTCAAAACCGCAAACAAATTATTCGTCCACGGCTTCCTCACAGTCGATGGCCAGAAAATGAGCAAGTCGCGCGGAACCTTCATAAAAGCCGCGACTTATGCCAAACACCTCGACCCGGAATATCTCCGCTACTACTACGCAAGCAAACTTTCCGCAGGCATCGACGACCTCGACCTCAGCACCGAGGACTTCATAAATAAAATAAATTCCGACCTCGTGGGCAAATTTACCAACCTCGCCTCGCGTGCCGCGCCGATGCTCAAAAGCAAACTCAATGGCTGGCTGGGCAAACTCGACGACGAAGGCAAAAAACTCATCGACGCAATCGCCGCTGCCGAAAAGGAAATCGTCCAGAATTACGAAAATCTCAATTACGCCGCCGTAATCCGGACCGCAACGGCGCTGGCCGACCTCGCCAACCGTTACGTCGAGCAGAACCAGCCCTGGACTACAATCAAAACAGACCCGGAAAAGGCGTGTATAACGCTGACCGCAACTCTCAACGCCGTGCGCATCCTGACAATTTACTTAAAACCGGTCCTGCCCGCCTTTGCTGAAAAAGTCGAACGCCTGCTAAACATCGGCAAACTTACCTTCGCCGATGTCAAGACCATACTTCAGGAACACAATATCAATGACTTTGAACGTCTCTTTGAACGTGTAGATAAAGAAAGGGTTGACGCGATGATTGAAGAAAGTAAAGAGACAGGAGAGAAACAAGCTATAACTCCCGAACCGGCCCCGGCGATAACCGCTGAGCCGATTAAGCCGGAATGCACAATTGAGGACTTCGCCAAAATCGACTTGCGCATCGCACAGATCGTAAAAGCCGAACGCGTTGAAGGGGCTGACAAACTATTGCGGCTTCAATTAGACGTCGGCGGAATACAGAAAAATGTGCTGGCCGGTATCGCGCAGGCATACAGTAGCGAAAATCTCGTCGGCAAAATAGTCATACTCTTCGCGAACCTAAAACCGCGCCAGATGCGATTCGGCCTGTCCGAAGGCATGATTCTCGCTTCAGGCACGGGCGGAAAAGAAATCTTTATGCTCACCGCGGACGCAGGCGCTAAACCGGGCGCAAAAGTAAGCTGACAAAATATGACCGAAAAAAAATCGCTCGAGGAAATTTCAGAGCAGGACAGCCGATACAACCCAAAAGCCGTACGATTCGTTTACGAAGGCCTCGGCTTCACCATCCGCAAAATCGTCGCTGGTCAGCCCGGACACATCACGGGCCAAACCCTCTGCGAAGGACTTCGCCAGCTCGCGCTCGAAAAATGGGGCCTGCTCGCTATGCTCGTCCTCGACTCCTGGAACGTCAAAACCACCCGTGATTTCGGCGAAATCGTCTATCTCCTTATCAGGCACGACTGGATGAAGGCCCAGCCCACCGACACCATCGACGATTTTAACGATGTTTACGACTTCAAAACCGCCCTCAAAGCCGGCTTCAGGTTCTAAGCATCCCCCTTTCCCCTGCAAATACCCCAAATTACCGTCCCTTTCGCTTGACAAATCCCGGCAATTAAAATATAATGAAATAGTTAACATAAACTGTCGATATGAAGAGGACAGATAATGCGTCTCGTAGTAAAACAAGGTGAGCGCACCATTAACGAATTCCACTTCGACAAGGGCCCAATCTACATCGGCAGACACACCAACAGTCAGATACTTCTGCCCGACAAGGTCGTATCACGCCAGCACGCCGTTATCTATAACACCAAAGACGGCCAATGGGTCGTCGAAGACCTCGAAAGCGCAAACAAAACATACCTCAACGAAAGCGAAGTCCACAAAGCCGACATCAAAACAGGCGACGTCATTCGCATATCCGATTTTGCTATCGAGGTTAACTTCGAAACGGCCCCCACCGCTGACCCCGGCGAAACAGTCGAGCTTGAAGAAGCACCCGCCTCACTCTCCTCCGGCCCGCAAATCATTGTCCGAAAACTCGGCGCCGAAAAAGCCCCCGCCGTAAGGTTCCAAGCCGAACGCGCCACTGATTTCCTGCAGGCAATTGAGGAATTGAAGAAGACAGACAACATAGATAAGGCGCTGCTGGTCCTGCTTGAAACAGTATCAAAACAGTTCAAGACCTATCACGTCTGGGGCGCTATGCGTCCCAAACCCGACGGCCCGATGGTTGCCCATGCGGGCAGAAACAGAAGCGGCATGGCCGTCGAGCAGTCAGACCTCGAATACGGCGACAAAATCGCCGAGGCCCTCAATAAAAAACAGTGTATGCTCTTTATCTTCACCCGTGACCTCAACATCCAGAAGGAAATTCAGGTTCGCTCAGTTCTTATCGTCCCCCTGCTTTCAACCGCCGGCTGCTTCGGCGTCATTTACGCAAACAACACCTTCCGTGATGACCACTATAACCTCGGCGACCTCGATTACCTTATGATGGTTGGCCTCCACACCGCCTCCGTCCTCGCTAAACTCCCGGCGTAGCAAAAAAGGGCTTTTTGCTTCAGGCTATAGTTTTACTCCAATTACGGCTCCCATTTGAGTTCATTCGCGAATTTGGAATTTGAGTAAGTCACCGCGCCGCCTGATTCCAAAATAAAGAATTCTCCAGTTTTCTGGAATTTGTCGCTTCCTAATTCTTGGCCACCATAAAGATTTTGTACCACATCGCACTCAATAACAAGAACCGTATGTAAAGGCAAATTGGCAAGCTGTAATCCTTGAACATTCTTATTAAAAGCAAAGGCAAATTTCCCGTATTTACTTGGTGGGTATTTGAAATCATCTACAGAAAGCCGCTTATCGTATTCCAGTAAAAGGTCGGTCCAATGCTCAGCACTTGGTAACCAACCACCATTTTTGCCACAATAAACCAGCATTGCTAAGTGAATATTGTGCAGTCTCTTCGCAACCACTGCACTGTGAAATCGTTCCTTCTGAACAGGAAGATATAAAAAAAGAGTAAAGGCCACAAACATCAAAATCATAAAACCAAATAAGACAAGACAATGTTCGATTAGTAATTTTCCTCTGCGTATTACAGAATACACCAGCGAACTTATGGCTGCAACCACACTTATCGAAACCAAGAATATTGTAAGACCAATTAACCATTTCCAAAATGGATGTCCCTGCAAAAAATATACCAAAAAGGTCTCGGAAAAAACAAATGCAAGAGTTGCTGATATAAATGAGATGGTTGACATTCTAAATAGCCATGCCATTTTAGCCATATATATTCCTTTTAAAAGAATGAGCGGCATTCTCACCTATTCAAACATCATATCTGCGCCAGAAGCACTACATAATTTTTACCATAGTATTTTGCGCATTTGGGGCAGGTGGTGTAGAAAAAGTATAGCTTCTTAAGCTCTTTGCCCTGCTTGGCCACGTAATCGGTCATCTGATTAACCCACTGGCGGATATTCTTGTATGGCCCTTCAAAAACCCGTGCTAAAAATGTTCCTGAAACCTTCACCATTTCCGCACCCGGCACGTCCTTGGCCACAGCGATATAAATATCCGCTCCCCAGAGTGATTTCTCATCGCTCAGCAATATCGGCTCCTGCGCCAATGCCCCTGCCTTGGCAATCCTTTCCATATTCCGCACCATAACCTTGCCGAAATTCAACGGGATATGCAGGAAACTGGTCACGTGGTCTTTTATGAACAGTTTATCCTTGAACGTCACCTCTTTTTTGTCCCACGGCTCAGGATTAAACCGAGGACAACACCCCGTCTCCGAGTTCTCATACAACTTATCCATAACATTCTCCTTTCAATCCGAAAAAGGTGTCAGGAACCTTTTTTCTTATTTAATACATTTTATCAAATCGCCCAACTTGTCGCCGGCTAAAAACGCCAGCGACAAAATCGCGATAATCCACATCGTCGGCTTAATTTCCTTCGCCTTTCCCGCGGCTGACTTGATAAGCACAAAGGAAATAAAACCAAACGCCAGCCCCGTGCTGATACTATAGCTCAGCGCAATCATCACGATAATAATAAAGGCCGGGAATGCCTCCTGAATATCCGCAAAATTTATCACCCGGACTTCCTTCATCATAAACAGGCCCACCATAATCAAAGCCGGAGCCGTAGCATATTCAGGCACTACGCCAACAAGCGGCGCAAACAATATCGCAAACAAAAATAACGCCCCCGTAACCACGGAGGTCAATCCCGTCCTGCCTCCCTGCTCGATACCCGCGGCTGATTCGACGTACGCGGTAGTTGTCGATGTGCCGAATACCGCCCCGGTCATACCCGCAAGGGCATCAATCGCCAGTAACCTGTCTAAGCCCCTTATCTTGCCGTGACTATCGACCATTTTCGCATGGTGACAGCACGCGACCAATGTCCCTATGCCGTCGAACATACTCATAAACATCAAGCTGAACACGCTGCCAAGCACGCCCCATTTCAACGCGCCGAAAATATCCAGATGAAACGCAATAGGCCTTATATCCACGCCAAACGACACCCACTTTACCGGCCTGTCAACATATCCGAACGCAATCGCCAGAAGCGTCGAAAACGCTATACCGATAAGCAGCGAACCTTTTATCCCCTTCATTTCAAAAAACAGCATAAACAACAGGCCCGCCAGTCCTATCAGCGTCTTGACGCCCAATGGCCCCGCAGAAACAAGCGTCGCATCGTTACGAACTATTATGTGAAGATTGACTAACCCTATGAACGTGATGAAAA
>Ga0187882_1003858_pt1 | contig 12577 bp, 10 predicted proteins | sample June2016WEW_19_1_3_FD_132991 | JGI IMG/M metagenome (GOLD analysis project Ga0187882, IMG submission 132991) | Peatland microbial communities from SPRUCE experiment site at the Marcell Experimental Forest, Minnesota, USA - June2016WEW_19_150 | ecosystem: Environmental > Terrestrial > Soil >...
CCGGCCGCTTCACCTGCTCGACCCCGGGTCCAACATCCTGGTGCGTATCAGCGTGCGCGCCAAAGAAGAAGTGCCCATGCCGATGGTCGGGTTCATGCTGCGCAACCAGTTGGGTATGGATTTCTCGGGCACCAACACGGCGCGGGAGGGCCACGAGCTGGCGCCCATGCAGCCCGGCGACATCTACACGGTGGATTTCTATCTCGAGTTGCCGGAGCTGTATCCGGCATCGTTTTCCTTTTCGCCGGCGATTGCCGATGGCACGCTGCTCGGCTACCAGATGTGCGACTGGATCGACAACGCCGTGGTGTTGCAGATGGGCCGGTCCGAGGCCCAGATCTACGGCTACATTCATCTGCCCTGCCGCGTGGAAGTCAACTCCCGCGTGAAGCGGGAACCGCTCCTGGAGAAACGCATTGGCTGAGTTCACAGGCGAACGGATTATCCCCGGCCAGGTGGACGTCGATCTGCTCAACGAACACGTGGCGCGCTACACCTTCGCGGCGCGCCTGGCCCGGGGCAAACGCGTGCTGGACGCCGGCTGCGGGGCCGGTTACGGCTCGGCGGAACTGGCGCAGGCGGCCGATTCCGTGATCGGCGTGGACCGCGCTCCGGAAGCCATCGGCTTCGCGCGGGCCAACTATGCCCTCCCCAACCTGCGGTTCGAGCAGGCATCCTGCGAGGCCCTGCCCCACCCCGGCGGCAGCTTCGACCTGGTGGTGGCCTTCGAAGTCATCGAGCACCTCGGCCACTGGCGCGAATTCCTGCTGGAAGTGCGGCGCGTGCTGGCGCCCGCCGGCCAGCTAATCGTCTCCACGCCCAACAAGCTCTACTACACCGAATCGCGCGGGCCCACCGGGGCCAATCCGTTCCACGTGCACGAGTTCGATTTCGAGGAGTTCCAGAGCGAGCTGCAGGGCGTCTTTGCGCACGTTTCCATGTACCTGGAGAATCACGTCGAAGGCGTCACGTTTCAGCCGCACGAAGCCGGCCGCACGGTGGAAGTGCGGGTGGACGCGGGCGACCCCGCGCCGGACGAATCGCACTTCTTCGTGGCGGTCTGCGCTCATCGCCGCCAGCTCGGCAACCCCACTTACGTCTACGTGCCGCGGGCCGCCAACGTGCTTCGCGAGCGGGAGCGCCACATCGCGCTGCTCGAGGGGGAACTGGCCACCAAGAATGAATGGCTCGACAAGGCCCAGCAGGATCTCGCTGAATTCGACCGCCTGTCTCGCCAGCAGAAGGACGAGCTGGAACGCAGCAACCAGTGGGCCGAGACGGTGAACCGGGAACTCAAGGAGCGGCGCGCGCGCATCGTCGAGCTCCAGGAGGAGTTCGTGCACGAGCAGGAGAGCGCGCGGAAGGTGATTGAAGGCCAGGAGGAGGAGCTGAAGCGCAGCCACCAATGGGCCGAGGCACTGAACCGGGAACTCGAAGAGCGGCGCGCGCGCATCGTCGAGCTTCAGGAGGAATTCGCGCGCGAGCAGGAGAACGCGCGGAAGGTGGCCGAAGGCTACGCCGCCAAAGTGGCCGATCTGGAGCGGGACCTCCAAGACAAGACGCGGTGGGCCATCGACACCGAGACCAGCCTGACCGCCGTGATCCGCGACCAGACGGAACGGCTTTCTCGCGCGGTGGCCGATCTGGGCAGCGCCGTGGAGGCGCTGCACCATACGGAAAAAGAACTCGAGGAGCGCACCGCGTGGGCGCTCCGTTTACAGGACGAGGCGCGCCGGCTCGAAGAGCAGGTCGCCTTGTTCCGCGCTTCCCGTTGGGTGAAGCTGGGCCGCACGGTCGGTTTAGGCCCCAGTTGACATGCTCCTGCTGAAACGCCTGGTCCGCGCTCTCCCGCTGCTGCTGCTGTCGCCCTTTCTGATGGCGATCGGCTTTGTGGCGCTGCTGCTGACCGACATCTTCAGGAAGATGGGGCCGGGGGCCAGGGGCCGGGGGCCGGGGGAAGGTGCGCGCCTGCGGCGCGGGGATTCTGAACAAGACGCGGCCCGAAGGGCCGCTCCTATCCCTGGCCCCCGGCCCCCGGCCCCCGGCCCCCGCTCAGCTTCCGTCGTAATCCCCAACTGGAACGGAAGAGACCTGCTGGAGAAGTACCTCCCGTCGGTGGTCGAAGCCCTGGCCGGCAATCCCGAGAACGAAATCGTGGTGGTCGACAACGGCTCCACCGACGGCAGCGCCGATTTCGTCCGAGCCGCGTTCCCGCACGTCAAGCTCATGGCGCTTCCGCGCAACCTGGGCTTCGGCGGCGGTTCCAATGCGGGTATTCGCACCGCCAGGAACGACATCGTGGTGCTGCTCAACAGCGACATGCGCGTGGCTCCCGGCTTCCTCGCTCCATTGCTCGAAGGCTTCCGCGATCCCCAGGTCTTCTCCGTCGCCTGCCAGATCTTCTTCGCCGATCCGAACAAAGTTCGCGAGGAGACCGGGCTCACGCAGGGCTGGTGGCAGGACGGCGGCCTGCGCGTGCGGCATCGCATCGACCCCGCCATCGACGATCTCTTCCCCTGTTTCTACGGCGGCGGCGGGTCCTGCGCCTTCGACCGCCGGAAGTTTCTCGAGCTGGGCGGCTTCGATCCGCTGCTCCATCCGTTCTATTTGGAAGACACGGACCTCGGCTATCTTGCCTGGAAGCGCGGCTGGAAGGTGTTGTACCAGCCTCGCAGCGCGGTCTACCACCAGCACCGGGGCACTATCGGCAAGGTCTTCGGCGAGGAACGGATACAGGCCGTGCTCAAGAAGAACTACGTACTGTTCTGCTGGAAGAACATTCACGAGTGGCCGCGGCTGGCATCACATTTTTTCTACGCCTGGGCGGGTGCGCTTCTTAGCGTCATCTTTGGCGACGCCGCTGGCCGGCCAAACTTTTACGCCCTGTGGCGCTCGTTCCTCCAATTGCCGCAAGCGGCGCGCTCGCGATGGCGCGCCCGCGCCCTCGCCAGGGTGAGCGACAGCGAAGCCTTCCTGCGCCCACTCGGCGGCTATTTCCGCGACCGTTTCGAGCCCATGGACGCCGCTCCTGAGAGATTGCGCGTGCTCTTCGTTTCTCCGTACCCCATCTGCCCCCCGGTTCACGGCGGCGGTGTGTTCATGTACCAGACGCTGCGAGAGCTGGCCAAACTCGCGGAAGTGCACGTGGTCGAGCTGCTGGACTGGCCCTGGCAGGAGCAAGCCAACCAGGAGCTGCGCCGGTTCTGCGCCTCCGCCGAGTGGATTGTTCACCGTGGCGGAAGGCCCAAGGGCGTAGGGTCCCTCGAGCCGCACGCCGTCCGGGAATTTGCCAACGGCGATCTGGACTGGCTCATCCACCGCCAACTCTATCGCCAGCGGATCGATGTCCTCCAGCTCGAATATACGCCCATGGCGCAGTATCGCGGCGCGTATCGCCGCATCGCCAGCGCGCTGTTCGAGCACGATGTGCACTTTCAATCGATTGCCCGCGGCCTGGGCCACATGGCCAGCCTGCTGGGAGAGGTGAGGGCGCGCATCGAGTATCTCCGCGCGCTGCGCTTTGAGCTGCGCACGCTTCCCTCATGCGACCAGGTGCAAGTCTGCACGCCGGCCAACCGCGACTACCTGCTTTCCTTTCTTCCCAAGCTGGCGCCCAAGCTGCGGTGCGGTCTGCGCGCCGGCATCGACGCTTCGCGTTACCAGTTCGGCTCCGGCGGCCGCGAACCCTTGACCATGCTGTTTCTGGGAGGCTTCCGGCACGAACCCAACCGGGTCGCGCTGGACTGGTTCGTCCAGCGCGTCCTGCCGCTCATTCTAGCGGGCCAGCCGAAAGCCAGGCTGGTGGTGGCCGGATCCGATCCCCCGCCGGCCCACACCTACGCCGATTACTCGGCGTCTCTTGAAATGCTGGGATACGTGGAGGACGTGCGCGAGCCGCTGGCGCGGTATGCCGTATTCGTCTGCCCCATCCTGAGCGGCTCCGGCGTGCGGGTGAAGCTGCTCGAGGCGTTCGCGGCGGGCATCCCGGTGGTCTCCACCACGTTGGGAGCCGAAGGACTGGCGCGCGCGGACGGCCAGGTCTGCGCGCTGGCGGACCAACCGGCGGCTTTCGCGGAGCGGGTGCTGGCGCTGTTCGATAATCCCGAGACGGCCGCCGGCATGGCGGCCCGCGCACGGGCCGAAGTGGAGGCCAACTGGGACATGGCGGCCATTTCCCGCAAGCTGGTGGATGGCTACCGGAAAATGGTGAAGGAAAAACGGTCTACTTCCCTTTCAGATCCCGCTTGAGGCGGCTTACAATGTCGGAGGCGGTGCGATCCAATTCTTTGGCGCTGGAACCCTTGGGGAGCTGGTATACGGACCAGACCACCTGGCGCGACTTGGCGTCCACCAGGAAGACCGTGCCTTTGCCACGGCTGAACGAGGAGCTCGACCCGGGGGTGGCCAGCTTGTTCACCGTATCGGTAAGCAGGGGATTGGTGCGAGAGTCCTTGTCTTTATCCTTTTTCGCCGCTTTCTCTTCCTTCTCGCCCGGAGCCGGTTTCTCGGGTACGGGAGGGAGGAAAATCTCTTCCAGCTTCGCTTGCAGACTTTCTCCCACGCGGTCCGTGAGAAATGCGTCGGCCAGCTTGGGGTCCGTCACCACCTGGAAAATGTGGTCATTGGTCAGCCGGTTCGCCAGGTACTGGTCGAGACCTTTGGACATCGACAGCACGTACACCGTATGTACGCCCGAGAGTTCCGCGCCGCTGAGCAACGCGCCGGAACAAGATAGGAGGAGCAGAAGCCGCTTCATTACTTCCATGATATCCAGACGCTGGGGAAATCCAAAAAGACGGAAACAGCGGGGGAAAGGGGTCGCATTCTATGTATAAAGGCCAATCCATCACCGTCATCATCCCCTGCCTCAACGAGGAGCAGGGGGTCGAGAAAATCCTCCACGCCATGCCGGACTTCGTCGACGAAATCATCGTCGTCGATAACAACTCCACCGACCGCACCTCCGAAGTTGCCGCCTCTCTCGGCGCCAAGGTGATTCGCGAGGACGTTCGCGGCTACGGCCGCAGCTACAAGCGCGGGTTCGCCGGCGCCACCAGCGACCTCATTGTGACGCTCGACGGCGACCACAGCTATCCCGTGGACGCGCTCTCCTATCTGCTGGAGGCCTTTCTGCACTTGGATGTCGATTTCCTGAACGCCTCGCGTTTCCCCGTGCGCGACCGGCGCGCCATGAGTTTCAAACACAAATTCGGGAACCTGGTGCAATCGCTCGCCATGTCGATCCTGTTCTTCCGCTGGGTGCGCGATTCGCAATCCGGAATGTGGGTGTTTCGCCGCGCCATCCTGACGGACATGAAGCTGGAATCCGACGGCATGGCCTTCTCCGAGGAGATCAAGATCGAAGCCCTGCGCCACCCGCGCATCCGTTTTGGCGAGATCTCGATCCAGTATTCGTCCCGCCTGGGTGAGACCAAACTGAACCCCTGGCGCGATGGGTTTCACAACCTCGCTTTTCTGCTGAAGAAACGCCTCTTCCGATGAGCATTACCGCTATCGTGCCGGTGTGGAACGGCCGCGAGCTGCTCGCACGGTTGCTCGCCAGCCTGGAGGCCCAGACCGAGGCCGCCGCGGAGTTGCTGGTGGTGGACAACGGCTCGACGGACGGCGCGCCCGAGTTGGCCCGCACGCGTGGAGCGCGCGTGATTCCGATGGGCCGCAACGCCGGTTTCGCCGCGGCCGTGAACCGCGGCATTCGCGAGAGCCGCGGCGAATGGATTGCGGTGCTGAACAGCGATGTCGAGCTGGCGCCGGACTATTTCGCCAGACTTCTCGCCGTGGACGCCTGGTTCGCCACCGGCAAGATCCTGGCCGCGGGATCGGGCAATCGCATCGACGCCACTTTCGACGCCCTCTGCCGCGGCGGCGCCGCGTGGCGCGTGGGCAACGGCCGCGCCGACGCCTCCGAATTTTCCCTCGCCCGTCCCGTCTGGTCGGCGCCGTGGACCGCGGCCCTGTTTCGCGCGGAACTGTTCCAACGGGTGGGGCTGCTGGAAGAGAGCTTCGAATCGTACCTGGAAGATGTGGACTTCGGCCTGCGTTGCGCCGCGCGGGGACTGGCCGGCCAGTACGTTCCCGAGGCTCTCGCATGGCATCGCGGGAGCGCCACGCTCGGCCGGTGGCATCCCGAAACCGTGCGGCACATCGCCCGCAATCAGCTCTTCCTGCTGGCCCGCCACTATCCCCAGCGGCTCCTGGTTCGCTGGTGCTGGCCGATCTTTGTGGCGCAATTCTTGTGGGGCGCGGTGGCCTTTCGGCACGGTGCCGGTTTTGCGTGGCTGCGCGGCGAATGGCAGGGGCTTCGTCGTTTCTTCGCCGCGCGCGGCCAGACCCTCGACGCAAAAGTACTGGATAGCGTGCTAAGTGCGAATGAACGGCTGATTCGCAGCGTACAAGTGTCCACTGGCTTCGACCTTTACTGGAGGTTGTACTTTCTCCTGACCCGTGGCGGGGCAAAGTGACACATGGCTGAAATCGGCATCATCATCGTCACTTGCAACTCGGAGGCCGAAATCGGCGCCTCGCTGGACGCTGCCCTGCTCACCGGCGCCGACGTGGTGGTGGTCGACAACGGTTCCCATGACCGGACCATCGCGGAGGTTGCCCGCCGCGGCGTCCGGCTGATCGCCAACCCGTCCAACCAGGGCTTTGCAGCGGCGGTAAATCAAGGGTTTGCGGTGTTGGATTCCCCTTATGTCCTGCTGTTGAACCCGGATGCCGTCCTCCAGAGCGGCCTGGAACCGCTGCGGGAGGCTTGCGATCTTCCCGGCTCCGCGGGCGCCGGCGGCCGGCTTTTGGACGCCGGCGGACGCCCGCAGATCGGCTTCATGGTACGCCAACTGCCCACACCGGCCACCCTGATTTTGGAAGCCGTATTGCTCAACCGAATCTGGCCGAATAATCCGGTGAACCGGCGGTATCGCGGTTTGGCGCTGGACTACTCCACGCGTTTGGCGGTGGAGCAACCGGCGGGGGCGTTCTTCATGGTCCGCCGGGCGGTGTGGCGGGAACTGGGCGGCTTCGACGAAGGCTTTTTCCCGCTCTGGTTCGAGGACGTGGATTTTTGCCGCCGGGTGGCGGATCGGGGGTACTATCTGTATTACGTGCCGGAGGCTGTGGCGAAACACATGGGGGCGCATTCCATCCGGCGCCTGACAGTGGAGATGCGCCGCGTTTACTGGTATCGTAGTTTACTGAGGTATTCAGCCAAGCATTTCCGTCCGAGAGCCTTCCGGGCGGTTTGTCTGGCCGTTGTGACGGGCTCCTTCCCGCGGAGCATTGCGGAATCGATCCTCGATCGGAGCCTGAGGCCTTTGGCAGCGTACGGGAAAGTCGTGGGGTTCGCGAGCCGCTGCTTGTTGTTCGGTCCGGCCCCAAGATTTAGGGTACAAGGGTGAAAAAGAAGATCGGCCTCTCTGGTTCTGGTTCATGGCGCAAAACGAGTTCGTCTCGGTCACGATAGTTACGTACAACAGCGGCCGATTTATCAAGCGCTGCCTCGAGTCGGTGCTATCCCAAAGGTATCCGCTTAAAGAGGTCATCGTTGTCGATAACGCCTCCACCGACGGCACCATCGACATCCTCGAACAGTTTGAGGGCCGGTGCCACGTGTACTACAACGAGGAAAACATGGGTTTTGCGGCGGCGCAAAACCAGGCCATCAAGCTTTCCAACGGCGACTGGGTGCTCACGCTGAATCCCGACGTCTTGCTGCTGCCGAACTTCATTCAGGCGTTGGTGGATGCCGGACAGTTCGATTCCAGGATCGGGTCGGTCTGCGGGAAGCTGCTGACCATGTCGGCGCATTTCGAGATTCCCCAGAGGCCCGTAGTGGATTCCACGGGTGTTTATTTCAATCCCATGCTGCGGCACCTGGACCGCGGCAGCCAGGAAGTCGATAACGGCCACTACCTGCAATACGAGTACGTCTTCGGCGCCACCGCCGCGGCCGCCCTGTACCGCCGCGCCATGATCGAGGAGATTTCGCTCGACGGAGAATTCTTCGATTCCGATTTCTTCGTCTACCGCGAAGACGCCGATGTCGCCTGGCGCGCGCAGTTGATGGGCTGGAAATGCCTGTACGCTCCCTATGCCCGCGGCTACCATGTGCGCAAAGTCCTGCCGGGCAACCGGCGCGCACTGCCTCCCGAGATCAACATGCACTCGGTGAAGAACCGCTTCCTGATGCGCATCAAGAACATCTCCGGGAACCTGTACGGGCGCAACTGGTTCTCCATAACCGCGCGCGACCTGATGGTGGTGATGTGTTGCATGCTTTGGGAACACACTTCGCTCAAAGCTTTCTGGTATTTGGCGATGAACCTGAAACGGGTGCTGGCGAAGCGCCGCCAGATCCAGGTCCGTCGGCGGGTGGACGACGAGTACATGGCGAGCTGGTTCCAGTACGCGCCGGTGAGCAAGAAGGCGTCCAAGAAGATGGTTCGCGTGCTTTCGCGCTCCGCCACCGCGAAGACGTAGAGGCAGGTGTGGGGCGGGCAATCTTGTCCGCAGCCGCCTTTTAGGCGGCGTTTTCGCGCTGCGCGCGAGTCTTCGGAGCAACAGGCGCCGGCTGAAAGCCGGCTGCAGCCAGGATTGGCTGCCCCACGAAGTCCTATGCGCATCGCTCTCCTCGGCACGCGCGGCATACCAGCCAACTACGGCGGATTCGAGACTTTTGCCGAAGAACTGTCGGCCCGCCTGGCGGCGCGCGGCCACCAGGTGACCGTCTATTGCCGAAAGCGGTTCCCCCAACCGCATTATCGCGGCGTGCGGCTTCAGTATCTCCCCACCATTCGCCATAAGTACCTCGATACGCTTGCCCATGCCCTCCTTTCGACGCTCCACCTGCTGGGGCATCGCTCGGACGTGGCGCTCTACTGCAACGGCGCCAACGCCATCTTCACCGCGTTGCCGCGAATCTTCAGCATGCCGGTGGCGCTGAACGTGGACGGCATCGAGCGCAAACGCAAGAAGTGGAACCGGCTCGCCCAGGCCTGGTACCTGGTTTCCGAATGGCTGGCCACGTTCTGCCCCACGGTGGTGGTCACCGATGCGCGGGCCATCGAGGACTACTACCGCCGGCGCTACGGCAAAGAGACCGTCTTCATTCCATACGGCGCGGAGGTGGGCCGGGTGGAAGGTTCCGAGGCGCTGGCGAAACTGGGACTCGAGCCCGGCCAGTATTTCCTTTACGTGAGCCGCATGGAGCCTGAGAACCATCCGCTCGAAGTGCGCGAGGCGTTCGAGCGGGTGACGACATCGCTGAAGCTGGCGCTGGTCGGTGATGCTCCCTACGCCCGCGACTACATCCGCCGCGTGCGCGATACCCGGGACCCGCGCATCGTGACGCCCGGCGCCATCTACGGCGCGGGCTATCGCGAACTGGGATCGCACTCGTTCGCGTACATTCACGCCACCGAGGTGGGCGGCACGCACCCCGCGCTGATCGAAGCCATGGGACGCGGCGCGTTGGTGCTATACCGCGACACGCCGGAAAACGCCGAAGTCGCGGGCGGCGCCGGGATTCCGTTCGAGCTGGACGACCTGGCGGCGAAACTGCGCATGGTGCTGGAGATGAGCGAAACGGAGCGGGCCGCGCTCGGGCAGCGCGCCATGGATCGCGTGCGCCAGCGGTATTCCTGGGAAGCGGTGACGGACGCTTACGAGAAGTTACTGCGCGAGCTGAGTTTAAAATAGAAACAGTGTCCGCTCCTTACCGCTGCTACGTCGTCGTCTCGCGCGAGCAGATCGCGCTCAACTACCGCAACGTCCGCTCCGTGGTGGGCCCCGCTGTCGAGGTCGCCGGGGTGGTCAAGGCGGATGCCTACGGCCACGGCGCAGTCGAGGTCTCGCGCGTGCTGGCTGCCGAAGGCGCAAAATGGCTGGCGGTCAGCTCCGTCGAGGAAGGCGTCGGTCTGCGCCGCGGAGGCATCCGGGAAGCCCGCATCCTGGTGATGGGCGGCTTCCTGCCCTATGAGGGCGATGCGCTGGTGGAACACCATCTCACACCGGCGGTTCATTCGCTCCACCAACTGCGCCTCCTGGACCAATGCGGGCGCGCCTCAGGGAAGCCCATTCCCTTTCATCTGAAGATCGATTCCGGCATGAACCGGCTGGGCACGCGCGCCGGGGCGGCTGAGATCCTCGCCGCTCTCGAAGCAAACCGCTACGCACGGCTGGAGGGTCTGATGACCCACTTCGCGTCAGCCGCCGATTACACCACCAGCCAGACCGGCGACCAGCTTCGATACTTTCACGCCATCTGCGCCCGGTTGCGCGACGCTGGCGTGAGCGCGGCGTACCTGCATACGTCGAGCACCAGTGCCATCGGGTATGGGCGCGTGGAAGGCTGGCACAACATGGTGCGCGCCGGCCACGCGCTGTACGGTTACGTGTCTCCGGCGCGCGGCGACGCGCCCCGTCAACTCCTCGAGGTGAAGCCCGCGCTCACCTGGAGGGCCAAGTTGCTCGCCGTCAAGGACGTGCCCGAAGGGGCGCTGATCGGCTACGGCGGAACGTTCCGCGCACCCCGCCCCATGCGCATCGGTATTCTGGGCGCCGGCTATGCCGACGGCGTGTTTCACCGGCTTTCCAATCGCGGCAAGGTCATCGCGGACGGCAGGCTGACCTCCATTCTCGGCACCATTTCGATGGACCTGACCACTATCGACCTCAGCCACACCACGGCCCTTGCTCCGGGTGATGAAGTGACTCTGCTCGGAGCTGAAAGCGACACCCGCCTGGATGCGCAGCAGATCGCCAAAGTGGCGGGCACCATCTCCTACAACATTCTTTGCAGCATCAGCGCGCGCGTCCGGCGCGTGTATGTGTAGGGGTGGGGCAGGCGGTGCTCGCCTGCCCATCAAGCAGTGGGGAAGGCAGGCGGCACCGCCCGCCCCACCAGCCGGGGATGCATTATTGGAGTGATATCATAGGGTACAGATGAGCTTACTGTCGCCAAGATTGCAACTCAAGGTCGCACAGAAGCAGATTCTGACCCCCGGCCTGGTGCAAATGGTCACCGTTCTTCAGCTCAACCGGCTGGAGCTGAAGGAGATGATCACCCAGGAGATCGTCAAGAATCCGGTTTTGGAGGAAGCCACCGAAGAGGCCGGCGAAGAGGTCACCCCAGAGGAGCTGCTGCCGCTGCTCGAGGCCGAGGCGGAGACCGTGACCGACCCCGCCGACAAGCAGATCCTGGAAGCAGCCGTATTGAACGATGCCAATTCGCTCGGCGGCTCGGTGGGCGACGTCGCCATCAACGGCAACCTCTTTCCCGATGCCGAAGAGACCGCGGGGGCGGTGGCGGAACCGGAACCGGGAGCCGCGGCCGCGGAACCGGAAACGCCTGCCGCCACGGACCCGTTCGACGAAATCGATTTCGGCACGTTTTTTGACGACTACCTCGATCCCGGCTACAAGAGCCCCGCTTCGGAATCGGTGGAAAAGCCTTCCTTCGAGACCTTCCTTTCCGCGCCCGTCACGCTGGGCGACCACTTGCGCTCGCAATTGAGCGTCAGCTTGATTTCGGACGAGGTCCGCGACGCCGCCGAGTCCATCATTGGCAACCTGGACGAGGATGGCTACCTGTTCGCGTCTCTGGAGGAGATCGCATCGGTCGGAGAGCACCGCCAGGAGGACGTGGATGAGGCCCTGAAGGTGGTGCAGGCGCTCGATCCAGCCGGTGTGGGCGCACGCAGCTTGCAGGAATGCCTGCTGTTGCAGATCGAGAGCGTCAACGGCCGGGGCGGCGTCGCCTGGCAGATCGTGTCCGACCATATGCGGCTGCTCGAGATGCGGCAGTACAAGGAGATCGCCCGGCTGTTGGGGCGGCCCATGGAGCATATCGAAGTGGCCGTCCACGTGATCCATCACCTCAACCCGCGGCCGGGCCTGCGCTATTCCGGCCCGGGCGCGCGCGTGGTCGAGCCGGACGTCTCCTTCATCAAGGACGGTGACGATTACATCATCCAGATGAACGACGAGGACGTGCCGCAGCTCCGGCTCAATCCGCAGTACCGCAGAATGCTCGATCGGGAGAATGGCGCCACGAAAGAGGTTCGCGACTATGTGCGCGAGCGCTATACCTCCGCGATTCAGCTCATGAAGAACATCGAGCAGCGCAAGCAGACCATCCTGAAAGTCTGCCAGGCCATCGTGCGCCGCCAGACGGAGTTCCTGTCTTACGGCCTGGACCACCTTAAGCCCATGATGATCAAAGAGGTGGCGGAGGAGGTGGGGGTGCATCCCTCCACTGTCAGCCGCGCCGTCGCCGGCAAGTACGTCCACACGCCGCAGGGGGTGTTCGAACTACGCTATTTCTTTTCCGAAGCCGTGCAGGGCCCGTTGGGCGGTTCCACCCCGCTGCTCCTGTTGAAGCGGATGGTGAAGAAGATGATTGCGGAAGAAGACCGCACCAAGCCTCTCACGGACGAGCAGATCACCGCCATGTTGCAGGCCCTGGGGATCAACGTCACACGGCGCACGGTGGCGAAATACCGTGAGGATATGAAGATCCCGTCCACCCACCAGCGGCGCGTCCGGAACTGAGGAGGAAGCC
>Ga0187882_1003859_pt1 | contig 12570 bp, 10 predicted proteins | sample June2016WEW_19_1_3_FD_132991 | JGI IMG/M metagenome (GOLD analysis project Ga0187882, IMG submission 132991) | Peatland microbial communities from SPRUCE experiment site at the Marcell Experimental Forest, Minnesota, USA - June2016WEW_19_150 | ecosystem: Environmental > Terrestrial > Soil >...
TCAGCCAGGCCGATAACCGCATCCTCTTCCAGCTCGCGGTTGACTACCGCTAAGCAGGCGAGCTTCTTTGCGTATAGCCCGACAGGGTCCATTTGGACATCGCTCCTGGTAATCTCTTTGCCCTCTTCGGGACAATAAATCGTGAGGTCCGCCGTTACGCGTGGGACGATTTGCTTGCCTGAACCCATCGGGAATACAAAGGCATTTTTGCGGAATTTGCCATAAACGCCGAGTAGCTGAATTATCTGACCGGCTATTACCTCCGGTACCAAAACGCCGCCCGTCTGATTAGTGACACTTCCCATGTCTTTGGTTACGCCCTTAACAATCGATAGGATTATGTTCCCGAATTCTTTGGCCTGCTGTTCGTTCTCCCAGAAGCCCTTATACGTACCGGCCCGATTGCTGGCTACCAAAACAGAGCGGCCATAAGCCGAAAGCTGCTTTGTCATATCGTTGACCTGTTTGGCCATTTCCTGAAACGCGAGCTTCGTATCGGTTTCAAGCTCGGTCATGCGGTCGCCCGCTGCTTTGAAACCTTCTTGCACCTTGTCAACTGTTGCAAAATTTGGAGGCATAATTTTTACCTCATTTCCTTTATAAGATTACCACTTCCACGAAAAACGTGGGGGATTCGTGGTAAATCCCCCACCCGTAAACGACACGGCAAAACGCACTATGGACCGCAAAAAAGATGCGCAGCAATATACCGCAGCGTGCGGCTCGCCAGCGGTAATACATTCCGTGCATTTTCTCATAGCAAAACCCTTATTCTGTGTAAGATTCCGAGACCGATTGCCCTTTTGCGATAGCGGCATAATCCGGCTCAGATTCTAAATTCTCGTCATCAATTTCAGGCAGTCCGAGCGACTTAAAATCACCGGCAATTAACACTTCGGCAAGGTCATCATCTTCTGCTTTTCTCTGTGCGATTTTGTCGGCAATAAAATCGGCCTTACGCTGTTTCGACCGGCTCAAAGCATTGCGATTTGTGGGGACAGGAACGCAGGAAATTTCAAGCAATTCGCATTTCGTAAATGTCCGGACCCGAGCGCCATTGACGGTATCGTCGGTCCATTCCAACGGGATAAATCCAACGCTGAATGCCCGTTGGAATTTGTTTTTGTATAAATACCAGAATTCATTGCCAAGCTCGGTCTCGGCAAACCAGATAATGACGTGCAATCCGTCCTTTTCAATCCATACCTTAATCGCCTGGCCAATAACCGAGCTGTGGCCGGTCTCAAGCCGATTCTGATGCGCTGAAATGATAACCGGATTTTTTAGATATTCACCGAGCAGCTCCTTGAATGCTGACGGCAAAAGGATTTCCTCATCACGGTCCACACTCCCATCACTAACAACGGCCTCGATTTGCCTATTTGCTTCATCGATTGACTTAACGAAAAGGGACGGAGTTTCTCGATAGTCCGTCCCTTTCATACTGAGCCGAGCCACATAATCACGCTCGCCGGTTTGAATCCGTTCAACCAATGATTTAAAATCAAAATCCATTTCGATTATTCCTTTTATTCGCTTGCCGCCATCGGCCATGTCTCTTTTTTCGTCAACACACAAAACATCTCAACCACATAATCAGGGTCTATCTGAATTGGGGTTGACATCGTTTTACTCAAAACATTTCTGTATGTTTCGAGCATTTTTTTTCTCGTATCTCTCACTATTTGCATATCTTAGGAACTTATGACCGCTTCTACGCCATCTGCGTTCTCCAAAAAGCATAGATGCTGATACATCTTTCGTACTTTTTCCGCTTTAAATGGGCTGTTTGATTTTTTAGTTTTCATCTTACGCCCTCCCTGGAATTGGAGCAATGGAACCAATTAAATACCCAGCAGCGAACGCTGGCGTAAGAGGCGCTTCTTCTGAACGTTTATTTTTAGTCAGATAGGCCTCGCCCCTCTGAGTCCCTGAGAACTGTTCAAACACACCCAAAATCATAGCGATTCGCTCGACTGGCCAAGTTCGCATAATTTCCGTGGTTCTTTGGATTTTTAACTCCTTTTGAAAATCCACCAACACAAGTTCTTTTTTAGGTTTTTTGGTTTTCACGTTAAACCCCGTTCCTGCGCAAAGCGCAAAATAACCGCCCGGGGGGGGAGAGGTGTGCGGCACCATATTAGCCGTGCGGGTCTCGCGACTTCGCAACTCTCCCTCACAAAGCGGCAATTTAGTTTTCGGTTTTTTGTTATCTATGGTTTTCACAATACAACACCTTTTTTGTGCTTCGACTCTTATGTCGAATAGAATTCATTGAGAAGAAGATTAAACATGGTAATATCACTCAATACTTTCTGCATATAATCCATTTTTTGACGTGCCAGGTGTCTCAGGAATTTAAGTCGCCCAGGAATATCTTTTTGGTATTGGTGACGGTCTTCATGAGCAAGTAGCTCTGTTATTTCGTCCATAATATCCGCCAGGTCACTTCCTACGATTCCCAAGTGAGTTAAAACATAATCCTCTATTCGGTCGAAACTTTTATTCCTTTGTCTCGGCTTTTTTGCATCCTTGCCCATCACCAATACCCCTTTCCGCCTAATCCAGTAATTCCAGTTTCATATAAGAACCACGTTTGACGGTATTTACGCCCGATGCTATTCTTTGGCAAAAGCGAAGATTTATTGTCCCTGGCTTATCAACAGATACAGTGGCAGTTACTTCCAGCCAGTTATAACCAGCGTCATCACACGGAAAACTGTAAATCTGCGCATTCAAAATTGTACCTTTCCATGTTCCGCCGTTCGCATCAAAATATGAACCGTTGCTATCGTTCGTTTCAACAACAAAAAGCTCCGCTTTTAGCACGTAGATTTTTCCCGCCAGGACATTTGCCGACAAACCATTTATGTCCTCAAAGTTTGTTCCGGTCGAATTATTGTCTATTGTGACCACTGCGCTATTGTGAGCGTATGATTGCGTAGCCGCTTCATGTGAGCTGAAGGGGACTGCAATCGCGGGTAAAACAACAGTTAATAATACGAGCAAAATTATTCCGGTCAACCTAATTTTAGGTAACATCTTGATTCTCCTTTTGTTCCGCGTTTATGTCACTCAGCAATAGCGACTCGCCAAGTTTCTTAAAATCATCCCAAATCCGCCCTCGATAACGGTTTATCCCGCGAAGTTTATCCTCAAGTTTTGCGATTTCGCAACGGTCGAAGTCGGTCAAAACGCTTTGAAATTGCAACATATGAATCTGCGCAACGATTCGCCGCCCCTCCTCGTTAATAATAACGGAATATAAGGAAAGATAGTTACTCACACGGAGGATAAGCTTTGCATCAACCCGAATTTTTCCAAGCTGCTCACGCTCGTAACGCTGCACTGCCACAAGCGGGATTTTCCATTCCGCGTGTTCTTTTTTCGCCCCACTCAACTTGCCCTCCTTGCATAACCGCATGACTTGCCGCTCTACGACGCCGAGCAACTCGGCAGCGTCTTTGGTGTTGAAAAAGGTCAATGCAAAAGGGTCTGACATATCACGTTTGCGCTTTCTTAATTGACAAATCAGGTTTTTTGGTAGATGATTCGAGAATTATTGTGGCCGCACAATTTGAACATGAGCGGTTTTCTTTTTTTGCTCGTTCGTTCACAATTGCAACCGCTCGCGAGTCACGAATGAGAACTGTTTGAGCTTTTTTTTGTTGATTCATATTTTTACGCCTCGATACTCACTGTATCGACTAATTATGTGAGCTTTAATCATATAATGCAAGAAAAAATGGGAATATCTCAAAATTTTGGTGTTCGGCTCAGCACTATCCGGGAGAAACGGGGCATATCGAGAGAAGACCTTGCCCACCAACTCGGACTCACAAACCCCAGTCAAATATCGAGATATGAATCGAACAAAGCATTCCCGACCGCTGCAACGCTTCAGAAAATAGCTGTAATCCTCAGAGTTGACCTTCATTGGCTTATTACTGGCGAAATCTCGCTTGCTATGAAGCTTCTTAAGCCTTTTGCGCAAAATTACTTAGCTGGCATAATGGGTCAAATACAAACACTAGAAAAAGAACGTTCAGATTTACTAATTCAGTTTGGTTCGGAAAATATGAACATTCTTGTCCTGGACGATATCAAAGAAAAATTAGAAAATATGCGACTCCTCCATAAAAATATCAGCCAAAATTTGAATGAGTTTTTGGGGCCTATGGGAGAATCGATATAGTCCCATAACAAAATCTTTAAAAAATCCGAGATTTTTTCGGGTTTTTCGCATATTTTTTATAAATCCGCGTTTTTAACACAAAAACGCAAATGGATAAATCGAGTCCACTTCTTGTTTGATTTTCGCTTAACCGTTTTAAAAATCCTCATTTTTAAGCTAAAAACAAGGGCAAAGTGCTGTTTTGATGGCGCTTATGTGTGCGCATGTCGCTTAAAAAATGTCGTTTTGGTGCCTCATTTTCTTGCTCTCTGATTTGCGTATAACTGGCTTTTAAGCGGTTCTTTAATGGTCTTCTAACGAAATGACCTTTTCGGTTGCCGTGCGCCATTTAGCTGGCACAGAATCGCTAAAATCGCAATCGTGCGCCATTTTGCTTATTATCAAATTTCCCCGATTATGTTCTCATAACTCCTTGCTATCTCGCTACTTCCCGTCGTTGCTCGGCCATTCCCGCCATTTTCTTCTCAGTGCCACTTTGAGTGTCATTTTACACAGGCCTTGTCGCGTAACCTCTTGTATTTCCCGCATTTACCCCATATTTCCCGCTGATTCCCGCTCAAAAGCTCTCAGTGCCATTTTGCTTGACGATTTACAGTGAGTGAAAAATATTTTTGAAAAATCTCAAAAATTATCTTGACTTATTCTACATATGTCGAATATATTCTATCGCAGTAGAATATATGGAGGTCAATATATGGTTAACGGAAAAGGAAATTCAAAAGATAAAAACAAGACGGCTTTTGGCGAGCTGACGGAGGCAGAGTGGGCAATAATGAAAGTGGTCTGGGAACATCAACCCTGCGCGGCGGGGACGGTGCAGGAGGCGCTGACCACTGAAAGGGGCTGGGCTTACAGCACAGTCAAGACCACGATGGACCGGATGGTCGATAAGGGTTTGCTTAAAATAAACAAGGTCCGCAACCTTCAGCTTTTCACTTCACAGATAAACAGGACCCAGGCAGCAAAAGGTGAATTCCGCAGGATGCTGGGCCGGGCATTCGACGGAGCTCTTGCGCCGATGGTCCAATTCTTAGTCGAAAACGAGAATTTGTCTGGAAGCCAGATAAAAGAACTAAGGGATATTGTGGATAAAACAGGAAGGAACAAGCAGGTCCTTAAGGCAGATTAATCCGGAAAGGGCAAAACTATGGGAACTATTATCAGCGTTCTCAATAAAGCGGGGGAAATTTTTTGCCAGCACGGGATAACGATGCTGGTGCAATTCGGGGTGTTGACTTCTTTGCTCTTTTTAGCGGATATCGCGATTCGCAGGCGAGTGAAGGCATCACTGCGATACTGCCTGTGGTGTCTTCTCCTTGCCAAACTTGTTTTGCCAACGACGCTATCGCTGCCGACCGGTATTGGGCATTTGACAGGCGTAAATTTTTCTGTCCAACTAACACAAGGCGAGCTGCCATCGCCACAAATACAAACGGCTTATGTGCCAACCAAATCGACGCCAGCTCAAACAAGCAACGAATTTGCCCGGCCCACAAACTTGCCGCAGGACATTGTCGCTAAGGCCGCAGAATCGCCGACATCAGTGGAAACAATTCCCCTGAACTGGCAAGGCGGTATATTTATTGTCTGGCTTTTTGGTGTGCTTTTGCTTTTGGCAGGATTCGCCCGGCGAATTGTGTCAATCAAAAAGCTGATTGCTCAAAGCGAGCCGGCGCCGGAGCGATTAGTTGAAATGGTTCATACCTGTCAGGAAAGAATCGGCGTCAATGGCATCGTGGAGTTACGACTGTCGGACAATATGGTCAGTCCTGCCGTGTGCGGGCTGTTCCGGCACGTGATTATAGTGCCCACGGGCCTTCTCGAAAAAATGGAGCACTCGAAACTTGCAATGGTGCTTATGCACGAGCTTAGCCACGTGAAACGCGCCGACTTATGGGTCAATCTGTTTCAGACAATGCTCCAGATATTCTATTTTTACAATCCTTTTGTGTGGGCGGCGAACGCATATATTCGCCGGGTCCGCGAACAGGCCGTCGATGAAATGGTCCTGACCCGCCTCAACGGCGAGGTGACAAACTACAGCAACACTCTCATAGACGTTGCCGAGAAGGCATTTTCGCAGCCACGATTCAGTTTGGCGACGGTAAGTATCATCGAATCCAAGAGCAAATTGAAAGAGAGGATTAAGATTATGCTGAGCAAACCCATACCCAAAGACACGAAAATAGGTTTTGCCGGACTTGTGCTCATCATTGCCACCGCGGCGGTGATGCTGCCGATGGCGAAAGGAATGGCGAATAAACCGGGACCGAAAAAAGATGTGGTAATGCATCCGGTTGATTTTGAGATTACGACAGCAAAATTTAACCAAGGAGATTTAATCGAGATTACTGATTTGTCGGGTACCGCTTCAGATATCAGGCCGGGTGCGACATATGTCGTCAAGGGCAGATACAAGCTCGAATCGCGTGATGATGCAATGCTTCATGTCTATGCTACGAACGGCGAGACCTCGAGCAATCAGGGTCCGATTATTAAACGCGGCGAGGGCCAATTTACCCGCACCTTTACCGTGTTAAAGGAAGGAATGCTGCATTTAAGTTTCTATCCTGCAGATGGCGGCGAAAGCTTTGGAGGGGTCTATTTCGAACCTAAAAAATCAGAAGATGGTAAGGGATTGAACAGTGCGGATTCTTTTGCGCCAATCAGGCAATATACGCTTAAAAATAATCAGTTCCTCAGATTCTCCGCCCTTGAAAATTCAGTGCCAGCGCCCGTAGAACTCTCGAACTTGCCTGCCAGCAAAATTAATGATCCCAACGCGATTCCTAAATTTATGCTTCAGACAGGATTTGACATTATGGGGGCTACAGGTCCTTCCGGTGAAACCGGCGGACTTATTTGGCTGGATGTGGCGGTGCAACCCGCAAATAATCTTTCGTTTTCCGAAATGGGTGCCGCCGAACTTCGAGAGGCATTATCCAAGACTGAGCCCTTGCCTCACAATGTCATGCCCGCTTCCCGTAATAATCTTCCGGCAACTTATATTTTCAAGACGCGAAGCGGCAACTGCGGTATTCTCCAGATTACAGATATTCTCTCCAACCCGCCGCGTGTGGCATTTACTTATAAACTTGCTGTACCTAATTCCAACCAGCAACCGGTCGAAGCGAATTCTGTCGTGGCGGCGCAAAAGACATACGCTGGGGTAGATGTAGCCGTGGAGGATTTTAATATTAGTCCGTATCCGGAAGGCGGGCTTTACACCGTGACTGCCTCAATCCGAAACAAAGGCGAAGGCACAAGCCCCAAGTTCCGTGTGTGTTTTTATAAAAATGACCCCGAGAGAAAGAAGCCAATGAACAATAGTGCGGGGCCGATTAAGGCGGGAGAGGTCTGGAACGAGGGCTCTATGCCGTTTGCCCTGAAGGAGGGAACAAACGAGATTGCAGTAGTGCTTGACCCGGACAACACAATCGGAGAATCGGACAGGACGAATAACGAGGCGTCGATGAAGGTTGTTGTTAAAGACGGCAAGATAGTTGAGAAAAAGGTTTCTCTTTCGTCGGCGAAGAGTATGAGTAAGGAGACAACAGGAATTTCCAAGCAGATAATCTCTGCGGTGGAGTTTGGAGGTAAATCGGAGTCCGATACCAACAATACCCAGACCGCTAAAGCCGGAGAACAAACGATGGACGTGCAAAGCAGGGGCGAAGAAATCATCAAACGGATGGCTGAGGTGAGTCGCTATTGGTTAATAGGGCCGCCGGCGGAGGTTAAAAATTATTCATACGAGTTTGCCCTTTATCATGGAGAGACCAAAACGTTTAAGGTGTCAGAGCCATCATCGGCTGACAGGGCTTTACAGCAAGGCATTACATACGATTCGCTCCTTCACAAGTTAGCAAAAGAGCCATTTGCTGCGACCTATACCTCAATCGAAGAAGTCAACGGGATCATCAAGACTGATTTTAAGCTGAAGGAGTCGATACAGATTCATGTGGGCAATGGACTAAGGGAACGCTGGTATGGTTCTTTTGACCAGCGCGTGGAAGGAGGAACGTTTTGGATTGATGCGAAGAAGATGTTCCCTGTCAGGGCAAAGTGCAATGAGGTCTATGAGTATTTCTCGGATTACGCGGCGGTTGATGAGACACACTATGTGCCGTTAAGAGTCAAGATTGACGAAAATAATATTCAAATGCATATGCACTTGAATTTTGACTGGACGTTCAAGCTGCATAAGCCGGGACTTTGGCTGTTCGATGAGAGCCATTATTCCATTGACGAAAATAAGTCGGTGGTGGCTGCCTCAATAAGCAATGTCCGGGTTAACGGGGAGCTATCCGACCAAAGTTCCGGTGCGAGCGCGGATGTTAATAAGCCGCGTATTATTTCGGTCTGGCCCAAGGATGGAGCAACAGAGGTTGAGCCGGCGACCGAAATCCGGCTTCGGTTCGACAGGCCGATGAACCCTGACCAGACGAATCTTCGCTTCAAAGAGGGCCGATACCGAAATTTCGGAACCGTGAGATATGATGCGTCGTTGCGGGAGTTTGTGATGCCGGTGGAGCTTGAGGCCGGGAGTAAGTATCGAATTATTTTAAATGAGTGGAGTTCATTGAAGAGACAAAAAGGATTTGTTGATGTCAATGGCATGGACGCTGAGGAGTACGAATGGAGTTTTAGCACAAAGGGCGTTGTTAAATCTGCTGATTTGCCCAAGCCAAAGATTGTCTCCGTCAATCCTGCCTCCGGTTTGAAAATCGCCCTGGTTTCAGAGTTGAAGATTGTTTTTGACCAGCCGATAACCGCCCAAGGTCTCAAGTTGGGACTACCCGGCACAGAAACGAAATCGTCGTGGCCCCGTGGACCTATAGTGTTCTGCCAAAACGTCAGATATAACGCGGACAAGACGGAGTTTACGGTTCCGCTAACGCTGCCACCTAACTGGAATGGGGCAATTGAGCTGAGCGGGTTTGTCAATGCTGGGGGCGTCGAGGCGGAGCCGATATCGCTTCAATATTCGACGGGGCGTGAGGTGTTTTCGCCGGAACTTTTGCTGCGGCTAAAGGACGCGGCGAAATCCCAAAAGCTAATCGACGTATTGGAGGCGGTTCGAAATAAGCGTCTGAATATCAAGTCGCTATCGGAAACGGTCCAGACGGTCTCGGATTTCGGTAAAAGTCCCGAAAGCACACGGGCGATTTTCAAGATGCAGGGTGACAGGCAGTTTTTTACAGATATCACCGGCGTAATGAACAATCCGTTTCTTGTGGGCAGTGATGGTAAGGACAGCTGGTTCTATTACAGGGGCGAGAAAGAGAAATTGGTTATGGTCCCACTTGAGCAGGTGCAGGAAAAAACCGTGAGCATTTGTGACTTTGCCGGGCTTTCCAAGTCAGGTGTAAAGGAAGCGACAGGAGATTACAAACTCGAATATGTTGGCGAGGACGTGCTGAACGGCCGCAAATGCCATTTGATTCGTTCCTGGGGCTTTGGTCTGGAGACGGACTACTTGTGGGGCAGCGTCAAAGTTGGATGGATTGACACCCAGACGAATATGCTTGTCCAGGTAATCGATGACTATGGTTTTATCAGCAGTATTCACAGGTTTTCCTATGACAGGATAAATGAAGTGATTCCTGACTCGGAGTTCAGTCCGAAATCGTTGACGGATATTAAGCCATCTGCGCCGGAGCCGCTGAATGATAAGTATGATACCCGAATCCTGAGAATCATTGATGGGAGCAACGGGAGAATGGAAATTAGCTGGGGCGAGAAGGGACCTGGCGGTACTCGCAGCAGCGGGCTTAACTGAGCAGCGGTGCGAAGTAATCGTCGGATTAAGAAGAGTAAGCCGCTGCCAAGTGTGGTATTTTTTGGCGGCGGGGTAACCCCGCCCTACAATGTGCATCGCCGTCCTCCTTCGCTTCGGCGGATAAATGCCGGCGAGGGCTAAACACGAAAAATCTGTGGTTTCTCTTTGTGTTTACAGGCAGGCGAGGTCGAGGTTTTTGGCGGCGGCGGTGTCGTCGGGTCTGCAAATGGGAGTAGTCGAAGGCGAGGCCTTGATTTTTTCGGGGTCGGTTTTGGCAACTTCGGCGATATCGAGCATCGCATCGATGAAGGCATCCATCGTTTCTTTGCTCTCGGTTTCCGTCGGCTCAATCATAATCGCATCGTGGACGGTCGTGGGGAAATAAACGGTTGGCGGATGAAAGCCACGGTCAATAAGCGCCTTGGCGACATCCAAGGCGTGAACGCCTGAATCGAGCATTCCCTTTGATGGCGTCAGGACACATTCGTGTTTGCACACAGCATCGACTGCCTGTGCAAAATGTTTTTTCAATTTCACACGGACGTAATTGGCATTAAGGACGGCGTTTTCGGCGACGCGGACGAGGCCTGCTTTGCCTAACATAAGAATATAAACATACGCCTTGAGGATTACGGCGAAGTTGCCGTAGAAGGGAGCAATGTAGCCAATGGATTTGGGGTGGTTATATTCGAGGGCGTAAGTGCCGTCGTCGCGTTTGGTAACTATTGAGACGGGGAGGTAATCGACGAGTTTCTGTGTAACGCCGACGGGACCTGCGCCGGGGCCGCCGCCGCCGTGAGGGGTGGCGAAGGTTTTGTGGAGATTGATGTGGACGATATCGAAGCCGAAGTCGCCGGGGCGGGCTTTGCCGACAATGGCGTTGAGGTTTGCGCCATCGTAATAGGCGAGGCCATCGACACTGTGAACAAGATCGCAAATCTGTTTGATGTTGGGGTCGAATAAGCCAAGCGTATTGGGGCAGGTAAGCATAAGGCCCGCGACTTCGTCGTTGAGGAGTTTTTTCAGGGCGCTGACATCCATAACGCCTTTGTCGGTGCTGGGGACAGAGACGACTTTGTAGCCAGCGATGGCCGCGCTTGCAGGGTTAGTGCCGTGCGCGCTATCGGGGATGAGGACGGTGGTTTTCTTATTGCCTTTATTGTGATGATAGGCAGCCATAATCATTATGCCGGTGAGTTCGCCGTGGGCGCCAGCCATCGGCTGCATGGTGAAACCGGCCATACCCGTTATTTCGCGAAGGAGCATATCCATTTCATAAAGGACGGCGAGCGCCCCCTGAGTAAGCATACCGCCTCCGCGCAACTGAGGCAGAAGCGGGTGGAGATGCGCGAAGCCAGGATAGGCGGCGATTCGCTCGGCGACCTTGGGGTTGTATTTCATCGTGCAGGAGCCGAGCGGATAAAAATTGGTATCGACGCCGAAATTACGACGAGATAATTCCGTGAAGTGTCTGACGACGTCAAGCTCAGTAAGCTCAGGGAGCTGGGCGGGTTTATTACGAAGGAATTCCTTTTTGATATTTACGGTAGTGGCAACATCGCTTCGCGTTATTGTAACACCGCGCCTGTCGGGCACGCTTTTATCGAATATCAGTTTCATAGAACGCTCTCCAGGGCTTCTGCGAACATACCGATTTGCTGTTTGGTTCGCTTTTCGGTTACGCAAACGAGGATGCAGTTTTTCATATCAGGATAATACCTGCTCAGGGGGAAACCGGCGGCGAAACCTTTTTCTATAAGCTTACCTATCACATCCGCGGCATCTTTTGGCAGGTCGAGCACAAATTCGTTGAAGAACCACCTTGCCTTGAAATGGGATTTTACGCCCGGTATGGCGGTGAGGCGATTATAGGCATAACTGGCCTTGTCGGCGCAAAGCTGTGCCGTTTCGCGCAAGCCCTCTTTGCCTAATAATGACAGATACACCAGCGCGGTCATTGCACAAAGGGCTTCGTTGGAGCAGATATTGGAAGTCGCTTTTTCTCTGCGTATGTGCTGTTCTCTTGCCTGAAGTGTCATAACGAAGCAATCATTACCGTTGCGGTCTTTGGTTCGGCCAATGATGCGACCGGGCATTTTGCGGACGTGTTCCATTCGAGTCGCCATAAAGCCGAGGTATGGGCCGCCGAAAGACATCGGCATACCCAAGCTTTGGCCTTCGCCTGTAACGATGTCAGCGCCCATTGAACCGGGTGTTTTCAGGATTCCGAGCGATATGGGATAGCTGGACACGATAAGAAGAGCGCCTTTTTTGTGTGCGGCTTCGGCGATGTCACTGAAATCATCTATGCAGCCAAAGAAATTGGGGTTTTGCAAAATCACAGCGGCGGTGTCATTATTCAGTTTGGCTAATATCTGGTCACGGTCAACAAGGCCGGTTTCACAGTGGGTCAGGACGTGTTCGATTTTGAGGTTCCGCGTATAGGATTCTATCATAACGCGGTAAATAGGATTGACGCTGTCATCTATGATTACTTTATTTCTGCCCGTGATGCGGAGAGCCATCATCATCGCCTCGTACATCGCGGTGCCGCCGTCGTAGATTGAGGCGTTGGCGACTTCCATATCGGTCA
>Ga0187882_1003880_pt1 | contig 12512 bp, 10 predicted proteins | sample June2016WEW_19_1_3_FD_132991 | JGI IMG/M metagenome (GOLD analysis project Ga0187882, IMG submission 132991) | Peatland microbial communities from SPRUCE experiment site at the Marcell Experimental Forest, Minnesota, USA - June2016WEW_19_150 | ecosystem: Environmental > Terrestrial > Soil >...
GTTGTGCTGGCGTTCGCTGCCATCTATTTCATCTGGGGATCGACTTACCTGGCGATCAAATTCGCGATCGAGACGATCCCGCCCTTTTTTATGGCGGGCACGCGGTTCCTGGTCGCGGGGTCGGTTCTCTACGCGTTTATGCGGGCGCGGGGTGTGCCGCGTCCCCATCGTAGAAACTGGCTCGCCGCGGCGAGTGTGGGCGGCCTTCTGTTATTAGGTGGAAATGGCTCGCTGGTCTGGTCCGAGCAGCGCGTGGCGTCCGGCCTGGCGGCCATCCTGCTCGCCACGATTCCCATCTGGATGGTCCTGCTCGACAGCCTGAGAAAAGACGGTGCACGCCTAACGGGTCGTGTCGTGGGCGGCCTGGGGATTGGCCTAGCGGGCCTGGGGATACTGGTTGGCCCGGCGAAGCTTTGGGGAAGCTCGCGCGTGGACTTGCTCGGCGCGGGTGTTCTGATGTTCGGCGCGCTTTCCTGGTCCGTGGGCTCGCTCTACTCACGCGGTGCAGCGCTTCCCGCCTCGCCGTTCCTGGCTTCTGCGATGGAGATGTTGGCAGGGGGTGCGATGCTCATCATGCTAGGTTTCTTGGCCGGTGAGGGCAAGCAACTGCACTGGCAAGCGATCGCCCTGCGTTCCACCGCCGGACTCTTCTATCTGATTGGGTTTGGTTCTCTCCTGGGTTTCACGGCCTACATCTGGCTGCTGGGCGTAGTTTCCACAGCGCGCGTCTCGACGTATGCGTACGTCAATCCGATCGTGGCCGTCATCATTGGCTGGGTGTTCGGGGGAGAGTCGCTTTCCGCACGCGAGTTGCTGGCAACGGGCACCATCGTTGCCGCGGTCGCGCTGATTCTCTCCCATCGTCCCCGGCCCGGGGCGGTGGCCCCTGACACGGAAGGGCTCCCGACAATCGACGAGGAGCAAAGGATGGGGATCGGAGGGAACGGAGTCTCCCCTGCGCCCGTTCCTTGCGATCAGGTGAAGGCCATGTCCGATCCGCAGACCCAAACGGGCACGGAATGAGGTCGATTCAGGACCCTCCAAATCGATAGACCTGGGCATGCGGGTTTTCAAAAGCAAGATTCGGGTTGCTCAACTCTTGAACTCCCTGCAAGATGGAGCAGAGTTGAATGGAGGAGCCGAACGCCATGCAAACAAGGGCCGAAGATTACTCCCGAATCGAAAAAGCTATTCTCTTCCTGGAAGAAAACTATCGTCGCCAACCGGAATTGCGCGAGGTGGCGCGGAGCGTGCACCTGAGCGAATATCACTTCCAACGGTTGTTCCGTCGCTGGGCCGGCATCAGTCCCAAGCGCTTCATTCAATTCTTGACCCTTGCGCATGCCAAAAGACTGCTCGGCGGGTCGCACAGCGTGCTCGACGCAACCTACGACGCGGGCCTCTCGAGTCCCGGCCGGTTGCATGACCTGTTCGTCAACATTGAGGCCATGACGCCCGGTGAGTTCAAAGCCCAAGGTGCGGGGCTCAGCATCAGCTATGGCTTTCATCCGAGCCCTTTTGGCGAGTGCCTGCTCGCGGTGACCGAGCGGGGTATCTGCGGTCTGGGATTCCTTGGCAAGGGTGGGCGTAGGCGGACGCTCGGTGACTTCCAGAAGCGCTGGCCGCAGGCCCGTTTTGAAGAAAACTCGCGGCTTACGCAGCCCTATGCCAGCCGCATTTTTGACGGCGAGAGGGAAAATGGGAATCAACCCATCACCTTGGTCCTGCGGGGCACCAACTTCCAGGTCAAGGTGTGGGAAGCCCTCCTCAAGATCCCCATCGGTGCGGTGACCTCCTACGAAGACCTTGCTGTCTCCCTGGGCAAAGCGGGGGCAGCTCGCGCTGTCGGCGGAGCCGTAGGAAAGAACCCCATCGCCTTTCTCATTCCCTGCCATCGCGTGATTCGCAAGGTAGGAGCGATCGGAGACTACCACTGGGGCGCAGCTCGGAAAAAAGCCATGCTGGCGTGGGAAGCAGCCCGAACGCAGGGGAATGGGGATTGACCGTCCAATCTGCCCTCGCCATCACCGTCATTCCCGCGAAAAGCTTGCCCTCAGCTTGGAGAAGGGTGGGAATCCAGTGCGGGACGCCCTCGTGGCGTCACCGTAGCGCTGACCCCGCGTTGCGGGGTCGGCGCTACTTCAGACCAGCGTGACCGCTGGCTGCAGCCGAAGGCGTGCCGATCTTAATGGCGAACGAGTCAATCAAGTCTGCGGCCTTTTTGCGTTCCGGTATGATTCCAGGAGCGCGGCCGCAGGGCACTTCTACGTGTAGTCCGTTACACAACAATGTGGATGGTCCCCGGTGCCGATTTGCCCATCCAGGATTTCGGGTTAACTGTGCCCAATGATCGGGGAGTTAGGGGACGAGGCTTAGTGATGCGAAGCAGACCTGAGCACGCCGCTGCGCAGAGTTTCGCTCTCCAAAAACTCTGCCCGGAGAGTTCCCCCTGACCGTCGCACACCGTTGTTTGTGTATGAATAGTAAGAATAATTCGTGTATGATGATGCCAGGAGGCGCTTCATCATGCCGAGTGTAAAGGTAGCAGCTCTGATTCGACAGGACATCATCAGGGCGGCCCGGACTCTCCCATGGTCCAGGCGCATGACAAAATGGTCCACCGTAGTGGAAGGAAAGGAATTACCTGCCCGGCCCCTTGTACTCCACGCCGCGGGTGTGGCACCGAACGATGCGACGAATTCCCACCAGGCAGTGGCCATCCTGAAGGAGCTTGGATTCGAGACGCGCTACGGGGGGAAATTAGCTTGACGAATTCTGCGCGTTGGTTTCTAATGGAGTCTAGGCGAAGAAAAGACGAAAATGGTTCGGCCTAGCGGTCCCTTTGCGTAGAGGAGCACTGTGACGGACATACCCCAGTTCCGAAGCGTTGCCGCATGGGGTGGACTGCTCCAAGTGCCCCTTCGAGACGTCCCGACGATGGAGAGGGGCTCGTGCTTCTTAATAGCAGTGCACGCAAGTTTTGCCCGGACTTTCTCGGGAGTGTCGGTCAAATATCTCGTTCTTCGGCTCCTTGGTCTTGCGATGTAAAGGCATCGATTCTTCGCATAAAGCTAAAGGGCTACCATGAGCGTTCCTCAGAATACTGAATGGCGAAACGAATTCGGCATTCCTTCTATCGGTCCAAAGGTCTTTTTCGCCAGTAAAGCAGAACTGGACACGCCCGGAATGAATGCTTCGCAAGGCCACGTTGTGCGACGTGCCTTTGATCTGCTGAAGCTTGATGGGGTCCTTTGCACTGAGAATATTCCGCTTGTCTACTTCAAACAGGTGAAGCGAATCGACGCGGTGGGGGTTGCCAGCCTCCATCGAACGTTTTGGAACCACGGCGGCGCCCCTATCCTCGTGCTCATCGCGCCGGATCAGGTTCAGATTTACTCAGGCCTCGTGCGCCCACTCCCACAAGCAGATCCTAGCGGAACCATTCCGGCCCTGGTGGATACTCTGGCTCGGACTTCCGCTGCTATGCGAGAGTTCCTGCCGAGCGTCGAGTCCGGACAATTTTTTCAACAGCACGCGAAATCATTCGACCCGGCGCGCCGAGTGGATCGGGACTTGTTGGACAATCTTCAAGCGACCAGAGAGAAGCTGGTCGAAACACGCCGCGGTAAGGTCGACGAAAGAGTACTGGACGCCTTGCTCTGTCGGCTGGTGTTCGTGTGCTACCTTTTTGACCGTGAACCGGAAGTTGTGGGTCAAGACTATTTGCGTGGCATCGGATTGCGGAGCGCCCGCCACCTGAGGGACGTGCTCGGATTACAACCCAGAAGCAAGGCCAAGAGTCGTCTCTACGACCTCTTCCGAAAGCTAGGGGAGGATTTCAACGGCGACTTGTTTAGCGACGACCTCGACGCAGAAGAGAAACAGGTGCCGGTCTCGTATATTGAACCTTTGGATGACTTTTTTCGAGCGACAAACGTCCAGAGCGGTCAAAGTTCATTTTGGCCATACGACTTTTCGGCCATTCCGGTCGAGGCGATCAGTGCAATTTATGAACGGTTCCTGAAAGGATCGGACAAGCTCGAAGGGGCATTCTACACGCCACGATTCCTTGCGGAACTCCTCCTCGACGTAGCACTCTCTACGTCGCATTCGTTGCTCGGTCTTCGCTGCCTCGATCCCGCCTGCGGCTCGGGAATTTTCTTGGTGGGGCTATTCAACCGAATAGCCGAAGAGTGGAAGCAGGCGAACCCGAACGCCACGAATGACCGGCGCGCAAAGGAACTGAGGAAGGTTCTTTGCAGCCTCTACGGCGTGGACATCAATCCGACGGCATGCAGGATCACTGCATTTGGCCTTTACCTAGCTTACTTGGATCAACTTTCCCCACGGGACATTCAGGAACTGCAACAAAAGGGACACAAGCTGCCACGACTTGTCCATTACCCAGAAGCTCCCATTGGTGGAAAGATCGAAGGTAACATTTGGTGCGGCGATTTCTTCAAAGACGACGGAAAGTACCCCGTTGATGTCGATCTGATCGTAGGCAATCCGCCGTGGGGGAGCACGGCGCTCCAGGACACGCCCGCGGCGAAATGGTGCACTAATCATCAATATCCCGTTCCGGACAAGCAGGTCTCGGCGGCGTTCGTCTGGAAGGCACCGCATCATGTCGCGGACGGCGGGAGAATTTGTCTGGTACTGCCTCACGGAACCATTTTCAATCACAGCACGACTGCTTTGGAATTTCAGCGGACGTTCTTTAAGCACCATGCCGTGGATCATGTGCTAAATCTGGTGGACTACCAATTCTTTCTGTTCAATGAAGCCCGTCATCCGGCTATTGTGCTCACCTATAGGAAGAAAGCGCCGGCAAGCCGACAACACGCCATCGAATACTGGGCTCCTAAGACTGATTGGCTCGTAACTCGGGCTGAGGTAATCGCGGTGATGCCTGAGGATCGCTGCACAGTGAGTACAGGGGATGTATTCGATGACCTAGAGGGGATGGATGCACCTCAAATCTGGAAGCAGCGGTATTGGCCCACCGCCCGAGACCGGCGATTGATTCACCGGCTATCGCTTTATCCGAGATTACGCGACCGTGTCCGGCAATTGCGAGAGAACGGGAGTAGTAAGCCGTGGCTCATGGCAGTGGGCTTCCAGCCTGTCCGCGAGGGCGATGATCCCCAAAAGGCTGAAACCATCGAATTGCCTTCCAAATTTCTTATTGAGGCCAGCGCATCATCTAAGGTGAATCTCATTTTGCTCGCGGATGACTGCACGAAACTAACTGCGCCGAAGTTTACAGTGCGGAGCGGATCGAACAAAGACACGACCGTGTTCAAATCCCCTCACGTCCTCGTCACCAAGGGTTTTTCGAGGGTTGCCTTCGCGGATTTTGATGTTTCGTTTCAAGACTTTCTGCGCGGAATTCACGGGCCGCAAGAAGATCGAGAAATGCTAATTTTCCTCGCGGCCTATTTGCGTTCTAGACTGGCAAGGTACTACTTATTTCATACATCCTCCAATTGGGGCATAACCCGGCAGCAAGTCCATGTGGACGAGCTTCTGCGGCTGCCCTTGCCACTGCCGGACGTGACACCCACTCCCCAGAGATCATGGAACATCGTCAAGGAAGTGGCCCGGATCGTTGCATCGGCAGCGAAGAAAGCCTCAGGATACTTCGTAGACCGTGACGATGTCGTGCAGAGGGCAACGGACTCCATCGAGATTCTGGTCCAGGATTATTTCGATATCTTGCCGATTGAGAAGGCTCTAATCGATGACACCATACAAGTGATCATCCCTAGCGTACGCCCTACCAGAGCACGTCGAGTTATTCCCACAATCCAACCAAGCACTGAGAGACAGCAGAACCTATACATAAAGCGCCTATGTGACACGCTCAACGGCTGGGCAAGAGGCGGCCCGTTCGTCGTCCAAGGCCATGCAGCATCGTCGGCGAAACTTGGGATTGGCGTTGCAGTTCTGCAGAAGACCCGTGCCGGCACGACGGCCTCGCAAGAATCCAATCGTACCAATGATCTCCTGGCTGAACTGGATCGCCTCCGCAAGCTCACGTCACAAAAAATCAACACCCTGGATTTGATCCGTGGAGCAAAAGTATTTGATCGGGATCGACTGTATCTCGTAAAACCAACGGGCCAACGATTCTGGATGGAGACCGCAGCTCTGAATGACGCCGACGAGATTGCCGGCACCATCCTCATGAATACACAGGGGGAAGCGTGAGCGTCTTCGGCACATCCACTGAGTGGGCCGACCTCATCGACCCGATGGTGCCCGAAATTCTCACCCTAGTCATAGCAAGCTGGCAAGAAATGCCATCGCCAGCGCCGGATGAGAAGGAAGACAACATCACGATTGCCTTGTGTCGTACCCTGACACAAGACCGGACTGCTCGCGGCTTAATGTTTCAAATCCGCACGCAAGTGGTTGAATTGGATCCGATGCCAGGAGAGGACCTGGGCCGACTGGATATTGCGTTCATCCCCCTGGTGCCGCGGGAGGACATCTATTTTTGCTTGGAAAGTAAGCGCCTAAATGTAGTCAAGAACGGGAAATTGCGCACATACGCGTCAGAATACGTCCGGTTAGGCATGTTGAGGTTCGTCACCGGCCAGTACTCCAGGATGGTCCGACATGGCGGAATGATCGGATATGTCCTTGACGGAAATATTTCCGATGCCATGACTAACGTCGAAACTAATATCCGGCAGCGACACGAAGAACTCTGCATGACTCCACCTGGTGCGTTCCAGCCATCAGCGGTGCTGATGGGCGATACGCGGGCGCGAGAGACTCACCACCACCGCGCTAATGAGACGATTCTTTTCCGCATCCACCACATGTTCATGGCATCCCAGTTCCCGTTCAGTCCTTTACAATTTGCCCCATCACTCCCACGGCACGTCAACGCTGGCCTCAACGCGTGATAATCTCGTTCATCACGTGGTGCCTTGTCGGACTCGGCCCTGAGGCTGCCACTTGACGGTAAGTCGCCTAACCGGAAAAGTGATCGAAGCCCCTAAGAGTGGCAGCGCAGTCAGATCCCAGATTACCCGCCGAAAGTAACCTAGTGTTTATCGACAAATCCGCAGGGGCCGGCTGGACCCCACCTGCCCGGGCCTTGCCCCGATGCTTTGTATCGGGGGGTGACAACGAAAGGCACGGCGTGAAACGGTCGTTGCCGCCCAATGGGGATAACCTACCGCGCATTGCATCCACCCACGCTTGCTGGTATCCTGCCGCCTCGAACTCGGGCGAAGACGAAATACGTTGAGTGCGCTGGGGGCAAAAGGCTTGGGTATGCCCGGCGTGGTCACCGCATCCCTTGATGCCAGGAACGCCCGAAACCGATTTGGAACTGACAGGGTTAAGATCGTCCCTCAACCGTATGCCTTCCCAACGCTGGCTGCACATTATCCCGGTCGCGTTCGTCATGTACACGATTGCTTTCATCGACCGGACGAATATCTCGCTGGCGCTTCCCTCCCTGAGTCGAGAGCTCCATATGGATCCCACGCAAGCAGGCGACGCGGCCGGAATTTTCTTTTGGGGGTACATGCTTCTCCAAATTCCGGGTGGGCACTTGGCGCATCGCTGGAGTGCCAAACGGTTCATCAGCATTTTGCTGGTTCTTTGGGGCCTCTGCGCCGTGGGGTGCGGCTTTGTGCAAACGTCGCGGCAATTCTGGGTGATGCGCCTCCTGCTGGGAATCGCGGAGGGCGGAGTCTGGCCTGCCGTGCTGGTGCTGATCTCGCACTGGTTCCCGCGGCCGGAACGCGCCCGAGCCAACGCCTACTGGATGCTCTGTCTTCCCGTTTCCGTGGTCGTGTCATCTCCGCTTTCGGGATGGATTTTGGGCCGGTGGAATTGGCGAGTGTTGCTGATCGCCGAGGGTGCATTGCCCTTCGTGTGGTTACTCATATGGTGGATATTCATTGATGATCATCCTCACCAGGCCCGCTGGATTTCCACGGAGGAACGCGATTACCTCGAGGGAGTGTTCCGGCGGGAATCCCAGGAGCTCGAGCCGGTAAACCCCGATCCGGTCTGGCGAGCCCTATTGAGGCCTCAGGTCTTAACGATGGTCTGTATTTACTTTTTACTGAACACCGGAAATTATGGCTATCTGTTTTGGCTTCCCTCGGCGCTGGAAAATGCCAAGAAGATGAGTAACCAGTTGGTGGGCAATCTGTTTGCGATTCCCTACCTTGTGACCTGCGTTGGCATGGTCCTCATATCGCGCCATTCCGACAAGCGGCGCGAGCGGCGCGGCCACGTGGCCTTCGCGGCGGCCTGGGGTGGTGTCTGGATGATGGCTTGTATCCTCTTGAGCGGCCCCGCCCCAGCCCTGGCTTTCGTGGCAATCTCCCTGGTCGGCGCCGGCTCCTACGGTACGCACGGACCGTTTTGGGCCATTCCAACTGAAACTCTGCCGCGGTCCGTCTCCGGGTCAGCCATGGGCCTGATCAATGCCCTGGGCAACCTGGGAGGATACTTCGGCCCGCTCGCCGTCGGGTTCCTCAACCATCATACAGGCAATTTCCTCTATGGCTTCGGCTTGCTCAGTCTAGGGTATCTTGCCGGCGCAGGGCTGACCCTCCTTCTGCACCCGCGGGCGATTGCACGCGAATAGTCGAACTCAGCACGGACCCGGAATTCGACACAGCCCGGACCGGCAAATGCAGAGAGCCGCACGTGCGGCTCTTCAGAATGACAACACTGCAAGCTGCTAGACGGGATTTCTCACCACGGACAGGGAAGGGCGGGGCTTCAGCCCCGCCGTTGCAGGACATTCGTTATTGTTGCCGGGTCTCGCGCCCCGCGCAGCGTGTCCGGACAAGTGGCGCGGGGCGCGAGACCCATACAGACTCGGAGGCCGCATCTTCGGCGGGGCTGAAGCCCCGCCCTTCCGGCCACCTCACAAAAACCACAGAGTCTGGTGAGAAATCCGGGTCAGACGAGGGCCACGGCGCGAAGGGGCGAGCCGGACCCCCCGCGGATTCTGAGGGGCAAAGCGAGGAAGAGAAAGAAGTCGGGAAGCTGATCCAGATTGCAGAGGTTCTCGATGATTAACACCTGCTTCTCGAGCACGGCTGGATGGACAGGCTGGGTGCGCAGTGCCTCGGGCGAATCCACCGAAAGGGTATCCACGCCGATCGCGGCGACCTGTTTCGAAATGAGGTACTGCGCGGCATCCATGCCGACGCCCGGCCAGTCCTCGACGTAGCGCTGATCGTTCGGGCGCAGTCCCCACTTTGCCGACCAGCCAAAGTCAAAGAGTACGATGTCCCCTGCCTCGAGTGCGCCATGCTGGCCTTCCCAATCGATAAGTCGGCTCTTCGAAACATACTCGCCGGCCTTCATGCCCTGACAATTCAGGCGCACACCTCGGCCCAACAGGCGCGCTACCGGCACCCTTTCGATCGTCACGTGGGCTTCCGGTTGCGCGTCGCTGATGAAGTGAGCGGGAGCATCCACGTGCGTCCCATTGTGCTCGTGCATCACCAACTGGTAACTCAGGGACCGCCCTCCGTGCCAGTAGGAGCCCCAAAGGCTGTGGAAGAACTTCGAATGCGTTGGGTAATTCGGCATGTGTTCTTCCAGAACTTGGCTGAGGTCAATCACCCGCGCCCGGCGAAGTCCTGCCAGCAGGTCGAGAGCGTTACTCATGGAATCCTCCCTTTTCACCGTGACTTCGATCTAAGGCGGGCTCGACAAGTTTGTCCATCGAAAAGCCGTGGTGCGACGGCACACAAAGCAGGCATAAGAGAAGAACCGTCACGTGGCATCAAGACCCCGACGGTGTGCGGCGAATCTGCGCGCCCCGGAAAGATTGTGGCGAGGAAATGGCCAGGAGAGTCGATCACTCCGGCGAGGCAAAGTAGCCGGGTTTCCAGCGCAGGGTCACGCCGCGTCGCGTCGCCACAACTTTAATGGAGCGGTAGGTTCCGTCGAGGGCGCCGCGCGTTGGCGTATAGCCGATATTGTATTGCTCGTCCAGTTCGCGACTGATGGCTTGCAAGGAGTCGGCAAGGCGTACCAGTCGTTCCGCTGAGAACTTGCCGGTCTCCGCTCCCAGGCCCTTGTTCTGGGAAGTGTCCCCGATCTGCCCGTGCGAGAGATAACCAGTTTCCAGGTTGGTGCCCGGCGTGTACCTCAGCGGGAAGAATGCTGCGCCGCCGGTGTCCGCGGAGATCTTCTCGAGCAGTTTGTCTCCGGGATTCGAGTACCCATAGGCGGCGTTGCCGATGGTGTAGACCATCGTCTCCGCCTTGCGCGCCATGGAAATGGCCTCGTCCACGGAGTGCTGGCTCTGAACGTCGAGGCCATCGCTTATAACCACCAGAACTCGCCGCGTGTCCTCGGGCTGGCCGGCCTTGAGCATCTTTTCCCGGCAGGCAAAGTAGATGGCGTCGTAAAGGGCCTTGCCGCCACCTGCCTTGAGGCCTCGAGTTTTCTCATTGAAGAGATCAGGGTCGTTGGTAAAGTCCTGGATGATGGAACTCGCGGCATCGTAGGTTTGCAGGAACATCTGGTTCTTGCTGCTCCCGCCATGAAGCACCGTGAAGGCGAACTCGCTGGCGGCGTCCGTTTCAAACGATAGCTGGCGGCGCGCGCTGTTGCTGGTGTCGAGAACCAACCCAATGCGCAGCGGTATTTGCGTTTCCCGGTTGAAATAGCGGATGCTCTGTTGCACGCCGTCTTCAAACACCTGGAAATCGTCCTTGGTCAGATCAATGACCAGCCCCCCGCGCTTGTTGAGGACAGTGACGGGGACATTGACGACCTCGACTCGAACGCGAATGTGGCTCCGCGTCGCAGAGGGTGGACTTTCCTCCTGATGCGTGGGATCGCTCCCCGCTGGGGCTGCAATGGGTGCGGCCGGCGGCGTGGTTTCCTGGGCGGGGGCATGGAGGGCGCCTGCCGCCGCGAGCAGAGCGGCCAAAGCGAGCGCCGCTAGAATTGCTCGCTGGCCACGCCAAGCCCTCTTGGACGGGCGTTCGGCCGATGATGACGCGCGTGATCGCTCCCTCATGTCAGTGCTTCACCTGTTGGACGCCCTTCCTGCGCCTTCTGGTTCTCAAAATAGTATCTTACTCCAAATGTCCCGCATAAAGTAATCGTGCGAACCCGCGACCTCCAGCATGGGGATGCTTCATGAGGCGGTGGGTTTGCTTCGGAGATGGGACGCAAGTTTTTTTCATCTCGCAGGAACGAAAGCCAGAGAATCCGGCGCGATCCGGCGCGCTGGTGGTAAAGTGACGGGGACAGCCCAAAGGAGCAAACACGGTGGAAATGGGATTCATCGGCCTTGGCGCCATGGGACAGCCAATGGCGCGCAATTTGCTGCAGGCGGGGCACGCCTTGAAGGTTTACAATCACACGCGCGGCCGCGCGGAGGCATTGGCGGGGCACGGGGCGACGCTGGCAGACACTCCCGCAGCAGCCTGTGCTGCCGGTGTGGCTGCAACCATGCTGGCAGACGACCCCGCGGTGGAAGAGGTCGTGTTCGGCGAGAACGGTGTTTTGCAGGGCCTTCCCTGCGGCGGCGTCCATGTTTCTCACAGCACGATTAGTACGAACCTCGCGCGCCGTCTCACCGAAGCGCACCGACAGAAAGGACAGAGCTTTGTGGCTGCGCCGGTCTTCGGGCGCCCGGAGGCTGCCCAGGCGGCGCGCTTGGTGGTAGTCGCGGCCGGCCCGCCAGAAGCCGTGGAGCGATGCCGCCCGGCGCTGGAGGCTATCGGCCGGAAACTTTTCGTGCTCGGTTCCGAAGCCCCCGCCGCCAATACCGTCAAACTCGCTGGTAATTTCCTGATCGCGTCCATGCTTGAGACGCTGGGAGAAGCCTTTGCCCTGCTGCGAAAATCCGGGGTCGACCCGGCGAGTTTCCTCGAGATCCTGAACGGCTCGGTCTTTCAATCGCCCATCTACGAAAACTACGGAAAGATTGTGGCTGAGCAGCGGTACGAGCCCGCCGGCTTCAAGCTGCGACTGGGGCTGAAGGACGTTCGGCTGGTTCTCGCCGCGGCGGAAGAGGCGACGGCTCCCATGCCCATCGCCAGCCTGATTCGCGATAATCTTCTGAGCGGCGTTGCGCAGGGAATGGGGGAATACGATTGGTGTGCGGTGGCTCGAGTGGCCGCCCAGAAAGCCGGCCTGAAAAGCTAGTACGATCCTCAACCTGCAGGGAGGCAGACTGTGAAAACCATACGAGTCCGTGAGTTCGGCGATCCGGAAGTGATGAACTTGGAAGACGCGCCTGATCTCCAGGCGGCTGCGGGGCAAGTTGTGGTGCGGGTAAAAGCCGTGGGCGTGAATCCTGTCGAGGCATACATCCGGACAGGCAAATATGCCATCAAACCCGCACTTCCTTACACGCCGGGGAGTGACGCGGCAGGAATAGTGGAATCTGTGGGGCCGGGTGTCGAGGGCTTCTCGCCTGGCGACCGAGTCTACGTTGGCGGGACGCTCAGCGGCGCTTATGCGGACCTAGCTCTTTGCGAGGCGTGGCAGGCGCA
>Ga0187882_1003881_pt1 | contig 12511 bp, 9 predicted proteins | sample June2016WEW_19_1_3_FD_132991 | JGI IMG/M metagenome (GOLD analysis project Ga0187882, IMG submission 132991) | Peatland microbial communities from SPRUCE experiment site at the Marcell Experimental Forest, Minnesota, USA - June2016WEW_19_150 | ecosystem: Environmental > Terrestrial > Soil >...
ACGCGTTATCGGTTATAATTTCAAGACATCCCTGTAAGCTGCTTAAGCAACAGTAATATGGCAGAACTATGAAGGACAAGACCTACAACATAACTTTTGGCGGAACGGGAGGACAGGGGATTTTGAAGGCCGCGGAAATCTGCGGCTGGGCGGCGATGTTCGCGGGCTTCCACGTCAAAAAATCAGAGGTTCACGGAATGGCCCAGCGGGGCGGCTCAGTCGAATCGCACATTCGGTTCGGCAAAAAGATTTTTTCACCGATTGTTCAACAAGGCGGCGCGGACATTTTGTTATGCTTTCACCCGGAGGAGCACGACCGGCTAAAGGTTTTCCTCAAGGCCGACGGCAAAGACCTCACCGAGTATCTCGAAAAAGCCAAAACCGCCATCGAAAATCCGCGCCACTTAAACACATTCATGGTCGGCGTGCTTTCCGCGTACCTGCCGGTTAAAACCGATTTCTGGCTCCAGGCCATAGAGTCGGTTTTTAAGAAAAAATACGTCGAAGAAAACAAGGGGGTCTTTCTTAAAGGAAGGGAAATGGGCCAATCATGATTTGGAAAAAAGAAATCGAATGCATGCAGCCCGCGGAACTCAAAAAGCTGCAATCGGATTACCTAAAAAAACTCATACCTTACATTTACACCAACTGTCCCGTATATAAAAAGAAACTCGACGACGCCGGCGTCAAGCCCGATCAAATCAAAAGCATCGACGATATCAAACGCCTGCCTTTCACCACCAAAATCGATATGCGAGATAATTACCCTTACGGACTTTTCTCCAACAAGGGTAAAGACGTCGTCGAGATACACATCTCAAGCGGCACAACGGGCAATCCCACCCTCGTCGGCTACACAAGATACGATGTCTCGCTGTGGTCAGAAGTTATGGCAAGGACAATTTGCTGCGCGGGCGGCGAACCGGGCGACACAATCCAAATCGCTTACGGCTACGGCCTGTTCACCGGCGGACTGGGCTTTCACTACGGCGCTCTCGAAATGGGTATGAAAATAATACCGACTTCGGCGGGACAAACTGCCCGCCAGCTCAAAATTATGCAGGATTTCAAGCCGAAGGTCATCGCCTGCACGCCAAGCTACGTTCTTTATATGGCTGAAGAGGCCAAAGCAATGGGAATTGACCCCGCCAAGGGCAACTGGAAAATCGGTATATTCGGCGCAGAACCCTGGAGCGAGTCAATGCGAAAGGAAATCGAGCTGGTCTGGAATATGTCCGCAACCGACGTTTACGGGCTTTCGGAAATCATCGGCCCAGGCGTCGCGCAGGAATGTCCCCATAAAGAGGGGCTGCACATATACAGCGATGTCTTTTACCCTGAGATAATCGACCCCAAGACGGACCAGGAAGTCAAAGAGGGCGAATCGGGCGAGCTTGTAATCACCACCCTCACAAAACAGGCAATCCCGCTCATCAGATACCGCACAAGGGACATCGTCAGCATCCGCTACGACAAATGCAAATGCGGCAGGACAAGCCCGCGAATCAGCAAAATCAAGGGCAGAACGGATGATATGATTATCGTCCGCGGCATAAACGTCTTCCCGTCGCAGATTGAGCACGTCCTGCTGGGCATCAAAGGCACCCAGCCGCATTACCAGATTATCGTCGATAGAAAAGCACACCAGCTCGATGAGGTCGAGGTCCTGGTCGAAGTCGAGGAAAAGATTTTCTCCGACGAGGTCAAAAAGCTAAACGAGCTGTCTAAGAAAATCAAAAAGGAAATAGAGGCGGCCCTGTCCATCGGCGTCAAGGTTACGCTTGTTGAGCCGAAGACCATCCAGCGAAGCGAGGGCAAAGCCAAACGAATTATTGACAAGAGAATAATATAAAGGGGACGCCAATGAAGCTAACACAGATATCAGTGTTTTTGGAAAACAGGAAGGGTCGGCTCTACGACGTTTGCAACACGCTGGGGAAAAACAATATAAATATCCGCGCTTTGACAATCGCCGAGACCGAGAGCTTCGGCGTCCTGCGAATCGTCGTGGATAAATCAGACCTCGCCATCCAGACCCTTCGCAAAAACAATTTTGTGGCGAATCTCACCGACGTCGTCGCTATCGAAGTCGGCGATAAGCCGGGCGGACTCGCGGGAATCCTCAAAATCTTCGCCGACAACGATGTAAACGTCGAGTATATGTACGGCTTCGTCGAAAAGTTCAGTGACAACGCGCTATTGGTCTTCAGGTTCGAAGATACCGACAATGCCGTAAAAATCCTCGCCGATAAGGGCGTAAAAGTCGTTACACGCAGGGAAATCGAAGGGCTGTAACGCGTTACTAATAACGACTTGTCATACCTGCGGAAGCAGGTATCCAATAATTATATGAAAATATGGATTCCCGCCTTCGCGGGAATGACAATTAGCGGGATAATTTAATGGATGTACCCTTTTGGAACAGGGAAATTGAGACAGCCGACAGGTCTCGGCTCGAAGCGATTCAGCTCGAACGCCTCCGCGAAACTGTTTCGTGGGCGTTAAGAACCCCTTTCTATAAGAAGCAGCTTCGCCAGGCGAAAATTTCTTCGCCGGATGATGTCCGCTCACTGGCGGACCTCAAAAAAATCCCCTTTACCACAAAAGACGACCTCCGGCTTAACTTCCCGCGAGGCCTGCTCGCCGTGGATATGAAAGACGTCGTGCGAATTCATTCATCCAGCGGCACAACGGGAATCCCCACGGTCATTTACTATTCCAAAGAAGATATCGATAACTGGACCGACATGCTGGCAAGATGCCTGTTCTCGACAGGCGTTACCAGCAAAGATGTCTTCCAGAATATGATGACCTACGGCATGTTCACAGGCGGCCTCGGCATGCACTACGGCGCGGAAAAGGTCGGTATGGCGGTAATCCCCATCGGCGGCGGTAACACCAAACGCCAGATTAGAATGATGAAGGATTTCGGCACGACCGCCATTCACGTCACACCCAGCTACCTTCTTCACGTCCACACAAAACTCGATGAAGCCGAAGTAAAACGCGAGGAGCTTGTTCTCAAAAAAGCCTTCACCGGCGCTGAACCCCACTCCGAAGATATACGCAAAAAAATCGAGCGTATCTGGAATATCGACGCTTATAATTCCTATGGCTTAAGCGAGCTTAACGGGCCGGGCGTCGCCTTCGAGTGCGTCTATAAAAACGATATGCACCTCTGGGAAGATGGCTATATCGTCGAAATCATCGACCCCGAAACAAATGAGCCTGTCAGGGACGGCGATTCGGGCGAGGTCGTTCTGACCAATCTGATTCGCCGGGCGACCCCGATGCTGCGCTACCGCACGCGCGACCTCGCTTATCTGCATACCGACCCCTGCCCCTGCGGCAGGACCCATCGCCGGCTCTCAAGAATAATGGGACGAACCGACGATATGCTCATAATCAACGGCATTAATCTATTTCCCTCACAGATTGAAGAAGTCGTAATGCGAATACCCGAAGTCGCGACCAATTACATAATACAGGTTGAAAAACGCGGCGAGCTTGACCACCTGACGGTCAAGGTTGAAATCTACCCCAAACTGTTCCTCGGCGACCCGTCGCAGCTCGAAGCCCTCAAGGGACGCATCACCGAAGAATTGCGTTCAGCCATCGTCCTGCATCCTTCCGTCGAACTCCACGAGCCCAATTCCCTTCCCGTCTCGGAAGGCAAAGCCAAACGCGTAATTGACCTGAGACCGAAAGAGTAAGAGAAAAAAATACTAAATCCTAAAACCTAAATACTAAACAAGCACGAATGTTTAAAATTCGAATTACAAAACGGCTGACGCCTGTTGTTTTTGTCATTCGTTAATTAGGATTTTAAATTTGTTTAGGATTTAGAGTTTAGCATTTAGAATTTTTAATTAGAGGAGTAAATTATGGCAAAGCAACTGACTATATTCGTCGAAAACAGGCCCGGCCGGCTCGGGGCCGTCGCGAAAACCCTGCGCGAAAACAATATCGACATCCGCGCCTTCACAATCCAGGACAGGGGCGACTACGGCCTCGTAAAGTTCATCGTCAATAATCCCAGCCAGGCGCACCTCTCCCTTGCCAATCTCGGCTTCGCCTGCGCATTAAAGGAAATCATCGCTATCTCAATCCCCGACAAAGTCGGCAATTTCGAATTGCTCACCTCGGCGCTGGCCGCCAACAACATCAACGTCAAAGACGCTTATGGCTTCGTCCTTCAGACGAACTTGAAAGGCGTCTGCTGCCTTGAGATTGAGGAATCCCAGTCCGCCGCCGCCCAAAAAGTTATCCAATCCGCCGGCTTCACCATCCTCAAAGACGACGAACTTTATAACCTGTAATTTTTTGCTGTTGAAAATTAGTAATAATTAAAAAGTTTGGTGCCATGAAAATAACAATCATAATCATAGTTGTTGTACTAGCGATATGGGGCATTGCTTTATTTTTGAAACACCGGTCAGGGGCCGGAAGAAAATATGAGCCCAAGTTCTCAGATGAGGAATATAAGCGTGATTATGAAGTGAAGAAGGCCTCTCTTGAACGCATCTTAGGTCCAATGCATGATCTTGTCGGGCATGCTGTTATTCCATTTCAGATTGGCGGGAGCGTTGACATGTACTATTTCCCAAATGCCATTCCCGGCACAGCGTTTGTTACTATGGAGTTAATTGAGCCGGACGGCAGCGGCCCGAAGCCAAACAGGATTGGAACTTATGAACTGATAGCATTCACAAAATATCCGATTGCCAAAAAGGCCTACGATGTACTGCCACGTATCCCATCCGATAAGGCTGAACAAAGCCCTTTCGATAAGATGGAGTTACGCATGTGCGGAGTTCTCACAACAATTGGACGCTATTCGTATGAGGCCGTGCTGAATCCCGGGGAAACCTGTGAAATTCCTGGATATAAAGGTGGACCCACCACATGTCTCATATTCGATGAATACAAGAAGAACGGGGTTGACTTCGAAATAAATGGAAAAAGGCATTGTCTGCTCCTTTGCATAGAAATATTCCGGAGTGAGATGGAATATGCTATGAAGAACGGCAGCGCTGCCGTTTTAAAGAAGCTGAAAGAAAAAGGTTACTATCCTTACAGCGACCTCGACAGAGAACCCATATACTAACACAAATAAACAATCTATATTGAAATCGCTGGCTGTAGGTCGGGGCTTGCCCCGACAAACCATGTTGTATCTTCTTCAATATCCAGTCCTACTTACAGTTTTTGAATCATTGACCGGAAAATATTTTGGCCGATTGAAGTCCATTTTTATGACTTCTAAATTCGTCTCTGATTGACTTGGTACTTGGTATATGTTCGCTTGGCCATTTGGGCCATAAGTCACAACTGCCGGCGAGAGATTACCCTTTGTTGCAACTTCAAGCGATATCGCAGCGTTTTTCTGTGGAGGGTTAATAAGATTGTCTGCATATGGTTTAATGAACAAACACACAATTTGCACAATGGCTACTATAAATGCGGCTATAATGGTCGGGTTGCGAGACAACCTCTCTGCTTTCACATTTTTTGCCGATTGTGATTCGTTTGGGTTTATGCTGTGAACATGTGGCTTTTTCGTCTTTTTCGCAGGGAGATTGCAAGAGGATTCGCGGAATGATAGTAAAACACGACATTCAAAAGTGAGAAGTTTTGCTGTTCTGATTCGCTGGTCAATCAGATATTCTTGGCGGAATCGTTTTTGTTTGGCCGTTAATTTCATACACTTCACATAATCGTCTTTTGCGCAGGGGAATGGCAAGGAAAATCGCGGAATGCTTGTCAATAAGCAAAAGGGGGAATGCTTGCTGTTTTTATTTCGCTGGAAGTGATATTCTCGATTCAGTTTTTACGGTGTATCGGCATTTTTTCTTGAAATCCGGGGATACCCTACCAATTTCTCCGCCGAGGGTTTTCCAACAAGGCCAGTCACCAAAACTAACCGTAAGTATCAGATACAATGCCAAAGTGCGATTTTCAGCTTAATAATGCTATTTTTAGCCACTGATTCCACAGATGACACTGAAAAACAAATATGTCCGCCCCAAAGGTTTTGAGTTTTGGTAATTCGGATTTGTTTAGTATTTAGGGTTTAGTATTTAGGATTTCTTGACCTGTCCGCTATACGCTACCCGCTGTCCGCTTGTCCCGGGTCACGAGGCACGAGCCACGGGAAGAATGATCGTAACCGTCGTTCCTTTATCCGGCTCGCTCGCCAACGAAAGCGTGCCGTGATTTATCTCTATCAGCCGTTGCGCGTGAGCAAGGCCCATTCCGCGTTTTCTGCCCGCAGGCCTCGCGGAAAAGAACGGGTGCGTGGCTCTCGCCAGCGTTTGTTCATCCATACCCCGGCCCGAATCGATTACCTGGATACTTACAGTTCGGCTTGTTTTACTCGCCGAGACATCTATCGCTATCGCACCGGAACCGGACGGGTATGCCTCAAGCCCGTTGCAGATGATGTTTGATATCGCGCAGGAAATCTGTGCCGAGTCAACGAAGGCCGCCGGCGTATCGGGCGCAACGTCAATTTTGATATCGAGCTGATTCATTTGCTTTTTCTGTTTCGTCAAATCGACCGCGTCATTGATTATTTGTCCTATGCCGGTTTCAGTGGGCCTCGGCTGTTGGGGGTTCGCGTAGCTCATCAAATCGTCGATGATGCCGGAAAGCTCGCCCGCGTTTTGCTGAATCTGCTCTAAGATGCGTTTCCTGTCCGGGTCGTTTTCGCTTTTAGCGAGTAATTGTGCCCGTCCCGATATGACCGACAGCGGATTATTCAATTCGTGTGCCGCTCCCGCCGCCATTTCCGCCAATGCCCCAGCACCGTCTTCCGTCTTTGGCTCTTTGCTTGCCTCGGCGTAGTTCTTTAACGAAGCCGGGTCTTGTGTCTGGGGTCTTGCGTCTGGGGTCTTGCTTAACACCTGCGCAAACCGCTCCGCGTACCACTGCTGGCTGCCGATTGTCCCGAGCATATCGAGGACCGTGCCCCCGAATTCCGCGGCGGGCCTGAATCGTTCGGCGATATCGTTCCCCACAGGATGACGAAGCTCGAATATGATTACGCCAACCGTCCGTCCCGCCGACTGGAGCGGGGCGATTTTGGTGCGGGCAAGGTCGAATTTGACCTCGCACTGCTCGAACAGCCAGTCAACATTATCTCCCGCATCCGATACGACAAATTTTTCCTTCATCGGCTGCGGGATTAATTCCGCGTCTAAGGGCACTTCCAGCACAACCGCCTTTGCTTTGCCCTGTTCCTCAGCGATTGCTCCCTCGGCGATATTTTCTTCGAGCTGGTCGGTAAGATAAACACAGACAGGTCCTGTATGGAAAAAATTCTGCCAGACAGTCGCGTAATTTTTCGCCATCTCAATCGCGGATATTGATGAATTGATTTTTGGGAACAGCTCTTTAATGAAATCGAAATAGCTTGCGCTGCTTTGCAGCCGGGTGCTTTCCTCGAATATTTTCGAACCGTCGGCAGCCAATTGTCCCGCTGTTGCCCGCAATGCGTCGCAATATGCCCAGCCCGGTTTCAGGATATTCAGCCCCACCGCCTCAGCTTTCCTGTTGACCATATCGGGCAATTGCTGCTCAACCTGTTTTATTTGTTCGGCTGTCAGCCCTAATGTCTCCGCGATTGCTTCGGGCGTGATTTGCTCATCGTAACTGCCCGATTTGCCGATACCAGCCCGGCGGACGATAATGTCCGCAAGCTCCACAACCGCCGCTATCCTCGCCTGCGGTATTTGTGATGCTATCCCGCCGTGGCTGTGGTGCAGCCAAAGCCCAAGTATGATGTCACTGGGCAGCCGCAGATTCTGTGCGAATCGTTTTGCCAGTATCGTGTGGTCTAGACCGAGATTTGCCTGCTCGACTTTGTAGAAACTTGTCTTGTCTGCCCGGGCCTGTTCCAAAAGCGTATCGAAACTTTTTGGCATCACCTCATCGAGCAGAAACTTGCCTATATCGTGCAGCAGGGCTGCCAGATATGCGGTATCGCCGTCGATGGGGGGCGATATGAATTTCGTGAGCAGTTTCGCGCAGCAGGCCGCCGCCAGCGAATGCCTGCTAAGCTCTTTTCTAAAATCGGTCCCCGCGTCATCCGTTAGTCCCCCGCATATTTTGGCAGACAATACCGCGTCTCGAATCTCCCGCAGCGATATGTTTTCCATCACCTGCAGGAGCCAGGTGTCGCATTGTTTTATTATGATTCCTTTGTTGCGGCAAAAGAGCAGCGCCAATGCCGTAATCGCCGGGTCGGACTCGACCAGTTCCGCCAGCGACCCGGGGGTCAGTTCCATTCGGCTAAGTTGCGTGAGAAACCGTGCGGCCACCGCGGGCAGAATTGAAATCGATTCGCACTGGCCCACCGCAAGCTCAATCCTGCGGGCGGCAGAATTGTCCGGATTCTGTCCCGGCATATTGCCCATCCTCACTTATCAGCTATCGCTGCTGTTTTTATAATCGTTTGTGTCCCGGCGCCGGATTTAGTCGGCAACCCAACCGGCTTTACGCGGTCTTTTGCAGCATATCGAGCGAAGCACAAATCCTGTTGATTAAGTCATTGATATCGAACGGCTTCTTCACGAAATCCTGTGCCCCGGACTTCAAAAGCTGGTCTATCTCTTCCTGCTTTATCACGCCGCTTACAATAATAATCCGGATGTTCTCAAACTCCGGGTTTTTCCTGATTGTATGGCAAACGACGTTGCCGTTGACGTCGGGCAGCATATAATCCAGCAATATACAATCAGGCCTGAACCGCTGTGTCTGTATCCCCGCCTCGTAACCGCTGGTTGCCGTCTTGACTTCGAATCTGCCGTCCCGCGTCAGCACTTCTACCAGCAAATCTACGATTTCAGCATCATCATCGACTACCAGAATCTTCTTTTTCCCCGTTTCCAGCCCGTTCAATGGGATGGTGTTGCTCTTCATGAACTTTATTAAGCTTTCGCGGGGTATCCTTCTGAATCGTGAGCCGGGCACGCGAAATCCTTCCAGTCGGCCCGAATCGAAGCACCGTATTATTGTCTGCTGGCTGACCCGACAGATTTCCGCTGCTTCTCCAGTTGTGAATAGCTCCTTCATTTCACACTCTCCTGTTTTCTCAAACCTTTCCTCACCGGTCTATCTAAATTGCCTCATTGCCCTAATTTAACTGTCGGACAGGGGGTTTGTCAAGCATAAAAAATTTATTCCGAAAACCCGTTTCCAGTGTAATTTTTCGCTATTTTATCGGCGGCCCAGATTTACCCCCCTCATTATCTCTGTGAATATGGCGTTATTATAAGACGTTTACAGTTTGAGTCAAAACCTTTACTGACAAGTACTTACGGCTGGATAGTCGCAAAGGTCAGGCGGAAATTGACGCCAGCAATGGCAATCGAATATAATCCCACTTATGAAAGCAGAACAAGTTTACAAACTCATACGCAAAGAAAAGATAATCGTTATTGCGAGGGGGGTTAAGAAGAACCAGATAATCAATCTCGCCGAGGCGCTTCTCGCAGGCGGCATAAAGATGCTCGAAGTTACCTGCAACACCAACGGCGTTTTTGAAATGATAAAGTTACTCCGCGAAAAAATGGCAGGCAAAATGTGCATCGGCGCAGGGACCGTAATAACGACTGATTTGTGCAAAAGAGCAATTGAAGCGGGCGCGGAATTTATGATTGCGCCGGATACCAATACCGATGTGATTGACTATTGCGTGAAACACGATGTCGCTATTTTGCCCGGCGCCGCGACAGCAACTGAGATTCTCACTGCCAAAAGACACGGAGCGAAAATGGTCAAAATATTTCCTGCCTTAGCTCTCGGCGTCAATTACATAAAGGCCCTGCGGGGGCCGATAGATGACGTGGATTTTGTCGTGGTCGATGGCGTGCGGCCTGAGAATATGGCGGAATTTTTTGCCGTCGGCTGCGTGGCCATCGGCGTGGGCGCATCGGTCGTTAGAAAAGAATACATCGAGAAGGGCGACTGGAAAGCGATAACGGAAACGGCACGGCGTTATGTGAAGAACTTGCCGGCGATATAACTTGAATGCTGTCCCCTCAACGCTATATGCTGATTAAATCACCGGATACCCCAGTATTCTCTCATAGGCGGCAAGATAGCCGGCCATCATTTTATTGAGTCCCCAGTTATTCCGGGCGTCTCTCATAATTCTTTTGGCTTGTTTTTCCCATTCCTGCTGGTCTTTCCTGAAGAACCTGTGGTTCTGTACGGTCAGTTCCAGCCCGTACCACAGGCCTCCCGCGTCGTAATTTTCGAAAAGGACTCCATTGCCCTTGTCTTCGTCGGCGCCCATTTTTTTCAGCCGCAGAGGGATGATTTTGTCGTGAAAACCGCCCGTATCGCGATTTGTGGCTGTCGCGCCATAGAGGTTTCCCACCAAATCAATCTGGCCGAACGGCTCATACAATGACGCCCCGAATACGTCGCTGGCCGCGGCGTAACCCAGCGTGCTAAGGTCGTCATTGAAAGGCCAGTAGGTGATTTTCCCGCCCGATGCGCACGCGATTCTCCCCATTATATCTGAGTCGTTCCTGTCATCGCCCACCGGGTTTCCGACGACTGCGATTTGAACGTCCGGATGCTCGATTGCAAATTTCAAGGCGATATCTTCGAGTAATTCGATTCCTTTCTGAACGCGGTCCAGCCGGCTTGGCCAATACAGCAGAATCGCTTCCGGGTCAACTTTCAAGCCGGTTTTTTTCTGGAATTTGACCAGATTGAGTTTTTTAGCTTCGACAACGTGGTCGTTGAGCCCGAATGTTTTCGCAAGCCCCGGCTTATCAACATCGGGGTTTTCAACTTGGTTTTCCGGATATACCGACGGCGATATCCCGTTGGGGATTGAAAATGCGCAGCCGTATCGATATTTGGCTTTGATTTCTTTCCTGACGCTCCAGGGTATGAAGTGCCTGTCCAAGAAGTAATCATTGATTGTTTCGTGGAGGAAACGGTCGCCGACGTAGTTGACCAGCGCCGCGTTTTTAATCGCCGTCGCCTGGCAATCGACACATTCTCTGCCCCAGTCGCTGGCGATATATAAATTGCTCCACAGCTCGCTCAGGTTCACCCCTCCAAACATCTCCAGCGGAATATAGCCCGTGTGCGAATTATGTAAAGTGTGAAGCACGGGGATGCTGCGGAGCTTGGCGAAGGCGGTGATGATGCCGCCCGCCATCCAGTCGTGGGAATGAATGATGCCTCTGCCCTCGTGCTTGGAGAGGACTTCGCCGATGAGGAAGCGTTTAATCTGCCTCTGGAACTCCGCGGCAGTCGCACGCGGGTCGCCATCGTAGGCGCTCATATAATTTTCGAAAAGAGAGGAATCGACCATTTTTATCTTGTCGCGAGGCAGGTGGTATAAACTCTCGATGTACTCCTCTTTGCTCATTCCAGAATGTTCCATGAACTTTCTCTGGAGATTGAGCGTGATAATGTAGGTCCTGACGCCCCTGTTCGAAAGCCCCCTGCACAGGGCGGCAACCACCTCGCCCATACCGCCCGATTTACCGGAGACGTACTGGGCGAAATCGCCCAGCCCTTTGGTGGGCAGGCGGTCAGTTTCGGGGCTGATGATTATGACGGGAGTCCGGGTATGTTTTTTCAGGATGGTGAATCTTTCGAGGGACCTTGTGAGCATCCAGAGCTTGTCAGAGATGGTCCGGACTGTTTCGCTGATTGTGCCGTAGGGGCTGAAATAGGAATGGACCGCCTGGTCTGAGCCGGTGCTTTCGTGGAGAAAATAAAGATGGTCGGATGTGGTGAGGTGCCGCCATTTGGTCTGCAGCTCGCCGCCCGCGGTTTTGGCTTTTTTTTCGAGTGCCTGAATTCTGGAGAAAAATTCCTGCTGGGTTTTATTGCCAAGCCAGCCAAAGGTGTCTCTGGCGGCATCGGCCCAGGAGGAGGTCGATAAGCCGTGGATATCGACGGTGGGGCAATCGGCATTTTTGAACAGTTCGGCAACCTCGGTGGGGTTTGCCATCCTTATGCTTTCGTATTTTGCAAGCTCGCGGGGAAGTTTTTTCCAGAATTCAAAGATGCCTTTGTCTTCCCAGATATGCTCGCCGATGTGCTCATAATCGTAGCCGAGCAGGACCGCTTCGCCGTCGATTTCGGCGATGTGCTGGGCATAGAGTTCAGCGAGGACAGGCGTGTGGGGGAATCGAAAGGCAATGTCGTCTGAGAGCTCCCTGTTTCTGGGAATGACGACGAGATTGCCTGTTTTTGCGCGGAAGACGGCGTTGGGGGAGACGAGTTTACCGTTTTTCCGGCCGAACATATCGGCGCGTTTCTCGCAGAGCATCGCCTTATATCCCATATCGGCAACGACACTGGCGATGTCGTTATTGAACATCAGCTCGGTGTTTCTGAAAGATTTGGGCTTGATGCCGAAGAGCTCTTCCATTTTCCCCCTGTGCAGGGCGACCTGGTCTCTGAATTCCTGCCTGTGCACGTCGGAGAACAAGCTGGCCAGCGAATGATAATAAGTCTCTTCGAGGAACTCGAC
>Ga0187882_1003892_pt1 | contig 12489 bp, 11 predicted proteins | sample June2016WEW_19_1_3_FD_132991 | JGI IMG/M metagenome (GOLD analysis project Ga0187882, IMG submission 132991) | Peatland microbial communities from SPRUCE experiment site at the Marcell Experimental Forest, Minnesota, USA - June2016WEW_19_150 | ecosystem: Environmental > Terrestrial > Soil >...
CAGACTTACCTGGACTGGTATTATCCGTGTATGTTTGGTGGAAAAGACAAGGGCGGGGTTGATCACCCCGCTGGCGGTGAGGTGACATCCATATTGAAACGCGGTCTGTGGGTGACAGTCGTGCCCGAGTTGCGTAACTTCTTTTGGACCCACTATTTTACAACATGTCCTCCCAGCAAGGAAAGGATCGTGCAGTTGATGGGGTTAAACCCGAGAAGGGACTATGATGTGGTCCTGGAGATGTGGGTCAACGCGGAAGATATTTACAGGCCAACGCCCGACCCGGAGATCACCGATCATAAGGCCGAGTTGGCGGTTCAACTCGATGAAACTATCAATGTATGGGGGTTGGATTGCAAGAAATGGGCTTTCCCCAATCCCTATCTTTTCTTTTCCACCGACCAGACTTACCAGTCGTGGTTTGCGTATAATGCCGCCACAACCTACTACAATCCCTCTGCTCCGCAGAATACCGCTCCCTGGACGCGGCTTGGGTATACCTATGACTGGGGCAACCCGAACAGTCATGTCGGTGCGAGCGAATTCATGATCAGAATTCGCCCCAATCTTGATGGACAAGGAACCAGCGGAGTGTACGCAACCTATATCAGAGCAGTCAAAGCCTACGATAAGTCATGGAACGAATATTTCCGGTGTGCATGGCGACATGACAGAATCTCTGCGGATAATGTCCCCCACGCGGACGTTAATCCTGCTGCCGTAAGCGAGTGATAAACGAACCCGGCGGGCAGTTCGCGGCTGTGCGGCCGTAAAGAACCAGTCCAGTCCCGCCGGGGAAAATATGGGCCGAGAGTTTTTGTGGCCTGCATACTCTTCGAAGCTAGCGCATTGTCAACAAGTTTCAATGTGTTGGCGAGTGATCGTCACCCCGGCGAAAGCCGGGGTCCAGTGATCTTAACTGACCGAAAAGACACTAGATTCAGGCTTGCGCCGGAATGACGGATTGTGCGTCTGCACCCCTCACAACTTAGTTGACGCTACACTAAAGCCCCAGGTCCTCATTTATCAGCACTACTTTGATTCTGCCCTTTGGAAAGGACTTTTCGGTTATCGTCCAGGTGTTGCAAATTCGGTCGATACTGCGGCATTCTTCGCACACCGATGTCTTAATGCAGGGGGTCTTCTTGTCCAGGCGCATCGAGTTGGCCGGCGCCGCGTAATTCTTTATTCTCAGCATCGCATCTTCTATGTCCGGAACTACTTTATTGCGTCCGACAACAATAATGACGTGCCTTGGACCGAAGGTTATGCCGGCCACCCTGTTGCCGGTCATATCGAGATTGACGAGCTTTCCCGTCTCGGTTACCGCATTGGTTCCGGTAATGAAAAGATCGACGAGAAGAGAGCGCCTTCTTCGTTCGAGCATCTCGGCCGGGGAGACGCCTTTTTCGTAGGTGTCGAGAATTTCGAGGCCCGGATAATCCTTCACCTCCTGATATAGGCCTGTTTCGACATACGTAACCGAACCGCCCCACGAAACGCTCTTCGCCCCTGTCCCTGGAATGATTTCTCTGACGATTTTCTTTGCCGCATCGGCGTTTTCAGCGATGTGAACTTCAAAATTGTTCGCTTCAAGGGCCTCCTTAACGTTAGCGAGTCTTAGAGACCAGAAGTTTTCAATCGGCTTTTCCATGCAATTTCTCCCTGATGTCTTAGAGTCTTTTTCTCAAAATTCGGACAATTTCTCCGTGAGCAGCAGCTTATGATTTAACTCTTCTTTTTTTATATGTTCAAGTGTGGAAAGGGGGCCAGGATCGGAGACAAAGGGGGTGATAAATTCAAAAAAAAGTATTGCGTCCTCTTCGAAAGCAATCGCCGCCCGCAGGACCTCTTTTTCGTCCTGGATCAAATCGATTTCAAGTTCATCCAGGGAAAAAGCATGGCGGCCCATTGCATTGCGCAAAACCTCCTGGCTGAGTGAGAAAAAGGTACCCGAAGGCGTAGTTTCATCATCGGCTTTTTCCTTAATTTCAAGGAACGTACTCTTGTGCCGCAGTTCCTCATCCGCGAGCCAGCCCAGAAGATTCTTCAGAGAATCTCGCTTGACCCTGCTCAGGGCATATCTGTAAAACCGCTCGCCATTTATCTCGACCTGGATGGCGAGATCGAAAAGTTCCGAGGCCGTAAACATTGGCTTTGATCCCTTTTGGCAAATATATCCCAACGTTATGTCAAGTTCGAGTTCGCCGTGAAACCGTCGCACCTCCACCAGGCGGCCCGGCTGCAACTTTAAGCTCAAATCTGTTCACGGGCACTCCTCCTTGAACAGGAGCAAAGGCGGCTCGTAGATTTCGGGCGGTTCCAAGCCCATCAACTGCATGATGGTCGAAGCAACATTGGTCAGACCGGGGTTTTTTATTTCCGGGTTGAATACGATACAGTCATTGCCTGTCGGATCGTATACGATGAACCAGACCGGATTTAACGTATGTGAGGTTTTGGCCTTGATGTTGCCGTCCGGATAGCGTTTGGGAGTGTTGGTTTTTTCGTCGATCTCGAACATTTCCTCGGCATTGCCGTGGTCTGCCGTCACGATCAGTATCCCACCAGCCTTCCGGGTGGCGTCGATCAGCCTTCCCAGGCACAGATCGACCGTTTCGACCGCAATCTGCGCCGCCTGATAGACCCCCGTATGCCCCACCATATCTCCGTTGGGATAGTTGAGCCTGATAAGATCGAAGCGTTTCAACAGGATTTCTTCAACAGTCTTGTCCGTAATTTCGCCCGCCTTCATCCAGGGCCGCTCCTCGAAAGGCACCCTGTCCGAAGGAATCTCGATATACTCTTCCAGTTTTGCGTCTATTTTCCCGGACCTGTTCCCATTCCAGAAATATGTGACATGCCCGTACTTTTGGGTCTCGCTGATCGCCATTTGCCGCTTGTGATACTGGGACAGGTACTCACCGATGGTGTGGTCGATGTGCGGCGGCTCAACAAGATAATTATGCGGAATGTGCAGTTCGGTGTCATATTCCATCATTCCGGCATAGGCCACCCTTGGACACGGCACCCGTTCGAAATAAGGAAAATGCTCATCGTCGAAAGCGCGGCTTATCTCTATTGCCCGGTCTCCACGAAAGTTGAAGAATATAACCGCGTCTCCATCACGGATCGGGCCCGCAGGGTCCCCGGACTCATCCTCTATTATGAACGGCGGAAGGTCCTGGTCTATAATACCTGGATTTTCCTCCCGATAGGTCCTGATGGCCGCTTCGGCGGAAGGGAACCTCCTGCCCTGCCCGGCCACATGTGTCTTCCATCCCAACTCCACCATGCCCCAGTCAGCCCCGTAACGGTCCATGGTTATCTTCATCCGCCCGCCGCCGCTCGCCACGCAACAATCCGCTTGAGACTGCTCCCTCAGGCCTTGCAGCTTGGCCTCCAGTCTGCCGACGTATTCGAGAGCGGAGGTCTCGCCCACATCTCGCCCGTCTAGCAGAATGTGCACGCGGACCCTCGGAAGCTTATCCTTTAGCGCAAGGCGCTCGAGCATCGCCTCCAGGTGCTTGATATGGCTGTGAACATCTCCGTCCGAGAGCAGGCCTATCAAATGCATCGCGCCTTTGTTCTGGAAGCAGTACCGAACAAAGCGCCCCCAAGTGCGGCCTTCGAAAACCTTTCCGGTTTCGATGGCTTTGTTGACCAGTCTTGCGCCCTGAGGGAATAAGCGGCCGGCCCCAAACGCATTGTGCCCCACCTCGGAGTTGCCCATGTCCTCATCGGAAGGAAGGCCGACCGCCATGCCATGCGCGCAAAGCAGCCTGTAATGACAGTTGGAAAGCAGCCAATCCAGATTTGGGGTGCAGGCGCCTGCTACTGCGTTCCCCAGCTTATCCTCGCGATACCCTATCCCGTCCATGATCGCCAGAGTGATCGGGCGCGGGCTGCGGTGCGTAAGCAAACTTGCCATGCCTTTCATACCGGTTCTCCATCCATAAATGGTTCAGGGCTAGGGTACCTTGGCCCCTCGAGGTTTCTCGCCCAGTGTTACGGTTACCGTTTCCGATGTGCCGTCCCAGCGGACAACTTCCAGCTGGACCTTATCACCCGGATTCAGCTTGCGGACTTCCCGGATCGCTGTGTCGGCGTCCTGCACCTGGATTCGGTTCACACTCACGATCACGTCCCCACCGACGATTACGATGTTATTGCCTATCTGCGCCCGCCGGTTGCCTCCCTTTAATCCCGCCTTATCGGCAGGGCTTCCCTGGATAACCTCGGTTACCATCGCCCCCGTCTTGACCGGAAGTCTCAGCGCTTCGGAGATGTCCGGAGAAAGGTTTATAAGAATTGCTCCCAGAAACGGATAGCTGTAATACCCCTTTCCGATCAGATCGTTCACGATCCTTTTCGCCGTATTGACCGGAATGGCGAAACCGATCCCAACGCTTGCCCCGGTCGGGCTGAAAATAAACGTGGTGATACCGATCAGTTTGCCGGAAGAGTCGATCAGCGGGCCTCCGGAATTCCCCGGATTGATAGAGGCGTCTGTCTGGATTATGTCCTCGAGCAGGGTGCCGTTTTCGGCCCTCATCGTGCGCCCCACCGAACTCACCACACCCACCGTAAGGGTCTGGCCCAGCAGACCGAAAGGGTTGCCTATGGCCATGGCTTTCTGGCCGACTTTAAGATCGGCGGAATCACCCATCGGGATTACACTCAAGCTTTCTTTCGGAGCCTCAATCTTTACGACCGCCAGATCGGTGTCGGGATCGGAGCCTATGAGCTTGGCCATGTATTTATTGCCGCCGGCCAGAGTGACTTCCAGCTTTCCGTCCCCGATCACATGGTTGTTTGTCAGGATGTAGCCGCGCGAATCGATTATCGAACCTGATCCGGAACCCTTTCGGGGAATCACGTTAAAGAAAAAATCATGCTCAAGAAGTGTGCTCGTGATGTTCACTACTCCCGGAGCAAGGCGCCGATACAGGTCGATATTGTTTTTCTCTTCCTCGGTCAGAGCCGCGGCACCCGGCGCACCGGACAGGAAAAACACCAGGAGCGCCAAATTAAGGAATTTTATGAAATGCATTCTCCATCCCTCGTTACCAAAGATTAGTGCACAAAATCAATTATTCCCCATCATAATGCGGGCCCCGCTTTCCATAATCCGCCTGAGAAGCCAGACCGCAAGAAGTATCGCAAGGACCCACCCCGTGTTCCTGGGCCATGAATTCATAAGTCCGGGCGCCGCAGCTTTTATGAGATTTACGGGTAGAGCAAATCCTAAGCGCACGCTGGAACCCGTGGGGCTAATAATTGCCGTGCACAGTCCCACCAGTTCACCATCCAGATTTATGAGCGCCCCTCCGGAATTGCCCGGATTTATGGGCGCATCGGTCTGAATAAGGTGTCTCAGCACTTTGCCGTCATTTTTTATGCTCCGGTCGGTCATGCTGACAACACCGGCGGTAAGGGTCTGTCCCAATCCGAAAGGATTTCCGACGGCCAGGACCCTTTCTCCCACTCTCAGGCCGTCCGAATTCCCGAGCTCGATTGCCTTCAGGGGCTTATTACCGGGGTCCACTCTTATTATCGCCAGGTCATTGTTCGCATCCGAGGCGGTGATCCTGGCCGCCAGCCGCCTGCCATCAGAGAGTAGGGCCCAGATATTCTGCGCATCGGAGACCACATGGCTGTTCGTGATGATCAGTCCGTCTTCTCTCAGCACCACCCCTGATCCGGACCCCTTTATGGACGGCGTGGCACAGAAAAAGAAAGACTCGGCCTCGCACATCTGTGTCGTGATATTCACCACGGAGGGCGCAACTTTTTCGTAAGCAGCAATAGTCGCGGTCTCCTCGGCAGTTAGGGCCGAGGCGTTCGAATACGCCGCCAGGATACAGACCAGCAGCGCTAAGACCGCCCTCCGGAAGGCCCTGGCGGCAGATGGAAACTCCAGGCACATTGTGGCTCTCTTTCGGTCAACGATAATGCCCGGCCCCTGGGACATTCAGCCGGGACCCGCGAACTGTCGTTGAAATATACATTTAATCCAAACACCTATAAACATGTTTATGAGAGGCAGGCTTTCGGAGGCAGGATGCCGCATTCCAGGCACTCGAAGCCGGAGACCTGGTCAGGACTTGCCCCTGGGTCTATTCGCAATTTAATATTAAAGCACTGCGCGTACCATCCCGGTTTGTTCAAAAGACAAGATCGGGTTTGGCCGCTCAAGACTCTATCCAATCCGCAGCCCGGTTAAAACATAAGCGTAATCTGAAATGCCGCAATGTGGCGGGCGGACGACTGCGGCATGGCGAGCGCAAAAAACTCCATGTCCAGTCCCCCAAATCCGGTATCCGCCTTCCATCCCGCTTCTTCCGTATAGCTGTTTTAATTTTGGAAAAGCCGGGATATATTCGTCGAAGGTATGGAAGTTCGATTGGTTAGGATTCGATAGCGGCGCAGACCGCGGCTTTAAATCGGAGAGACGATGGCGGGAGTATTTGAGATTTACGTAAAGAACCACTTTTCCGCGGCTCACAGCCTGAGAGGTTACCCCGGCGACTGTGCAAACGTCCACGGGCACAACTGGCTGGTCGAAGTATTCGTCAGGTGCACTGAACTCGATTCACTGGGAATAGGCGTGGATTTTCGCGACATCAAGGCGGCTGTAAAAGAAGTCCTGGCTGGCATCGATCATTGCAATCTAAACGATCTGCCCCTGTTTGCGGAGCGAAATCCGACCTCTGAAAATATTGCCAGGTTTCTTTACAAAGAATTGTCCTGCAAACTCGACGCCCCGATGATTCGGGTTTCCAGGGTCAAGGTGAGCGAGACCCCTGGGGCCGGGGCTTTTTACTGGGAAGAATAGATGGCCCTCAAGGTGAGCGAAATCTTCCACAGCATCCAGGGAGAGTCCTCATGGTCGGGACTTCCGTGCGTTTTTATAAGGCTTACGGGCTGCAACTTGAGGTGCGCTTACTGTGACACGCGCTATGCTTACGAGCAAGGCCGGTTTATGGAAATTCCGGATATTCTGGAGCAGGTCCGGGGGTTGCGCTGCGACCTGGTGGAGGTGACCGGAGGCGAACCCCTCATCCAGGAAGAGACCCCGTCCCTTATAGGCAGGCTGCTGGGTGAAGATCACACGGTACTGCTCGAAACAAACGGCAGCATTGACATAAGCGGGGTGGACCGGCGATGCGCCAGGATCGTGGATATAAAGTGCCCGTCCAGTGAAATGGCCGGACAAAATGATCTGCGTAACCTGAAGAGGCTGAGGGCCCGGGACGAATTGAAATTCGTCATTGGAAACCGCCTGGATTACGAATTCGCAAAGGGCCTTCTGTCGACGCTCCCCGCTGCCCGGCTCAAAATTAACTTCTCTCCGGTATTCGGCGTGCTTGCTCCACGGTCTCTCGCCGAGTGGATTCTCGATGACCGCCTTCCAGTTCGGCTGGGCCTCCAGCTCCACAAGATTATCTGGGACCCGCAAACAAGAGGGGTCTGACAAAGCTGTGTTAGGCTTAGATGCGAAGAAGAGGAAGCAGGTCAAATGCGTTACCGGGAAGTAGCGTCGCCAGTAGCGGGAACCGAAGGCGCCGAAGCACAACAAAGCCCCAGTCTCCCTGCCGCCCTTCTTCTGCTTCTCTTTCTTCGCGGCTTCGCGTCTTCGCGTGAAAAATATTGGAGGTACTCATTTGCCGGCTGAGCCTACTAAGGAGCAATTCCTCAATTTCTCAGAGAATATATCTGCTCAAATCTTCATCTTTTATGATTTCACTTAAAACATTGCGCACGTATTCGCGGTTTATCTGTACCGTCTGTCCCTTCATATCGGGCGCATTGAAGGAGACCTCGGACAGGAGTTTCTCCATAACCGTGTGCAGCCGCCTGGCGCCGATGTTCTCAGTCCGGGAGTTCACCTGGTAAGCAATTTCCGCGAGTTCACCGATGGCTTCATCATTGAAGACGAGTTCCACCTCCTCGGTCTCGAGCAGGGCTTTGTACTGGACTATGAGAGCGTTTTCAGGCTCTTTGAGGATGCGGATGAAATCGTCCCTGGTAAGAGATGTAAGCTCTACCCGGATGGGGAACCGCCCCTGGAGTTCCGGGATCAGGTCTGAAGGTTTTGCGATGTGGAAAGCACCCGAAGCGATAAAAAGGATATGATCGGTCCTCACCATCCCGTACTTTGTCGTAACCGTGGAGCCTTCGACTATGGGCAGCAGGTCGCGCTGAACACCCTCGCGTGATACGTCCGGACCTCTGCCGCTACTCTCCCTGCCGGCAATCTTGTCGATTTCATCCAAAAAGATGATCCCTGAATGTTCCACCCGATCGATTGCCAACTTTATCACGCGATCCATATCGATGAGACGCTGCGATTCCTCCACTATCAGGATTTCGCGGGCTTCCGGGATCTTGACCTTACGGCGCTTGGTGCGCCTGGGGAGCATCGACCCGAGCATCTCTCTGAGGTTGAAGTCCATTTCTTCCATGCCGGCCCCGGCAAAAACTTCGATCATCGGGATATTGCGGTCCGGCACGTCCAGTTCGACGTAGCGGTCGTCGAGGGCCCCCTTTCGGAGCAGCTTCCTTAGCTTCTCCCTGGTCGAATCGGCCTGTTCGGCCTCCTCCTTTGCCGCGATCAGCACCTGGTCCTCGTCGGGGAAAGGATGTTCCCGAACCTCCGGCGTAGTTTTCTTGGGAGGAAGCAAAATATCGAGCAGTTTTTCCTCCGCGATCTCTTCAGCCTTGATCTTTACCGCTTCCATCTCCTCGTTGCGGACCATGCTCACCGCCAGTTCGGTCAGGTCGCGGATCATGGATTCCACGTCGCGGCCGACGTAGCCGACTTCGGTAAACTTGCTGGCCTCGATCTTGAGGAACGGCGACTGGGCAAGACGGGCGAGGCGCCGCGCTATCTCGGTTTTGCCCACGCCGGTGGGTCCGATCATTATAATATTTTTTGGCGCTATTTCGTCGCGCAGATTTTCAGCCACCTGTTGCCTTCTCCACCTGTTGCGCAGTGCGATGGCAACCATACGCTTGGCGTCTGTCTGGCCAATTATATACTTGTCAAGCTCTCGGACGATTTCAGCCGGTGTAAGGGTTTGTTGCATCGATCACAGCTCCTCGATCACAAATTCCCTGTTGGTGTAAATGCAGATTGACGCGGCGATATCCATGGCCTCCTCGGCTATGCGGCGCGCCGAAAGATCCGTATGGCGGCCAAGGGCGCGGGCGGCCGCAAGCGCGTAGGGGGCCCCGGAACCTACCGCGGCAAACCCGTCATCCGGCTCGATAACATCACCCGTCCCGCTCAGGATGAAAGAGTCCTTCGCGTCGGCTGCAAGCAACAACGCTTCCAATCTTCGCAGCGCCCGGTCCATTCGCCAATCCTTCGCCAGTTCAACTGCGGCGCGTTTGAGATTGCCGTTAAACTGCTCGAGCTTGGCCTCCAGCCTCTCGAACAGCGTAAACGCATCGGCGGTCGAACCCGAGAAACCGGTAAGAATCTTGCCATGGTAAAGTCGGCGGATCTTCTTGGCCTGATGCTTCACGATGGTATCGCCCATCGTAACCTGCCCGTCTCCGGCCATTACCACCTGCTCTTCCTTGCGTATGACGATTACGGTCGTGCTGCGTATTATTGTATCCGACATAGATCCCTGTCTTCTTTTCTCAATTCTGAATAATGATGCCGCCCTGCGGCATGCCATCCATTTCAAAGCTAATCACACAATCTCGCCCTGTTTCTTCCTGCTCCTCGGATGCGAGGCATCGTAGACCTTCATCAACTGATCCATGTTTACGTGGGTGTATCTCTGAGTGGTCGACAGACTCGCGTGGCCGAGCATTTCCTGGATCGCCCTCAGGTCCGCGCCCGCATTCAGAAGATGGGTCGCAAAAGTATGTCTCAGCCCATGCGGACTGAGGCCCTGCCAGATCCCGCATGCGATCAGTTCCGCCTTGAGTATCCTTCCCACGGAACGAGCCGTAAGTCTCCCGCCTCTCGAATTGAGGAAAACGGCCGGCGACGCGGCCCTCCCCTTTGGAAACTGAAACTCAAGGGCGCAAAAATAATACTTCAAGGCCTCCAGTGCCTTGGTTCCGATCGGAATTATGCGCTCCTTGCGCCCTTTTCCGGTCACGCGAATAGTGCCTGACGCGGCTACCACCCCGGAGAGGTCCAACTTGACGAGTTCGCTGACGCGAATACCGGTCGAGTAGAGCGATTCGAACAGCGCCCAGTTGCGGGCCTTTCTCCATGAACTGCCCTGCCGAAGCGCCGTGCGCGCCAGGCCGTCAAGAAAGTGGAAGATGTCGTCCACCTGGAGGAACGCAGGCATTTTTTGCCTTATCCTGGGGTGCGCAACCTGGTCGGCAGGATTTTCACCGAAGATGCCCGCGCTGTTGAGATAACGGTAAAAAGAGCGCAACGTGGATAGCTTACGGGCGCGGCTCGTTTTTTCAAGCTCTTTATGAACCGATGCAAGGTATCCGCGGACAGTTTCCGGGCTGATCTGCTTGATTTCCACAACGCAAGACCCTGCAAGGCCGGAAACGTATGCGGCAAACTGCCGTAAATCGCTTGCATAGGCCCTGAGCGTTTCCTCGCTGAGGTTTCGTTCGTGGCGCAAATGCTGCAAAAAAAGCGCCTGTGCTCTGTTCCAGGTGAGGCTGTCCATCCCGGGGATTTCCCATGCCTTAAAACTTGTTGATCGTATCGAAATCATAATGCATTTGATGTTCAGTTAGCACACGCGGTGAAAAAATCATAGTGGATTTAAAAGGGGCGATGCTGATTGTTTTCTTCGGTGATTGACTTTAAAGCCTAATTGAAATAGTTAACTATGTTTTGAGTTCCGTTCATACGACTCTCCCGTTTCCAACCCGGTAGAGAACCTGTTACGGTTTCAAAATGATCAAATGATTACGCAATCGTTCTTAATCCCGGGGAAAACCGTCCGTTCCCAGGGTTCAAGCCTACCAGAAAGGATGAAACATGAAAGAGGACGTCGCAAATGTTCGTACTTTCGCAATAATTTCTCACGGCGGCGCGGGCAAGACTTCCCTGGCTGAAGCCATGATTTTCGATGCGGGCGCCACGACCCGGCTGGGCAAAGTGGACGAGAACAGCTCGATCCTGGACTTTGAGCCCGAAGAGGTCAAACGCAAGACTACCATCAGCAGCTCGATATACTCTTTCACCTGGAAAAAACAGCTGTTCACACTGATCGACACACCCGGAGACTTCAACTTCATCGCGGAAACAAAAACTTCCATGCAGGCCGGCGACGCCGTCGTTGTGCTTGCCGATGCGGTTGACGGCGTGCGTGTCCAGACCGAAAAAGTCTGGGAATTTGCCAGCGAATTCGATCAGCCAAGGATGATCTTTATCAGCAAGATGGACCGCGAGCGGGCTGATTTCGCCAAGACGGTCCGGGATATTGAAAATAACTTCGGCAAAGCCTGCGTGCCGCTCCTCATCCCGATTGGCTCGGCTGAGAGCTTTAAAGGGGTTGTGGATATACTTAGCGGCAAGGCATTTGTATACGAGCATGGCGACAGTGGAAAATTCGTGACCGAAGACATGCCTGCCGATCTTGCCGAGGTGGCCGCCCGGCACAGGGAAGCCATTGTCGAGCACGTGGCCGAATCGAGCGATGAACTTCTGGAAAAATACCTCGAAACCGGCGAACTTTCCCCGGACGAGATAAAAGGCGCCCTCCGGGCCTCCGTCATAGGCGGCAAACTCATCCCGATCGCCTGCGGCTCCGGTACCGGAAACATCGGTATTCAGCCCTTCCTCGACCTGATTGCGGAGTGCATGCCCTCTCCGCTGGACGGCGGCCCGGTCAAAGGCCGTTCCGTAAAAGGAGACTCGGAGTTGACAAGAGATCCCGACCCCGATGCTCCGTTCAGCTCCTTGGTGATCAAGACCGTAAGCGACCCTTACGCCGGCAGGCTTTCAATTTTGCGTATATTTTCAGGGACCCTTGCCCCCGACTCTACGGTGCTCAACGCCAACAAAGGCGCAAAGGAGCGCTTCGGGCAGCTTCTCAGGATCAAGGGAAAAACCCAGGAACCGATACAAACGGCCGGTCCCGGAGAAATCGTCGCGGTCGCCAAACTCAAGGAGACCGTCACCCAGGATACTCTTTGCTCGGAACGCGACCCGATCGTTTTTCCATCCGTGGATCTGCCCCCGGCAATTTATTCGCTGGCCGTCGAACCTAAGAGCAAGGGAGACGAGGAAAAGATTTTCTCCTCGCTTTCGCGCCTCATGGAAGAAGACCTGACGCTTAAACTCGACAGAAACGACGAAACCCGCGAAATGATCCTTTCCGGAATGGGCGAAATTCATATCGAAACCATTGTTGACAAGCTCCGGCGCAAGTTCGGCGTTGAAGTCAATCTCAAGTTGCCCAAGGTATCATACAAAGAGACGATCAAAGGCAAGACCCGTGTCCAGGGAAAATACAAGAAGCAATCCGGCGGGCGCGGGCAGTACGG
>Ga0187882_1003900_pt1 | contig 12460 bp, 9 predicted proteins | sample June2016WEW_19_1_3_FD_132991 | JGI IMG/M metagenome (GOLD analysis project Ga0187882, IMG submission 132991) | Peatland microbial communities from SPRUCE experiment site at the Marcell Experimental Forest, Minnesota, USA - June2016WEW_19_150 | ecosystem: Environmental > Terrestrial > Soil >...
CGCCTAATTTGAGGTAGGCTGCAAGTCTTGATTTCCCCGTCAACCCCATTCGTGTTCTTTCCGCCTTCGCTCCCGTCTTCGTGTTTCACTTCGCCGCGGCAAGTGCGCGACACCCAGCCCGCCCCGGCCATGAACCCTGTAGCGCAGACATTCCTGTCTGCGGGTTCAGGCGACTTTCCAGTCGCCTGTCCGTGCAGCAGTTTAGCAGGAAACACGGGATAGGAATGTCCCGTGAACTCGCAGACAGGAATGTCTGCGCTACACACCGTTTAGCGGCGCAAGGCGCGCAAGAAGTTCGGGCAAATCCTTCCCGTTCGTGCGGGACGAGGGAACAAAGTTTCTGCGCGCGGCACTTTTCCAAATTTCACCCGCGTGTTAGCCTGCGGCTGCAACATGGAACCGCCGCGCACCCAAAATGATTCGCTCACGCCGTCCCAACGGCAGGCCGTCACCGCGCGCGGCAACGTGCTGGTCATGGCCGGCGCGGGCACGGGCAAAACCTACACCCTCGTCGAGCGCTGCCTGCATTGCCTGTGCGAGGAGCAGCCGCCCACTTCGCTCGAAGAACTTCTCGTGGTCACCTTCACCGAGGCCGCCGCCGCTGAAATGCGCCGGCGGCTGCGCGAACAACTGGAGGAAAAACTTCGCGCCGAACCGGACGAACCGCGCTGGGCGGAGCAACTGGCGCTCTTCGACACCGCGCACATCGGCACGCTCCACGGTTTTTGCCTCAAGCTCGTGCGTGAACATTTCCACGAGCTCGGCCTTGACCCGCAACTGGCCGTGCTCGATGCGGGCGAGGCGCGTCTGCTGGCCGACGAAACACTCGATGAAGAACTGCAGGAGCACTACTCCGGGCAAAATGAACTGGCCGAAGCGGTCCAGAAACTGATTCAAATTTACGGCGGCGGGCGTGACCAGACCATTCGCCAACTGGTTTTGCGCCTGCACCATTACGCGCAAACCCGGCCCGATGCCGATGGATGGCTCACGCGGCAAATTGAAAGATTCGCGTCACCCGTGCCGGACGAATGGCGTGGGTGGTTGCTCGACGGCATTCAAGCCTGGCGCGATGAATGGCTGCCAGTGCTGGAAAACCTCGGAACGCCGGCCTCCGGCACGGCGCGTTTCAAGCGGGACGAACTTCGTGCCGTGCCGGAGGCCGGCGCTCCAAGTAACAATGAAAAGGCCGCTGAATTGGCAAATGTTCTCCGGCGGCTGCCGGAGAATTTTTCACGCGCTGACGCCGCCGGGATTCTGGGACAAATCAATTCCGCCGACGGCAACTGGCCAGTCAAACGCAAGATCGCTCTTCGCAAACCGTTGGAGAAATTTTTTGCCGACGCGGCGTTTTTGCATTCGCTTGCGCCGGTTGAAAACGGCCGCGACCCGCTCGTGGAAGATTGGGAATGGGTGCGCGGCCACATGGACGCGTTGCTGCGGCTGACACAGAATTTCTCGGCCCGGTTCGCCGCGCGCAAACTCAACGACGGGGTACTGGATTTTCACGATCTGGAACAGTTCGCCCTGAAGCTGCTCTGGGATTTTGCCGCGAACCAACCCACATCTGTCGCCGGACGCTGGCGTCAAAAAATCCGGTTCGTGTTCGTGGACGAATATCAGGACATCAACGCCGCTCAGGACAAAATCATCCAGGCGCTCAGCCGCGATTCGTTTGGAGTTCCGCCTTTAGGCGGCAAGCGGCCCAAACCGCCTGAAGGCGGAACTCCAAACGAAGGCAACCGTTTCCTCGTCGGCGACGTGAAGCAGAGCATCTATCGTTTTCGTCTGGCCGACCCGAAAATCTTCCGCGATTACGCCCAAAGCTGGCGCGGAAATAACGGCCAGACGATTTCTCTCGCGGAAAATTTCCGCAGCCGCGAGGGACTGCTCAATTTTGTAAATTCTGTTTTTGAGCCGCTCATGCGCGAGGAAATCGGCGGCGTGCGTTACGATGCCGAAGCCCGGCTGCAATTCGGCGCGCCCGACCACCGCGCGGAACTTAGCGTGGCAAAAGAGGCTTCGCCGCGCGCGGAATTGCTGTTGCGTTTCAAAAGGGGCCGCAACGACGTGGAAACCGGAGATGATTCCGGGGATGACGATCTGGCCGATTTGCAGGAAACGGAAAAGGAGGCCCGGCTGCTCGCCCGGCGGTTGAAGCAACTTGAGGCCGGGAAACACAAAATTTGGGACGCGGATAAAAAAGGGTTCCGCCCTGCCGAATGGCGCGATATGGCGGTCCTGCTGCGCGCACCGTCGGGCAAGGCGGAAATTTATGCGAAGGAATTTCAGCGCGCGGGCGTGCCGCTCGTCGTCGAACGCGGCGGATTTTACGACAGCGGTGAAATCCTGGATTTGCTGAGTCTGTTGCAACTGCTGGACAATCCATTGCAGGACGTGCCGGCCATCGCCGTGCTCCGTTCCCCGCTTGCCGGTCTGTCCCTCGACGAACTGGCGCAGATCCGGCTGGCAGCGAAGGGCATGCATTTTTGGACGGCGCTCAACCGCTGGCGCGATGTGACACGTGACGGGGATCATGTGACAGGATTGGAAGCAACGGCGGAAACTTTTTCCAAGGTGGACAAGTTTTTGAAAGATTTTTCTCGCTGGCGGCAACTGGCGCGGCAGGCGTCGCTGTCGCAATGTCTGGAAAGCATGCTGGGCGAAACGCATTACGCCGAGTGGCTGCTCGCGCGCCCGCGCGGCGCGCAACGGCGCGCCAACGTCGAACGATTTCTGGGTCTCGCGCAAAAGTTTGACGAGTTTCAACGGCAGGGATTGTTCCGGTTTTTGAAATTTATCGAGGCGCAACGCGAAGCTGAGGTGGAGCCGGAGGTCGCGGCGGTCGCGGACGAAAACGCCGTGCGATTGATGAGCATTCACCAGAGCAAGGGGCTGGAATTTCCCATCGTCGCCGTCGCCGATCTCGCCAAGCCGTTCAACACGCAGGACCTGCGCGGTGAAATTATTTTTGATGAATCGTTCGGCCTGTGCCCGCGCGTCAAACCGCCGCACACGGGCCGGCGGTATCCGAGCCTGCCGCACTGGCTCGCGCAGCAGCACCAGCGCCGCGAACAATGGGGCGAGGAATTGCGGCTGCTGTACGTCGCCACGACCCGGGCGCGCGACACGCTGATTTTGACCGGCGCCATCACGGAAAAAAAGTGGGAGACGCTTTGGACCCAACCGGCGGCAATCACGACGCAAGCCATCGTCGCCGCGAAAAGTTACGCGGACTGGCTCGGGCTGTGGTTCGCGCAATCCGCAGGCGGCACGAAGGTGGCAACAACCGAAGGCGAATTGCCGCATTTGCGCTGGCGCATCGCAGACGACGCGGAACTTCGCGATGAGGCTCAAACTAAAGATCAGTCAGAGACTCCTCACGTCGTCTCCTACAAAAACACAATTGAGCTTGCCGCCGCGACAGCGGAAAAACTGCGCACGATACTGTCGTGGCAATACCAATTTGCCGCCGCAACGCAACACGCCGCCAAGTCGTCGGTGACTGCATTGCGGCGCCAAGCGGCGGGAGAACTGGATGATGAAGCGGAGCAAATTCCCCCGGCCCGGAATTTTGCGCGGCCGCCCCGGCGAAATTTGCGCGCCAAACTTTCAGCGGCGGACGCCGGCACAGCGCACCATAAATTTCTGCAATTCGTCGCGTTGGAAAACTCGAACGACGTTGCGTCGCTCAAATCGGAAGCGAACCGCCTGGAACAGGAAAAAGTTTTATCAGCGGATGAACGTGCGGCCTTGGCCCTGGAAGATATTGCGGCGTTTTGGAATTCGGGGCCGGGAGAGAAAATTCGCGCGCAAGCGGCAAGCGTCCGGCGCGAGCTGCCCTTTACCGCGCGTTTCAGTCCGCCGGAACTGGAGGCGCTCACCGGTGTGAAATCGGCCCCGGAATTGAAAAATGAATTTGTCGTGGTGCAGGGCGTGGCGGATTTGGTGGTGCTGTTGCCGGAGGAAATCTGGCTGTTGGATTTCAAGACGGACGAAATCCGCAAGGATGAACTGCCGGACAAGATCAAAGTTTATGCGCCGCAACTGAAACTTTACGCGCAGGCGCTGGAAAAAATTTATTCGCGGCCGGTCACAAAACGCTGGCTGCACTTTCTCGCGGCAAGAAAGACTGTGGAAATTTGAATGGAGGTGCGGGGCGGATGAGGCTGCGTCGGAGTGTGCCCGTCCTCGGGCGCAGCAACCAGCTTCATTCAAGCCACGGAAAATTTCTCAACCGCCTATTAATACCACGTTGCTGCGGCCGGGGACGGCCGCACTCCGCCAACACGGAAATTCAACCTCGGAGTTTGGGATAAATTCACTCCGGCGATTCGAGCGAGAACTCGCCCCCGGTATTTCCCGGCGCGGGGGTTGCGGCGGCAGCGGGTTTCTCGGGTTGCATTTCCGCCGACGCATTCCCGTCGCGCAGACGCACGAGCGCGGGCCGCAAAAGCCGGCCTTGAAACGTGTAGCCCGGACCGATGGTCTCGGCGATGACCGAACCCGCCGGCGGCGTTTCCTTGCTGCCCGCGACCTGGTGGCGTTCGGCGTCGAACGGCTCATTGGGTTCGGCGGCAAACGGCGTGAGGCCGAGGCGGCGCGCGATGTCGCGGCAGGCATTCTGAAAATTCGTGACGGGGGCGGCAAACTTCACGTCGCCGGAGCGCACGCCGGCAGTGTGCAGCGCGAAGACGTGGTCGAGGATGTGCACCAGCACCTGCAACCATTCGAGTTCACCGCGCCGCAATTTCTCAACTTCCAACCGGAGCGTGGCCTTCTCGCTGTCGTTCATTTTTTTCATGAACTCGCTGAACAGCCGAATCTCCTCAGCCATCCGGTCGGCGATTTCCTTCGTGACGGCGACCGTTTTGTCAGAGTTGCCCTGCACGCTTTCCTGGACGCCCGCCCACTGGTTCGTGGCGGAAGAAATTTGCGCGGCGAGCTTTTCCAAATTTTGAATTTTTTCGGCGACCGCGCCCAGCGCATTGACTTCAATGAGTTTTCCCATCGCGCGGTAATCAAGGATGAACGGCAGGGCGCCGACCACCGTGCCGAGCGCGGCAGAGGCAAAACAGGCGATGATTTCCCATTTGGCAATTGGGTGCGGCGATTTCCAGACGATAAAATATGCGAGCGCGAGCAACAGCACGTCGCCGATCAAAAAAATCCACTTGGGAACCTTCCAATTTGTCGCGTCGTTCATAAGGCCAGTTTCGGAGAAACGCGTGGCGAACGCAAGCAAACGCCTGGTTTTCTCCTCGACTAACCGGCCGATCGCCACAAATCATTCGGGGTGTGCGCACCTGTGTGATTTTCAACCCGGCGGCCCGCGGCAACAAAGCCCGGCACTTTCGCCGTCAACTTAATGCCATCGGTTCGCAATGTGCGTTGAAGGCCACCACTGCTCCTGGTGACGCGCGCCGGCTCGCGGCGGAGGCTGTGGGCGAAGGTTTTGATTTGATAATCGCCGCCGGCGGCGACGGCACGGTGAACGAGGCGCTCAACGGCATCGGCGACGCGCCGGATGGCTTTGCGCGCTCGCGGCTCGGCGTGCTGCCGCTCGGCACGGTGAATGTTTTTGCCCGTGAACTCAAAATTCCATTGCGGATTGAACGTGCCTGGGACGTTTTGCAACGCGGACTCGAAATGCGCATTGACCTGCCGCGCGTGGAATTTTCGGCCAACGGCACGCGCCAACAACGTTTCTTTGCTCAACTCGCCGGAGCGGGTTTTGATGCCCGGGCGATTGAACTGGTGGACTTGGGGCATAAGAAAAAAATCGGCCCTCTGGCCTACCTCATCGCCGGGCTGAAGGCCCTGCGGGAACAAAAACCAAAGATCATTGTCCGCGCCGAAGGCCGGGAGGTCCGGGGTGAACTGGTTTTGATCGGCAACGGACATTTGTACGGCGGACCATTGGGAATTTTTCCGCCGGCCGATTTGTGTGACGGATTGCTGGAAATTTGTGTTTTCCCGCGCGTCAACTGGCTGATTTTTTTGCGCTGCCTGCCGGACTTTGTCGCGCGGCAAAGATTGCCGGAGAGCGTTGTGCGACGCGTTCGCGCGGCGGCTTTTGAACTGGATGGCGAACCGGCGTCGGCCTTTGAACTGGACGGCGAGTGGGTCGGTCATTTGCCGACAACGTTCTCGGTCGAGCGCGAAAAGTTGCGCGTCATCGTGCCGTAAGCGCGGCCTTTTTATCCGTAACCGCGGACATAAGTCCGCGCCATTCCAAAAGTGTGCGCCGACTGACATCGGCGGCTACTTTGGGTTTCAGGTTCAATCCCAGATGCGGAACGGAATGGCGTTTTGCTCCAAAAAAATTCCGCACCTCGGACATTTATCCGGCTGTTTCCAGATGCGGATGCAATGTAACGGCGAGACAGGACAAACCGGTTTAAATTTCAGCCATTGGAGCGCACCGCGCGGCGGCAGCCGGTTCAACACCGCGGCGAATTTCGGCGCGGTCCTGGGCGGATTTTCCCTGAGCCGCGTCGAAGCTTTGAATCGGACCACCGCATCATGGAGCGCCTTGCAATCGGCGCAGGCGATGGTTTGAACAGCAAAATGTTCGCCCTCGTCCGCGCCGCCGGCGACCCAAGCGCGATAACCGCACTTGGAACATTCGAACAAATAGGTGCGGCCCATAGGCGATACCGGTCATTGGACAAAGCTTCCGCCCGAAAATCCAGCCTGAAAACAGAATGGGGGCCTTTCTACAGAAGCGAATAAAGGAAACAAAGAGTGGAAACAACCTTCATCTCTTCGTTCCCTTCGTTGCCTCCTGTTCAATCCTGCGCCCGGCAGACTGGTCTTCTGCGTTCAGTTTTGGGCGCGCCCTGAATGCCGCGCGCTTCGTCCATTTTCAGGAGATGAACTTTACTGTTGGCGCACCCGGTAGAAGCGTTGGGCGGTAGTGGCCGAAGGATCGTCCAGTTGTCTGATCGTGCCATCGCCAGGCACCGGCTGCCGCATCATCCACCGGAGATCGGTGAGCGAGTCTTTGTATTCCAAGAAATAGGCTCTGCCTCTGACTGTGGGCACTGAGATGGTGAAAACATTGCTTCGCAGGGTGGAATTCACCAAGCTCAACGTCCCGGCAGCCGGTCCCAGCCCGCCCATCAAGGCCAGGCTATGCGAGTCGCCACCCGCGACCGCCACCACATTGGTCAGCCAGACGGGCACATTGGTCTGGCCGCTGGTGTTGTAACCCCAAGCGACGACTGTGCCGTCAGTCTTCAAGGCCAGGCTATGCCCATACGCAGCTGCGATGGCCACGACGTTCGTCAGTCCAGCGGGCACGTTGGTTTGGCCGACGCCATTGTCTCCCCAGGCGACCACCGTGCCGTTGCCGCGCAGCACCAAGTTGTGCCAACCCCCGGCTGCAATGGCCACGATGTTCGTCAGTCCCGTGGGGACGTTCGTTTGGCCGGAGGAATTGTCTCCCCAGGCGACCACCGTGCCGTCCCGATTAAGCGCCAGGTTATGGAATCTTCCGGCGTCAACGGTGACGACATCTGACAAGGTCGGCGGCACATTGGTTTGGCCGGAGGAATTGTCGCCCCACGCGACCACCGTGCCGTCGCCATTAAGCGCCAGACTATGGTTCAACCCGCCCGCAACCGCCACCACGTTGGTCAGACCCGGCGGCACGTTGGTTTGCCCGTAGGTGTTCAGGCCCCACGCTACCACGCGGCCATTGGCTTGCAGTGCCAAGTTATGGCTCTCCCCCGCCGCAATCGCCACTACGTTCGTCAGCCCCGCCGGCGCGTTGTTGTAATCCACATTCCAGCCCGCTACGGTCCCATCGTCGTTCAGCACCATGCTGTAAGTACCGCCGCCGGCCACCGCCACGACGTTGGTCAGTCCCGCCGGCACATTGATTTGGCCACGCCCATTGCCACCCCAAGCGACGGCTACTGCCGGCCCGTATGTGACTTGATCCACCCAGCCTTCATCAAAAAACGGCGGTTGGGTCTGGTAGGTGCCGACTGCCCACTCCAACGACTGGCTGCCGGATGGGACCACGGCGGCGTACAGATTCCAATACACGGTACCCGAGATGACCGCCTGCTCCGCACCGCTCACGTCGAAACCCATTAAACTTAAACCCGTCATCGACCACATTTGCCACCAGAAACTCACGACACCAGGTCCCGTGACGGTGGTGCTGAACGCCCAGGTTTGCTGCGGGGAAGCGATTATCCCGCTCCCGGCCGCATCCACACCGTCGTGCGTGATATTCGTCTCCAGCTCCCAGAATGGCCCTGCAGACGCCGGGTTAGCGACAAACGTCAGGTAGGGAGCGTCCAAAGCTTCCTCCAACAAGAGCGAACCAATTCCGGTTGCTGTGCAGATTGTACCCGGGCTCTCGCCCATAAGGAACCCGTTGGTAAAGGTGATCGTGGCCACGTTTGTGCCGGGTGCGGTGGGGCTGTAGCGGACGAACACCGCGTCGGCCGAGAGGCCGTGAAGGCTGTACGGACTGCCGCTGATGATACCAAACGGCGAGGCCACCGTCGCCGAGCCGTTCGCCCAGCCGCCCCCGATGTTTTCGAGGACGCACATTTGGGTGGCCGAGAACCCAACCTCAACCACTCCGAAATCCAGCAGTCCCGGCGTAACCTGGAGGGTGGGCGGGGCGGTGCTGAGCGGCAGGCTGTGGGTCCAGGTATGGGTGCTTCCACCATTGGTGCTGCCCTGGCAAACCCAGGCATAAGTGCTGATGGTGGGCCCGCTGAACGGGTCCATCAGCCAGACGTTCGTGATCCGTGTCGGGCGGTTGGTCACGAGAATGCCGTACATCGCCAGGATGTGCCCACCGCCCGAGTCCCAGCCCCAGCGGATGACCACAGGCCGTCTGTTGGTCTCGATCTCATTCCGGACGCGTTCAACGGACAGCAGGTTGTTGGTACCCACGGAAACGATCCCGGCGAAGTTGCTCAGGATCAGGTCCACTCCACATTTGAAAATGCCGTCGGTGTCAGTACCGCTGCCGTAAAGGTAGTTTGGAGCGTTGGCGCCGCCGGTGCCATACTGTGCAATGTTGCTTTGCGTGACGCCATCGCCGTAGTACGCCAGCACCGCCTGCGAAGTTCCCGCCCAACACCACTGGTCTTTTTCCTGGTATTTCTGCGGGACATTCAGCACGAGACCGAAGCTGGAAACCGCTGGCAGGCAACACGCCGCCGCGATGGCTGCAAACGCTTTTGCGGAATAATGATTGCAGGTTTGATTCATAATGCCTCCTGTGCGCATGGGGTCAATTCGCCGGTTTGGCGGTCAAGCGATCGAAGGCCGTCTTAAGTTGGGCTGTCGATTGGGACAGCGGAGTCAGGTTCCCATAGTGAGTCTGATTCGTGCCGGGTGGGCTGCCCCTTTCGTCGGCCTGGCCTGGCATGACGATGGGTGTCAAATTGTGGTCATCAACCTCCGGCACCGTGAAATAATATCGGTTGGCCGAAAACGCGGCCACCAGCCTGGGATGGTAACCCGTCGCGACCGGCCATTGTTTCGCGACCTGATTCAGTTCCCGAGCCAGCGGAGCGTACCCGAGCGAAACTGCTTCCCACCCGCCGGCCATCCGATCCACCACCAATATCGCTTTTGCGTCCTCCCCGACCAGCACCGGGAAATACCAGAGCGCCGTTTCGGAAAGCAGCGGGGTTAATGTGCTTTCGGCGGGGTGGCCGGCCAAGGCCGCAGGGGTGATGGTGTATACCCGAAGCGGCACGCCGAGCCGGGCTTGGGCCAAGTCAGTGTCGTTGGTGAAACCGAAAAGATCCCGGTTCCCGAGCGGGACGGACGCCAGGAAAACCGGCAAACCGTTGCTGGCCGCATTGAACACCTCTGGCGGCGCGGGCTGGGCCCACAGGGAATTGGCCCCGAGGCCAAGCCAAATGCCCAAGCCAAGCCCCCACCAGCGGCGGCATTGGGAATGAACGAAACCTGACAATAATGGACGTTCGTTGGAACTGGTTCGTGTGTTCATAGACATCTCCGGTGAAGTTCGTTGACGGAAGTTTGAGGAGAAAAGCCACGCAGGGCTCGGCGAGGATTGCTGATGGACTGCTCCGTCAGGGTCCCGGGCCGGAATAAAAATTCTCCCTTCATAGCCCGGTTGTTTGCCCAAGTACATCCGGCAAAGAACCGGCCGCGGACCTGGATGGCTGAACTGGACCCGCACGGGCTTTCCTGACCTCAACAGATTTTGTGCCCTTCGGAACCTTCGTTTCAACCCGAGTAGATGCCAATTGCTTAAGAAAGTAAAGCTTTTTTTAGCGCATCTTATTTTTTATGCCATGCCAAATCAAAAAACATGTAAGGCCTTGGGGGCCCGGCTCTAAGCCATCCGCTGCTCGGAACATTGTAACCGAGAAAGTCCTCCTCCGCCAAGGCTACGGAGGACACCATCCTGCGCTCGGAATCGCTGGCGCAGTTCCGAGTGCAGGATGGTGGAGGCGGCGGGAATTGAACCCGCGTCCCTGGCAAACAAACCAGCCGCGACTACATGCTTAGTCCGGATAAAGTTTTCTGCTGTGCGATGGCGTCCGGACTCGAATCGCACTGCCTAGTCCGCAGGATAAGATCTCGGCTGCCGGCGCGCAGACTCCGCCTGCAACCCAACCTGCTGTGGCGTCCGTCCACCGTAGCAGGTGTCCAGTGGCGGACGTCGTGGCCTTAGGCCGCGAGAGCTAGTTCTTGATTAGCTGTTTGTTTTGGTTCGATTTTTAACGAGGCCAACGAACCATCCTCGGCATGCCGCCTCTGGCGCATTTCCCAGGTCGAAACCAGTGCGCCCCCGAAAGTGAACACTTCCATTTTCACGCTGATTGCGCCAAAGGTCAAGCGGTGCGGTGAGACCAATTGTTAAGAACCAACTGGAGCATCATCCCGCCGTCCGGCGGAGCCGGGCTTTGTGCGCGTCTAATTCGGCAAGCCCGGCCTTCACTTCCGCCCGCGGCAGATTCCCCGCCGTCAGCGCTCTGTCATCCAATCCCAGCACTCGCTGGTAAAACGACCGGCCAAACTCCAAAAGCTCAACGCTGGCCGGCTCGGCGTCCACCATGCCAAACAACGCATTCTCGGCTTTGGCGAATTCTCCGGTTCGTTCGTAATGGCACATGAGCATCGCGCTTGTCTTTACCAGCAGCGGTGCGTCGCGCAAGCCGGCCAGGAACGCTTCGACGGCGGGCACGAAGTCAGGGCGTTCTGTGATTTCATTGCGCCCGAAGGTATCGAGCAGCAGGTGCAACCCTTTCAGGTAATACTGGCGGCTCTCTTCCAACCGGCCCTGGCTGGCGATGAGGTCGCCATTCGTTTTAAGCAGGGTCGCCAGCATGAAAGTCTTGGATTCGACAACGTGGGTTGGTTCGCCCTGGATCAACCGGGCCAGCAACTCCGTCTCGGACAGGCGGACCACCTCCCGGGCGTCCATGCCCGTCAACCGTTGAAATTCCCCGGCGGTCACAGTCGAAGCCTCCTGCCACTGCTCGTTTTTTGTGAGACCGGCTATCTTCGCCAGCATCGCGACAAACTGTTCGATCTGGCGCAAAATGAAATCACGGCGAATCATGGTTTTCCATTGTCGTCGAAAATGTCTTCAATGCGCAGCTTGAAAAGCCGCGCCGCCTTGAACGCCAGCGGCAGGCTCGGATCGTATTTCTCGGTTTCAATGGCGTTGATCGTCTGCCGCGAAACGCCGAGTTTGTCGGCCAGATCGGACTGCGACCATTCTTTGGCCGCACGCAGTTCGCGCAGTTTATTTTTCATTTGTAGCGGCGGTTGAAGATGGTGTGGCCCAGAAAGTAAAAAAGCGCCAGTAGAAGAATACGATGACCGACCGTGGTTATGTCCCAACTTGCATTGGGATTTTTGCTGGCCGGAAAAAATCCCACCTTGTCCAAACGATGCCAGAGCATGACAAAGAAAAAAGTCGCGCTCACCGCAAAGAGAATTGCTGCCAAGGTTATCCGCTGATGCAATTCGTCCCTGCCACGTATCCATCGCGCCAAATCCCGCACCCAGAGCAGAATGGCACCGACCTGTGCAAGCACGATAATCACCTGCCACGCAATGGGCCACTGCTTTACCACATGCGGAAACAGGCAGGCGCTGGCACCCCAGATAAGCGCGGCCACGCATACCCAGCCGTTCACTTTCATGTCAGCCCAGAAAGAATAATTTTTCCCGGGTTTCACTTCATCAGGAACATTTAGTTTATTGTTCATAACGGAACCGGTGTAAAGCATCCTTGTCATTATGTCAAGTATTCTTTACAAGAAAATTTAACAAAAAACGAGGCTGGAATTGCTTCCAACCTCGCTGTCAAAATCGTCCCGAATTACGCGAATAATTCGCCCGCTTCCCGCATCAGTTGCGCGATGGGCAGACCATGCGGACACGCCCGTTCCGCCGCCGTATAATTGAACCCGGCCAGTCCCTGCCGGGCCGTTTC
>Ga0187882_1003904_pt1 | contig 12451 bp, 10 predicted proteins | sample June2016WEW_19_1_3_FD_132991 | JGI IMG/M metagenome (GOLD analysis project Ga0187882, IMG submission 132991) | Peatland microbial communities from SPRUCE experiment site at the Marcell Experimental Forest, Minnesota, USA - June2016WEW_19_150 | ecosystem: Environmental > Terrestrial > Soil >...
AATCATCATGCTGCCCCGGCCGCGCCCCAGGGCGAAAGCGGCGAGCGCCGGCGTAGGGACCTGCCCGACAAAGACCGGCTTCATCCCGGCGGCGGCAATCGCCGCCGCGACCGCCTGGGCGAGTTCGCCGCGCCCCTGTTCCTGGCGACCAACCGGCTGGAGCTGGGGCGCAGGTCGCAGGCAAAATAGAACTCCTGGCCGCGGACAAGCCCGCCTTCGCCCACGGGCAGCGATTGCAGATACTCCACTTCCGCCAGGGCATTGAGATAGACCTCCAGTTGCGTGAGGTGCACCACCAGCCCCCGCCGACCACTGGTGCCGAACTGCAAGGGCGCCGGCTCGTAGTTCAGCCGGGCACGCAACGAAGCGGCGGCGGGTTCAACCTTGGGCATGGCGAGAATGTCAGGGGCAGGCGGTTAAATGAGTTAAATGGGTGAAGAGTTTGCCGCCGCAGGCCGATGCGCCCGCGTGTGCATTGGGCAAAAGGGGTTACCAGTCAACTGGGCGATGATGGTGGGGCCGGCCACCCAGGATGCCCGCCAGGAGCATGGCCACGACGCCGGTCAGAAAGATGCCGTCGAATTTGCCGGCCCCGCCAATCGAGGCAACGGGCGCGCCCATGCCGTGGAGTTTGTCCAGGTTCAACACATCGGCGCCCAGGAGCGTGCCGGTGCTGCCGGCGATGTAGGCCAGCGCCGGAGCGTGCCAGCGGGAGAGCGACACCGCCACCATGGCGGTGATCAGGGGAGGGATGAAGATCGGGACGACAATGCCGACCCCGGGCACCGGCCGGGCCATCAGATGAACCACCAGCGTGACGATGCCGATGGCGAGCAAGCTCTGGAAGAACTCACGGTGCTTGAGGATGAGGTAAATCGAGAGGATGACCGGGATGACGGCGCCGCCAAGATTGACGGCCAGGACGGTCCCGGGCCACTGCTTCACCACCGGCACCATGTAGCGCACGCCGAAGACATCCACGACCTCGCCGGAACGCACGTATTCAGGCGGCAGTCGGGCCACAGGGATGTTGACGTAACTGCCCAGGAGACTGCAGACCAGCAAGAGCAGCATGTAGCGCCGGCTGACGCCCAGCGCCTCGAAAACGTAGCCGAGGATGCCGATCTCGACCAAAGCCACCAGCACGGCGAACAGCAACCACAGCGCCACAAAGAACGGCCAACCCAACGGCAGATAGTGCATAAGCCGAACGCGCCCTTAGGGTGCTAACGGCCGGCCGCGCGGACGTTGTTGAACGCCGCCGTCGGTGAGGAGGACCTTACCGTGAATCGGGCACACGGCAAGGACCGTGGCCGGATTGGTCTCGTTGACGCCGGGTCCGGTACGCAGCAGGTAGGTGACGTTGGCGGCTTGGAGATTCAGGAAATTCAAGGCGAAAGATTTCCCGGAGTCCGAGGGACAGACCAGGACCCTGGGCGTGGACAACTCGTTGGACAGGACCATGAAATGGAGAGCGGCATTGCGGTCGTACCCGTCGGGACCCGGAGCGCACAATTCGAGCGTGCCGCCGGAGTTGGTGCTGACGTTGAAGGGGAACTGATCGTTGTTATCAGTTGCCCAGATTTTGAAGGCAAGGCCAATCTGTTTGAGATTGTTTTGGCAGCTCGCGGATTGAGCTTGCCCCTGGGCTCTGGCGAGCGCGGGCAGGAGCATGGCCGGCAAGACAACGAGGGACAAGACCAGGCCGACGTAGCCCAGGACGAAACCAGCGATGGCCAAACCGGCGCCGCCGTATTGGGCGGGCAAGCGCCGGGCGCGGGCGTGCGCGATGTGCCCGCAGATGATCGCCGGCAGGCCGGTGAGCAGGCCCAGGCAGAGCAGAGAAAGCAGACCCAGCACGAAGCTGGTGATGGCCAGGCCGCTCGCCTGCCCGGTGGCTGGCGCCGGCGGGGACGATGGCTGCGGCACAGACGGCGGCGCCCCAAAGCCCGCTGCCGCCAGTGCCGCCTGGACCTCCGGGATTTCCGCCGCAGCTTGCCATTCCGCCGCGCCTTCCGCCTGCACGCGGGTTTGGGGATTGACCCGGCCCTGGGCCGCCCATTGCCGCAATTGCTCGAGGTCCACGGGGCCATAGACCTTGCCGTCCGCTCCGACAATCTTATACATAGTTGTTCCTTCCGCAGCCGCTAATGGGCGGAATTATGCGAGCAAACGGGCGCTGGGTCAATGCGGGAGTCGGTCGGATTTGTATCTACATTACGCAAGGAAGAAATGAACCGACGCCGCGCCCCCAGATCGATATTGCGGTTGGGATGGTTGAGACATAGCCTCGGGCCATCAACAGCTATGGAACCGCTCCTGAGCGATGGGACCCAGCCCGCTTCACCAGCGGGCAACCGTTCACGATGGCTGGCCATCTGGTGTCTGGCGGCGGGGGCGCTCAGCCTCATCGTGGGGGCGTCGGTCGCTTTGGCGGGCCTGGGGTTCGCCAATTCGACGGCTTGCGGCAGCGGCCTGGGATTGGCGGTTACCGGGGTGTGGATGATGCTGGCCTATAAGGGACTGTCGCGGCGGCGACTGCTCACCTACCTGGGGCTGGGCCTGGCCTGGACCTGGCTGTTGGTTAGAATCATCCTGGATTTTCCTGCCGTCGGTTCCGCCGCGATTCTATTCCTGTTCCTCATGCCAGGCATCAGCCTGCCCATCGGTTTGCTGTGGGCGCTGCTGGTGCTGGCTTCCGGGATTGGAGGCGTGACCCGGCTGGCGCGAATGCTCCGTGGCCGGGAAATCGGACCTTGGCCACGCCGGTCCGCGTTGGTGACTGGCGGTCTGCTTGGGTTGCTGGTCCTGACCACTTACGCCATGCCGGAACTGAGCTGGAATTTCCGCGGCAAGCGCATCCAACAACTGGGGACGAAATACTCCGCCGCGACACCGCGACGCGCGGCGCCGGTTACTTTTGGCGCCTGCTCGATGTCGTTCCTGGGGTATTCCTTGACGCAGCATGGCGCCGAAAACACGCGTGCTGAGCGCGAACGGCAAGAGATTTTTGAGCGGGCGTTGGCCGATGCGGAAGCTGAGTTGGCGTCCGTCCAAGCCGCCGGGGCGCGCTATTTCCGTCTGGGGGCCTCAGGCGACCAACTCCTGGTGAGCAAACCTCGGCAGGAAGAGATCGATGAGCGTTACATGGCGGTCGTCAAGCGCAGCGGCTTGGGGGTGGTGTTGGTGGATACCCAGCACCCCGATGTCTGCAAGAAAAGAAAACTGACTTGGGCGGAATTCTGCCAGTTTCAGAAGGACCGGATTGGTTATTACCAGAAGCGCTATCATCCCGAGGTCTATATCGTGGTTTGCGAGCCTATGTCTTACCACCGCTTTGCGCTCACTCCGGAGACAAGGTATTCGGCGGCAGACTGGGGCAACCAACTCTCGGACATGTGTCGGTTGGTGAAATCCATCAACCCGGCGACGCGCACGGGCATTTGTCTCCTGGTAATGAAGGAGAAAAGGCCGGAGTGGGAGGTATGGTCGCGCATGAAAAACCTGGCCGAGTTGGACATTCTCTCGGTCGAGCTCTACCAGCCTGAGGATTTTGCCTCGACCGAAGCACGGCTGAAGGAGTTCGGGCATCCGCACGCCACCGGCAAACAACTTTGGATCGCGGAGACCTACAATGGCTGGGCCCTGAATGGGGCACGGCGCTGGGACCAGGATGCCGCCTGGTTGAAGGTGAGCCGCGACTTCGCCCGCGCCGTCGAGGCGGAAACGGTTCTGGTCTGGACGTTTGGCACTTTCGTGCCCGGCGGCAGTTTCTGGGATTTCGGCCGCGGCAAGCTCCGGCAAAAATGGGGCGATGGCCAGCGGTTGTCGGTGGTTGGTGAAGCCTTTCGCACCGTGGCTGCGAGCGCTGATTAGTGGTTTGGCAAGAATCGGTTGAGAATGTCGTGCCGCGGCAGGGCGTGGTGGTAGCGGCAAGATGCGCCCCGTTCCAACACCGGCACGAGTTTGTAATGGCGCGGGGAGGCCACACGCGATAACCTCCGCTCACAGGCTATGCGGATCGAACAACCGGCGGGGTTGAATAAGCATGTGGACCCCAGCATCCCGCTTACCTGGGTGTTTCGCTGGCAGGAGTTGAAGCCACTCCTGCCGCTACTGGTTTGCTGTGGGATTGTTTTGGTTGAGCAAGTGGTCTTCCGACTCTGGCTCAATGATCGGAGCCTGATTTCAGAGCTTCCTCTGCTTTTGGTCTGCGCCCTAACTCCCCTGGCGCTGTGGATGGCCGCAGTCGAGGCGCAGGTCAGGGTCGCTCACCGGACCAAGAGGACGATCAAGCTTGAGCCGAAGCGGCTTTCGATCAGCCCGGCCAAGCACAACCGTATCGCCTGGAATCAAATAGTCGCTTGGCGGCTTGAGCCGCTTGCCAACGCCCCGGAATTCTCGAAGTTGACGCTGGAATACTCCCTCGGCAAGAAGGGCAAACTGCGGCGTGAATGGTCGATGGTCCTGCGTCAGCCAGACCAGCAGCAGGCCTTTTTGTCTGAACTGGAGCACTTGCGTCAGGTCGGCTCAAACCCCGCGCCAGTAATTCAACTCCCGGAGCCTTGTCTGCCAAGAGCGTCGCGCCGACACCTGCGCGGCATGGTGATGCTGGCGCTTGGCTTTTGGTGTTTGGTGCATGGGCTGCCGCTGCTGGGGGTCGGCTTGTTGCCTCCAGGCAGGCGCCCTGATGAACCCCGGTCTGCCTCGGAGTTCACGCCTAAGGAAACCGCCAAGCTTCAGCGGACCGTTACCCGGCTTTTTCCCTCGCGTGAGCAGTACCGCCTATTCTTGCTGGTCACCGGCGGAGGAATGACAGCCTTGGGACTTGGTTTGTACTTCCGGGGCGGTTGGGCACGGGCGCAGCTTGGGAGTGCCGCCGAATGGCACGGAGTCAAGGGATAAGATAGGCAGACTTGATTTTGACGACCGGCCGAGCCAACAAAGTCGATCCGGCTATTGACAACTCGACGATGTTGAGCACGATATGGTTCCGGGCCGGCTGCGGGCGGCCCGAGACGCACGACAGTATGAGCCAGAAACCGCCAATGCAGGACCGGGCCTTCGCCGGGCGCGCGTTCACGCTGATCGAGCTCCTGGTGGTCATCGCGATTATTGCCATCCTGGCCGCGATGCTGCTCCCGGCGCTGTCCAAGGCCAAAGCCCGGGCCCAGCGGCTGCAATGCCTGTCCCAGATGAAACAGCTCGGCCTCGGCCTCGCCCTCTTCACCACCGACCACACCGACACGCTGCTCCCGGCGGCGTTCAGGACCGGCGACTACCAATACCAGTTGTCCTGGGACGATTATATTCACCGCTACATCGGGGGCACCGATTCGGACGACGATTTGATCCTGGGCATCACCGCCTCCAATAAGGTCCCCAAGATTTTGAAATGCCCCGCTGACCGCATCGAGGTGACGATTTACTGGGGGCCTTTTGCCACCCGCAGGTCCTATTCCATGAACTTTGCCGGCATTTGGGACAAGGATGCCGGCGGGTCCATGCCGCCGGCGAAATTTGGCGCCGGCATCTATATCAAGCACAACGACGGCTCGATCCCCCCGTGGGAGCCGCCCGGATACAAAGCCAGCGTCATTCAGGACCACGCCGGCACCATCCTCCTGGCCGAAGTGCCCAACGGCGAAAACATGGCGGGCAACGACTGGCCTTCGTTTTGCGCCGGCCCGGTCTATTCGGGCGCCAACTTCAACGGGTTGACGCCGGACTGTTTCCAACTCGGCTCCTCCACTTTCAATTACGGCGTGGCCACTTACGGTCTCCACGCCGGCCGGTTCAATTATCTGTTTCACGACGGCCACGTCCAAACCCTCAAGATCACCCAGACGGTCGGCACGGGCACGACCAACGCCCCCAGGGGCATGTGGACGATGCTGGCGGGAGACTAATTCCAATTCGCATTCAAGACGGCACTGATTCGCTTGTCCTTTGGGCCTCTGGCTTCGTTGCTCGCTCGTTGCAGATCGCTCTGGATATGCGCCTCGCTCGCGCCTCGCCAGAGGCCCAAAGTCCTGCGCGCCTTAGTGCCATCTTGAACGCTCGTTGGAATAGGAATTGGCCGTTTCCCAAGGGCGGTGTTTCAGGCATAATGGGGGCAATATGCGTTTGCTCTTTATCGCGGACATTGTGGGCCAGCCGGGGCGGCGGGCCGTCAAGGAACTGGTCCCCCGCTTGCGGCAGCAGCACAGCCTCGACCTGGTGGTCGCCAACGGGGAAAACGCCGCCGGCGGCTCGGGCCTCACGGTCAAGACGGCCGAGGAGGTCTTCTGCGCGGGGGTCGATATCATCACCAGCGGGGACCATCTCTGGGACCAGAAAGAGGTGGTGGAATTGCTGGAACACGAGCGCCGCTTCCTGCGGCCGCTCAATTATCCGCCGGGCGTCCCCGGCCAGGGGAGCACGCTCTTTCAAGCTCAGGGCCTGCCGCCGGTGGCTATCCTCAACCTGCAAGGGCGCACCTTCATGCCCCCCATGGACAGCCCCTTCCACTGCGCCCTGGCCGAAGTCGAGCGCCTGCGCCAGCAGACCAGGCTCATCTTCGTGGATTTCCACGCCGAAGCGACCTCGGAGAAAGTCGCCCTGGCGCGCCTGCTCGATGGCCGGGTCAGCGCCCTCATCGGCACGCACACCCACGTCCAGACGGCCGATGAGCAGATCTTTCCCGCCGGCACCGCCTTTCTTTGTGACGGCGGCTTCACCGGCCCGCACGAGAGCGTGATCGGCCGCGAGATCGCACCGGTGGTCCAGCGGTTTTTGACCAATATGCCGCAGAAGTTTGAAGTGGCCCGCGCACGCGTGCTGCTCCAGGGGGCGATCGTGGAAATCGACAACCTCACCGGCAAGGCCTTGCGCATCGAGCGCGTCTCGGAGCCGGCAACAGGCTGAGGGCGCCTGTGCTTGCGGTGATGGGTGGGAAAAGCGGGTTGCGGAAGCACAGCTTGCCCTGAGCTGTAGGATTGGTTTTAAACGGCGGCCGGGCTAGTTTTTTGGGGAAAATGGCCAATGTGGCCAATGCAGCCAATGTGGCCAATGCAGTATTGCGCCAGGTGGCGGTCCCGCCGCGGCGGGACGCCGCCGTGCTTCGGGGCATTGACATCCGTTTTGCCTCCACTAGGCTTGGTGCGTGAGCGACGTCACGCGCATCCTCGACCGCGTGCAACATGGCGAAGCCAAAGCCGCTGAGGAACTGCTCCCGCTGGTTTACGACGAACTGCGCAAACTGGCCGCGCATAAGATGGTCAACGAAGCCCCAGGTCAAACGCTGCAGCCTACGGCGCTGGTCCACGAGGCCTGGTTGCGCCTGGTGGGAGGGGGCAGCCGGGATTATGCGGACCGCACGCATTTTTTCGCGGCCGCGGCGGAGGCCATGCGGCGCATCCTGATCGACAATGCCCGCCGCAAGAACCGGGTGCGACACGGCAAAGGGCTGACCCGCGTGGACCTGGACGGAGTGGACCTGGCCAGCAGCACGGAGGCAGACACGCTGCTGCGCGTGGACGACGCCCTGGAGAGGCTGGCGGCTGAGGATCAAGTCAAAGCCCAACTGGTCAAACTGCGATACTTCGTGGGCCTCAACATTCCCGAAGCGGGGCGCGCCTTGGGGCTGTCGGAGTCCACGGCCAGGCGATATTGGGCCTATGCGCGAGCCTGGCTGTATGACGAGTTGAAGCCAGGCGAGTGAGTTGGCGATTCGCTCGCGGGAGGGACCGTTCGAAGAATTTTCCGTTTTCCTGAGCCGGTTTGGCTCAGAAAAACGCCATATAAGGATGGAACGAGCGCATGAACGACGAACCTGCCAGTCAGAACGCCAGCACGGCGGAGACCATCTTCAACGCCGCGCTGGGCTTCACCCCGGCGGAGCGGGCGGCCTACCTGGCCGGCGCCTGCGGGAATCACCCCCAACTCCGCAAACGGGTCGAGGCCCTGCTGCGCGCCCATGAACAAGCGGAGGGCTTCCTGCCGGAACAACCTGCCAGCACCCGTGCGTTAGCGTCCGGCCCGAGCGGCAGTGTGCTCGTCCCTATCACCGAAAAGGCCGGGGACAAGATCGGCCATTACAAGCTCCTCCAGCAGATCGGGGAGGGCGGCTGCGGGGTCGTCTATATGGCCGAGCAAGAGGAGCCAGTCCGCCGCCGGGTCGCCCTCAAGGTCATCAAGCTGGGCATGGACACCAAGAACGTCATCGCCCGGTTTGAGGCCGAACGCCAGGCGCTGGCGCTGATGGACCATCCCAACATCGCCAAGGTGCTGGATGCCGGCGCCACCGAGACCGGCCGCCCCTTCTTCGTCATGGAACTGGTCCGGGGCATCCGCATCACCGAATACTGCGACCAGAACAACCTCTCGACCCGCGTGCGGTTGGACCTGTTCGTCCAGGTCTGTCACGCGATCCAGCACGCCCACCAGAAGGGGATCATCCACCGCGACATCAAGCCCTCGAACATCCTGGTCAGCCTGCATGATGGAGTGCCGGTGCCGGTGGTGATCGACTTTGGGATTGCCAAGGCGACGGAGCAGAAGCTGACGGACAAGACGCTCTTCACGGCCTTCGAGCAATTCATCGGCACGCCCGCTTACACCAGCCCGGAACAGGCGGAGATGAGCCGCCTGGACATCGACACGCGCAGCGACATCTACGCGCTGGGGGTGCTGCTTTACGAGTTGCTGACGGGCAAGACGCCCTTCGACGCAAAGGAACTGATGGCGGTGGGCTTGGACGAGATGCGGCGGACGATCCGGGAGAAGGAGCCGGTGCGGCCTTCCACGCGGCTGAGTTCGATGCTGGCGGGGGAACTGACCGCCACCGCCCAGCGCCGCCAGGCGGACGCGCCCAAGCTCATCCATCTGCTGCGGGGAGACCTGGACTGGATCGTGATGAAGTGCCTGGAGAAGGACCGCACCCGCCGTTATGACACCGCCAACGGCCTGGCGCAGGACATCCTGAACCACATCAACAACGAGCCCGTTGCCGCGCGGCCGCCGAGCCGGGCGTACCGATTCCAGAAGCTGGTGCGCCGGAACAAGCTGGCGTTTGCCGCCGCCGGGGCGGTTGGGCTGGCGTTGGTGCTGGGGGCGTTAGTCAGCACCTGGCAGGCGATTCGAGCGACGAGGGCCGGACGACGGGCGGATGAGGCGGCGTGGGTGGCCGATAGCCAGAGGCAGCGCGCTGAGAATGAGGCACGAAAAGCGAGAGCGAGTGAACTGAGGGCACGCGAAAATCTCTACGCGGCGGACATGAACCTGGCCTACCAGGCTTGGCAGGACAGGAACCTGGGCTTGGCAGGCGAACTACTGAACAGGCACCGCCCCACGCCGCAGGAGCCGGATTTGCGCGGCTGGGAGTGGCGTTACTTATGGGGGCTTTGCCACAGTGACGCGCTCTACACCCTGGGTCAGCACTCAAGCGAGGTCTTTGGCGTCGCGATTTCCCCTGACGGCAGGCTCCTCGCCACATCCGGTGACGAGCTAAGAATCTGGGACGTAGATTCACGCCGGCTGATCGAGACTCCGGAAGCACACGGCAGCCACAATTCAGTGGCCTTCTCGCCCGATGGCAAGATGCTGGCTTTCGCGGCCTCCAAATCCGGGGTGAAACTTTGGGACGTTCAGGAACACCGCGAAATCGCACACTTTCCTGGAGAGCACGAGGGCGGATTTGGCCGGCCGGCGTTGGGCTTTTCCCCCAGCGGCCGCCAACTGGCGATTGGCGCGAAGCTCGGCCCGGTCGTGCTGTGGGACTTGGCAACTCAAGCCACGGGGTTAGCGCTCAAAGGCCATTCCTCCGAGATCAACTCCCTCGTGTTCTCGCCCGACGGCCAGACTCTCGTCACCGGGAGCTGGGACCGCACCGTTCGAGTGTGGTCCCTTACGAACGGACAACAAATCGCGGTGCTTACCAATCACACCCACCGGGTGCAATGCGTCGCTCTTTCGCCGGACGGCAAGACTATCGCGTCGGGGAGCTGGGATAAGACCGTCCGTATTTGGGACCTTGCGCAACGGCGTCAGGTCGCGGTCCTGACCAACCACACACGCTGGGTTTCTGCCCTGGCCTTTTCACCCGATGGAAAGACTCTGGCTTCGGCCAGCAGCGATTCTTCGATCAAGCTTTGGGATACCCGCGACTGGCGGGAAGTGAGTACGTTGAAAGGCAGTCAGGATGAAGTCTATGGGATCGTTTTCTCCGGCGATGGGAAGCGGTTGTTCAGCGGCACGAAAGACGGCAAGATTCTCGCGTGGGACGGCAGACCGCTTCCTTCAAAAGCCCAGGTGCTCAGGCGCCCCAATGACGCCGAGCACTTCGGGTCGTTTCCGCTCATCGGGATTCCTTCCTGCCTGCACTCGAACAAGATGTTCAACCTCTGGGACCCGCTGAGCCTCCGCAAGCTGCCGGAACACCCGGAACATAAGCTCGGTCTGGTGACCAACGTTCTCTTCCTGGCACTGTCGTCCGAAGGGCGACGGCTGGCCTTCACCACCCGTGAGGGGTCCGTCTGCTTGTGGGACGTTGAAGAAGAACGCCAGATCGCTCGCCTGCCGGGGTGGCCAGCAGACCGGTCGTTCGTGGGATTCTCACCTGATGGGAGGCTTCTGGCGGCTGTTGCTGCCCAAAAGGGCCTCAGGGTCTGGAATCTGGAGAGGCTTGAGGAGGTAGCGACTCTAACCAATTCTGCGGCAGCTCCGTCCTGCGATCTTTGTTTCACGACCAACGACGTGGCGGTGGCGGTCGGCAATTTGGACGGGACCGTTGAAGTGTGGGATCTTCTGCGCAAGGAGCGTATAGCCGATTGGAAAGCCCACAAAGACGCGGTCTCCGGTGTGGCTTTCATGCCTGACGGGAAGTGGCTGGTCACCGTCAGTCAGGACAACACTGCGAGGCTATGGGAGGTGGAAACGCACCGTGAGGTGCGGTCATTTGGCCGGGCGCTAAATGCATTCTATTCCGCGGCCGTCTCCCCTGATGGACAGCGCATAGCGGCGGGGACCTTTGACGGGCTGATCAAGGTCTGGAATCCAAGGACGGGGCAAGAGCTAGTGACCCTCAAAGGCGTTAACGATTGGGTGGACCCCGACCTCCCTGGCCGGTGGGACATTGTGAATAGCCTCGCCTTTCTGCCACCGGGTGGAGACACCCTTATTTCGGGGACTTCCGAAGAAGTCCGCCTCTGGCGCGCGCCGTCGTGGCACGACATCGCAGCGGCGGAGAAGACGGACGGGAAAACGCAGTGACGCTGTGCAGTTGCTCCATACCTTTTTCGGCTGGAACACGGATGTATGATCGGAGCAACCAACTCCTTCGCCTATGAAACCTGCTGACGACCGGGAAGAAGCCTTCTTCCGAGGGGCCCGCCAACGGGCCGCGGGCACGAAACGCGAGGGGTTCACGTTGATCGAGCTTTTGGTAGTGATCGCCGTCATCGCCATCCTGGCCGCCCTGCTGTTGCCAGCGTTAAACAAATCCAAAATCAAGGCACAGGGCATCATGTGCATGAGCAATATGCGCCAGCTGTCACTGGCCTGGGTTCAGTATGTCCACGAAAACGGCGACCGCCTCCTCTACTCCGAGACAGGAGGCAATCCGGATGCGGACCGTTACACGTGGGTTACAGGCGTACTCAATTCCGATCCACGGAACCCCTCCAATTGGGACGTTGGAGTCGATCTGGAGAAAAGTCCGCTGTGGTCGTACTGCAGCCATGCTGCCGGGATCTGGAAATGCCCGGGGGACCGATCCACCGTCGTTCCCGCCTTTGGCCCGCTCACAGGTGAGCGCGTGCCCCGCGTCCGGAGCACGTCGATGCTCATATATCTGGGCGGCTTTGCTGGCGCCGGCGGGACGTTGCAGACTGGCTTCCCAGGGGTCTCGAGTCCGCCCTGGCGGGTTTATCTCAGCATGACCGATGTAGTGGACCCTGGGCCCAGCCGCACGCTGCTGTTCTGCGAGGGGCGCGCGGAAGCTCATGTCTATGGGAATTTCTGCGTCGACATGACCGGTTTCCGGGACCAGCCAAACTTGACGCGTTTTTCCGGGGACATGCCCGCGACCCATCATAACTTTGCCGCTGGATTTTCTTTCGTGGACGGGCATGCGGAAATTAAGCGCTGGCGCGACTCCAGGACCGCCTCGCCTGTTGGCCCTGGCTGGCAGGAAGGACCATCGATGCCATCGCCTAACAACCCAGACATTGCATGGCTGCAACAGCGCGCCACCCGCAAAAAGCAATGATTAGCCGCTATGAAAATTGCTGACGGGCGGGAAGAAGTCCTGAGTTCGTCCCCTGGGGAAGCCGGTTTTGCCCTTGCGCTAAGTACTGTGAGCCGTAAATACGGTGACGTATTCGGCGGTCCTTTTTGGCGCAGACTTCGTTGCTCGCACCTCACAGATCGCTGCGGATATGCTCGGTGCTCGCGCCTCGTCTGCGCCAAAAAT
>Ga0187882_1003906_pt1 | contig 12449 bp, 13 predicted proteins | sample June2016WEW_19_1_3_FD_132991 | JGI IMG/M metagenome (GOLD analysis project Ga0187882, IMG submission 132991) | Peatland microbial communities from SPRUCE experiment site at the Marcell Experimental Forest, Minnesota, USA - June2016WEW_19_150 | ecosystem: Environmental > Terrestrial > Soil >...
AGCGATCACGAGTTGCCGGTAGGCCTCTAAAGCTTTAAGCAGCAGCCTGGGCGCCTCAACTTTGGGCCATTGCGTATAGTCCTTGTACATCTTGCCGTCGAGCAGGTATTTGTAGACCACCTCCAGTGTCGCCGGCAAACCGTAGACATCGACAGTTGAAGGCGGATGAGTATCGTTTGATCCCAGCGTTACCAGGTCACGTGTGTGATCGAAATGATGATGCGTCAGGAGCACCGAGGTTATCTGGTGCTGCCTCTGCAGCGAGAGGCTGGAGGTCAAGCCCCCGGCATCCAATGCGATAACATCGTCCACCAGCAGGCTGGGCAACCTGGCTTTATCGGTCTCGGAGTTATGTGCGCCGAGGATTTCAATTTTCATTTACGTCCTCCTCCATGACCATTATATACTAGCGCCGGCGATGGCAGAATATACGACGAGATAATGCAGGACGGCCCCGCAAAGGATCAGCAGGTGAAAGATCTCGTGAAAACCGAATATGCCCGGGAAAGGATTGGGCTTCTTAATAGCATAGATAAAAGCACCCAGTGTGTAAGCAAGGCCGCCCGCAAACAGCAGGTAGATCGAGTTGAGAGGCATAGTTAACATCAACTAGTTCAAGGCTATCAGCGCCATCCAGCCCATCAGCACATAGATAACGGCAGTCAGCCAGCGGGGTCCCTTGATATAAACCAGCTTGAATATCAGGCCAATGACTACCAGCAGCCACTGAGCCGCAATTATGCCCCAGCGCCAGTAACCATCCAGGTAGATATAGCTTATGGGCGTATAGGTGCCGGCTATCATGAAGAAGATGGCGATGTGGTCCAGCTTGCGCCAGGGGTTGGTATCGTCCTGCTCTTCCTTTTGCCCGTGATAGATCGAGCTGCAAATAAAGATAAAAACGGCGCACAGGCTATAGATGGTGGAAAGGACTATTTTAGGAACTGAGCCGGCCGAGGCGCAGAGCAGAACTACATAGCCGGCCAGCGAGACTATCGCCCCTGCCAGGTGCGAATAGAAGTTTATCAGGTCGGATTTTTGAAAGGCCAATGTTGGTAAGTCCTCCTTATAAGGCAATAGCTGTAAATTGTTCACCATGGTCTCCTCTCACATCATCCAGGGGGTTCAGCGGGCCGGGGCAACTTTCTGCCGGTGGATAACTGCTTAACCGTCCAGACCTGACCAGGGCGTCAGCCTGGGTATCCAGCGCGGGACGTTCTTCTTATATTCCAGATACTCATCGCCAAATCTCTTATAGAGCCCGGGCTCCTCGGAGGTGATGAAATAGACGTGATTGATGCCGAAGGCGAGAAGGAACCAGGCGAAGATTCCGACGGACCCAAAGGCTATGGACTCGCCAAGCAGGACGGCCAGCACACTGCTGATCATGGGGTTGCGCACATACCGGTACGGTCCTACGATGACCAGCTTGTGTGTCGGCGACCAGGGCGCCAGCGTCCCTCTGCCTGTGAAAATAAAAAGCCTGATGGTCATGGCAAGGTAGTAAAGCCCATTGCCGATTATGACGGCCCCCAGCATCACCACCACGGCATCCCAGGGCAGTCCCAGCCGCCAACCGATCCTGAAACCGGTCTGCCACAGGATGGCCGCCGGTATGATCAGCAGGACCATAAAGGGAAGTATGAACGACCTTAACTGGTCGAGAATCGAAGTTTTCATTTTATTTAACAGTGGATTTAAGGCAACGGGCTATTATAATAACATTAACCGACTTTGGACTTCCCTTTTACCTTGCGGGTTAAACCTTTAACCGAGAATTCCCGGCCTGCTTTGAGCCCGAAGCTGTTCTGAATTCGCACCGCAGATAGTTCACAGGCAGCCGGCGAGATATCCATCCCGATCCACCTCCTGCCTGATTTCTGCGCTGCCGACAGGGTGGTCCCACAGCCGCAGAAGGCATCCAGTACGATGTCCCCTTCGTTGCTGCCGGCGCCGATAATTCTTTCCAGCAGCGCCAGGGGTTTTTGAGTTGGGTAGTCCAGACGCTCGCGGCTGGTCCTCCCGACCATGTTGATTTCCCAGTAATCTTTCATACCCACTAACGTGTACCAGCCCTCATCATCACGGTATTCTTGGATGCCTTTGAATTTATACGCTTTGCGCTCTCGGTTATACGATTTCTCCTGAAGTCTGTTGAAGCAGTAGGCCCGGGTTTTAGCGTAAAAAAGGATGATATCGTGTTTGCGGCTGAAGCGTTTCCCGGGGCTTGCGCCGCCTGACTTGTAGCACCATACGATTTCATTCAGAAAATTATCGTATCCGAATAAATCAGGGGCATCCAGCAGTACCTTTATATAGTGGGATGCATGCCAGTCGCAGTGATAGAAAAAGCAGCCTGTAGGCTTTAGGATTCTATACATCTCCTTAAGCCGCGGTCGCATATAGTCCAGATAGGAGTTTATATCTTCGAACTTATCTTTAAAACTGCGTTTTACCGACTGGTTGCCCTGAGCCCGGTGTTCACGGTTGGAATTGAAGGGGGGATCGATATAGATCAAATGGACGGAATCCCGGGGAATTCTCTTGAGGCCTTCCAGGCAATCGCCGCAGTATATGAAGTTAGTCTCTATCTGCATTGCCTTCCTTAACCGCATCGGGGAAGTCCGAGATCACCCCGTCAATATCGAACTTCATTACGGCTCGGACGGAACGTGCATCCGGGCAACCCCAGACAAATACCATCGTGCCGTCTCGATGAAGCCTGGAAACCGATTCCGCATTGACATCCTGGCAGCGCAGGCCTATGGCGGCAGACCCTACAGCCTTGGTTATCTCCGCTGGGCGGTCCACCGGAGCGTTTGTGATCACCGCCCGCATGATGTCGGGTGCCAATACGGCCAGCCGGGATATCAACTCGTGGTCGAAAGATACGATGATCACGCGTGCCACATTGATATGGCTGCGTAATATCGCCAGGAATTTTTCCAGCGACTGCACCTGCTTGAGCTCGACGATCAATATCATGGCGGCGACGCACTTGGCCAGCGCCTCCTCCAATGGAGGGATAACGTATTTCCCCTGTATCCTGACCTCCCGGATATCGGCAGCCCGCATATCGGCTATCTTTGTTCCCTCGATCTCGTCATTGTGAAAAATGAAAAATTCGCCGTCGGCCGTCTCCTGCACGTCGAACTCGATGCCATCCGAACCCAGCTCCAGTGCTGCTTTAAACGCTTCCAGCGTATTTTCGGGAAAATCGCGACCGTAGCCCCTGTGGGCTATATTGATGACCGGCGCCCGACGTTTACTGTTAATATCCGTTTCCTCTTCTTTCAATCACCCGGCCTGTTCTGATCATTGTCATCGGGCGTCATTTTGCAGAAAAGCCCGTTATCGGAGCACTGATTGCACTCGAACTGCACCGTGGTATGGCCGATGCCGAACTTCTCCCTCAGCGTATCCTCAATGCGCCGGCGTATATTTTCGGCCTGGCTGACCGAGCAATCGTCTATGACCACATGGCTGCTCATGGCATTTAGATTGGAGGAGATGCTCCAAACGTGCAAGTCGTGCACATCCCTGATCTCGGGGATAACCTTCAAGGCCGTCACCACCTCGGAAACCCTTATATCGCCGGGCACGGCTTCCAGCAGGATGCGCAGCCCTTCCCTGAAGATGCCCCAGGCGCCGAACAAAATGATAAGGCTGATAAGCACGCTGACCACGGCATCGACCCAGAAAAGTTTTGTGAACATGATGATGATTGCGCCAGCGATCACGCCTACCGAAGCCAGGGCGTCGCCCAGCGCATGCCAGAAAGCGCTCTTAATATTAATGCTCCGGCCCTGCTCCCTGTGCAGCCAGGCGGCCACAAATACATTGGCTGCCAGGCCTACCACCGCCACTGCCAGCATCATCCCGCCGTTGATCTCAGGCCTTTCGAAGAACCTCCGGTAGGCCTCGTATAAAATAACGCCGGCTATCACCACTATGCTCATAGAATTGACGATGGCGATAATTACGCCCACCCTGTAATATCCGAAGGTCATGCGGCTGCTGGAGGGCCGCTCCGCCTGCCTGACCGCGTACCAGCTCAGCAGCAGTGCGACGCCATCGGTAAAAACGTGGCCGGCATCGCTTAAAAGCGCCAGGCTGTTGGATAGAACGCCGCCTGCCACCTCAATAACCAGCACAGCGGCGGTGATAGCTATCCCGTAGCTCAATTTTGCGGCGGTTCCCGGCCCACCGTGCTCATGCAAGCTCAATTATTCTGTCCTGCCTTCCTTCGCTGTTTTGGATAATAAATATTATTACACAATAGGGTCCGGGAATATGACCATAGTGACATTCCGCGCTAACTGCTAAACGATTCTGCTAAGGCCCTGGCCGTCTCGAAGGGATCGCTGTTGACCACATTGGCGCCATAGAACTCCATAGCTCCGATGTCCGAGGACAAATCTCCCGTGTCACCGCGGTCCACCATCCTGGCGATCAGAGGGAAGCCCTCCCATCCGGAAACATCGCCCAGCGGAGGGAAGACAATACCGAGGTTGAACGATTTAACCTGCAGCCGATCGCGGAAACAAGACAGCACGCTATATATAGAACCGGTGAAATAATCGTCCAGGGCGGGACCCAGCACCATAACTTCCTTCTGCTTGAGTGCCGACAGGTATACGATCGTCCTTGCATCACCCGACTTCCAGGCCAGCCCCAACGCCTGGTGTATCATGAAGAGATCATTAAAATAGTTTCGGCCATATTTATTGCTGTATCCGGATACTGCTGTGCACAGTTGCTCGACCTTGGCATAATGGGAGCCGCTGCCTATAATCACCTGGGCATGCCCGTGCATTATGCTAGCGCCTGCCCGATTGGTGCAGTTCCAGAGGAAAAGGCAATATTTGGCTGATGGGTCATAAGCATGTGCCTTCTGAGCCCATTTCCAGCCTGTCTCTATATAGTCCGCGACCTCACTGCGGTTAAAGCTAAGAGGCTCATGGTTTTTGAATATGACCACACAGTGATATTGCTCGAACTTGGCTACATTGCTCGCAGTGATGCAGTATTTTCCTTTCACCCTGCCGAAGGGATCTTCCGGTGTGCTGTCGAGCGGGCTGGAAAAGGGGTCATCATCCACTATAGGTGTATTCCGCGATTCATCTGTAGCTGCCTGACTGAAGTCATGCGGGCGAAGTGAGCGCAGGGGATTAAATATGGAACTCTCTGTGGTTACCAGGTTAGTTACCCTGACTACATTCTGACGGGTTACTTTGTCCACCGAGCCAAAACGTTCTTCTATCCAGGGGAGCATTTGAGTGGGTGGTTTAAGTGTACCCTTGAGAACATTGACGGAAAAAATGTGATTGAAGATCCGCTGTGTTTGCGGCGGCAGGGTTGATACAATTTGGCCCAACTCCGTTATAGAAGACATCATCACCTGCGCACGTAAACTAAACTGATTCCTGCCCCGGGGAAGCGGTCAGCCGCTCTATCAGCTCGGGGGTCTCCTTCTGGCCCATGCCGTAGCTTATCAGCAGCGCCAGACGGTCCAGCATGGGCGATGCCGAGGCCAGGTCGCCTTTCTCTATCAACGGCAAGGCCTTCTCCAGCAGGTTGGTCTCCTCGTTTAGCTGGCAGGCAAAGCCTCCCAGGTTACCGCAGCAGGGAGCTATAGCTTCCGATCGCCAGAGATGCGCCTGCTTTATTTCGAGTATTTTCCTGAGAATATCGATACCTTCCTGTCTCAGGGCAGGATCGGCCAGCTTCTTCCTGGCGTCTTCAAAGGTGTCAATATTGATAATCAACATGGCTTACCTTCTGCCCCCCTATTTTACCCTCTTCAGGCTAATGCTTGAAATGGCGGACTCCCGTAAATACCATCACCATGCCGTATTTATCGGCTGCCTCGATAGACTGCTGGTCACGCATAGAGCCGCCCACCTGTATAATGGCCGTGACGCCGCCTTTGGCTGCCAGCTCCACTGTATCCGGGAAAGGTATGAAGGCATCCGACCCCATCACGCAGCCCTTGGACCTGTCGCCGGCACGCTCCAGTGCGATCTGTGCGCTGACCGAGCGGTTGGGCTGTCCCGCCCCCATGCCCATCAGAGTGCAGTCCTTGACGAGCGTGATTCCGTTGGACTTGATATGCTTGACCGCCCTCCAGGCAAAGAACAGGTCGTCCCATTCTTTGTTGGTGGGCTTACGTTTGGTTACCACTTTGGGCTTGAACTCCTCCTCAGTGTAGAAGTCCTTGAGCTGCGAAAGGAACCCTCCTGTGATGGGGCGGAACTCCACGATATTGCCCTTGGGCACCCTGGCTTCGGGTGGCATGGATACCAGCCGCAGGGTCTTCTTGCGCCCTAACAGTTTGAGCGACTCCTCAGAGTAGCCAGTTGCTATGATAACATCGAAATGGGTCTTATCCACCTCAGTTGCCAGGTCAATGTCCACGACCTTGTTGACAGCTACAACACCGCCGAAGGCAGCGACCGGATCGCCCGCCAGCGCCCGGCGGTAAGCTTCGGGAAGGTCATGGTTGCTAGCCAGTCCGCAGGGGTTGGTATGCTTGATGATGGCCACGGTCGGCTCCTCAAAATCGCTCACCACGTTCCAGGCTGAATCGATGTCCAGGAAATTGTTGAAAGATAGATCGGGACCCGAGTGGTGCTTGACCTGTGCGATGCCCCATGTCTTTCTGCCGGCCACTTTCTCGATATATAGAGCGGCCGCCTGATGCGGGTTTTCGCCGTAGAGCAGGTTATAGGATTTCTTGAGCGCCAGGGTAAGGTTATCGGGGAAGGCTTCCCCTTCCAGCAGGTACTGGGAGATGGCCGTATCGTAAAGCGCCACATGCTGAAACGCCTTCTGCGCTAGTTTCTTGCGGAAGGCAAAGTCGATCTTGTTGGTTTTCAAGATCGAGATAACATCTTCATAGTCCGCGGGGTCAACCACCACCAGCACGTGCGGGAAATTCTTGGCAGCGGCGCGTATCATGGTGGGGCCGCCGATATCGATATTTTCCAGCGCGTCTTCCAGCGTAACGCCGCTGCGGGAGACGGTTTCTACAAAGGGATAGAGGTTGACTACGACTAAATCGATGGGGCTGATCTTATGTTTTTCCAGCTCGTCCATATGCTTTCGCAGGTCACGCCGCGCCAGGATGCCCCCGTGCACCATGGGGTGCAGCGTTTTCACACGTCCGTCCAGTATTTCGGGGAAACCGGTGATGTCCGAGACGCCGTGTATTTTCAAGCCGGCCTCCGAGAGCGACTTCCTGGTGCCTCCCGTGCTGTATACATGCACCTTTAAATCCAGCAGTTCCCGGGCGAAATCAACGATTCCCGCTTTGTTGGATACGCTGAGGATAGCGCGCATACGAACCCCCCTTTATTGTATTATGACTCTTTCGCTGCCGTTGGATCTGACCACACTGCCGATTTTCACAGCATTCGAGAGACCGCCAGTAAGCCTCTCAATCATTGCATCCCTTTCAGAGCAAATAACGACCATACCGATGCCCATGTTGAATACATGGAACATCTCTTCATCCCTGATTTTCCCGCGTTTTTGAATGAGCTCGAATATGCCCGGTATCCTCCATGCTGAGCGGTTGATCTGTACTGCCAGGCCTTCAGGCAATATGCGTGGTATATTGCCCACGAATCCGCCGCCCGTGATATGGGCCAGGCCGTGAATATTATCCAGGAATGGTTTCAGGTCATTATGATAGCAGCGATGGGACTGCAGCAGGGCTTCTCCCAGCGTCATGCCCAGCTCGGGATAAAACATCTTCAAAGACAGCGCATCTCGGTCGATGCCGAACACCTTGCGCACCAAGGAATAGCCGTTAGTATGCAGACCGGTGGAGGGCAGCCCCAAAACGATGTCCCCCTCGGAGATCTTTTCACCTTTTATGATCCTGGATTTTTCCACGACGCCCACGATGAAGCCGACCAGGTCGTAGTCGGAGGACTTGTACATGCCAGGCATCTCCGCCGTCTCGCCGCCGATCAGGGCACAATCGACCTCTTTGCAGGCCTGCGATAGCCCCGAAATAATGGCCGCCACCTTGTGAGGTATGAGCTTGCCCAGGGCGATGTAGTCGAGCATAAACAGCGGGCTGGCGCCGCAGCATAGGATATCGTTGACGCAGTGATTAACCAGGTCCACGCCTACCGTATCGTGTTTGTCCATCAGCACAGCTATCTTGAGCTTGGTTCCCACGCCGTCGGCGCTGGAGACCAGCACCGGGTCATGATACTGCTTGAGCTTGAAAAAAGCTCCGAAGTGGCCGATATCCGTCAGGACCTCAGGGCGGAAGGTGGAGCGCGCAAGCTCCTTAATGAGATCCTTGGTCTTATCGGCAGCGGATATGTCTACGCCGGCTTGACTGTAGGCATCTTTACGTCTCGATTTCACTGAGGCTCCTCGCAGAGGTCATGGGCAGAGTCTCCAGTTGCAGTTTATCCATCTCGAGCTGAACCGGCATGGGATAATCTCCGGTGAAGCAGGCGGCACAGAATATATCGCTGGGCTGCCCCACAGATTCGATCAGCCCCTCCATACTCATATAACCCAGCGTATCGGCGACTATGGCATCCCTGATCTCCGACACGGATTTCTGGGCAGCGATCAACTCCCAGCGCGTGGCCATATCCACGCCGAAAAAGCAGGGATAGCGAATGGGCGGCGCACAGATCCTCATATGCACTTCCCGCGCCCCGGCCTTCCTCAGCATATTGATGACCCTGGGGGTTGTGGTGCCTCGCACGATGCTGTCGTCCACCACGATAAGCCGTTTGCCCGATATCTCCTGCGAGAGCGGGTTGAACTTGAGACGCACGCCCAGCTCGCGCAGTCTCTGGTCGGGCTCGATAAAAGTGCGGCCTACATAGCGGTTCTTAAGCAGCCCCTCATGGTAAGGGATGCCGGATGCCCTGGCATAGCCAATGCCGGCCGCCGTGGCGGAATCCGGGACTCCGATCACGATATCAGCATCCACAGGGTACTCGCGCGAGAGTATGGCCCCCATCCTCTCGCGGATGGTGTAGATCAGCTTGCCGTTAAGTACGCTGTCCGGCCGGGCGAAATAAATATATTCAAAGATACAGAGTGCTTTTCGTATGCTCTCGATGCGTATGCTGCGCACGCCGCCGGCGTCGATGGTTACGATCTCACCGGGCTCGATCTCCCTAATGAACTGTGCGCCGACATGGTCGAGGGCACAGGTCTCCGAAGCCAGCACCCAGCCGCTGTCCAGACTGCCCAGGCACAGGGGCCTGACGCCCATTGGGTCGCGCACACCGTAGAGCTTATCGTTAGACAGCACCACCAGGGAGTATGCGCCCTGCAGGCGGTGCATGGCGTATTTTATCTTGCCTTCGATATCTTTATCGGGAGCCGACAGTATAAGGTCGGCTATCACCTCGGAATCGGTCGATGAGTTAAAGCTGAAGCCTTTTTCTTCAAGCTCGGCTCGCAGCGAGCCGGAGTTGGTTATATTGCCGTTATGGCCCAGGGCCAGGCTGGTGTCGACCGTTCCGACCAGCACGGGCTGGGCATTGCAGAGTACGCTGGAGCCTGTAGTGGAATAGCGGTTATGGCCGATGGCGATGTTGCCTTTAAGCTGTGCCAGTTCCTCTTCGTTGAATACTTGTGATACGAGGCCCATATCCGTATGTATATAGATCTTCCCGCTCTCGGCGGTAGCGATGCCGGCGCTTTCCTGCCCGCGGTGTTGAAGCGCGTATAAGGCAAAGAAAGTTACTCTGGCTACATCTACTCCGGGGGCGTAAATACCGAAAATGCCGCAGCTTTCGTGCAAATCATGCATCGGATTACATATGGATTATAAGGCTTTTAGCGCTTGACGGTCAATTTAACGCAGGTTGCCCGGTGGATAAATTTCACAAATGTTTAGCGAGGGTTTTGCTCACTTCGAGTGGACCGTTAACCAGTCCATGGTTACCTTGATTGTCCGCTCATCCTGACGCAGCCGGTGCCCGGCGCCGGGCAATATCACCTTCTGCCTGGGTTCGCCGGCCTCGGCGTAAAGCCGCTCGGCCTGCTCCACCGGCACGGTCTCGTCTTTATCACCATGAACCAGCAAGAGCGGCCTGGGGGATACCTTCTTCACATAATTAATCGGTGCGATGGCTTTAAAGCCCTCCAGCCATCTATCCACTGAGGGAGGGAAGGACGGGTCTTTGATGACGCCGATCTCTCTGAACCTGCTTATCAAGGACTCGGCAGTCAGGCCTGTAGCCATGAAATTGAACTCAGCCGGACAGGCGAAGGTTGCCACAGCGTGTATCTTGGGGTCGTTGGCGGCAACGTAAACGCTAACGGCTGCACCCCCCGATGAGCCGAGCAGGCATATCCTGGACTTGTCGACTTCAGGCAGCATATTTAAAAAGTCGACTGCCGCGGCCAGGTCGTGCGTCCAGCCCAGCATATCGATATTGCCCTGGCTGGTACCGCAGCCGCGGAAGTTGAAGACCATTGAAACGAAGCCCGCCTCACAGAACCTGGCAGCCAACTCGGGGTAGCCGCCCTTTTCATCCGGGTTATACGGTACGGCAGGTATGCCGTGGCAGATACAAATTGCAGGATAAGATTTTTCGCAGTCCTCGGGGATATATACCTCCCCGGCGATCATCAGTTCATCGGCACAAAGGATGACGGAAGAATTTTTCACAGGGTGAACACTCCGAAGGCCGACAGTATGAGGAAGCCCCATGCCAGCACGACCAGGATGCTCCACACAATTTTATTCCAGTGGAAGATGTTCACACCGTCCAGAGGTCCGAAGGGTATCAGGTTGAAGGCCGCCAGCCACCAGTTCAGCTGAAACCCGAACTTGCCGATGAGTGTGAAAATGTTGAACGGATATGAGTTTAAGGTGAGGCCAAGTATTTCCACGTGCCAGCGGAAATCCCCAGCCAGGCCCCACGAATAACGGAAGGCATACATGATAAAAAACAGCACCCCCAGCACCAGGTTGGCAACCGGCCCTGCACATGAAATATGCCCCTCCTCCTTAACACTCAGTTCACGGGAAGAGACGGTATTCACAGCCCCGGGTGCCAAAAAGATGAATGTGCCGAAGCTCAGGATGGAGGTAGCGATGGCCAGTATTAGTCCCGGCTTCCAGATCCTGAATTCCGCCCAGCAGCCGTACCTTTGCGCTACCAGCTTGTGAGCAACCTCGTGACAGAAGAACCCGAAGCCTATGGCCACAATGCTGACCAGCACGTAGACGAAGAAATTCATCAGGTTAGTGGAGAAGGGTTCGCCCTCGCGGTTAAAAAACCATCCGAAGGAAAAGCAAAACCCCATGATCAGCATAACGATTCCAAGTTGGCTCAGCTCGATTTTACTGAATCTCATATTTTAGCGGCCTCATATATATTAGAAATTCCCTGTTCCCTTCGGCTCCCAGTATGGGCGAAGCCGAAAGATTAAGCAACCTTAAACTGTTTTGGTTCATCCAAACGATCAAGTTGGCTATGGTCCCGGCATGGACCGCCGGGTCTTTGATTACACCGCCCCTGCCGACGTCGGCCCTATCAGCCTCAAACTGGGGCTTGAACAGGATCACCATGTCGCCCGGGGTCTTCAGGTGAGGAAATATATTGGGTATCACACTGGTCACGGATATGAAAGAGAGGTCCATGACGGCCAAATCCACCTTCTGCGGCAGCTCGAAGGGGAAATGTGCATTTACTTTCTCCATGACAACCACCCGGCTGTCCCGGCGCAGCCCGTAGTCAAGCTGCCCGTACCCGACATCCAGTGCATACACCTTCTTCGTCCCGCGCTGGAGCAGGCAGTCGGTGAATCCGCCTGTGGAAGCCCCCACATCCAGGCAGGTCAGCCCTTTGACGCCGATTTTAAACTCTTCGAGGGCGTGCTCCAGCTTGAGACCACCGCGGCTGACATAGGGTAATTTAGCGGCCATCTGTACCTGTGCATCCTCTGCAACCAGGCTTCCTGCTTTCGTCATAACATTCCCGTTTACCGAAACATCGCCGGCCATGATCACAGCCTGGGCCTTGACCTTATTTTCGGCCAGGCCCCTGGTCACCAGCAACATATCCAGCCTTTGTTTTGTCATATCCCGTCCTGCACTCGCCGCCTATATTACCGCAAGGAACGCGGCCACGCAAGGTATTCTGTATGTATTTTTGCATGTTTTTCGCACTCTTGCGAAGGCGTTGACTTTAGATTGGCAAGGTGCTATATATAACCGCGCATCACAATCCTACAGTTGGGCGGAGGCGCGCGCGGCTTTTTATATAAGTTATACCTGGTGAGCATAGCTGGACAACAAACCTACTTAAAGGAGGTAAACACACTGATGGGCGGAGCATTATCGGGCATTAAGGTCCTCGATTTCGGTCAATATATCGCTGGCCCCTTTGCGGCGCAATTGCTGGCCGAACAGGGGGCCGACGTAATCAAAGTTGAGAGGCCGGAGGGTG
>Ga0187882_1003909_pt1 | contig 12442 bp, 11 predicted proteins | sample June2016WEW_19_1_3_FD_132991 | JGI IMG/M metagenome (GOLD analysis project Ga0187882, IMG submission 132991) | Peatland microbial communities from SPRUCE experiment site at the Marcell Experimental Forest, Minnesota, USA - June2016WEW_19_150 | ecosystem: Environmental > Terrestrial > Soil >...
AAGCTCCAGTGTATAGCGGTCCCGGAACTCATTATAGGGAAGGGTAATAGGTATAGCAGCATCGAGCTTGCACAACTCCTCGTCCACGCGCCAGCGGTATTCGTCCGCAGCATCTTCCAGACGCCTCGAGCGAAGCCTGACTTTTTCTCCGGTCAGATCAGGCTGTCTGTTTAGAAACTCAAAGATAGTGGATCTTCGCAAGCTGAAAGCTCTGTTAAAGCGGCTTTGGCCGCGTCTTTGATCCGTGGTTCTTTTGATTTACTAAGCCTCTGCAAAGCCTGTTTCGCCTCTTTGCCGCCAATTTTGCCGAGTGACATAATAGCAGCATCCTGCACTTCGTGGTCATCGTCGTTCAATAAGTTCAACAGGTAAGGAACTGCTTGCTCATCCTCGATTTCGCCGCTGGCTTTGGCCGCCTCATATCTGAACTCCGGCGCCTTACTCTGCATCTCGTCTATAAGAAAATCGAGCCACCGTGAATTGCAGTTGAGTCCCATGGCGAATATGGCGCTGGCTTTAACCTTGGCATCTTCGCTATGGTAGTAGTCCTCTATATAGTCTTCCACCAGTTCCTGATGGAATGGCGCTATGGCTTCCAGTGCACGCCGCCGTACGGTCAGAGGCTCTTTAGTATTTTCCAGGATATCCATTAATGCGCTGAATATATCCTGGATAACGCTTTCGGGCACGTCGCCGAGCTCTGCCATCAGGGCAAACTTGCTGAGTGCACGCGCCGCCACCGCTCGCACTTCCTCTGATGCATCCGATTTAAGAACTTTGATGATAGGCCAGGCGTAGATATATTTATCTTCCAGCTCCAGCCCTTCAAGGGATTTTATGCGGATGTTTTCCTCGGTGTCATCCAGCCCCATCTTGAAAATCCTGGTGAAATCAAGGATCACGTCGTCTTCACTGATGCTTACCAATCTGGAAATCAAGCTTAGTCTTTTCTCGGGACCAGCACCTTGCCAGGCTGTTCCGAATTTTGCCAAGTCGTAGTCATTGAGGTCGGACAGAACAGCAATTTCGGAATTCAGTATTTCTTGATCTGAGTTCAAAATTTTGGCTATAACTTCGACAACCTGTTGTTGCTTCGAATCCATTTAGTCCTCCTCGCCCTCGTCTTCTTCGTCTTCCTCGAATTCCTCTTCATCCTCAGGCGGCGGCCATATCGGCCTGGTATAGCGGTCGATATATTCGCCCATGGCCTGGGCCGCCAGACGTTTCATTTGCTGGTCCGATTCTTCGGCTATTTTAGCAAGCTCTGCGAGATCGACGGAAATATCGAGAATTTTCAGAAGTACCTTTATGACGGCCAGCGCCGCTTTGGGGTTGGGTATGCGGGTGGTGTAGGATGGCACTTCCCCCAGCAGGCATATGCCTTCCATGCCGCGTTCCCTGGCAACTCCCAACAGCAGGCCGTTAAGTCCGGCTATCTGTAACCGTCCCCTTAATACCACTTCATATTTTTTAAGAAAGTCGATGAGCCTGGCGTCAGTGGCTACACCCCAGACCTTGGGTTGTTCAGTGTGGTGTATCTTGGCGATGGCAGCAGCGAAGGTATAAATCCGCTGCACTTTGAATTTACGGGATATATCCAGAATGAAGTTGGCCAGATCGTACCCTTTGAAAGTGGGCTGCTCATCGCTGATGAAGAACATAATATCTTTTTTACCGCTGGGATTGTGCCAGTAATAAAATTTGCCTTCGGGGAATTGCGGCGCCTCAACTATATTGTCCTTTACCATGACCCCGATGGGATCGAAGAAGGAGAAGGGCTCGATTTCCCCGATCTCCTCGGCTTGTAGCTTTTCTCTGAGGTACCTGGTCAATATGAGCGAAAGATTTCCGATACCGGGCCAGGCGGCCAGCAAGTCACATGATTTCGGCCTCGGCTCTTTGCGGAAGTTTACCAGTTTTTTCATGTCGTTATTTTGACGCAATTGATATCTGCGCGCAACAGATGCTGGGGGTATTAACATAGCCCGCTATCCAGCGAGAGTCGTTCCCGATAGCTGTGATGTCTTTAAGTAGCTGATAGACATTCCCGTACACCATGGTATCTTTAACGCGGCCGGCTATGACGCCGTTTTCAACCTTGTAGCCCAATAACACATTACCGCTGAAATCGCCGTTAAGAATATTGCCCTGCTCCGCGCCCATCAACTGCTCTACGATCAGGCCTTCCTTGATATTTTTTATCATTTCGTCTAGAGGAGTGTGGCCGGGATCAATAACCAGCGCATGCGGTGAAGGTGACGGCATACCGCCGTTGCGGTTGCCGTTGCCGGTGCTGTGCGTTCCGGCCAGGGCTGCCGTGTGCAGATCGTAATAGAATTGCTCTACCGTCCCAGCGTCAACGAGCGTATTTTTGCGGGCCGGAACCCCTTCATCGTCAAACGGTGTGCTGCCCGGTTGGAAGGGTATGGTGGGATCATCATGGAAAGAGAAGCGTTTATCGAATATCTGCTGCCCTATTTTATCCTTCAATGGGGAAGCCCCATCCAGCACTGTTTTGCCGTTAAAGGCCGAAATAAGGGGCGCCAGTAGAGCGCCGGCAACCCCGAAAGGCGTGAAGATAACCGGGAATGTACCGGTGCCGATAGAAGCGTTTTTCCTGGCCAGGTTCAGCTGACGGATAATCTCGCCGGAGATTGGTGCATGGTCGATTATGGGCCGGCACGAGCTCCGAATATCGCCGACGTAGAGCATATCGCCATCGCGAATCAACATCCCGTCCATGCTGACGCTGAAACTGCTGCGCCTACAACTGGCATTCTCGCCGCTGGTATTATCAATGGTCAAGGTAGCGGTGCCACTTGAGAGGCTGCCCTCGCACAGGATTCCCGGCGTATTAGCGCAGACCTCTCGGATAATGTTTTCGCCCAGGCTGACTATGTCCTTGATGGAGGTGCCCTCTACCTGAGGATCGAATACTTCTACTTGGGGAAACGATTCGAAGGAGGGGAAGAGGAAATTCACCTGGTAGCCGAAGGGGCTGGTTTCCAGCGCCATTTTGAGCAGGTCTTTGCCTTTGATATTGCCGCTTGCCTGGGCAAAGCCCACCCTGCCCTTCTTAACGATGCGTAAAGCGGTTGCCGTGCTTTCCCGGGTTTGTATCTGTTTCAAGCGGTTGGCTTCAAATTGAGCCGTGGTCCTGCGGGACACCATATGAAAGACCTCGGCACTTTCTGCGGATTTACGTGCGATTTTAAGGAGCTCCTCCACTCACTTTCCCCCGATCAGACAATTCTTTATCCGTATATGCGGGCTACCGTTGGACACTGGCAGGGGTGATTGGCCGGCCTTTCCGCATCCACCGCCCTGGTTCATATCCAGATCATTTCCTATTGCGTCTATATTATCAAGAGTTGTAAAAACGTTGCCGGTGAGCACTATGGGTTTAATCATCTCCGCAACCTTACCGTCCCTGATCATATAAGCTTCACCTGCGGAGAATGTAAACATTTCCAGACTGGTGGTCCCGCCATACCATTCCCTTGCGTAGATACCCTCTTTTATATCGCTGATCATATCGTCAAAGGAAGTCCGGCCCGGTTCAATATAGGTATTGGTCATGCGAACTATGGGCGGGAACTGGTAATTTATGGCCCTGGCATTGCCGGTGGGTGTTTCATTCATTCTGGCGGCTGTCTCCCTGGAATGAAGCCTGCTGTTAAGGATGCCCTCCCGGATAAGGTATGTTTTAGTGGCGGGGGTACCCTCATCATCGTATTTAAAGCTGCCGCGCAGTCCGGGTACGGCCGCACCGTCGATGATGTTCAAATGTTTGCCTCCGAACCTGCGTCCCAGCACCATTATTTCGCGCAGCTGCGGATTCTCGTAAACGTGATCAGCCTCGGAAAGATGCCCGAACGCTTCGTGCACAAACACGCCGGCCAGTATAGGGTCCAGTACTACCGTATAAGTCCCTCCTTTTACATGGGGAGCCGAGAGCAGCGCAACGGCGCGGCGGGCGATATCTTTGGCCGCATTATGCAAATTCTCTACAACGGCGAAATCACCTTTGCTGCCGATACTGAGGCCAACCTGCTGCACGTCGCCATCCCTGCTGGCTATGGCGGTAAGCCGCAGGCTGACATCGATGCGGCTCTGTTCTATATGTGCTCCTTCCGAAGTGACCAGCGTTACCTTTTTCTGAGTGTCGGCGTAACCGATGCTGGTAGTCTGCACTTCCGGTGTGCCCAGCATCAGCCGGTTGTATTCATCCAGGATGTCTTTCTTGGCCGAAAGCGCTATATCTAGGGGGTTTTTCTTGAATTCGGCTGATACAATGTCGGTTGCAGGCGCGATAGGGCTGAACTTGCTATCCTCCTTACCGACATACCCCGCCTGTTCAACGGCCAGGGCTACCTTATCTGCCAGATTATCCAGGCTGTTAAAGGTTACAAATCCCCAGCCGCCCCGTACGAGCGCCCTTACGTTGCCTCCCGTACTGGCGCTCCTCCCCGCCTCCTCGAGGCGGTCCCCGCGGAAAGTCAGCCTGCTTGAGCTGCTTTCATCAAGGCGAATCTCGATATAGTCAGCCTTTTGCCCTGCGATCGCAGAAAAAAGTACGTCCTTCATATACAGACCTGGTAATTTATTGTATCAAATTAACTCAGCTTGCATGAAAGAACAGGCGGTTTCACCATCGAAATAACGGGAATTACTAATTGACAATGTCGTTGATGTGAAGATATGATTGCGGGGTAGAACTTTTAGGGTGTTAACCGGGCACCGGGCGGGGTAACAGCTATGATGTTTCAGATTGTTATACTGGCGATCCTGCTGCTTTTCGCACTTAACCTCGCTTTAAATCTGCTCTTTTTGAAACGGCCGTCCAAGGAAGACGAAAAGCTGGATTCAGCGCCGTTTGTCTCAATCCTGGTCCCGGCCAGGAACGAGGAAGCCAATATCGAGCGTTGTCTGGATTCGCTAAAGAGTCAGGACTATCCGGCCTATGAGATACTGGTCCTAGATGATAATTCCATAGATAAGACGGCCGAAATAGTATCGCGAATTCGAAAAGACAATCCGGCCGTCAAGTTGTTAAGCGGCAAGCCGCTGCCCGATGGATGGGCTGGCAAGCCGTTTGCTTGCTACCAGTTAGCGCAACAGGCAGAGGGCTCGTGGATATTATTTGTTGACGCCGACACCATTCATGCTCCCTATATGTTGCGAAGTGTGATGAAAGTTGCGGTGGACCAGAAAGTATCCCTGCTGTCCGGTTTGCCGCGCCAGCTGACATCCGGCCTGCCCCAGAAGATCGTTATGCCGTTCATGTATTTTCTGGTTTTAAGCTGGTTCCCTATCTGGTTTCTCAATCATACCAGTAAACGATGGCCGTCAATTGCCATCGGGCAATTTATGCTTTTCCCCAGGGATGAATACTGGAGGGTAGGCGGGCATCAGACAGTGAAAACCAGGATTATTGAAGACGTATGGTTCGGTATGGAAATAAAGAAGGCCGGCGGCAGATTCATGTCTGTGGACCTTTCGCAGGTTATATTCACTGATATGTATAAATCGATGGGGCCCATGATAGAGGGCTGGGCCAAATGGTTTTATTCGATCATTGCACTTTCTCCCCTGGCCCTTTTCGGGCTGTTTGCCATAGCCTACCTGGTTTTCCTTGCTCCCTTCTTCTGGTTGGTTAACGGTCTTATGCTGGATAAACAACCGGTTGACTGGATGTTGATTGTCCTGGCACAGGTGCTGACGATAATTGTGATGCGTTGTACGGTGGACTACCGCTTCAGAGGGCCCTTTTTCTCGTTTGTCCTTCATCCGTTGGGCCTCATTTTCCTGATTTGTGTAGCCCTTTATTCTACAGCCCGGCGTGCTATGGGAGCGGGCATTGCATGGAAAGACCGTCTTTATGAAAGTCGGCTTAACATAAAATAGCATAAAAAAGACGGGTTTCGTTGACATAAAACCAGATCAAATCTGGATGGACTTTTTAGCCGGGCTCATTATATACTTTCAAGGGAGGTAGACTATGCAGTCCAGCCTCATTGGAAAAATCGAAAAAGCCAAGCGCTATGCGGAAGAGCCCGAACGTGTGGCTATCTCAGATTTTACAGCCGAATTCCGTGGTGAGAACGACAGCCATATTCTGGGCCTGAGCGGCGGTAAATGGCATTGCAACTGTCATTTCTTCATACAGTGGGGAGAATGCGTGCATATCATGACACTGCAGCGGCTGCTTGGCAAAATGCTGCCTCAGGTAGAGACCGGTAAATCCATATAATCTTCAACTTTGTTGTATTGAGCGCCGTTGAACGACGCTTGGGTGGCATATACCAATTTCCCTTTCTTTCTTGAATTCAGTCAATATGTCCGCGGCTAAAAACAGTGAGCCTGTAGCCAGTATCAGGTCTTTTGGTCCCGCCATAGACAAAGCAGTCGAAAGCGCTTTTACCGGGTTGGATGCCGTTTCAATTGACAGCCCCGCCTTCTCGAATGCGGGTATCAGTTTGCTGATCCCGGCAGCCCGTGGATGGCTGGAGCCGGTGATGATTACACAGTCAGCAAATCCGGCCAACTCCGCAGCCATACCCCGGAAATCCTTGTCCCTGGAACAGCCGAAAATCACCACCACTTTTTTATAGGAAACGTGTTTTTTAATTGATTGAATGATTTTGCCGATTGAATACGAATTGTGTGCGCCGTCAACTATTAATAAAGGTGATATTTTGAGAACGTGCATTCTGGCCGGCCATTTTACCTTGCTGAATACGCGCACAATATCTGTACATTTTATATCAGATCCCTGTTGCTGCAGCACCTCCAGGGCCGCAACCGACAATGCGGCATTTTCCATCTGAAAGTCTCCCAGCAGCGGTATCTTCAAGTCGTAGTTTTGCAGCCTGCCATGCACCCGGAAGCGCTGCATTTTCAGGTCGCTGTCGAAGAGTTCCCAGGTGACATCAACTCCGGCCTTTATCAACTCAACACCGGACCGCGAGCATTTGTCTTGTATAACCCTCATGGCTTCAGGCCTTTGGGGAGCGCTGATGACAATGCAGCCAGATTTAATAATACCCGCTTTTTCGCCGGCGATCTCTGCCAGCGTATTGCCCAGCACCTGCGTGTGGTCTAGGCTTATCGAAGTTATTATGCATATATCCGGGTCAACCATATTAGTGGCGTCCAGCCTGCCTCCCATGCCTGTTTCGAGCACCTGGAAGTCGATGTGTTTCTCATGGAAATACAAAAACGCAAGGGCGGTCACAACTTCAAAGGTGGTAAGCTTGCCGAAGCGTGCCTCCCGGTTGATGGCATTTACATGCTGCGCAATTAAGGCCATCAGCCGGGCAAAGCTTTTTTGAGATATCGGCCGCCCATTGACGGCTATTCTCTCCTGCCAGGAAACCAGGTGCGGCGAGGTGAATAGGCCTGTATGGTAGCCGGAGGAGAATAGAACACTGGAGACCATGGCGGCTGTGCTTCCCTTGCCCTTGGTACCTGCAATATGGATGGTTTTTCTGCCTTTATGCGGGTTGCCAAGCCTATCCAGCAAGATCTCCATCCGCCTCAGGTCATAATTGGCGGCGTTATAGGCCACGCCCTGAGATTTTTCATAATCTTCGAGGCTCTGGAGAAACGTTACAGCCTGCGTGTAGATCACGGCGAGCTGCATTATAGCACCGCTTTCGAGCACAGGTATAAGCAGCAGTCAACGTGAAAACAGACGAAGAACAGCCAGGCCCCTTAGGGTTTGACGTTCTTGGGCATATTGCGGCCCTTCCATTGGGCTTTGCCCTGCATGGTAAGTATCATCGATGCGATGGCTATAACTGTCATCGCGATGGCGCTGAAAGGGTAAATGACTATTAAATATTGAGGGAAATGAAAACGCTGTTGGTTGACCCACCAGAGTACAAGCGTGAGGAAGATGGCCATAAGTGCAGCAGCTGCGAGATCGACATGGGGCTGAGGTTGGGCCAGACTTATACCCAGTATAACCAGCGGCCCGATGAAGACTGCCAGAACGAGCAGATACATGAAGATCAGCAGGAAGGGGTCGAAATTGAACGTAGCGAAATTGCTCTTGGTCAGGCCTTTCCAGACCTCACTGGAATTATGATACATGCGGCACGAAACATGACTGTTGCCGTCAAGTAATCTATAGCGAAGCCCCATAGAATGTACACGCCTGCCTATAGCCAAGTCATCAACAACGTTTTGCCGTACCGCCGCGTATCCTCCGGAAGCGTCGTAGGCTTCCCTAGTGAATAATAGGAACTGGCCGACGCAGGAAAACAAGAGGGGATTACGCTGAACCCGGGTCAGCCCGATGGGTATGCCGCAAAGCGTGCCCATATAAAAAGCGGGTATGGTCAACTGCTCCGACCAGGTGACCACGATCTGGGTCGGCAACGCCGAGATTAAAGCAGCATCCTCCCCTGCCATGGCTGCTGCTGCGCAACGCAGCATGTCTGGCGCATGAATAGTGTCCGCATCGACAAAGAGCAGCAATTCGCCGTCGGCCGCCTCGGCCAGCTGGCTGCAGGCCCAATGTTTGCCCAACCAGTCGTCGGGCAGGGGCTTGCCCTTTAACAGCTTTAAGGCACTATTCTTTTGAGCGAAGCCCTGTAATATTTCCCAGGTTCGGTCCGTCGAATTGTCATCCAAAACTATTAACTGATAGTCGGGGTAATCCTGTGCCAGCAGACCGCTAACAGAGTTAGCGATATTTTGCTCTTCGTTGCGGGCTGGCACCAGGACCGAAAAGCGCGGCCATCTAGCAGGTGGGGGATAGCTGTGAAGTCTACGCAAATAGCGCAGATTGGTCAGCGAAATCAACAAAAGTACAACCAGGCCGACAATGATAGCCGTTTGCAGGTAAAACAGTATGTCAAAAAACAAATTCTGTTGCGGCAAATCTTCTCCCGGCGTGGGCTAATATAACTTTTGTTTCGGCAATTTACGGTCTTTCCAAGTAGCCCGGCCGGAAAGCGTCAGTATCATCGATGAGGCTGAAATAGCCGCCATCATGAGGGCGCTAACCGGGTAAAAAATAATCATATATATGGGAAATTTGAAACGCTGATAATAAACACACCAGATCAAAAGGGTGCCGATAATTGATATGGCTGACAAGCCCAGTGAAAGGGTCGGCGGGTATTGAGGCATTTTGAAAATCGCCAGCACTATGATTGGTTCCCACATGACGAAAAGAATCCAGAGCCATGTGATTCCGAAAAGAGGCACATTGTAATCATAAGCGGCGAACATATTCTTGGTCAGGCCCTGATGTACTTCTTTGAAATTATGGTACATCCGGCATGCTACGTTGTTCGTCCCATCGAAAACACGGTAGCGCAGGCCTGCGGCCATTATCCGTTGCGGCAACTGGAGGTCGTCAAGTATGTTTTGACGAATCGCTTCAAATCCGCCGCAAACCTCATAGGATTTCCTGCGGAACATCATAAGTTTGCCGCTTGAAGACAGTACCGAAACCTTCCTGGGCCTGAAGCGTGCCCGCAGAGGTACGACGGCAAATACGCCCAGGGCGAAAATCGGCATGATCAGTTTTTCCGCCCATGAAATTAATATATGGCGTGGCATGACGGAAATCATGTCCGCCTTTTCTTCCAGCATGGCGGAAACTGCGCACCGCAACGTATCGGCGGAATGTATGGTGTCCGAATCAGTGAACAGGATGAGATCTCCGTCGGATGCCTGGTATAGCTGATGACAGGCCCAGTGTTTGCCCAGCCAGTCCGGCGGTAACGGTTTCCCCCTGATTACCTTCAGCCGGCTATCCGACCGGCACAGCTCTTCCAGTATCTCCCCGGTCCTGTCCCTGGAATTATCATCCAGCACGATGACCTGGAAATCAGGGTAATCCTGTGCAAGAAGCGATTTTACACACGGGCTAATCTGTTTTTCTTCGTCCCTGGCAGGTACCAGCAATGATACGCGTGGATAGATGCTCAGCTTCTTATAATCATTGAGGTTTTTCAGGTTGCGCATATTGATGGCGGCCATGACCAGCATTGCCAGTATAAAAAACATGATCAGTGTATTTGGCAAAAGCAATGGGTCCGGGGGCATTATGACTTCCTCCACATATTGCGTAACCAGGGCTGCGGTTCAGGCCAGCCAGCTAAATAAGTATACCTTTTAACGGCAAGAATTGCAGTATGAGCGAGGCATATAACTATGAAGGGTAGTGGAAATTGCAACACAAGCAGGAAAATTAATAATCCCAGCATCCCTCCGATGGAGGTCCACACCCAGTTTTTTTGGATGGCGAACATCAAGCCCATGGAAACTGCCATTACCACAGGGCCCACCCACCCGGTGAGGCCCAGCCAGACGCCATAGGTGGTCGCTACCCCCATGCCCCCCTTGAATTTTAAAAACGGCGTAAAGGCGTGGGCCAGCACAGGTGCAATGGCCACCGCCACCAGCTCCCATCCGCTAACTCCCGACCATAGTTGAGCGAGCCAGACCGGCATACTTCCCTTGAAGGCATCCAGCAGTGCGGCGATTACGTAGAGGACCCTGCCGCCTGCCCTTGCTACATTAGAGGCGCCGGGCGCGCCGTCGCCGTAATTCCTGATATCTTTACGCAAAAAAAGACGGCCGATCCAGTAAGAGAAAGGAAATGAGCCGAGAATGAGGCCTACACATACCCATACTAAGCTAAGCATCGGCCAATTATTATATAATTATTCTATGAAATTTGTTAACAAGCTTTTGGAAGCGGGGCGCAAGAATCGCAGCCTGCTTTGCGTGGGGCTGGATCCCGACCCACAGAAAATGCCGGTCAAAGATGTTTTTGAATTTAATAAAGCTATAATCGATGCCACGGCCGACCTGGTATGCGCTTACAAACCCAACCTGGCATTCTATGAAGCACTGGGCGTACGCGGACTTCAGGCCCTCAAGAAGACCATTGCCTACATTCCGGCTGACATTCCAATCATCGGAGATGCCAAGAGGGGCGATATCGGCAACACGGCCAGCGCCTATGCCAAAGGTCTTTTCGGCTATTTCAAATTCGATGCGGTGACGGTCAACCCTTATCTGGGGTATGATTCCATCGAACCTTTCCTGCAGTATAAAGGCAAAGAGGTCTTCGTGCTTTGCCGCACCTCCAACCGCAGCGCCGCCGATTTTCAGGACCTGGTGGACAATTTTGGCATGAGGTTTTACCAGTCGGTGGCCATGCGCGCCAGGGAATGGAACAAAGAGAATAATATCGGCCTGGTGGTGGGGGCCACCTATCCCGAAGAGCTTAAGGAAATCAGGAAGATGTGCCCCGATATGCTACTGCTGATACCGGGCATAGGAGCGCAGGGTGGCGACCTGGAGCTTTCGGTTAAATATGGTGTCGACGCCGGCTCTGAGAAAGCTGTTATCGTAGCTGCCCGGCAGGTATTGTATGCTTCCAAAGGACCGGACTATGCGCAGGCTGCCGGCAAGGCAGCTAAACAGCTCCGGGACAAGATCAATCAGTTCCGCGGCCTTTAAAAGCCGATCTCACTACTCACGAATTTTGATCCGGGGGTAATTGGTATGGCTGAGACAAAAGAGACCGCCCGCACCATCTTTCATATCGACCTGGACGCGTTTTTTGTCACGGTGGAGCAGGTGCTTAACCCAGCCCTGTACGGGAAGCCTGTTATCGTGGGGGGAAGGCCGGAAGGCCGAGGGGTGGTAGCTTCAGCATCCTACGAAGCCAGGAAATGCGGCGTACACTCCGCTATGCCTCTAGCCAGGGCCAGGCGATTATGCCCGCAGGCCATTTTTCTGACCGGCAACTATCATCGCTACCTGGATTTCTCCCGCAAATTTATGGGCATCCTGGCCGATTACTCACCGAGTTTTCAACCCGGAGGATTGGATGAAGCCTATCTTGAGGTTACCGGCTGTGAGAACTTCGGCTCCTGGCGCAACCTGGCAATTAAAATGAAGGAGCGTATAAAAAGGGAGACCGGCCTGGTAGCATCGATCGGCATCGCATCCTGCCGAGTTGTCGCTAAAATAGCTTCCGATTTGAGTAAGCCGGACGGGTTGATCGAAGTGGCGCCGGGACAGGAGAAGGCCTTTCTGTCTCCTTTACCCGTCCAGAAAATGCCCGGCGTCGGCGAAAAAACAAACCGCGCCATGAAGTCGATGAATATCCTGACCATAGGGCAACTGGCTGATATGCCGGAGCCGCTGTTCAAAAGTCGCTTTGGAGAAGGTTTGCTGTGGCTGCGGGAGCACGCCAATGGGATAGACAATAGCCCGGTGGAAGCGTACGGAGAAGCCAAGTCTGCCAGCCGTGAAACCACCTTTGAAAAAGATACTTCGGATATTGGCCTTCTTAAGGCCACGCTGCGGTATTTTTCGGAAAAATTGGGGGCGGACCTGCGGGACTCGGAAAAGAAGGCGCGCACGGTGACCTTGAAGCTGCGCTATGCCGATTTCGAAACGATTA
>Ga0187882_1003910_pt1 | contig 12439 bp, 11 predicted proteins | sample June2016WEW_19_1_3_FD_132991 | JGI IMG/M metagenome (GOLD analysis project Ga0187882, IMG submission 132991) | Peatland microbial communities from SPRUCE experiment site at the Marcell Experimental Forest, Minnesota, USA - June2016WEW_19_150 | ecosystem: Environmental > Terrestrial > Soil >...
GGCGCTGCTGCGAAAAGCCCAGCGGCCGTAGTGGAAAGGGGCAAATCCCCAGGGAGCTTCGTCGATCCAGGTCCAGCCCCAGGGATCAACCCAGGCCCAGCGCCCAAAGGCGTACGGCGCCCACCCCGCGACTATCACCGTCGGGGCCCACACTGGTCCATAGTCCGGGTCATTGCTCCAGCTGCCGTACTGGTCCAGGTCTTCGACGCCACTCATTTCATCACGGGGAACGTACTGGGCTGAGGCGATCTTGTCCTCTTTCTGATCCCGTGCCTGGCACCACCTGTCCCAATCATCGAGAGCGGGAGCGCCGCTGACCTGATATGAAGGAGAATCGAGACCCGTTATTGCAACCGCTTGCCGCAGCCGCAGAGGGAACACCGAGCTGCCCGCGGTCACTTCAACCTCACCCGCGCGCACCGTGACAGACGTGTCTCCGCTTTGCTGAACGTCTACTCGATAGGTGCCGGCGCGAAGCAGCGAAAGGCTTGCGTTGGGGGTATCCAGCTCGATCTCCTCAGTGGCACCCAGGTGACGGAGTCGCAGGTTCAACGACCCCGTCGAGAGACGGATCTGGATTGTCTGGTCATTCAGGTTCAGGAAGGAAATCTCCGTGTTCGAGGCAAGACGAATAGCGGTTGAGCCCACGTGCACCTCGGCTTGCCCGTCCTGATCCGTCCACAGATGGTCCCCGATAGTCAATGGATAGTTGAGGGCTGCGGGAGCCCACTCGTCAACGCTTTCCTGGTGGAATGAGACTGTCCCGCTGACGAGGTTCAGACGGCCGACACGATCGGGAGGATCGCCATACAGCGCGGAGACGCATGCGAGCGTCCACAATGAGAAAGCAAGAAGACAAAGCCGGACCAGGGTCGATTTCATGGTATCCCTCCGAGGGGACACGAATCTCGCTCGGTGGGTTATCTCTCCTCTTCAAAGTTAATCATTTGGCATGAGACCGGCCAATGGTCGGGTGGCGATGACTATTGCGCGCGGGATGTGTATTCTGGCATGGGGAGAGGAACATGATCTACTACGGCCGTGGCTCGGAGCGCGAGGTGATCACCGACGATGCGCTTCGCGCCGGGCTTTCCGAGGCGCTGGACAAGCTGGGGAAGCGGATGCGCGTCCTTGCCGTGCCTCCCGACATCACCCGGTTTCACTCGCGCGCCGGGCGCATCACCGAAATGGTGAGTGACTACTACGGCGAGGCGCTTTGCGATGTGCTGCCGGCAACGGGAACCCATTTTGCCCTTACCGAGGAAGAGAAGCACACAATGTTCGACCGGGTGCCCCGGCATCTTTTTCGGGTCCACCGGTGGAAAGAAAACCTCGAAACTCTCGGCCGCGTCCCCGCCGACCTCATCCACAAGGTGTCCGAAGGAATGCTTTCCTTCGATTGGCCGGCCCAGGTGGACAGTCTCCTCGTCCGAGGTGGACACGACCTCATCCTTTCCATCGGCCAGGTCGTGCCGCACGAGGTCGTCGGCATGGCGGGCTACAACAAGAACATCCTTATCGGCACGGGCGGCCTGGAAGCAATTCACAAGAGCCACTACCTTGGCGCGGTCTACGGCATGGAGCGGATGATGGGCCGACGGAGACGCCTGTGCGCGCCGTGCTCGATTATGCGGCCGACTATTTCACAAAAAACCTGCCCATCGTTTACGTGCAGACCGTGGTCGGTCGGGAGCAGGACGGCAGTCTCGCGTTGAAGGGGTTGTTCGTGGGGGACGACATCGAGGTCTTCCGCCGCGCGGCCGCGTTGTCGATCAGGGTGAATCTCACGCTGTTGGAAAAGCCGCTCGCAAAGGTCGTCGTCTACCTCGATCCCAACGAGTTCAAGAGCACGTGGCTGGGCAATAAGGCGATCTACCGAACCCGCATGGCAATCGCTGACAACGGCGAGCTCGTGGTCCTTGCGCCGGGGGTTCGCCAGTTCGGGGAGGATCCGGGAATCGACGCACTCATTCGAAAATACGGATACTTCACGACCCCGAGAATCCTGGAGCTTGTAAGAGAGAATGCCGATCTGAGGGAAAGCCTGGGCGTGGCGGCTCATCTCATTCATGGATCCTCCGAGGAGCGCTTCAGCGTCACGTATTGCCCGGCAGGGCTCACGAAGGAAGAGGTCGAGAAAGCGGGTTTCCGCTATGCTCCCCTCGAGTCGATGATGAGACGCTACGATCCCGCCTTCCTTCACGACGGCTGGAACGATCTGCCGGGGGGAGAGCGTATCTATTATGTTTCAAACCCGGCCATCGGTCTTTGGGCATCACGGAGCAATTTTGCCGGTTAGGCGCAGCGAGTCAGACAAGGAGAGATTATGGAAAAGAAGGCCGATTTCGGGCTGATAGGGCTCGCCGTCATGGGCGCGAACCTCGTCCTCAACATCAATGACCACGGATATTCGGTCATCGTGTTCAATCGGACCGTGTCCAAGGTCGATGAGTTCCTCCAGCAGGCGGCGCGGGGACGAAAGACAATCCATGGCGCTCACACGATTGAGGAGCTCGTCGCCGGCCTCCAGCGGCCGAGAAAGATCATGCTTCTCGTGAAGGCGGGGGAGGCGGTGGATCAGACCATCGAGCAGATCCTTCCCCACCTGGAGCCGGGGGATCTCATCATCGACGCCGGCAACTCTCACTTCCCGGACACCATCCGGCGAACCAGGTATCTGGCCGACAAAGGGCTTCTTTTTATCGGCACGGGCGTCTCCGGGGGAGAGGAGGGGGCGCGCCGAGGGCCGTCGATCATGCCGGGGGGCAACCCGAAGGCGTGGCCTCTGGTGAAGGAAATCCTCCAGGCAATCGCCGCCCGGGCCGACGGCATGCCCTGCTGTGATTGGGTGGGAGAGGACGGTGCGGGCCACTACGTGAAAATGGTGCACAATGGGATCGAGTACGGCGACATGCAGCTCATTTGCGAGGCCTATCAATGCATGAAGGACGGCCTGGGCATGAGCCACGACGAGATGCACGAGGTCTTTGCGGACTGGAACAAGGGCGAGCTGGACAGCTATCTCATCGAAATCACGAGCAGGATCCTTGCCTTCAGGGATGAGGGAGGCGAACCGCTGGTAGAGAAGATCCTCGACAGCGCCGGCCAGAAAGGCACGGGAAAGTGGACGAGCGTCAATGCGCTCGACCTCGGCATCCCGGTTACCCTGATCGGTGAGGCTGTCTTTGCCCGCTGTCTTTCCGCGATGAAGGACGAGCGGATCGTCGCGTCGAAGGCACTGCCGGGGCCGTCGGGGAGATTCCCCGGCGCCAGGAAAGAAATCGTGGAGGACATCCGCAAGGCGCTCTACGCCTCCAAGATCGTCTCCTATGCGCAGGGGTACATGCTGATGCGCGAGGCGGCAAAGGAGTACCACTGGAACCTGAACTACGGAGGGATCGCGCTCATGTGGCGGGGGGGGTGCATCATCCGAAGCGCCTTCCTGGGAAAGATCAAGGAAGCGTTCGATCGCAACCCCAACCTCACGAACCTTCTGCTGGACCCCTATTTCCAGAAGGCGATCGAGGGCTGCCAGGATTCGTGGCGGCGGGCCGCCGCGCGGTCCATCGAAGGGGGGATCCCGATCCCCGCGTTTTCCACCGCGCTCAGCTTTTACGACGGCTACAGATGCGGCCGGCTCCCGGCCAACCTGCTTCAGGCACAGCGTGACTTTTTCGGCGCTCACACCTATGAGAGGGTCGACACGCCCCGGGGAAAATTCTTCCACACGAACTGGACCGGAGAAGGAATGGATGTTGCGTCGGGGCAATACAATGCCTGACAGCGTGCGCCGCACAATGGGGTGTTGCGCGTGAAGGAGATTCGCCGCATCCGCCTGCGGTACAGGGAAACGGACACGTTTTGCGAGATCCCACTGGGAGACGAATTCAGGGCACAGGGTCTGCGCGCCGTCATATCTCTTGCCCGAGCGGGCGACATGTCCTTGTCGCGCCGCAGGGACCTGCCATGGAGGACCCGTCTTTTTGCGTCGCTGGGGCTGGGAGAAGAACGCGTATTCGGAATGCGGCAGGTGCATTCGCAGAAAGTCGTCGTCGTGGATGAGCAGCAGCCCGAGGCCCTGGCGGGCACCGAGGCCGATGGCATGATCACCGATCGCCCGGATGCCGTGCTGTCCGCCACGGTTGCCGATTGCCTGCCCATCTTCCTTCTCGACACGGTCAACGGCGCCTTCGGCCTCGTGCATTCAGGCTGGAAGGGCACAGGCATCGTCGTCAAAGCGCTGCGTGCGATGCATGACGGATACGGGACGCTCACCCCCAAAGTCGTGGCGGCCATCGGCCCGGGCATTGGGCCGTGCTGCTACCGGGTCCCGGAGGAAAGGGCCGATCTCTTTGCCCGTCAGTTTGGCGCGGCAACAGTCGTGCGCGGTCAGGATGGCACGCCCAGCCTGGACTTGCGGGAGGCGAACATCGCGTTGCTCCGGGATGCCGGAGTGGAGACAATGACCGTCGTGGAGGACTGCACCGGCTGCTCCGAGGCTCTGGGCTCGTTCCGGCGTCAGGGGCCCGAAAGCTACACCTTGATGCTTGCCTGCATCGGCCGTTGGGGGAGGGGAACATGATCTACCAGAGGGAGTTCGCGGTGCAGACCGCCGGACATCGGGACATGAAGGACATCGGAGCGGAGGTGGAGCGGCTCGTGGCAGGCTCGGGCATTGCCACGGGAACGGCGCACGTCTTCGTGGTAGGCAGCACGGCAGCCGTGGGGGCCATCGAGCTGGAGCCGGGATTGGCGGGAGATTTGCCTGAGCTGCTGGACCGCCTGGTCCCTCCCAGCCGCTCCTACGGCCACGAACAGGCCTGGCATGACGGCAACGGCCACTCGCACCTGCAGGCCACGTGGCTCGGGCCGGCGATCACCGTGCCCGTCTCGGGCGGAAGGCTCTCCCTCGGCCAGTGGCAGCAGCTTTTTCTCCTGGAATGCGACGTGAAGCCGCGCCGCAGGACTCTCGTCGTCACCATAATGGGGGAATGAAGGCTCAGAGCCCGAGCAGGGGAGGGAGCTCCCGGAGTGTCGCCACCGTGAAGTCTGGGGCCGGCTGGATCGGCGGCGCGGCGCGGCCGTTGGTGAGGAGAGCGGTGGAAGCGCCTGCCGCTTTTCCCGCCTCGATGTCGAACACATAATCGCCTACCATCAGCACTTCCCCTGGTGCCACCCCGAAGAGCCGCGCCGCGTGCAGGACGCCGTCGGGGTGAGGTTTGTGCCTGCCGGGGCTTTCACGGGTGAGGATGACGTCGAAATCGGCTGTGCCGCATGTCGGGAAGTTTTTCATGGCTTCCAAAATCGAGGTCCTGCTGTTCCTGCTGAGTATTCCCCGCGGCACGCCTTTGCGTGACAAGAGACCTATCAGCTCCTCCGCGCCGTCGTTGGGCACCGAGGCGCGCGCCGCGGCCAGCTCGAACTCGTCCAGAATCCGCAGCGCCTCCCGCCGCTCATCTTCGGTCGGGAGGGCCTGGATGAACTCGAGGATGAACGTCTGGGGAGGGCAGCCGAGGAGACGTCGGATTACGCCAAAGTCGATGGCCTCGGGCCGGGTAAGGGTGCCGTCGAAGTCGAAGAGGACTGCGCGGATCACGGCCGGGCCTCCGCGGATGTCTCCCGCCTGAGCGAGTCCGCCTTGTCTGTTCTTTCCCATGTGAAGTCGGGATCCAGCCTGCCGAAATGGCCGAAGACTGCGGTCTTCCTGTAGATCGGCCGCTTGAGGTCGAGGGCAGAGATGATCTCCTTCGGCGTGAGGGGGAAATGCTTTCGCACGAGGGCCTCGAGCTCATGCTCATCACGCACGCCCGTGCCGAACGTGTCGATGAATATGTTCGTCGGGCTTGGCTCGCCTATGACGTAGGAGAGCTGGATTTCGCACCGCCGCGCGAGGCCCGCCGCCACGAGGTTTTTTGCGATCCAGCGCGCGACATAGGCGCCTGATCGGTCCACCTTGGAGGGGTCTTTTCCGGAAATGGCCCCTCCGCCATTTCGGGCCATGCCTCCATAGCTGTCCACGATGAGCTTCCTTCCCGTCACCCCGGTGTCCGCCTCGGGGCCGCCCAGCGTGAAAGTGCCCGCGGCATTGATGTAGGTACGCGTGTCTGCATCATACAACGCCCCGCAGACGGGCTTGATGACCTTTTCGATGATTTCCTGGCGCAGCCGGCTCTCCACGATGCTCCTGCCGTGCTGCTGGGCGATCACAACCGCGGCCAGGCGAACGGGCTTTCCGTCCCTGTAGGCGATCGTTGCCTGGCTCTTGCCGTCAGGCCCCAGGTCCGGGATGAGCTTCTCCCGTCGTACGGCGGCCAGGCGCATGCAGAGCCGGTGCGCGATCATGATGGGCAGCGGCATCAGCTCGGGGGTCTCGTCGCACGCGAAGCCGAACATCATGCCCTGGTCTCCCGCCCCCTGCGGCTTTCCCTGCGCGCCGCCCACGCCGTCCGCGATCTCCCGGCTCTGAGCGTGGAGGGAGACCCACACGCCCGCGTCCTGGCAGTCGATGCCGAACTCGGGGTTCGTGTATCCGACCTCTTTCAGTATTCGGCGCGCGATGCTCTGCACGTCGGCGAACCCGGTCGTGGTGACCTCCCCCGCCACGTGGACGCTGCCGGTCGTCACCATGCACTCCACGGCGACGCGGGAATCGGGGTCCTGCGCGATCAGGCAATCCAGCAGGGCGTCCGCAATCTGGTCGCAGACCTTGTCGGGGTGCCCCTCGTTCACGGACTCGGAAGTGAAATTGAAATCCTTCTGCATCGGCGCTATAGTCTCACATTCGACAGAAAAGGGGGAGCGAGCATGCGCAAGGTCATGTCGATGGCGGCTTTGCTGGCGGCACTGGCCGCGGCGTCCGCATTTGCCTTTGATCCCCGCGAGCTGAACAAGATCACATTCCAGAACTCAACGGGAACGAAAATCGAGATGATTTTTCTCTCTCCCTCGGACAGCGAGTACTGGGGACCCGATATCGTCGGGGCTGATTTCGTCGTGAAGGACGGAGGATCGCTCGGCTACTACATCCACTACCCTGAAAAGACGTTCAAATTCGACATCATGGCAACGGACGAGGCCGGGCACATGTTCGAGGTCTACAACTACGTGCTGACGGACGGCAAGGAATCCACGATCACCTTTACGCAGAAGAACCTGAACAGCAAGGCGCCGGAGCTCACCTTCGCCACTCTGAAAGTCACGAATAATACCGACCACGAGCTGCAATACCTCTTCATATCCCCTGAGGATTCGGACGCGTGGGGAGTGGATCTCCTGGACGAGGAGACGACGCTCCCCGCGGGAGACACGCACAGCATCGTGATTCCCATCGGCAAGGACAAGGTCACCTACAACCTCATGGCCGCCGACGAGAATGACGATGAATACGTGTTCGACCTGACGATCGATCCGGCAAAGGGCAATGACTTCAAGGCGGCAATCGACACCGGGGACTTGAAACCGGCGGAAGGCCAGTAGCGTTTCCCGGCAATATGCGCTATTCTCCGGGTGACATGCGCGCGGCTGTTCTCACGGAGCATGTTCCAGAAAAATTACCCCTGTGGAAACTCATCATCTTCGCCCTCGGCCAGATGGGGTGGTCCCTTGCCTCCTACGGGGTGAGCAACCTCGTGATGTACTTCTACATGCCGCCCGAGACTGCGGCCGCGACGAGGATTTTTCCTCCCTTCATCTTCGAGGGGGCGGTTTTCGGCGTTCTCACGATCATCGGCGTCATCAACTTCGGCGCGCGCTTCTTCGACGCGGTCACCAATCCTCTCCTCGCCTCCTGGTCGGACCGCTCCCGCTCCCGCCTGGGGCGGCGGCGATTCTACATGGCGCTGAGCGCCGCTCCTTTTGCCGTTTTTTCCGTGCTCGTCTTCATCCCGCTCAAGCATTTCCAGCAGAACCCGAGCCCCTCGGCAAGCTGGATGAATGTCGCGTGGCTCGCCGTCACGATCCTCATTTTCTACTTCTTTTTCGTGATGTACACGGCGCCGTACAACGCGCTCATCAGCGAGCTGGGACATAATCCAAAGGAACGCCTTGTCATCAGTGCGGTGATCGGCGTCACCTGGTCTCTGGGCTTCGCAGTGGGGAACTTCGTGTACTCTTTCCAGGGGGCGTTCGAGCACGGGGGAATGGATTCCACCTCGGCCTTCCAGACCGTGGAGATCATGTTTGCCGGCCTTGCCCTGGTCTTGATGCTTTTACCTGTTATCTTCATCAACGAGCGGCGCTACGCGGGCTACTCGGTTTCCAGCGAGCGCATGTGGCAGGCGCTGAAGTCGTCACTGAAGAACCGGAACTTCACGCGCTTTCTCGTGAGCGAGCTGCTCTACAACGTGTGCCAGACCATCATCCAGATGGGCATCGTCTACTACGTCGTGACGCTCCTCGGGCTGGAAAAGGAGGTCACCTCCTGGCTCATGTTCCTGATGTTCGTTTTCTCCTTCGTCTTCTACCCTTTCATCACCATGGCCGCCATCAAATTGGAGAAGAAGCGCGTGCTCATATTCGGATTCGTGCTTCTGGCCGTGCTGTTCGTTGCCTTCTCCCTGATGGGCGTCCTCCCCCTGCCGGGACTGATATTCGCCGTCGTGACGGTCGTGGTAGCCGCCGTCCCTATCGCAATCTTCACCATCGTCCCGAACGCCATTGTGGCGGACATTGCGGAGGCGGACGGAATCGAGACGGGGAACTTCAAGGCAGGGATGTTCTTCGGCGTGAGGTCCTTCGAGAGCAACCTCGGAATTTCCATCGCGAACATCCTCTTTCCCTCGCTCCTGACCCTCGGCATGTCCGTGCAGCACCCTGTCGGCATCAGGATGAGCGCCATCGTCTCCGTCTTCATCTGTCTGGCCGGCATGGCGGTCTTCTTTCTCTACAACGAGAGGGACGTCCTGAAAAGCCTTGCGAAGAAGGAGAAGCTCTCCGCGGTGGAGCTGAAGGCCATAGGGGAGGAACCGGGCGGACGTTGAGCCTCAGGCGTCCGAGCGGATCTTCTGCCAGGTCCCGGTCTCGGAGGACAGCTCGGCGCAATCCATCATGAGCTGGATTTCGATCCCCCGGGTAAGGGAAGGCTCGGGCTGAGCGCCCTGGGCGATGCCGCGCAGGAAATTGTAGAGGCAGTGGGTGTGGCCGCGCAGCCAGCCGGAGGTGGCGCGGGGCGAGGGGAATACGGCGGGGGGAGGGTAGCGTTGAACCGTTGCGATCCTCTTCCAGCCGCGTGTGCCCCCGAGGGGCGCCGGGGTATCCGAGAGAGAATACGCCTCCAGGTAGTCGGGCTGCATCAGGTCGAACCTGAGCGCGCCACGGCTCCCATGGATCTCGACGCGAAGGTCGTCTTCCGCGCCGGTCGCTATCTTGGACGCCTCGAGGGTGCCAAGGGCGCCGGCAGCGGTCCGCACCGTCATCACCACCTGGTCTTCGGCCTCCACGCTCTCCGTGCCGCCGCGGCCGTCGGGCCTGCGTGGATAGAGGATGCGCTTCTCTGCGCGGATCTCGGTGAAGGGGCCTGCCAGCCAGTCCACGAGGTCGATCAGGTGGGAGCCGAGGTCCCGCAGGACGCCGCCCCCCTCCGCTTTCCGCAGCTTCCATTTCACGGGGGTCACAGGGTCCACGCTGCCCGCATGGAGGTAGACCCCGCGGAAACCGAGCACCGCGCCGAGGAAACCTTCATCGATGAGCTGTCGAGCCCTCAGGGTGGCTGAGAAGAACCTGTTCTGAAACGTCATCTGGCCGATGCCCGTCCAGCCGGCCATGGCGCGCTTCACGGCCGCCGCTTCCTGAAGGGTCGCGGTCAGCGGCTTGTCGCAGTAGATGTGCTTGCCGGCGCGCATGGCCGCGCAAATCTGGTCCGCGTGCAGCGCATTCGGGGAGCAGATGTGGACGATCTGGATGTCCGGGCGTTCGATGAGCTCCCGCCAGTCCGTGGTGGCTGACGCGAAGCCGCCGTGCTCCCGCGCCGCCTCCGCGCTTTCAGCCCGCGAAGTTGCCACGCATACCAGGCGCGCCGTCACGGGCGCCGGATCGTAGAAGAACGGGATGCTGCGATAGGCGAATGCATGGACCTTGCCGATGAACCCGTAGCCGATGATGCCCACCCCCAGCCCGGGCATTTACACGCCCTCCAGGTAGGAGATGACCTCGGAGATCCGCACCGGCTTCGCGATGAAGCCGTCAAATCCCTCGGCAAGGAACCGCTCCGCGTCGCCCTTCATTGCATAAGCGGTGAGGGCGACCATGGGGCCCCGCGCTCCCTTTTCCCGCAGCGCGCGCATGGCGTCGACGCCGTTCATGCCGGGAAGCTGGATGTCCATGAAGATGAGATCGTACGGGGAACGGTCCGCGGCGCTGAGCGCCTCCTCCCCGCTGCCGGCCAGCACGACCGTGCAGCCGAATGCGGTGAGTATCTTCTCCATCAGGGCGCGGTTGGCAGGGCTGTCGTCCACCACCAGCGCTGTCTTTCCCGCCAGATCGGGAATCTCCTCGGACCCCGCGGGCGACCTCTTTTCGGATGCCGCTGCCGGCACGGGCTCGGAAACCGCCGGGGCCCGGAGCCCCGGCAGGCGCACAGTGAACCTGCTCCCCTTTCCCACCTCGCTCGTGACCGAGACCGATCCGCCGTGCAGCTCGACGAGACTCTTCACGATGGCCAGCCCGAGTCCTGTGCCCTCTCCGCGCCGCGCCTGGCGCGACTGGACGTAGGGATCGAAGATCCGGGCGAGGTCCCCGGCCGGTATGCCGATCCCCTCGTCCCAGACGGTGATCGATAATTCTCCGGCCTCCGCCTGCGCGACCACCCCGATCCGCTTTTCCCGCTCGGTGAACTTGATGGCGTTCGACAGCAGGTTGTAGAGGACCTGCTTGATCCTCACCTCGTCGGCGTCCAGCAGGCCGCGCTCCGCCGGCAGGGAGATTTCCATGCGCAGGTGCTTCTTCGCGGCAAGGGAACGCACCGTGGTCAGCACACGGCGGATGAGCGCGGCAGGGTCGAATGGCGACTTTTCCAGCTCGACCTTGCCTGCCTCCACCTTGGACAGGTCCAGGACGTCGTTCACCATGTCCAGGAGGTGCTCGCCGCCGTCACGGATCCATCGCAGATACTCGCGCTGTTTTGCCGTGAGGCTTTCCCCGCCCTGCAGCTCCAGGAGCTGGCTGAAACCGAGAATCGAGTTCAGGGGAGTGCGCAGCTCGTGACTCATGTCCGCCAGGAACCTGCTCTTGGCCTTGTTGGCCGCCTCCGCGGTGGCCTTTGCCTGCCAGAGCAGCCCCTCCATGGTCTTCCTGTCGGTGATGTCCTCCTTGATCGCCAGGTAGTGCGTGATGGCGCCGTCCGCATCATGGATGGCGGAGATCGCGGCGAGCTCCCAGTACAGCTCGCCGTCCTTCTTCCGATTGCACAATTCTCCGCGCCATTCGCTGCCCCCCGCAATGGTCCGCCAGAGATTCGTGTACACCTCCGGTTGCTGCACCCCTGACTTGAGCAGCCGGGGATTCATGCCGATGACCTCCTCCCGGGAGAAGCCGGTGAGCAGGGAGAACTTGCGGTTCACGTACTCGATGCTTCCCTGGGGGTCGGTGATCATGACCGATGTGGGACTTTCCTCCACGATGGCGACGAATATGCGCGGATCAAGCCCGCGCCGTACCTCGGAGCGCTCACCCACTGCTCTACCCGATGTCGATGGGCCCCGTGAGCGCGCTCTTGAGGAGCTTCACGGCGCCAAGGACATCCCCGTAGTCGACCATCTCGGAAGGCATGTGCACATACCGGGCGGGGATGGAGACGCAGCCGGCCGGCACGCCGCCCCGCGTGGTCTGGACGGCGCACGCGTCCGTGGTCCCGGCCGTGAGCACTTCGCGCTGGAAGGGGAGGGCCGCCGCTTCTGCGGTGCGGATCAGCCAATCCTTCACGCCCACGTGGGCGAGCATGCCGCCGTCTTTGATCTTGATTGCCGGGCCTGCTCCGAGCTCGACGGCCATTGGCGCGCACTCGGGAGTGTCCCCCGTGAGGGTGACGTCAACGGCAACGGCGATCTCGGGCTCGACGCCGTATCCCGATGTCGTGGCGCCGCGCAGTCCCACCTCCTCCTGCACGGTGAATACGAAGAACAGGTCGTGGGGGGACTTTTCCAGCTCCTTCAGGAGCTGCAGGAGCACCGCGCACCCTATCCGGTCGTCCATGGCCTTGGCCACGATCCTCGTGCCGGCAATCTCGCACGTCCGCTGGAAGCACGCGACGTCACCCACCTTCACGGGGCAGTCCCCGGGACCACGCGCGCCCACGTCGATGTAGAACTTCTCCATGGGCGGAATCCTGGACGCATCCTCGACCTTCTCCAGACCGATGACGCCGATGGTTCCATTGGCAAACCGCACCCTGCCGCCCATGAGGGGAAGCAGGCGCACTCCCCCGACATTCCCGAAGCGCAGGAAC
>Ga0187882_1003915_pt1 | contig 12425 bp, 10 predicted proteins | sample June2016WEW_19_1_3_FD_132991 | JGI IMG/M metagenome (GOLD analysis project Ga0187882, IMG submission 132991) | Peatland microbial communities from SPRUCE experiment site at the Marcell Experimental Forest, Minnesota, USA - June2016WEW_19_150 | ecosystem: Environmental > Terrestrial > Soil >...
GCAGTTGAATCAAAATCAGCAGAATCAACAATGCGCAATTGATAACCAGAAAAAATGTCAAAATTGCAACGATGAAACTCATAATCAATTTCTATATTGAATTCTTAATAATGTCAGCAAAACTTCGCGCTTCGAGCGACGCGCCGCCGACCAGCGCGCCGTCCACGTCCGGCTGGCCCATCAACTCGCGCGCGTTCGCCGGTTTCACACTGCCGCCGTACTGGATGCGGACTTTTTTGGCGACGGCCTCGTCAAAAATCTTCACCAGCAGCGAACGAATGAAGGCGTGCGCATCCTGCGCCTGCTGCGTGGTCGCTGTTTTGCCCGTGCCAATGGCCCAAACCGGTTCGTAAGCAATGACAGTCTCAACCATTTGTTCTTTTGTCAAACCGGCGAGGCTGCCGCGCACTTGCGTCTCCAAAACCTTGTCCGTCTGTCCCTCCTCGCGCTCGGCGAGCGTTTCACCAACACAGACGATGGGTTTGAGCGAGGCGCCATGAGCCGCCGCCGCTTTTCGGGCAATGAGCGCGTTGGATTCCTTTTGATGCTGGCGCCGCTCGGAATGGCCGAGAATGACGTAGCGCACGGAAAATTCCTTGAGCATCCCGGCGCAAATCTCGCCGGTGAACGCGCCGAAATTCTGCTCGCTCATGTTTTGCGCGCCGAGCCGGAGGTTAGAGTCAAGGATGACCTTCGACACCGATTCCAGAGCCGTGAATGGCGGGCAGATGACGATGTCCACTTCCCTGATTTTGGCGAGTTCCAGCTTGAGGTTGCCGACCAGCGCCAGCGCCTCGGCAGCCGTTTTGTTCATCTTCCAGTTGCCGGCAATAATCAATTTACGTTCTTTGTTCATGTTTCAAAATGGAGTGTCGGAGTGTTGGAGTGTTGTCTTTTCCATTTCTCCAAAACTCCATCATTCCAATACTCCGTTATTTCTCTGTCAGCGCCGCGACACCGGGCAGGACCGCGCCTTCCAAAAATTCCAAACTCGCGCCGCCGCCGGTGCTCATGAACGTCACCTTGTCCCCCAGTTTGGCCTTGTTGAGCGCCTTCACGCTGTCACCGCCACCGATGATGCTCTTCGCGCCGTTTTTTTGTGTCGCGTCCGCCACGGCCTGCGCGATGGCGTTCGTCCCAGCGGCAAATTGTTTGTTCTCAAACAAGCCCATTGGTCCGTTCCATAAAATTGTCTTCGCTTTGGCCACCACATCCGAATACGCCTTGACCGTTGCCGGACCGATGTCGAGACCAGCAGCGTCATCCGGACAATTCATGTCCGAACTCGTGCGCGGATTCTGCCATTCGATGACCGGCTTGCCCTTTTTATCAAGCTGGTCGGTCTTCACCGGCACGGCCACCACGTCGTCCACCGGCAAAAGGAATTGAACTTTCCTGGCCCTGGCTTTTTCGAGAGCCGACTTGGCGATATGGGTCGCATCCGGCTCCACCAGCGATTTGCCGGTCTTGTAACCCTGCGCCAGGCGGAACGTATAAGCCATCGCGCCGCCAATCAAAATTGTGTCCGCCTTTTCGAGCAGCCGGTCAATGACCTTGATTTTGTCCGAAACCTTTGCGCCGCCGAGAATGACCACGAACGGACGCGCCGGTTTGTCCAGTTCATCGCCGAGGAATTTCAATTCGCGCTCCATCAACAAACCGGCGGCACACTTGCCGCCGCGCTTGGCTACCACGCGGGCGACACCTTCCGTCGAGGCGTGCGCGCGATGCGCCGAGCCGAACGCGTCGTTCACATAAACGTCGGCGACCTTCGCCAGCTTTTCGGCGAACGCCGGGTCATTTTTCTCCTCCTCGTTGTAATACCGGACATTTTCGAGCAGCAGCACATCGCCATTTTTCATTCCCGCAACGGCCGTTTCGACTTTTTCGCCGATACAATCGTCCACAAACCCGACGCGTTTGCCGAGCAGCTCGGACAATTTGGCCGCGACCGGTTTTAGCGACATCGTCGCGTCGCGTTTGCCCTTGGGGCGGCCGAGGTGCGCGGTCAAAATCAATTTGCCGCCTCTTTCGATGAGCAGTTTTAGCGTCGGCAGCGTTTCCACAATGCGCGTGGCATCGGTGATGACCATCTGGCCATCTTTTTCCTCCAGCGGCACGTTATAATCCACGCGCACAAAAACGCGTTTGCCGCGGACATCCAAATCACGAACTGCAAGTTTTGCCATAAATCTGTGCTGATTCCGAAAAATTCAGAATTTGGAGGATACCCCAGAAACGCTGCGAGTAAAGTGAATTCCAGCCTCCGGTTTGATCTGGGCACATCCGCGCACTGCTCCCGGAACGCCGGCCTCCGGCCCGGCCGGTGTTAAGATTCCAGCAGAAATGCGACGGATCGGAAATCGGCGCTCTTTTCTTTAACGCTTTAACCCTCAACTCTCAGCCCTCAGCCTTCAGCCAGTGTAATCCGTGACCGGCGCGTAAATTTTATGCGGCTCTATTTTCATGCTGTTTCAGCCTTCAGCCTTTAGCCTTTTCTTCTGGCGCGCATATCTGGCGTGAGCAGCGGCAAACTCGCCGGAAGCGAGGGCGCCCATGATGGATATCTCGCCGGCGAGGACGGTAGCTGTGCAAATCTCGGCAAATTTGCGAGCCGTCCCCTCGCCCACACAACCCAACATGGCCAGACATTCGTGGGCCGTAGGCAGATGGGTTCCGCCGCCGACGGTCCCGACAATGACGTTCGGCAAGGTGACTGAGGCGTAAAGGTCTCCCTGCTCGGTGACATCCATGTCGGTCAAACCCGTTGAAGCTTCCGAAACACAGGCGGCGTCCTGGCCGCAGGCGATAAACATGGCCGCCAGCGCATTGGCATAGTGGCCCTGAACGCCGATAGATCCGCTCTGGGTTCCGCCCAGCATGGCGGCGTGGCCGTATTGAATCATCTGGAGGGGCGTCACGTGGATGATCTTCTTCAGGAGTGCTGCCGGGATGACCACCTCGGCAATCACCTTCTTCCCGCGGGCGGACAGGAAAGAAAGCATGGTGGCCTTCTTGTCGCCGGACATATTGCCCTCGACATACCATCGCACAGGTTTCACCGGGGCTTTTTCGACGAGGTAACGGCAGAGCGCGTCGGTGGCGATGGTGACCATGTTCTGTCCTGCCGCATCGCCGGTTTGGTAGTCAAACCCAAGGAAAAGATTCCGGCCGGCCAGCGCGCTCCTGAGTTCCATGAACTTACAGTGGCCGGATGTCCTGGAGATGCGCTCCTGGAAGGTGGACGATTCTTGCATGGCAAACTCCAGGAAACAACAGGCATCAAAGGTGGAATTGAAGACGAAACAAGGCGCTCGGGAAATGGTTTCCGTCAGGCACATGGCCGCCGCCCCGCCCGCGTGACTGATGACATAGGCGCCCCGGTGATAGAGGCCACGAGCGCGCCTTCACTGGTCGCCATGGGAACAAAAAAGTCGCCGTGGGCTTCAATGCCGTTGATTCTCAGCGGACCAATCACGGCTACCGGCACCTGGGCAAACCCAACGAGATTCTCAATGTTGTTGACGAGCGTTTCCGGGGCCGGCCGCCCGGCTTCGCCGGCCAGACAGTCGAGGGTAACCCCCAGTTGTTTGAGGAAGCCCTGTCGTTTCTCAAGCCCCGCGGCAGTATGGTCATTGCACAGAGGCAGCCGGTCGCAGAGCGGTTCCGAGGCGGGCAGGCGTGGGGACAGCCGCTTTCTCAGCCCATCCGGATCCGACTTTTTAAGCAGCCGCTCCCGAACGTTTTGCGCCGTGCGTTGTGATACGCTCATGGCCGGTATTTAAGCAATCAGTGTGCTGCTGCCTTTCTCTGTTGTTCGCGAAAATCCATAAGGTGTGACAGCAAGTCGTTTAGCTGCTCGTTATCCGGATTCATTTTCCGCGCCGTGCGCGCGATCAGAATCTCGTCGTTCAGCCGGTTCTGGCTCTGCAGAAAACTGACATAGCGAAACACTGCTTCCGGACTGGTGGGACACAATGCGAAGGCCTGCCGGAACGCATAGTCCGTCTCCGCCCGCAACCGCGCCTTGTCCCCCGCATCCGTTTTGCTGGCCAAGCGCCATTGATACAGTCCGCCGCTGGAACTGCGCAACTTCGAGAACGTCTTCGTCGCAAAATCGTTGGTTATAAATCCCGGGTCGCCCGTGAAATGCGACCAGTCCTTTTGCACATACACCGACTCCACAAACGCGCACACATTCGACACCGACGTTTCCGGCTTCAGCCAGTCACCCAGCACGGACTGGCACTGCTTCGCCCAGAACGTGTGATCGGCATCAATCACCTGCGTCGTCAACGCCGGCAACGGCTCGCGGTTCAACTTGAAAATCAGCCCGTGCGGCAACAGATACGGATACATCCAGTCCAGGGGAAAGCTCTCCTCCACATAAAACCCGCAGTTTGTGTTGTGATCAAAGATGCACTTGGCAATCAAGGCGTTTATGGACATGACTGCCACCTGCCCGCTCACCTGCAACCGGCCGTCCACGATATGCACATCCTCGCCCGGCCTCATTTGCCGCGGCTCATTCGGAAAATCCCGGTCATGTTTCAAGCGAAGTTGTGCATCGGCCATGTAGTCCGTGAACGCGTTTTGCAAATCATTCGTGGTCGGAATGTAAATACGGCTGCCATACATCGAGCGCACATAAACCAGATACCGGCTGTCGGCGAGGGGATTTTGCGTGAGCGTATAGAACGGCCGGGCCTCCGCGTGCGACTCGCACAACGCCGTCACCAGCCCGCGTCCCGGGTCCGTGCCGCCAAAGTAAATGCTCCCCGCCGGGATGGACTGGATGATGCCCTTGCCAAAGGCCAGCGGATATTTCGTCCCGCCCGACGCAAACGCTGCATACGCCGTCTGCACCTCAATGAGCGTCTGCCACACCGGAGAACTCACCGCCGGATCGTTCCACGAACCTTCATACTGGCTCGACCGCAGTTTGAGACGCTCATACGTATTCGTCATCGCAGGCCAGTCGCCCTGACCGGCAGACTTGAAATAAGCCCAGATTTCCGGTGACGCCTGAATGTTGAAATCTGCCGCCAACCGATGAGCCTGCTGCTCCTTGGCCGCGCAGAATGCAAGCAACTGCGACGGAAACCGGTTGGTCCCGTCAGCCGCCCGGCAAACCGGCACAGCCGGCAACAACAGTGCAAACACAATGTTAAGAACGCCGGATATGGACACCAAAGTTGATCTTGGAATGGGTTTCATGGCTCATTTCCATTCTGGGCTGTGCGACAAAAGTTGTCCAAGCCAAAAATCAGTGGGCTGCGTAAAAGGCCTCTGGCCTCACGCAGCGGACGGCGTAAAAGGCCTTTGGCCTCACGCAGCGGGCAGCGTAAAGCTTACGCCGTCGCCCAGAAGCTATGGCGGGACAGGTCGTCGCGCGGTAAGTTCCATCAACCCCGGCTGGCATGACTTCGATTGTGCGCCTGAGTTTTATCCGCGTCAATCAGGGTTCATCAGCGGTGAAAATAATTATGATTTGTGGGGAAGAAATTTTTTTACGAAAAAGAGGTAGCCCAGGAGCGGCAACACGGAAAGCGACATCAGCCAGCACATGCGATTCCCAATCAGCAAGCCGGTCTTTTGCATCTGTTCCATTTGCGCCTCGGGATAACCCATCAGGCGATACATTTCCAGCATGTCATGCTGCGCAAACGTCACCAGGGCGGACGCCATGCCCACGCACAGGGCAATCAAGACCAGCCACCATCCCCGCACATCAAGTTTATACAACAGCCAGGCGGCATAGCTCCAGAGGGCGGCGATGGCCAGACAAAACAGCGTGCCGGGCAGGCCCGTGAGAAACATGCCAAAAAATGGCATCACGCCATGACCTGCCAACGGCATGACCAGCATCATCGGCACGGAAAACAACAACCACAAACAAAGACCCAGCACCGGCAACGGACAGGCATCGGTCCAGCGCGTTGCGGGGTCGCGCGTTTCGCACGTGGCCTTCACATGCCGGCTGTAATAGAAAAATGTCCAGACCGCCGGCAAAATGACGAACAGGACGCCGAATACCAGGAACATGCCGATCATCATCCCGACGATCATTGACGAAGTCATCGCCGGATGGTCGGTCGTTCCGCTGGAGGACACGTTCGCCAGAATTTTCGGCATGAAGAACGCCATAATAACCACGACAAAGAGTCCCATGCCGAGCCAGCTCCAGGAAAAGATGAGCAACAACGCCCTGGCCCAGCGTCGGGCCATGATGGAACCAATGCCCAGCCATACCAACGCCACCGCCAAAATACCGTAGATGGATATGACGGGCAGGATGGTCGAAAGAGGGGCCGAAGCACCTGTGGTTCTGGCAGACGCCGCCTGTCCGGCCAGCATCAAGAGAACAAATAGTCCGGCCAGACCACCCAGCAAAATCGTTAGAATGCCGAAGATGATCAGGCCGACCGAGCGGTCCTTGTAAGGCATGGGTTGTGGAGTTGATTCAACCGGTGCGGCTCCTGAAGTTTGTTCATTCATAGGCGAAGGGGCGATTGCCTTGGATAATCCCCGACAACCCCGGATTTGTCCATAGCGGAAGTTGGAAGGCCGCGTAAAAAGCTTTCAGCCTCACGCGGCTTAACTGCATCAACTTGTCGCGCCGAAGCCACGCGAAGACGGATGAAGGCGGAACCCGGCTGGCATGACGCGACGTTAGCACCAAGCCGGTATCGCCGACAAGCATGGGAATTGTTTTACCCAATGAGACCCCTCAAAAACTCCCGGCCATTGTAGCGGCGGGTCGGCAGACCGCCGCAATTGCTCAAGAAACGGAATGGTCCGGCTTTCTGCCGAAAGCCGCTACGCCCGTATTGCGGCGGTCTTCCAATGATTACTACCAGCGGCGACTGGCGTAGTAATGGCCATATACGACATGAGCCGGACGGTAACACCATGCGCCGGGCATCCAAACACGTCCGGTCGTGCAATAGGACCAATACCCGGGCACCCAAACATAATCCACGCTCGGACAGGGCGGAACGGTTTGAACCACAGTCACAGGCACAGGTGCGACTGGCGTTGCGCAAACCACCGGCGTCGAGACGACGACCGGCAGCGGCAACCCGATGGAGAAGCCGAAGCGGGCTCCGGCGTTGGCCGACATGGCAGCCGCGCCGACCAGCGCGGCCAGGAGGAGAATTTTGGTTTTCATAGTTTTTTTTGAGGCGTTGTTGCCTTACTAAATCCAGACGAATAAGTAACCGGTTGGTTACACTTTTAGCGAAATTATATTTTGCCTTAAATCAGGGACTTGCAACCAATCATCGGGGATTCAATCAGCCGTGTCATTCGCGGGCTTCCGCGGCTTCGCCGACAGCGGCTCCAAAAACCTTGCGGATTTCGCCGGGAATTGCGCGTGGACGCCCTGTGGCTGCATCTACAAACACCCAGTCGGTCTCCGCCTCGGCCAGGACGGTTTGGTTGGCGGTACGGATGAACTTGTACCGGCGCAGTGACCGCACCTTGCGAAAGTTGGCCACCCAGGTTTCCACGGTGATGGCATCGCCGGCAAACGCCGGGCTGAGATATTCAATCCGGTGCGTCCGGATCACCCAGGTTGCGCCGAGGGACTGGGCCAGCCGGGTGGCGCCACAAATTGCGGAGTGCTGGATGGCCGCCTCCTGCATCCAGCGTACATAAGCGATGTTGTTTGCGTGGCGGTTTTCATCCATTACCTCCGCGGGCACCGTGAGATTGAAACGATGGACTGGTTTCACCGATTTCTTTTAATGGCTGAAGGTTTGGAGATGCAATCCCAAAACGGCGGTGCCGGGCTGGCTCTGGCACGCCGGGAATGGTTTTGGAAAAGATGATGGCGACAGACAAACGCCGGCCACCACGGCGCTTAAAAGGGGGATTCGAATAAGGCTCGTCACTTCACGCGCAGCAAAGAGCAGCCGTGCGGCGGCAGTTCCACAACGAAGTTTTTCTGCCGGCCGAGATCTTTTCGCAGCCATAAGTCACGAACGGCGGGCTTGGCGCGCAGGCCAAGATCGCGCCAGAGGATTTCCACCTGCACCGGCTGGTCGGTGCGATTGAAAAATCCGACGGCATACGAACCGCCCGCCAGTCCCTTCATCCACATTTCAGTCATGTCGTGCGGGCCGGTCATCCGGCGTGCCGGTTTGCCAAGCGGATCCTGATTGACTGCGAGCACTTCGGGATTTGTCAGCAGCGCCGTCGTCCAATCGTCGTTGTCCGGCAAATTCATGCCAAGCATGAGCGGCGACGGCGCGAGCGCCCAGAGCGACATGAGGGTGAGCTGCTCGTCGCGGGTGAAGTGCGTCCAACGGTCGGGATGCACGTCGCAGTTCCGCTGACAGATGTGGCCAAACGGAATCATGTCGCCGTCCGGCCAGTGTCCCGGTCCGCCGTCGTCGTGCCACGCGGCAAACAGGTCGAAGTTGTGGTCGAGCGACGGCCATTTATCCCAGAAATCGCCGGAGATGCGCCACAGGTTGGCGAATTGTTTCACGTGCGGTCCGGCATTCACCGGCGTGGCGCCGGGTGAAAGGCTCAAAATAATCGAGCGGCCGGAATTTTTCAAGGCGGTGGAGAGCGCTTCAATTTCCGCCGCGTCGTAAAATCTGCCGCGCTGGAGATTCGCGATGTCGTCGCATTTGATGTAGTCCACGCCCCAATCGGCGTATTGCCGGGCAATACTCGCATACCATGCCCGGCCCGCTTCCGTCGCGGCATCCACACCAAACATGTCGCGGTTCCAGACGCAGGTGCGATTGGCGTCGCCTTCCGACAGGACGGCCTGGGCGGCGGTGAATTTTGAGCCGGCAATGGGCAGATTTTTTTCAACGGCCTGGCGCGGAATGCCGCGCATGATGTGGATGCCGAATTTCAAGCCCAGCGCGTGGATTTTGTCCGCCAGTGGTTTGAACCCGGCGCTCCCGCAGAGCGGGACGGCCGATGGAAAGCGGTTGGTGGGCGGAACGCAGCGGCCAGATTCGTCAATCGTCACGCCATCAGGATTTTGCACCCGCACGCCGTCAGCCAGGCGGTCATACCAGCGGAAATCCACAACGACGTTGTCCCAACCGAGCGGCTGGAGATGTTCCTTGAGCCAAAAAGCGTTGGACAGGACTTCGGATTCAACAACCGAATCGCCGAAGGCGTCGTAACTGTTCCAGCCCATCGGCGGTGTCAGGGCGAGTGTGTTGTCGCAAATGATTTTGAACTCCGTTTCAGCCTTTCCGGCGGGATTTTTGGCGGTGGCTTTGAACCGGTATTCGCCTGCCTTTGGAAGTGAACCGATGATGATTCCGGTTTTTGAATCGAGCGACAAACTGGCGGGCAAATTTTTCGCCCCGAAGCTCATGGGCCGTTCACCACTCACGGCCAGCGAATGCAAAAACGGTGTGTTGGGCCGAATGCCGACGACCATCGCCCCGTTGAAATGTGGTTGGGCGGCAGGTTTGGTGGCGGCGATGATTTGTTCCTCGCGGGCGTTGAGATTGGTATTCGGCGAAAGCACCTGGGCGTTCAGAAAGTTCGCCGCCAACAACAGAACCGGAACAACTCCGCCGGGTTTCATAATCTTGTTTGATGGGAAACAGGGCACCGGATGTTTTCCACCCGGCGCCCCAAAGTCGGTCAACCAACGGCTATCCCCTGAAGTAGAGATAGGCTCCGAGGATGCAAATCAGGATTAAGCCCGATGCGGCCACCTCTTGCCAGCTCCAGCTTGCGTACGTCTTAGCCTTGTCTTCCGCCGTGGTCGTGCCAAAGGTTAGGCTCTTGATCTGGTTGTAGTCCGGTTCCTGCGTCAGGTAGCTGACCACGACCATCACGATGGCGGAGATGATGGTGATGAGCACGCTGAAATACTGGAACGGGATGCTGTTGATGATCCAGAGGAATGATCCCTCCATGTAGCCATTCTCAAAGCCGGGCAGTTTCATGGTGACCGGCGTGTCCAGCAACATGCGGGCAAGTCCCAGGACGAAGCCCACGATCATGGACCAAAGACAACCCTTGGCGTTGAGGCGCTTCCAAAAGACGCCGAAGAAGAACACCACGAAAATGGGCGGCGCCAGGTAGCCCTGTACCGACTGCAAATAGCCATAAAGGCCATGCGCGCCCTGGATGACGGGAATCCATGCCATGGCAATGAGCACCATGACTGCGGTGGCGATACGGCCCGTGCGCACGATTTGGTGCTGCGACGCGGCGGGTTTCCACTTTTGATAAAGGTCCACGGTGAAGAGCGTGGAGCAGGCGTTGAACACGCCCGCCAGCGAGCCCATCAGTGCGGAGAGCAACCCGGCCACGACGATGCCGCGCAGCCCCGCCGGCAGCATGTATTTGACCATCAGCGGAAACGCGCCCTGGGAGGCATCGGTGGCTTTTCCGGTGATGGGATCGTAAACCTGTTCCAGTCCGGGAACATGGCCCTGTTTGGCGAGGGCGAAGCAGATCAGCCCGGGGATGATGAACAGGTAAGGCGGCGCCAGCTTGAGAAACGCCGCGAAGATGCTGCCGCGGCGGGCGACCTGTTCATTGGGGGCACCGAGCGCGCGCTGGACGATGTATTGGTCGGTGCACCAATACCAGAGTCCGATTACCGGCGCGCAAATGAGCATGCCCGGCCACGGAAAGTTTTGATTGAAATACCAAGCCTGCCTCGGAAACTCATGACCCGCGGCAGCGGTCTTTTCCATAATCGGTGACCAGGACCCCTCGGTGCCGGGAGCGATGATCGGCTTCCAGAGGTTGAACATGTCCGAACCGCAAAGGGTCCTGAGTTCATGCCACCCGCCCAGTTTGATGAGTCCATAAACCGTCAGCAATGCCGACCCGACGATCAGGACGAGGACCTGGACGGCGTCGTTGTAAGCCACCGCGCGCATGCCGCCGAGGGCGGTGTAAAAACCGGTCAAGGCGATCACCGCCACCGATCCAATCCAGAAACTGTTGATCACGGTCCCGCCGATGGTGATATGCATCCCCGGCAACAGCGTTGCGAATACCACACCGCCGGCAAAAATACCCACGGCGATCTTGGACACCACGAAGGTGATCAGTGAGACGATGGACAGGATGTAGCGCGAACTGGTCGAGAACCGGCGTTCGAGAAACTCCGGCATGGTGAATACGAGCGAGCGGGCATAAAACGGCACGAACACCCACGCGAGCACGAGCAGGCACCACGCATGGAGTTCGTAGTGAGCCATGGTCACGCCCTGGGACGCGCCCGAGCCGGCCAGCCCGACGATGTGTTCCGAGCCGATGTTGGACGCGAAGATGGACGCGCCAATGATCCACCAGCCGAGGTTTCGTCCGGCGAGGAAGTAATCAGCCGCGGTGTCCTTGCGCCGCTTGATGACCCACCACGCCACACAAAACAGGATGCTGAAATAGAATACAATCGCCACCCAGTCGAGTCCGGTCAAAGTGGAACCGGTGTCGGCTGCAGCAACGGTGTCGGCCGCAGCAAGTATGGGAACCATGGAATTCATTTTGGTTGTTTATGGGTTGATGGACACCGCGCCGCAAAACGTCAGGCGGCGCGGCATCACAAGTTTTACTTTACTGAGAACTTGTAAACGATGGTGTTCTTGTAAGTCTCGCCGGGCTTCAACTCCGTGGTGGGGAACATCGGTTTGTTCGGTGAATCCGGGTAGTGATGCGGCTCCATGCAGAAGGCGGTGCGGCGCTGGTAAACCTTGCCGTCCTTGCCGGTGATGGTGCCGTCGAGGAAATTGCCGGTGTAGAACTGCAAACCCGGTTCGGTGCTGAGCACTTCCATCACGCGACCGGTCGTCGGCTCGTAAACGCGCGCCATCAGGCCCAGTTTGCCCATGGGTTTGTTGATGACCCAGTTGTGGTCGTAGCCGGGGCCATACTGGAGTTGCGTGTCGGGATCGTTGATCCGCGCGCCGATGGCAGTGGGTTTGCGAAAATCAAACGGCGTGCCGTCCACGGGCTTGATTTCGCCGGTGGTGATGAGATTGGAATCCACCGGAGTGGTGTTGTCCGCGTTGATATAAACAATGTGGCCGAGGATGTCGCCGTTCCCCTGCCCTGCGAGATTGAAATAAGAATGATGCGTGAGGTTGCAGACCGTCGGCTGGTCGGTCGTCGCGGTAAAGTCCAGGCGCAGTTCGCTGTTGTCAGTAAGGGTGTAAACCGCCATCACCTTGAGATTGCCGGGAAAACCTTCCTCGCCGTCCTGGCTGAGATAGTTCAATTCCAGTCGCGGGCCCTTGGGACCGACATCGGCCTTGACCGCCGTCCAGACCACCTTGTCAAAGCCCTTGAGGCCGCCGTGGAGCGAGTTGGGGCCGTTGTTCGGCGCCAGCGTGTAGGTTTTGCCTTCGAGCGTGAATTTGGCGCCGCCGATGCGGTTGCCATAGCGGCCGATGAGCGCGCCGAAGTACGGAGTGGCCTTGAGA
>Ga0187882_1003929_pt1 | contig 12394 bp, 10 predicted proteins | sample June2016WEW_19_1_3_FD_132991 | JGI IMG/M metagenome (GOLD analysis project Ga0187882, IMG submission 132991) | Peatland microbial communities from SPRUCE experiment site at the Marcell Experimental Forest, Minnesota, USA - June2016WEW_19_150 | ecosystem: Environmental > Terrestrial > Soil >...
CAAATATTCAACATATTTATGCTGATGGCAGCACCTCCGTCAATACTACTATCCAACCCGATGGGACTATTACGCAAGCCCCTTATGCTTTACAAATCAACATGGTTGGTATGCCGGGATTTACCGTCACGGATAAACAGAAACAAAGTATCGTAATTGCGCTTGCCTCTGCAAAACAGACAGGAGCAAGTGTTCTTTCGTCTACCGCCAATATTTCACCGCCAGTTCTGCTCAACAATACAGCTACCTGGTATAACTTATATACCGATGTAGATGTTGTCCTTACAGCTAATGGAGATGGTGTTTATCTTAATCGTATCATCAAATCAGCCAATGCTCCCCTTGTCTACTCCATGAATATCACGCAGACAGGAAATGGAAGATTGATAGTACCATCAGAACCACCTCCAGCCATCGATGCTAAAGGACAGCAAATTCAAATGACAGTATCACCTACGGCAGCAGGGAGAACAGAGACGCTGACTAATACTGTTTTGCCAAATAGGTTTGGTATTCCAGCGTCGGCAATTACTTACCCGATTGTAGATGCGATATCAGTACTCTCTGAGCCGTTAGTAAAATCAGCTCTCAAAGCCAGCAGCGCCAACGTTACCATACCAGGTGGAGCGACTTTCTGTGTTATCTACATCAGTGAGGAAACCACGTCTAATACCGCCTGCACAATGACACTCGATAGTCAAACCGTCAATCTTATAGAGTACGATATCGGTACTGGGAGCTATGATGGTGGTGGTTTATATTATACCTCCGGTTTTTCTACCGGTAGCAACAAAACATTTAGTTGGAGTTGGAATAGTCAAGCCCCTGGAGGCGGTGCTACTTATGAATTGATATTCTTCTCTGGCGTAAACCTTACCACGCCGGTGAGAGACCACAAAAGCCAAGTCCAAACGAATAGCAGCCAAACAACAACAACAACGCCAACAATCACCAGTGCCGTTGGAGACTTAATTGTTGGGGGTTGTACTGATGGTGGTGGCAACAGCCCCGATATGTCTTCGGGCAGGTACGCAGGGCAAACGCAGCTTGTAACTCCCGGAGCATACAACAATGACGGTTACGATGCCGCTTCTAAGGCAGGAGCGTCCCCAACGGTAACCCTTTCAGCTTTTATTGCCGGCGGTTATATCATAGCTTGCAGCCTTGAAGCAACGGCGAGTGGGTCGCCTGACATTTCAAATACTCCAGCCAGCCTAGCATTTGGCACGCTCTATAACTCACAAACATACTGGTCGAATAACCTGACTCTCGGCTATTCCCCTACATGGGCGCTGACGGATGCCGAATGTTATTTCACAGTTACGAACAATGGGACGATATCGGGTAACATCACTGCCTCGGCCACAAACTTTACTGGAGGGATAACCATATCTCTAACGGATGCGGCGCCAGGATCTACTACGGCCCGCCTTTCACTTTACCGGTCCGGGGATGCCGGGATTTCCAGTAATACAACTTTATCCAACAGTGCGCGGGCTTTTATCTCGAATCTGGCGGCGTCTGCCACGGAAAAATGGGAAATAAAACTGGAGACGCCGACCTCTAACCAGAATGACGGCGTATCAAAAACGTGCGATATCACATTCACAATAAGCTCACCTTGAAGGAGGGTGAATTATGAAACATTATCTAAAAGACTTGAAAGGTAAACTCTGCATCTTCCTTATCCTGGCCATGCTGCTGGTGGGGTTAGTGCCGATAATCGCAGCGACGACTGCGGACGTGACAGTGACCGCCACATTCGCTTTCGTGGGCATTTCCGCTAACGCCTCATCCTACAACTTCGGCGTGGTGGCCGCCTCTTCAACGACCAATACCCCGTTGACGCTTGTGGCCATCACCAACTCGTCCACGGTGGCAACTAACATAACGATATCGGTCACGGCGAGCACCTGGACGGGCGGCGTAGCCTGGACTCATTCTGATACGGCTACGCCAGGTGCGGATACGGTAGGGTTAAAGGCGGGTAAGACCGGCGGGTCAGTCTCGGATGTCATCGTCAAGTATGCCTCGCCCAACGCCATCTATTCCAACTGTCCGGCCAGCACTAACTTTACCTACGGGATGCAGCTCCTGGCGCCCACGTCCGGCAGCGATGGCGTCTAGAAAAGCAACACCGTGAGACTTACTGCGGCAGCAGCTTAAATAGGGGTAGAGAGATTGAGAAAAATTGCATTAATCATAGCAGCTTTACTTTGCGTGCCGCTGGCCGGCTGCGCTGGGGCTAAAGCATCTTACATACCGCCTACTGGTACCGGCTTCGTGACCACAGAGATTCGCATGGGAAATTTTGACCCCGGGGACTCCCACGATATTCCGGTCGAAATCCACTACTCGGTGGATGGAGCCACGACAACCGAACTTAAAATCGAGAAAGTTGACCCGGGCGATACGTGGGATACGGAGGCTAAGTTTAATCTTCACCAGACGCTTGCAAAACTGGACGGGATAATCGTTACAAGTACCGAGCCTACTGATAAGCCGTTAATCACTGGATACGATGAAACTCTGAATATCAAGGGTTTCAATCCAGACGTTCCCCAGCGTCAAGTTTCAATCACCTATCCGATTATCCCCACCTTTACACTTGATAGTGTAGTACCCGACCGCCTGCGTGCCGGCTACGAATATCCCACGCAAGAGCAGCTAAACGAGTGGCTGCCCGCGCCCCAGACTTTCACCATGCAGCCCGGCGAAACTAAAATGGTGAAGATCAAACTATCCGTACCCAAGGATGAAAAACTGCCGTTAAGGTGGGCTTTCTTTGTTGAGCTTATGCCAGGTGCCGAAAAGTCAGTTGAGACGCAAGGAATGACGGTAAATTACCAGGCCGTAGGGGCAGCCTGGGTGCTGGTATCTAAAACGCCCTCGAAACTCTGGTACTTGCTGGGGTTTGCAATAATCATCATATTCTTCGGAGTCATCATGGCTTTTACCGTATGGATGAATAAGCCGAAAGTCAAAAAGGATGAAAATATTTAAAGTTGCTATATTACTTGTCGCGGTCATCGCCGTAGGGTGTCTGGCTATCCCGATATTCGGCTCCAACACAGCAGATGTAAACTTGACTGTTACGCTTGGCTCAGGTCCTCCGGTGGTACAGACGGTAAGTATCGTTCCCGGCGAGACTTCCTTTACCGCCAATGGCTACATTTCATCTATCGGTGGCGCCTCGGTTTACGAGCGCGGATTCTGCTATATACATGGTGAGTCAGGCGACCCCACAATTACCGATAACCTCCTTTATGAAAGCGGCAACTTCACCGTGGGGGCTTATTCCAACAGCGCCAAAGGGCTGCCCTTGAACACGCCATATCGCGTGCGGGCCTATGCCATCAATAGCCAAGGGACTGCCTACGGTGTTACATTACAAACCAGAACATCTATTCCGGGCAATATGGTTCTGATTCGGGGCGTTGGCACAATCAAGATAACCGGTCCCTCGCCATTTACAACGAACATTTCTTCAATTGACATTTCGGCGAATACAAGCCTGGACGGAATCAATATCGAGGTAGGTAAATGAGAATACTCGCCGCCGCCTTACTGTTGGCCCTTCTGGTTTTCCCGCTTTTGCCGGTGGGTTCTGTTGTGGCGGACAATACGACCTCGGTGGGGATTACTTATTCGGAAAACATTTCGCTGGGAGATATAAAAACAGATTTAGGTCCCGGCGCCCAAGCTATCGCTGACAATATAACGAAAACGATTAATACTCAGATGAGTCTCCTGACTTCTATTGCGGAGAAGGCTTTTGAAGCCTTTTTATTGCTGGGGTTTTTATCTTTAACAATCTGGAGACGGGACGAGCCGTTCCTTTGGGTGGTAACTTCTCTGGTAACCGCTTTCGTAGCCTTCTCCTGGTTTAAAAATTATCCAGGGATATCGATAGTTTTGCTAGGGCTGGCTTGCTACCTGCTTTATCAGGCAGTAAGGCTAGCACTGTTCAGGAAGTCCAAAGAGAATACAGAGTAAATTATGAAAAAAACACCATCCGGCCTTAAAAAAACGCTTATCCCGCAGTACAGCCGCGGCAAGGTAAAAGTCTACTACGTGGACGGCGATTACGTGCGCAACAACATTTACCCCGATTACACAGAAGGCGGCCACGGCTACGTCTACAACTTCATACCCAAGACGGAAGTCTGGCTGGATAAGGAAAACATCACAGAGACGAAACCGATCCTCGTCCACGAGCTGCACGAGCGGCACTGGATGGCCAAGGGGCTGGATTATGAAAACGCCCACGATAAAGCTAACGTCGTCGAGCAGTACGTAATGCATAACCCGCGCCAGATGAAACGCATACTCAAAGCCGAACTCACCACCAACGGCGTCAAGGTCAAAAAGAGCCAGAACCTCTACCCCAAACGCTTCGGCGCACTCAAGCACTTCCCCGGCTTTAAGATACTGAAGCGCCACGATGACGGCGATCTGACGATTAAATCTGTCGTTGGTAACAAATACCTCATCACGACCCAGGGCGAGATATTCGAGCAGCTCTTAGGCGGCCGGCCGACAGCCTATCAGGGCTTTAACCCTTTTATGCCTGGTGGCGGTCCTCCCCCGGTACCCCCTCAAGTGACAGTCCCGGGGGCTATTATTCCCAAACCGCCAACTGTGCCCGGTATCCCCAGGCCAGTTACCGCTCCGGACTTCACCAAGCGCGCGCCCACTCCTGAAGAGCTAAACATAGCCGGGGCGAAACAGCAGCCCCCGCCAGCGCCAGCAGTTCAGGCAGCCCAATCCGCGCAAGAGATAAAAACTCAACAAGGGCTGGCCCAGCAAGGCGTCAATCCACCCCTTTATACGCCGGAAACTCCAGCGCCTTCATCTGCCAAGCCCTTCGATATCTCGACTCCCAGCGGTATCAAGGCATACGTGGACTATATCAACGGTAAGTCCAACGCCACCGACGCCGAAAAAGCCTTTGCCGACTCTGCTAAAGAAGCCAACTACAACCCCAGGGCAATGCAAATAACCGCCGAAGATTTTACAACTGTGACCGGATACAAAGCTGATGGGACTCTCCTCAAGGTCCGGGTAAACTCTAGCGATTACGACAAAGCTATGGCGCTTTCCGATCCCTACAAAAAAGCTGACGCTCTTAACAAACTCGGCATACTCCCCAAAGGCACGACAGTCATTACTGACGTCAAAGACTATAACGCCAGGTTTGGCACGGACCATACCAAAGATTTCCCCTTTGCTTTACCCAACGAAGAGAAGGCAGTCAATAAAGCCGTGAGGGATGAAAGCGTTTCCCAGAGGGATGAAAGCGTTTCCCAGCTGAACGCCGCCAAATGGAAATTCCAAGAAGAGGCGCGCGCTCGGGCCGACTTCGAGAAGCGCGTTAATTTGAATGCTGCCAAGTGGGATTTTCAAAATGAAGCCGCTTTCAAACGGGACTTAAAATCCCAGCCCCAGGAGCTTCAGGACGCCTACAACAAGGGCGGGCTGGACGCCTATAATGAGGCCGTCAAGGATTATAACCAGAAAATAGCCGGCTATAATCGGGCTTTAAATTATGAATCCGATATAACCGCCCAATACGACTCCCAGCAAAAGGCAGCGCTGAACGCGGCCAAGCCCTACATGACATTCGATGTTGCCAGGGGTGGGAATGACCAATCATTATCCACCGATCAGATGACAGCCGGGAAGATGCCCGGCGCCATATTAACCGGCACCCAGAGCCTTGACCTGATACGTTATATCAAGGACGGCAAGGACCCGGACATTCTGAAGCCGCTGGGCATCACGCAAGCCCAGATACAGCAGACACAAGATTATGTTTCCGCCGAAAAGGGGCATGACGGGTTTATCGTGGACTATTTCAAAGCTAAAGGCTGGGATACTTCACTGCCCGGCACCAAAAACCTGGGAGTGGAACCAAAGCAATCCGAAATAGCTACTTACCAGGCACACCTGGACGAAGCCGATAAGAAGTATTACGACATCGTGGGGCAGGGCAAAAGACCTGGCAACATCATCAAAGAATTTGCCATTAACATGATTCCGATATACGGCACGATCCACTACGCACAACAAGCCGCCAAACAACCGGGCGGCATCAAGGGCGGGGAAGTCGCATGGATAGTAGGGAGTTCAATCCTTGATCTACTTACAATCGTCCCTATTGTTGGTCAAGTGTCAGCCGCGGCGCGCGGCACCTATCTTGGGGAAGAGTCCGGAAAGTTTTTGACGGCCGGGGTAAGGGCTGGTGAAGTGGCAAAGGCAACCGGCAGATTTGCCGTCTCACAATTCACCGCGCCTTTCGTGATGCTGGCGCACCCGCTGGAAACACTGAAGGCCGGCATATCGCCCATTGAAACAATCGTCCGTGGTAAAAAGATACCCCTATCCGCCATCGAATCAAAATGGAACACGATGCGCGTGCCTATCTCCGCCGTTGGCGATGAAAAGACGACCATGCAATTGCGGGACGCCGTGACGGACGCCTTGATAAACGGCCGGGACGCCGAGGTAGAAATGAACGGTGTGCGGGTAAAGATACCGCCTACCGCCGTCAACAGGCTGGGGGAGCCAACCGCAATATCGTCTACACCGGATATCCGGCCCTTTATGGACGGCGCTGTGATCGGCAAGGGCTCAGAAGTGGAACTTACCACGGGCAAAAGTATCATCATGGGCGAGGGGCGGGATATGTATGTATCGCCTATCTTCCATTCACGATTTGCCGAAGCCACCAGTACCGGGATGCAGATAAAAGATGCAGTACCAGGAGGGCTGATCATCCGAGACCCGGCTGTACTATCGCAGATCGACAAGTCCGGCCAGATTTACGCGGAGACGGCCGAAATCGAAGCCAAGTTGAAAGCCGCCAAGAATATCGAATTGGGCAAGCCGTCACAGGTACTTATGACGCGCACGCCTTACGGCAAAAAGTTGACGCTGCTGGTATTCGGTAAGCCTTACACGGCGGCCGAAATCGCGGAAATGAAGATGATCGGCTCGGCTGATACCATCAAACAGATATTTACCGCGCCTATATCAGTCAGTAAAGTTTTCTCGGGCTATAACGAGCTGACGGGGATGGTCGCCAGGCGGGAGGAACTTATCCAGGAAGCAGAGAACCTTCGGCGAGCTGGCAGGACCGCGGAGCTGGCCCGGGCCAACGCCGACTTAGGGAGGCTGGGCGTCAGTATCGATCGCACTTACGCCAACTTACAGGCTGAATACCGTAAAGTGGGGCTGCCCATGCGCACGGTGATGGTAAGGACTACCCAGCCGGCGCGTGATATTTCCTTCAAGGACATGGACCGCCTGCTGAAAAGCTACCGGCCAGCCACAAAAGCAGAAGTAAGGACTATGCCGGAGCCGGAACGCAGAGCGCTTGATGAAACTCGCCGGCAGCTTGGCAGTATACCGGTGCGGCCGACAAGAAGTGATGGGGAACTGGACAGGGAAATTGGAAGTTCAAAACGAATGATCACCAAACAAGCGCCCCGAGTAGCCACAAAGACCGCAACCCGAGCTGCTACCAGAGAAGCTATTAGGCAGCCGGTAAAAGCCGTCACGCGCACGGCAATAAAACCACCTATAAGACCGCCGGTTGGTACGACTACACCAAGGCCACCAGTTAAAACACCTCCACCAAGGCCACCAGTTAAAACACCTCCACTGCGTCCTCCTATCAGCTTGCAGAAGCTAGTGGCACCCACAAAGGCACCGGGGCCGCTAAGATTGCCGAAAGGTGACAAGACTAATTGGACTCCTGAAGAAATCCACAGTGCCGTAGCTTTTGAAATGGGCAAACTTATGGTAGGTGCAAAAAGCCAAAGATTTAATAAAAAGACAGGTGAGTATGAAAGTTATGGTGGTAAACTGGAGCCAATGATAATAGCGCACAAAGCGCCTTATGGTATCGGCGACAAGAAATTTTTTATCGGTGAAATACCAGAAGGTATGAAAATGGCGCCCAACGAGGCTAGCGCCTACGCGACTATCCAACAATTAAAGGGTAAAAGCCCATCAGAATTTAAAGATCAGCAAGGTTTTGCGAGTTATACGGTAAGTAACCCGAGCGCAAAGCCTGGGAAATCTGGTGCCATTTCATTCGGTATTGCAAAAAGAATACCTGACCCCACAAAGAGAGTAGCTAAGGAATTAAGCTCTCCGATGAGAAATATCAGTCAGCTTAGCGGAGGGCAATTCAAAACGAAGGTACGTGGAGGTACTTTATTAAGCGATAAGGTGGTAAGAGGGCGATAAACTCCTACTTTTTATTTACTCCATTCTAACTATTTGGTGGTAGAATAGGGTAAAAAAAGTGGGGGTAGTGTTATGTTGAGTAATAGCGAACCTTCTGAGAAAAAGGAAAGGGAAGATAAAAAACACCGAATAAATAAAGCTATTTGGTGGTCTATAAAGTGGCTACTCTTAATTACTGCCATAAGAGGTATAATTTATTTATTTGTGAAGTGTTAGATATTATGAAACATACCCTAGCTAAGTACCATGTCAGGCTTTTAGTGGCAGCCTTTGCCACCGTGGGGCTTGCGGCGGCTATTCTGGCACCTTTTTTTATCGCCAGTGCTGACACCGGGCAGCCCGACAGTGTTAATATCCATGACATTACCGTCTACAATAGCCTTATTGAAACAGACGACTTCCTAGTAATCGCGCCTTACACGATCAGTTACGCCACGGCCCCGAGCTCTTCCATTGATAAAACTTTTCTTTTTGAGCTGTTAGGGGTCGATGGGTCAAGTATTATCGGCCAAAACTTGGCTTATTCTTACTACAACAGCGGCTACGGTCAAGGATTAGTCTCCTTTTACTTCTCGGCAAATGTCTCACCTGCCTGGGGATTAAGCTACAACATTAAAGTTTTGGAAAACCCGGCCCTCTTTACCGCGCCTACATATTGGACCTTACCCATAGCCTCGTCAAGTTATTCAGCTTATACCAGCAACCAGACGGCTAACCGGGCTTTACTCCAGAATAATATAGTGACGCTGGCCCAAAAGTTGACTACGGCCTGGTCAATATCGCTTACCGAGCAGGGCGGCAGTGGGATCATTCTAAGTTCCTATGGCGAAGCCTATTTCAGAAATGCAATATATGGGCTGCAAAATATGTGTCCTGATTTATTTTTGTTGCAGAATACAAATCTTGACTATACATCACGTTCCTGGGATTATAGCTTTGCAACTTTACTTTTGAATACCTTCAGCGGCTCTCCAATCGGTGACGCTATGACTGGCTTTGCTGGTTTATGGGGCGTTCCCACGACCACGGCCACAAGCTTCATCATATTTTTCATAGCCATCGCCTTTTTCGGGCTATCGGTGTGGCTTTCCGGCCAGCAGGGGCAATACGTTCAAGCTTCTTTCCTTGATGCCATGTTGGTTATCAATTTCGGGGCGCTGGCTGGCTGGTTTTCACCATTGATTAATGCGCTCTTCTCCTTCCTGTTCGTATTCGTGGGTGCCTGGATATTGCTTTTAAGTCGTGCGTAAGATGAAAAACTTAGTTATAGCCGAGCTGAAAACACTGCGCAGTCTCCTGCTTTTAATCGGTATTGCTGCCCTGATGTTGTCGCCTCTTTATTCGGTAACTGCTTCGGATATCAGCAACGCCCACTACTACGGAAACATATCAGCTACCAATAACTCATCCTCCGCGGCTTCGGGAGTAGCAGCCGTTTTTACAACGAACACTACCGCCATGATTGCCAACGGCTTTCTCAATAGTTCGGCTAACGATTGCGCCATGCAGGATTCTACGGGCGCAGATATTGCTTTTATGCCTGGATACAGCACGAATCCGTGGGTATTTTATGCCGGCGATTTTACTTCCTATCAGGTTAAAACCAGCGTTCTTTACACCACGAATGTTTCAGGAGGGAATATCGAATATTTTCCAGGGAATGCAGGGATGTCTGTTTCGGATAACTCCAATATGGAATGGGGCAACTCGGGAAACCTGACGATAGCCGGGCGATTCGATCCCACTTCCACCGGGAATATTTACAGCAAACCGGGAGCTTTGAGTCTCGGCGGGGATGGTGCCGGGAATATTGCCGGGGCTATTTATGGGGCCAGTGGCGCATTATTCCCCAGCATAGCTTCATCCACCACATCAACAGGTACTGGAGCCACGAGCTTGACCGTCAACCTTGCCCCTGGCTTTGTAACTGATGACTTGTCTATCGTGGTGGTTTCAACCTATAAAAACGCTGCGGGAGGGGATGCAGCTATAACACCAGCAACCGGGTGGACGCAACTATTTGAGACTGGCTATACCAACACAAACTACTGGACGCACGGCGCCTGGTATAAAGTGCTTGACGGCACAGAAAGCACCACACAGAGCTGGAGCTCCAACGCTTCGGTAAGTTATTCCAGTGTAGCTTTACGAATAGATAAAAATAACTACGCTGGAGTGCCAGTAGCCGGAACAACAGCGGCTGGCGCATCAGTTAATCCTGACCCGCCAAGTCTTACTTCGGGATATGGCAATGTTGACACACTTTGGTTGGCGGTTTGCGAAGATTCCACCTATAGTAGTAATCCTGCGCCTACAAGTTATACTAATGTTAGTTATAACGGAAGTTCTAACTATTACACCTATGTGGCGTATCGTAATAGGACAATAGCTACTGAAAATCCAAGTACATTTGGCATTGCTAATGGAACATGGGAAGCAAATACCATCGCTATTGAGGGGGCCAGCGTGGTCAGGGTTCTGGGTGTTTCGGCGGCAGTCCCTACTTTTAATTTGTCTCTTTCCGGAGGGACGTTCAGTTTACAGGTGGATTCAAATACTCCCAGCACCGTGAGTTACGCCGGCAACGTCACCAACAATGCCAACCCTATAACCTTCTGCACCAACGGCATCATGCCTTACGTCAGTTCAATAAAAACCTATGCGGGGGGCGTATTGAGTGGCTCCTGGGCGTGGCAATTTGGAAGCACATTTACCGACCTTTCCGGCTACGGGAATACCGCCACGCCGACCTTCCGGACGAATTCCAGCGATAGCGATGTAACCGCTTCCCTGGATTCTTTGTACCCGGTGACGGAAGCTAAAGCCGCGGCCGCAACAGTGGTAGGAAATGCACCATGGAATACAGCCCCGGAAAAACCTTCCGGATTAACCATAGTAACTGGAGCCATCCATAATCCGCTTTACCCGTTTCTTCATAGCCTATTTTCAGGCAATAGTTCCGTAGAAATATTGTTCTGGTATGTGCTATCGTTTTTTATCATCTGGGGTGGTGGACTATTGGCGATAAGATACGGCAAGTCTATCTTCGTTAAGACTATCGTCATGGGCGCCTTAATGCTGGGTGGCGCGCTGAGCAACGTTTACGGTATCTGGATGATGATAACTTGGGGATGCGACGCTTTCGGTATAATAATAATGAGCCGGTTTTACGGGTTCGGATAGGAGGCTGAGATGCGTCCGCAACATATAATGTTTCTGGGGCTTGTGTTGGCTGCCGGCTTACTCTTATCCTTTTGCCTTGGCTCATTATGGCTTAATGCAACAGACGTGGCTATCATCAACTCTTTGCAAATGTTTTCGGACATGAGCATCTTCGGGCTTTTCCATGTGCCGATCCCCAACTTAAATTTCTTCCTGGTGGGCATGAAGGCACTGACTACATTCAATTTTGCTTTCTTTACCGGCCCCATGCAGCTTCTTCAGTTCATTATCATCATCGTGGTGGTATCCGGTATCATGTGGGGCTTTTTCTCCACGATTATCTACCTGGGTATGGGGCTACTGAATAAGCTATGACGAGCCAGTTTTCTTTTCCAGCGCCTGCATATTGTCGATAAGCGTCCCGACCATATCGCGCTGAACTTTTGAGAGTTTCGTAATATTGGCGTTGATGCTCAAAGTGACCGAGCCGGCACCAACTATATTTACAATCAATGAACTGCCTTCTTTATTCGGCTTAGCCTGCGGCTTGGTGGTTATCCATTTCCAGAACAACCCCAGCTTAACGTGGTAAAAGAATATGAGAGCACCGGCCGCTACTAATACAATTATGATTAAAAAGATTGTCATTTATTTAAATCTCCTTCACTTTCGTCAAGCATATTTTTTACGTTAATAATGTCTCGGTATTCTTCGAGGGCTTTAATCACCTTTGCCTTCCTGTCCTTTTGAATTTTGACGGCTGTCCCCACGATTTCGCCACCGCCTATCATTTCAGCGGCAGCAACAATACTCTGGAGCGTGGCTTTCTCGAAATCGATTAGTTCCTGGATTTCCTCTTTTGTAAACGGCATCTTTATCTACCTTTCACTGTTATTTGCGCGAAAGCGTTTTTATTGAATGGCGGGCTATAACCTTTGTGCAACTTCCATTTCTTGCTATCAACCGAATCGTACCA
>Ga0187882_1003962_pt1 | contig 12348 bp, 13 predicted proteins | sample June2016WEW_19_1_3_FD_132991 | JGI IMG/M metagenome (GOLD analysis project Ga0187882, IMG submission 132991) | Peatland microbial communities from SPRUCE experiment site at the Marcell Experimental Forest, Minnesota, USA - June2016WEW_19_150 | ecosystem: Environmental > Terrestrial > Soil >...
GGCATGTCTACTGCGTTGCGCTCCGTCGGGCTCCTCGACGTACTGTCGAGTACGTCTGCGGGGCCCTCAGTCGCGCGCCTTGTATCCACGCCCGTCTGCGCCGCCTCGCCACGAAACCCCGTGAGAAATGCGCGCTAGCGCTTCTCCACGCCTCCGCATGACGCATCCTATCGAGAAAGCTAGTACTCCCAATGAAGGCGGATTGATGCCACCCACAACGGACCGCGGTCGCGATTATATGCGGGGTTTTGGATGTGCTGGTAGTCGGCCGAGAGAGTCCATCTTTTTGAGCTGCTGAGACGATGACCTTATCGAAAGATATGCCCGCGCCGACGAAAGATACGCGTTGGCTTTCAGCGGTTTTGATACCATTGAGGCATCGCCAATTCTGATTGTGCAGAATTGTCATTTATGTTCAGGAAAGCAGGTGAAGCATATGGGGTCTCTGGGAATGCAGGAAATACTCGTGATTTTTATCCTGGCACTCATTATTTTTGGCCCTCGAAAATTGCCCGAAATCGGCAAGTCATTGGGGAAGGGGATTGCGGAGTTCAAGAAAGCTTCCAATGAGCTCAAACAAACATGGGAAGAGGAGATCCGGAGGGATCAGGAAAAAGAAGCTGAATCTAAATCCGCGACAGGGATCTCTGTTGATTCCAAGAAGGATTCAATATAGAGTTCGAAAAATAATCTTAGGAGAAATCTATGTTTGGCTCGCTTGGAATGGGAGAACTGCTTGTAATCCTGGTCATCGTGATCCTCATCTTTGGAGTGAATAAAATTCCGCAACTGGGCAAGGGGCTTGGTGAAGCAATCAAGAATTTTAAGTCCGCTCTGAAAGATAAAGATGAAGAAGATTCGGGAAAAAAGGATAAAAAGGACTGATTGAGAAAATCAGCGCAAAACAGCCAGAACAAAAAGCACGAAAGCGCCGGCTCCTGTCAGGAGCGAGAGGACCCAGATCAGATGGTTCCGCGTCAATGCGCCGATCGCACCAAGCGCAATAGCGACCTGCAAGATTGCCACGGCATAGGCGAACCAGTGATGGATATGAAGCAGGTGGTCAGCTTCTTTTGACTTCTCATCCCGTTCCTCCTCCAACTCCCTTGCTTTTTTCTGAATTTCTGATTGCTCTTCACTGTATCTTTTCTGTGCTTGTGCATAATTGGGGGGCGGCTCTTTGCCGATAGCCAGCCATGCGGTGCGCGACGCCTCCTGAACCGCTGCCTTCACTCCCTTGGCCTGATAATAAGACCACTGATCGGAAGCTTCCGATTGAAGCCTGCCGGCCTCGGTTTTGAGCACGAGAGCCTCATTGACGGTTGTACCCGCACGTAATGAGGCCAGAGCGGCCAGCGCGGCAAACAGGGCCGTCGTCAATGCAATCCGGCGCAGAAGAGTTCCGCCGCCGTGTTCGAGTTCCTCTTTGATCACCTCGTGCAGCTTCTCAGTTTCTATTTCCGGTTCTTCAGGCACAACTCCTCCTCTTAAAGTGCAAATCGGGGACGCCACCCTATTCGCCTGTTTCTATGTCGATTGAACCGATGCGGATCCAGGCGAATAGGGAACTTCCCCTGTTAAGGGCCTGGTAATGAATAAAGGTTACATTTTGCTGCCGGCCCCCGAAGGGGCGCGGCGGCGGGCGGGCATCTGCTGCGTTGGCGCTCCTCGACGATGGCACCGCATCGCCTGCGTCGCGGCGCCTTGCATCTGCCCGCCCGGCGCTCGCGCCAAAATGCAGCCTTTATTCATTACCAGGCCCTAAGCCGCAATTGGAGGATTTCGGTGAATGTCCAGGTTTTACGCTTTTCATAGTCTCGCGCTTTTAGACCGGCGTTGCCGGGACCATGCTCATGGCGGATATTATGAGCCGGGCCACCTTCTCCGGCTGGTTCTTGGAGTTGATCATCAAGTCGTATAGATACGGATTCAGCCAGTTCTCTCCGTAGTTGAGGCGAACATACTCCATGCGCTGTGCGTCCATCGAACGAATCAGCGCATCGACGTCGGTTTCAGAGCCGGCACGTTCGCGGATCCTGCGCACTCTGTCTTCCCGGCTTGCGTAAATGAAAGCATGAAAAACATCTTCTCGTCGGCGCAGCACGCACTGGGAGCCGCGTCCGACGACCACGCATTCCCCCATTTTGCATGCTTCTTCGATGATGCGTTTGGCCATCTGGGCTGCCTTCTGGGCGTCAAACATATCGGTCGGCGCGATGGGAGAGATCCCGTCCGCTGCCACGCCCCAGGCCGATCGTGTAATGCGGTGAATCCATGGATCGACTTTCTCATCGAAAGCAGCCACTTCGCTTGGAGGCACTTGCTCTCTTCGACTGATCTCTGTGATCAAGTCCTTGTCCAAAAGCCTCCAACCGAGTTCGTGCGCAATGATGTCCGCAATTTCCGATCCTCCGCTGCCGTACTCTCTCGCAACTGTCAGTAGCCGGTATTTCATTGCTCCCTCATCCTAAAATATTCCGATGGATTAGTGCCCCGTCGCCCTTGGCTTGAACAGTTCCCTTTGGCAACGGATACCCCAGCACGCCAGGACGATTATAGTCGCGCACCCAAACTGTCCCAAGCAGCTTTTTTCTGTCGGCAGATTCTCAACGCATTTTTCGTTTTTCGGTCTCTTAACGGAGAACGGAAAACGGCTTTTCTATCCGGTGTGCCGGATGCCTGGAAGACCGACGCCCGGAGCCGGGCGTTCGCGCAATACGTCTCTGCGGAAACGAAACAGCTCGGCCGGCCGGCCTCCGGTCTGCTGATCGTAGCGCGCGGTGCCTTCAACCAATCCGCCGTTTTCCACAAGACGTCGTAAATTCTGTTTATGCAAGCGGACCCCGGCGAGGGCTTCCATAACCCACTGGAGTTGGAACAGAGTGAATGTGGAAGGGAGCAGTTCGAACACTACGGGCCGATACTTCAGCTTACCCCGAAGCCGACCCAGAGCCGTCGCCAGGATTCGGCGATGGTCCAAAGCCATCGCCTGACCCAAATGCTGCTTCCAACTTTCTTCAGAACCAGAGACCGCGGGATGATCCCTGTCGCGCAACGCTTCGGTTGCGAGGTCGACCTCATAGATCAGCTCATAACGCTCCAGAACTCGTTCCGAAACCCAGGGTGCTCCCTCCAGCCCGAAATTGATGTCGCTGCGCTCCCGCCGTTCTTGTTGCGTTCTCGAATCCGGGGCAGCTTTGACCCATTGATCGAGAACGGGCGCGATATGCTTTTCGATCACCTCCGGCCGGCCTGCACGCCAGTCCTCCCATGGAAAGAAGCGATAGCACTCGCGCCAATTGGCGCCGGCCGTGCCGGACGGCTTTCCTTCACGGACCAAAGCCAGGTAGGCGATCGAGATCACGCGTGGGCCGCCCTCCCCTTCGGACGGGTCCCGATTCCGATCGCCGAATGTGTACAGCTGCTCCACATAACCCAGCTCCAGTCCTGTCTGTTCTCGTACCCAGCGGCGCAATCCCAGTTCCAGCGTTCGATCGATTGTGGGGTCGAAAGGACCAAAGGGAATTGCATCCGGCGACTCAAACTGCAGCGCGTTTTCTTTTTTGGGGTTCAGATCTCCGGCCAGAGAGTGCTCCGCCCGCTTCACGGTCAGAATTCGAGGAGTCTCTTCCGTGACGGCAACAATCACCGCATTGAGACCAATCACAACAGGCGGATACATATCAATTACGAATGACGAATTACGAATGACGAATGAAGCAACCGGTGGTTTTCAATTCGTAATTCGTCATTTGTAATTCGTAATTTCACTTCAATTCTTTATTCGAATATCCGAGGATTCGCCTCGCTATTACGAGCCGGTTAATCTGTCCTGTCCCTTCAAAAAGATCGATGACCTTGCCGTCCCGCATCCATTTTTCGAGCAGCAATTTGCGCGAGTATCCCTGCGGACCCATGAGCTCGATCCCCTTCTGAGTAATCTTGGTAATGACGTCTCCTGCTTTCACTTTGGACATGGATGATTCCAGGGTATTGCGCTTGTGCTGATCGACCATCCATCCGGCCCTCACGACCAGCAGCCATGCGGCCCGAAGCTGTGCCTCCATGTCAATAATATCCCGTTCAATGGAGCTGAGGAGATTGCGGGGCACTCCATAACGGATTTTAATTCCCTGCAGCGCCAGTTGCTCCTTCAGGAAATCCAACGTGGCCCGGGCGATCCCGATCCCATTGGCGGCCGCTGCAGGCCGAGCCGAATCGAAGGTGCTCATGGCGCCCTTGAATCCCTTGCCTTCGTGGCCGCCGAGCAGATTTTCGAGCGGAACGCGGCAATCTTCAAGCAGGACGACGGCAGTGTCACTGGCCCGGTAGCCCAGCTTTTTTTCCAGCTTCGTAATTTTCAGCCCGGGGGTTCCGGCTTCAATCAAGAACGGTCTGATTCCCGCGCGTCCGGTGGAGGCATCGACCGTGGCCCATACGACCATAAATCCGTTTGAATCGATCATCGCCTTTCTGGCGCTGGTGACGAAAAGCTTTTCTCCATTCAGAACCCAGTGGTCGCCGTCGCGCACCGCTCGAGTGCGGATGGCACCGGAGTCCGAACCGCAGTGCGCTTCGGTCAATGCCATGCATGTCCAGGTGGGTTTGCTTCCCTGAAATCTCTCGGTTAATCTGGCCCTTTGTTCATCGGTTCCGGTAGTTTGGATCGCATTTCCCCCTAGTGCGGGCCAGGGGAGGCACATAAAAAATCCGGCATCTCCCCAGGAAATCATTTCCGTCATATGGAGCTGCAACATAAAAGGTTCTTCCGGGATCACGGCTGCAGGATTCAAGCTCTCGATCTTTTTGCGCGCTGTGTCCCAGATGAATTTCTCAAAATCCCGGGGCTCTTCGTGCTCGTGTTCATAATCATCGTAATAGCGTGCTTGCGGACGGATGACCTCGCGAGCAATTGATTCCGCGTATTCCTGTTGTTCTTTTATTCTCTGCGACAGTTCGAAGCTGATCATTCCAATATCTCCAGGCCGCTACACAATCGCGATCCCTTCCATAACACCAAAACCCCGCGCATTGCGCAGCCAAAGTTCGACAGGGTAATCCCGCACGTAGCCGTACCCGCCGAGTATCTGGAGCGCGCGATCCGCGGCCATCAGCGCCAGGTCACTTGCAAAGTTCGTTGCAAGGCAGGCTTCGCGGGTTGCATCTTTTCGCTGGTCCAGGCGCCAAGCGGCTTCCCAGACGAGCAGTCGGGCAGCGTCAATGTCCGTGACCATTTCCGCCAGCGTAAAAGCAATAGACTGTCGCTGGGCGATGGCTTCGCCGAAGGCTTTTCTGTGTTTTGCATAATCCAATGCGAATTCGTACGCGGCGCGGGCGACTCCCACGGCCATTGCCGAGAGCGCAGCGCGCGATGAATTCAAAAGAAACTGAAAATCGCACCCCTCCTCGCCACCCAGGCGCTGCGATGCCGGGACCTCGCATTCGATCAGTTCCACGCCATAAAGAGGGAATGCGTTCATGCCCATGTTTTGCTCGCGTTCCTTGACTGTCAGGCCCGGCGTCCCCCTGGATACCAGAAAGCCCTGACATTGCCCCTCGAGTGAGGCATAAACCAGCATCCACTCGGATTCCGCGGCAAAGGGCACATTGAATTTTGTTCCGGAAATGACGTATTTCCCATCCTGCTTCGAGGCGAGAGTCTTGAGAGCATTAGGATCAAATCCGAAATGAGGTTCCATAAGAGCGGCCGAACCATGGACATAGGAATCCGTACAGAAGAGGGGCAAAATCTGTTTCTTCTGTTCTTGGGTTCCGCACAGCAAGACCGGAAGCGCGACCAGATTGGGAGCCGTCAGGACAAGGGCGGCGCTGAGGTCCCCCCACGCCAGCTCCTCCGCAGCAAGCACCGAGGTGAGCGCCGAGTGCTCGCCGAACCCTCCGTACTCCTCGGATATGCTGGCAGGCAACAGACTCAATTCCCAGCCGGCCTGCATCCATTCCGGCGCCGGTTCACTCTTTTCATCCGCGTCGTGCATCCGGCTGCGGAATTCTTTCAGGGCCAGCTTTTTTGCAGCACCGATCACTATTTTTTGTTCGTCCGTTGGCTCAAACGAATACATAGGGATCCCCTTGCATTGCAGCGAACTGCTTTTCTATCGCAACCGTTTTTATTACGCAAGCGTTTCATCAGTCCTCAGCTTTCAGCCGTCAGCCTTCAGCAACACTGCTTTTGCTGATGGCTGACAGCTGATGGCTGATAGCTGAGTTTCGCGGCTGCGAACTTCACGGCCATAAAAGAGGCTTGCCGAGGAATTGAAGAAATCAGCTTTTTCAGTCGTGAAAAAATCTCTCCGGCTTTGCCGAGAACACTGATTTCCTATCTCAGGATGACGGCACAGGTAATCTGCCAGACTTTGCGCCACAATTTCTCCCTGAGACACCAGGGCGATATCGGGCGAGAGATGGCGACCGATTTTATCCTGAAGAAGAGGATAGTGCGTGCAGGCAAGAATGATCGTATCGATAAGCGGGTCGGCGGACAGAATCCGATCGATGTGACGCTTCACGAAGTAATCCGCGCCGTCGCTGTCGAATTCGTTGTTCTCGACCAGCGGCACCCACATGGGGCATGCCTCCTGCACGACCGTTATTTCCGGGAAGTACTTATTGAGTTCAATGACGTAGGATTGCGAGGCCACTGTCCCCGCAGTCGCCAGGATGCCGATGTGCCCGGAGCGCGTCCATTTCCCAACAGATTCGGTTACCGGCCGGATCACTCCGAGAACCCGCCGTTCTGGAGCCAGACGGGGAAGATCCTTCTGCTGGATCGTCCGCAGGGCTTTGGCGGATGAGGTGTTGCATGCGAGAACAATCAGAGGACAACCCTGCTTGAAAAGCCACTGCACGGCGTCCAGCGTATAGGCGTGCACGGTTTCAAAAGAGCGGCTTCCGTAGGGAGCGCGCGCGTTATCGCCCAAGTAGAGAAAATCGTATTGCGGAATTGCCTGCTCGATCTCCTTCAGGACAGTCAGACCGCCGAATCCGGAATCGAAAATGCCTATTGGACTGTAATCCATGTTTGCCTATTGGGGGCGTTCCCCATGTAAATTCAGAGTTTCCATGAAGTCCTTGATTATGCGAGCCGTGAGTCCCCAGATTTGATAAGTCCCATAAGAATAAAAATACACATTCTCTTCTCCATCTCCGACGGTCCTCTTTTCTATCCGTAGCCTGTCGGGATCCCAAAATATTCGGAACGGGACCTGCAGCACTTCGGCAACCTCATGAACCTGCGGTACCGTTGTAAACGGTCCGTCGATGAATCCGGCGAAAGGCGTGACCCGGTAGCCGTGGATTGAAATGTAATCGTGAAACCTTCCCAGGGGCTCGATTCTGTTCTTCTCGATTCCCACTTCCTCCAGTGTTTCCCGAAGGGCTGTTTCAATCAGAGCTTCGTCGCCTTCCCGCATCCCTCCGGGAAATGATATTTGTCCCTTGTGGGTCTGGACCTCTTCCGTGCGCCGTGTGAGCAGAAAATAATATTCACGCTCCCATTCGAATATCGGCATGAGCACGGCTGCCTCCCGAGTAAATCCGTTTGTGAGTTTTCGCGGCTTCAGCGCTGCAAGGCAATCTCGAATGCGATCTTTCATGTCACCTTAAAATATATACTATGGATAAAAAAACGCCACGGATTCCACGGATTTCACGGATTTCACGGATGCGAACCCATGCTCGAAATCCGTAATTATCCATGAAATCCGTGGCGTTCTTCTTGTCTTTCCTCAAATAGGACGGCAATCTGATCGGCCGTGACCTGTGCCGCGCCACGATTGGCCTCAAGAATGGAGAAAGCCTTCTTTCCCAGCGATTCACGCTCCTGCGCATTCTGCAGCAAATTAACAAATTCGCGTGTCAGTTGTTCTGCCTGCAGGTTTCGGTCCTCTTTCCCCGCGCTGATTTGCCGGATGCCACCGCGGGCCTGAAATTCCTCCAATATTCCGCGGAAATTTTCCATCGACGGTCCGAGCACGATTGCTTTGGAATGCAGCGCCGGTTCCAGGATGCTATGGCCTCCGTGACGTATCAGAGTTCCGCCAACGAACACGACGGTAGCAAGCCGGTAGGCTGCGGCAAGTTCCCCCAGCGTGTCCAGCAGCAGGATGTCGGCGCCGTCTGGACTGCCGGTGCGGTCGGTTCTTCTGCGGACCGTGAACCCGCTTCGCAGAATCAAGCTGGCTACCTCGTCGAATCGTTCGGGATGACGGGGTGCCAGCAGCAGGCGCGTCTGGCCCAGTTCGGGAAAGCTCCGAACTCGCCGGAGCACTTTCAACAGGATCTCCTCTTCCCCCGGATGCGTGCTTCCGGCAACAATCAGCGGCGCTTTCTGATCTGCAGAACAAAAGTCGGCCTCGAGAGCCCGGTCGGTGCTTTCTTTTGTTTCCTGCTCAACCAGGGATTTGTCAAATTTGATATTTCCTGTGACCATTAACTTTTCCGGACTTGCGCCGATTTGCGTTATGCGCCGCGCGTCTTCCTCGGACTGCATCATGAGCAGCGTGTAATTGCGAAAGACCTTGCGCAAGACAGGCTTTGCCCAGCGATAGTATCGGAAAGATGCGGCAGAGATCCTGCCATTCGCCAGGACGACAGGAATGCCGCGACGATGAGCCTGATTGACGAGATTCGGCCAGATCTCCGTATCGATAATAACGATCATCGCCGGCTGGATCCTATCGAGCACTCGCTTGATGATCGATGCAAGATCCACCGGGAAATAAAACGTGTTCCCCTGTCCGTAAGCTGCAAAACTCCTCGCGGCAATTGCCTGACCGGTCTGGGTAATGGTCGAGAAGACGAAGCGTGCCTCGGGAAATCGCTGGTGCAGAAAACGGACCAGCGGTTGCAGGCTGAGGGTCTCGCCTACGGAGCATGCATGGAACCATATCGTGGGACGCCCGCAGGAATTCAAGGTTTCGGGAATTTGTCCCAATCGTTGAGAAAAGCCGGGAAGATATTTGTGGTACCGCCAAGCCCTGTAGAGGAAAACAGGGAGTAAGAGGATTCCCCAGAACACCAGCAATATGCTGTACAGCAAGTACATGGATAACCTATTTCTTTTTACTCAAAAACTCGGCAGCGCGTTTTAGATCCGCTTCGGTATCGACCCCGATCGTGTCATGCTGCGTTTCCGAAACGAGGACAGGGACACCGTTTTCCAGAAAGCGCAGTTGCTCGAGTTTCTCCGCCAACTCCAGGGAGGATTGCGGCAGACTATGGAAAAGCTTTAGGGCGGATCGGGTATAGCCGTACAAACCAATATGCTTATAAAACCGGATCCTGCCCTGTGCGTCCCTTTCAAACGGAATAGCGAAGCGCGAAAAATAAAGCGCCCGCCCACGATTGTCCGTTACGACCTTTACGATATTTGGATCCTGTGCAGCCTCTGAATCGATTGCAACCTTCAGCGTGGTAACTTCTCCATCTTTTGCGATAATGGGACGCAGCAACAATTCGATGTGAGCGGGGTGGATCGTCGGCTCGTCCCCTTGAATATTTACATAGATATCTCCATCGGTTCGTTCCATGACTTCATGCAGCCGGTCCGTTCCGGAGGAGTGCCGGCCGGTCAGGATTACCGGGATTCTTTGGTCGACGCAGTACTGCCGGACCTCCTCGCTGTCTGTCGCGACCAGCAATTTGCCGAGCAGAGGAGATTCCCTTGCTCTTTCATAAACCCACTGGACCATTGCTTTGCCGCAGATCTCCAGCAAGACCTTCCCGGGCAGCCTTTGCGAGTCAAGGCGGGCGGGTATGATACCGACAACCTTAGGATGATGTTTCATGGTCGTTCGCTCTTAGAAAAATCGGGAATCTATTATCCCATACGCGCTAAAGGCTAGCAATTAATCGGTATCGGAATCGGTATCGCAATCGAGATTCGCAATCGGCTTTTCAGATCGCGATAGCGATTGCGATCGCGATACCGATTCCGATACTTCCCACACATTGCAACTGTCCACTAACGATTGACCACGGTCCTGTGTTATTTTTGCACCAGGAGTAATGCTATGGGAATGACTCTGGTCCAGAAAATTCTCGCCCAAGCTACCGGCCGGTCGGCGGTGGGAATTGGAGAAGTTGTGGCGCCTGCCGTCGATCTGGCCATGTCGCACGAAAATACTGCATTGGCGCTCAATCAATTCCTGGAGATCTACCAGGGAACGGGATTGCGGCCCAAAGTGTGGAACCCGTCAAAAATCGCAGTCATTTTCGATCATCGAGTGCCCGCAGAAAGCAGTAAGACGGCAACCAACCAGAAGCGGGTCCGGGACTTTGTATCGCAGCAGGGAATCGGGAAATTTCACGATATCCGGGGAGATCAAGGCGGCATTTGTCACCAGATTTTGCCGGAGAACGGTTATGTGCGTCCGGGCTATGTCATCGTCGGCACCGACAGCCACACGACCACTCACGGCGCCTTGGGGGCTTTTGCTTTCGGGATTGGCGCGACCGAAATGGCGAGTGTCTGGACGCTGGGGAAGATTCTGAATGTCGAAGTTCCGGAGACTCTTAAGGTCGAGATTCACGGTTGCCTTCCGGAACGCGTCTCTCCCAAGGATTTGATCCTGTATTTAATCGGCAAGATCTCAGCTCAGGGCGCGAATTTCAAAGTGATCGAATTTCATGGGGAGACAATACGGAGCATGCCGACCTCCGGGAGATTGGTGCTCTGCAACATGTCTGTAGAGGCGGGAGCGACAGCCGGGATTGTCCCTCCCGACGAAGAGACTCTTGAATACCTTCATAAGGAAGCGGGCGTAAAGGACGACATCCCTTTGCTGTCCCCTGATTCCGATGCTTCCTACTGTGAGGTGATTGATATAGACGCGTCAACTCTGCGTCCTCAGCTGGCCTGTCCGCATTCAGTCGATAATGTCGTCGCCGTAAGCGAGAGGGAAGGAACCAGGATCGATCAGATTGTCATCGGCTCATGCACCAACGGACGGTACGATGACCTGGTTGCTGCCGCAGCGATTCTGAAGGGTAAAAAGATTGCGCCTCAAATCCGGCTGCTGGTATTTCCGGCTTCGTGGAGGATTTACAGCCGCCTTGCAAGAGAGGGAGTTCTTGATGATTTGGTGCAGGCGGGCGCAGTCATGATGAATCCGGGCTGTGGCTGCTGTCTTGGCGTGCATCAGGGGGCTCTCGGCGATGATGAGGTGGCATTGTCGACCACCAATCGCAATTTTCTGGGGAGGATGGGAAACCCAAAATCGCAGGTTTTTCTGTGTTCTCCTGAAGTCGCCGCGGCCAGCGCGCTCACCGGCTTCATCACGGATCCCGGAAGGAGTTGAACCGGCATGGCTGGGATAGACTCAATGAATTCTGCAACAGGCAAAGTGGTTTTAAAGCTGGCGGATGACATATCGACCGACGAGATCTATCCCGGCAGATTTATGGCGACCGTTCTGCCGTCAGAGACTCCACAGTATGCTTTCGCGGATCTCAAAGAATTCAACTCCCGGTTGCGGAATCGGGAAATCCCGCCGGGAAGCCTTGTGGTTGCCGGCTCGAATTTTGGCTGTGGATCCTCCCGCGAGCAGGCGGCTTCGACTCTAAAAGGGCACGAACTGGTAATCGTCGCACGCAGTTTTGCCCGCATTTTCCTGCAGAATGCGGTGAACCTCGGACTGCGGGTTTTTGTATGTCCGGAGCTCGAGGCGAATGAGGGAGACGACCTCAAGATCAGCGGTGATCAGGTTGTGAACAAAACCACCAGGAAAAACTTTGCGCTTCAACCTCTTCCCGCGGCAAGACGCGCCATCATTGCTGCGGGCGGATTGATTCCGTACACGCGCATGAGACTGTTGAAGAATTCCGCTCATGAAGACTGAATTGAATCATTCCTATTTGCGAGTGGCTTCTGCCCTGATCCTTCTGGTTGTTTCGGCGGGGATGGCGTTTCAGGATCGACTCGATCCTCAACGATTGCGCGTTGAAAGCGCTCTTGTCACTGTGCCGGTCATTGTCAGCAATTTTCAGGGAAGATTTCTGCCCGGGCTGAATGCCAACAATTTCAAGCTTTATCAGGACGGCGTGCCCGAGTCCGTCTCGCTTTTTCTCACATCGGAAGATCCGATCAAAATTGCTCTATTGCTCGATACCAGCCGGAGCACTGCGCCCGTCCTGGACAAAATCAAAAAGGCCGCCGGCCGGTTTCTTCTGCAGATGCGTCCCAAGGATCTCGCGATGGTTGTGAGCTTTGATTCGGAAATTCAGGCGCTGTCCCCGCTCACCTCGGATCAGCGTGAGTTAAGCGACGCAATCAGCAAGGCAAGACCCGGCGGTGTGGGCACGAAGATGCGGGACGCGCTGGTCGAAATA
>Ga0187882_1003966_pt1 | contig 12340 bp, 11 predicted proteins | sample June2016WEW_19_1_3_FD_132991 | JGI IMG/M metagenome (GOLD analysis project Ga0187882, IMG submission 132991) | Peatland microbial communities from SPRUCE experiment site at the Marcell Experimental Forest, Minnesota, USA - June2016WEW_19_150 | ecosystem: Environmental > Terrestrial > Soil >...
TCAGATCCATTGAGCCTAAATCCGTCTGAAGCATCTTGGCCACGTCACAGCCGAACCATACGGCATGATTGCCTTTGATCATGTCTACAGTTGCTTTCTTCATCATCTTCAAGTCGACATTCAGGTAACGAGTATCTCGCCCACCGACCACGTTACCGAGATACTGGACAGTGTATAGTTTGTTGAATGCTTTGTTGGGGGCGTTGATTAGACTCACGAAATCATCAAGTTCTATTCCGACGTATTCATTGTAGAACTGAACTGGGGTGATGTTCCCCCTTCTGTGGAAAATGCCGTCCTTGTCCCGCCACTCCCAGTAGAATGTCTCTGGAGGAACACCGAGGTTGATGCATAGCAACCTGTAGAATTCCTCCATCAGTTCTCCTTTTTTCTCTCTCAGCTCAGTCGCAGACGCCCCTTTTTCGTTGATATCTCGCAGCACCTTAGCGTATTCTCTTAACTTCGAAGCAAATAGAGTATTCATGGGATCAGAATCGTTGCTGTTGGCTGTCTCGGGCATGAACGTTTTTGGAATAACCCCGTACTTCTCTATGAGATTCACAAACATGTTCCATTCACCACCATCTGGTATTGGATCCGAAAGCAGCGAACTAACTAGCCTCCCATTCAGAGGCTCTTCTTTTGTTTCGATCACGTTTTCTAGAAAATAGTTGGCTTTCTCCAGTTTGTCCCAGAACATCTGGTATATTTCAGAGAGTTCAAACGTCCTCAATTTCAGCTTTTTCATTGCTTCAAGAGACAGTGTACTAAGTCCAGAAAACAACCAGCATCTTCCTGATCTCTCTTGGTTGGTAGCATCAGGAGACTCGATAAGATCACTAAAGGTGAAGTTCTGTCTATCCACCTCTCTTCTACTCAACGCAACCGCGGCTATACCATTCTCCGTGACGGCATTCAGGGCAAGAACGTTTTTTGGGTCCTTGTTGAAGGATCGGGAGAAACGTCTTATCTCTTCGAAACTCAAACGTTCTTCCAAAAGGTCCTCCAACTAGATGTGTACATCCATCCATAGTTAAAATAGATTTCATCATCGCCACGATCAAGAGACCAGATCATGTGCGAAATGTATGCTCTAGAGCATAGAAATGAGAATCGCTGCCGACGCTTCGACTGAGTCATCGCGAGCCGGGAAATGGATAGTGCCGGTTCCGTGAACTGGAAAAACTCAGCCGTAGGCTGGGAACGGAAGTGCGTTATTGAGGAAGCCTCGCGAAGCCTACCCCGAACCGTTCATTGATCTTGTCTAGGACGTTGGGTATGCCTTTCAGCTCAAACGATAGTACCACCAGCAGTTCGTCCACGTAGAACGCCATCAGGTACAATCGTCCATATGCGACAACGACTGACTTGAGATCTCCAATTCCCGTTCCGACGAGTCTCCCCCATAGCAGGCCCATTATGGTCGGAAAGACGCGCAAGGTCAGCTCGTCAGTTGCCCTGTCCGTTAAGCTTTCCAAGTTGGGTCTTAGGATGTTTTGGAGTATGTTTCCCTGTTGATCGGCTACGCCTACCCAACGTATGCCTTCGTCAAGACGGAACAGCTCCTCCACGAGCTCCTTAGCATCCAAGACCAGTCTCTCTCACATTCTAACGCATGAAACACTCTGCCTTGAATCTACCTCAGGCGCATGGACCCTCATGAGACGAGTGTGCGTGCGTGAATTGATGCAGGGACCGTGACCTAGGCTCTTGTGTGCCCACCATGCGCGTCCAAGAATAGTGCGGGAGAAGATGCGACAGGACCCGACATCTTTCGTAGCGCGAGGAGCATACGGACTATGAGAAAGGTCCTCTTTCATATTCGTCTGCGTCTTTGTTTCCTTGGCCTTCGATAAGTGTCTCTGTCGTCATTATGCCTGAGAGCTTGGTGGCTCTGGAAACGGCTTCGAATACTTGCTTGACATCATCGCCTTGAAAGTAAGCCACAACGTCGAATCTGCCGAAGACGGCATATGCATCGGAAACATGTGCCATGCGTTTCAGTTCATTGGCAAGGCTGACGGCTTTCGGCACTCTTCCCCCGCTCTTGATCAGCATCACCGCTCGTATCATGCCTTAAGCCTCCGCCGCGATCAGCGTTTCAGTTGTGACGACGTCTTCCAAGTTTCCGATCTCGGTTCCAAGATCGGTCATAGCTCTTAGATCGCTCACCTCAACCCTAACAACCACATCGGCGGTTCCCATGACTGAAAACGCCTCCTTGACTTTCGGGAGCTTGGAGATCTTCTCAGCCACTTGCCTATGATGCCCAGGTCGAACCCTTATCAGAAGACATGCCTTCAAAGCCGGATCATCCCAGCATGACGCCGCTATGGGGCTATAGCGTTTAGGTTGCATGCCGACTGAGGAACAAATGTGAGCGGAAAATCACGTAGCCGCGCTGACATATCCCCCGCGAGGCGCAGATGAAACGAGAGGTCAAATACTCGTCGTCAAATCGCTCGACGCGCACACTCCCTCCCAATTGGAACAGCCTGTACTCTTCGAAGCGCTTTCGAACGAATAGCTTGATCGAGTGAGCGAAGCTGTACTCACGTAGTAATGAACCTGAGAGGACGAACACTCATCGTTATGTGGATACCCGGGGGCGCATACATGCCGAGTCTGGTTTCATAAGCGCTCAAACTGCGACTCCGGCGTGAACGGATTTGCAGAAAACGAAAGCGGACATCACTGGGACGAGGCGGAGTTCAGTCGCGTTTGAAACCAATGGGAAGGGCTTCATCGGGTTCGTTGTTCGGCTATCAGGAGCCTCTGTGCACACGTACATCTCAACAGAGATGTTTTACGCGGAGACTGGCAATTGATCACAGGGGCCCGAATGAACGACCAAGGTCTTTCGCTTGCGATCCTGAGTGATTTGTTCGCCGTCTGCAAACTACGAGCCGGCGAGAATATCCCGAGTTGGTCTCTTTCCGGTAGTTTCTGTTCACTGACGCGAACTCCCGATGAGCTTTCCATTGTGTGCTCTCAAGAGCTTGTGCCAGCGGGAGTTCAAGCCGTCAGGGGATGGAGATCGCTGAAGCTTGAAGGGAAACTGGATTTCACTTTGGTCGGAATCTTGTCTTCCCTCACTTCTTCTCTAGCTCACGCCGGAATCGTCGTTTTCGTAATCTCAACATACGACACCGATTACGTATTCGTGAAAGAGGGCGATCTTGACCGAGCGGTTGCAGCCTTGCGGAACGCGGGGCACGATGTCCGCTAGTCAATAGGCTAAATATCGATGGTGTCTCCAAGATGCAGAATATTGATGCGTTGTACTTTCTCCAACCAATCGTCACCATCGCGTTCAGCGCCGGCCTAGTAATCTACTGGAACCGTAAGCGAAGCTTCACCAGAGCTACGCTGGTTCTCTCTCTTCTGGCGTACGCGGGGGCTATAGTGGTCAAGATCATACTCCAAACCTTGACATACAGTGGGTTCGTATCGCGCGTCGGAAACAATCCTGTGGCGCTAGGAGCTTACTTCGGAGTTCAGACCGTGTTCTTCGAAGTCGGTGGGGCATATCTGGTGGCAGTCTGGGCGGTTTCCCGAGGGAGGCTGAACCCTAGAGACGCTGAGAGCTATGGGCTTGGACTCGGGTTCTGGGAAAATGCAGGCTACCTCGGAACTCTCGGCACTCTCACCCTGCTGTCAATCTACGCGGCGCTAGCCACCGGTGGCCCAACCGCAGAAGAAGCCTATTCGAGACTAATTGTCGCTCGACCCGACCTTTTCTATCCTGCAATGCAGGCGTTGACGCTTGTTGGATATGCCTTGTTTGAGCGAGTATCTTCGTTACTGTTTCATTTCTCTTGGGGATACCTTTGCCTCCTTGCAGCTTGCACCGCCAAGAGACGGTACTTGCTGCTTGCCTTGCCGATGGGCCTGGTGGATTTCTCGGTCCCGTTTGCAGGCATTCTAGGCACTCTTGTATTCGAAGTTCTGATCTTTGTACTCGGATTAGGCTGTCTGGGATTGGTTTTGCTTGCCACGAAGGGTCTGCACCAGAAGTTCAGCGCGAGACCTTCGGTCTGACACGACTAGGGGGAATGCAATTTTGTCTCGACCCAATTCCTCTCGTGCAAGCGGACATCTTCATGATCATATGCGGAAAACCACGCCTACTTTGCGTGTGACATGATGCGCATTCACGCAAATCAACCAATCCAACACTTCAAATTACGATGCTCGCACCAAGGGACCCACACACAAGAGTTCAAATTGTGACGACGGCGCGCATGACAGAATCCGACGACACGGAGAACGAAGCATCTAGGCTGAGTTTCAGCAGGAAAGAAAGGAGGAGGGACGCAAGGCTCACGCCTCTTCCGCGCTGATGAGAACTCTCAAAGCGGCACCTCTTTGCAGAGTGTGGTCTTACATCATATCATGTATGTCACGGACGCCACACGCGCCGCAATAGGCATGGGAGATGAGTGATTTTGTGTGTGTGCGCACCAGGCCTACCACACAAACGACGGACCACGATTCAAATCCTGATATCTGCAATCGCAGTGTCGCGGATACGAGGAATCTTCCTTCAAGACTCACTCTCTCTTTCTAATGATAGCGATGTATTGCGATCCCGTTGAGTCTATGAAGCATTGAATGCACCAACCTGTTCCGGCAATTATCCTGTGCATCTCGCGTTTTGATACTAACAGGTAGTCGAACCAGGGCGTCATGTACGTTCTGTATCTGACTCGAATCCTGATCTGCCCCGACATTCTCCCCCTGCTTCTATTGAGTTTATGATACGCCAAATGCAGAGGGTCTCTAGTCTTGTATGGGTCTATGCTTTCTGCGATTATCCTCGCGTCGTCCGATGTCAGTTCATACAATCTCCTCAGCAGTAATCTCGCTCGGCCGAAGCTGCCGAAGAGGCCGAAATTGTTACCGAACATGAGCAGGGTGTCGAACTTGCCGAGCTTGGCGCCAATGTTGCTGATGGATAGCACTGTGACCTTCTTCAGCCCTCTAAGCTTGCAGACCTTCACTACCAGTGGCGAGACGTCAATGCCGATAACGTCAAAGCCCCTCTTCTGTAGGTAGAGCGCTACTCTGCCGGCCCCGCAGCCGATGTCCAAGACTCTTCCTTTGACAAATCGCATTGCCTTGCGCTCATGCGCCGCCCAACTTCGGAACTCCGCGAAGTAGTAACCAGGCAATGCTCCTGAGGTATCCAGAAGACCGTCTTCGCGTTCTACGATTTCTTGGCCACGCCCTTTCTGGAGGTAGTCCAAGACCAAATGACCATACGCGTCTTGGCTATCTCTCAGCATCATGACCGTTTGCCCATACGAAGCAAGCATATGCCGATTTCAAACCACCCCAGTCCGTGAATCGGATTAGAAGGGGTAGCCGCGATCGGCGTCCCACCCATCTGCAGTGAAATCGAGATTGTCGGACAACTGATTTGGGCTGTCAGACAATTCATTTCGAGTCCGAAACAGGTTCCGTGCTAAGGAGAGCCTGTAACCTCCTGATGGCCTTGGTCTTCTCGTTCTCTCCGACGTTCGCTTTCTGGGTAGCGTTTTCGATGATCTCGATCGTCTTGTGATATGTTCTCCTGTCAACTGGGTACGGGATGCCGTCTTTGCCTCCGTGCGCAAAGCTATACTTGGCAGGATCTTTCCACGAGGGTGCCGTTCCGTAGATGAGTTCTGAGACAAGCGCTAGGGCTCGAATGGCTTTGGGGCCGATGCCTCGGAGGGCCACAAGCCCCTCGTAGCTTTCAGGTTGGAACTCGTACGCTCTGCGAAGCGCCTCCACAGTAGTTTCGGGTAGTCGCGTTATCGAGTGCTGAGTCGGCATGACGAGCATAAGCGCTCCCTGATGACCGGGCAAGTATTGGTCGATCGATGTCTGCTCTGCACCACGAATGAGACTCGATAGGCTGTTAGGGCTGTCACGGACAAGGCCCAGGCTGGTCTCTCTTGATTCCTCGCTCTCATGAGCCGTCATGTCAAGCACAGACTGCCCCAGACAGTCACTCGCGATGCCTGAATGAGGCTCCTCAACGAAGCTGGCAACGTTGTCGGAGAGCCAGTGGTAGCGACGAGCGAGACGTCCCTGCATCCCCTGCTGAACAACCGCCCATTCTCCGTCTTCGCTCACTATGAAGGTGTGGTGGTAGAGCTGGTATCCGTCCTGCACGCAACTGCTGTCCACCTTGGCGGCCATCTTGCTTGCGTACTTGAGCGACTCAACACGATGAGTCGACAATGAGAAGACCTCGGCGACATCTTCGAGCTCGTCCTGGGTTCGTCTGGAGGCTCGGCCTTTCCCTCCGTAGACCGCAATGCCGAATTCGTGTGGCACTATTGCCTCTTTCAGTGCACCACACACGGTCGTGGTCAGTCCGGATGAGTGCCAGTCAAAGCCCAGCGTACACCCGAGTGCCTGAAAGAAGAACGGATCGCTGATCCTTCTTAGAAACTCGCGTTTGCCATATTCTTGCACGATTAGCTTGACGATGGCTCCGCCTAAGCGTTTCATCTCGGCGAATAGCCACGGTGGACACCTGCCAGGATGGAGGGGAAGCTCAGCTAGGCCTGCTCTTTTCATGACACTCGGAAAGCCCACATTCGGGTAGATTAATCGTGAGAGGCCAGACTGGACACTCTAGGCATGAGTCGTTGAACTGGCTCTGGTTTGGATGGACGACGACTCTTATTGGATCACAGCATTCGAGTCCGATCGTGTGATTATTTCCTCGATCACAAGGCTTCGCATGTGCTGCTTCCTCTTTGTCAAGCACCACACTCTCAAACCTGCGCCCACGTGCCTCTGAACATCTTTGATCAAAGGCGGTTCGCCGCCAGAACTGAAGCATTACGGAGGTGATTGTCAAATTGCAGAATGCACCGACGAAGAAGAAATCCAACAGGGGAACACTGATCGGACTGATCGTACTCGTGGTGATCGTAGCGGGAGTATACGCCTATTACCAATCCCGTCCGCAGCCCCAAGCTCAGACTGAGACGTTAACCATTGACATCAAGACGGTCACTCAGAACGGAGCCGAGCACCACATTTTCGACCCAGGGACAATAACTGTCCACAGAGGTGACCACATAATCTTGACCGTGACCAACACGGACCCGCAAGATACGCATGGCATCACGATTCCGGACCTAGCTTTGAATACAGGCGCATTGGCGCCCGGGCAGAGCGCGAAACTTGAATTCAACGCGGACACCGCGGGAACCTTCACAATGCGTTGTGCAGTCCCAGGCTGCGCCGACGACCACGCGCAGATGATAGGCCAGCTAATCGTGACACAGTAGCGCATAACGAATCTCCCCTTTCTCTGATTCTTTTTTCCTTGCTATATCTTCGAGATGATCCTTGGATACGGTAGATTGAGTTGTTTGACACCCTGTGCCAAATGTTTGACATCCTCTGCTAGGTGTTTGACACACTCCACACAAAACCCAACATACAAGTAAGCGCAATGCCACCATGCCCGAGTGCCTGTGCAAGGTTGGAATCCTGTGCGCATCACCTCAAGCATCGTACTGCTGGTCGGCATCATCGCAGTCTCCGCCTCGTCGATTCTCATACGCAACGCCCAAACGGCAGCGCCTTCACTTGTCATCGCGGCCTACCGCATGACGATCGCGTCGGTCGTGGTCGTCCCAGTGGCTTTGTGGCGCCACCAGAACGAGCTCCGCAGACTTCGGGCAACGGAGTGGTTGTTAGCCGCTGCTTCAGGCGTGTTCTTGGCGCTCCACTTTGCGGCGTGGGTCACTTCCCTTGAGTACACATCGGTGACCAGTTCAGTTGTTCTGGACGCGACTTCGCCGATGTGGGTTGCGATCGGGTCGTGGCTTCTCCTCCGCGAGCGCTTGACGCGTCCTGTGATCTTTGGCTTGATCGTCGCGGTAGCGGGTAGCCTCGTGATAGGTTTAGGCGATATGACGCAGGGAACCAGCAGCGCATCTCTGCTGGGGAATTCCTTGGCGCTTCTCGGCGCTCTGATGGTAACTGGCTACTGGCTGATTGGCCGGCGTGTGCGCGGGTCACTATCGCTTGCGCCGTACGTTGCGATCGTCTACAGCATGGCGGCGGTTGTCCTGCTGATAATGGTCGCGGGCGCGCGTCAACCTATGACAGGGTACGACACGACAACCTACATTTGGTTGGTATTGTTGGCGCTCGTGCCTCAACTGGTTGGCCATTCATCCTTCAACTGGGCACTCGCACGCCTACCTGCAGTGTTCGTGGCCATTGCAACGCTTGGCGAACCAATTGGAGCTACGGTGCTCGCGTATTTTCTCCTCAGCGAGGCACCCACGACAATTAGAATGTTCGGTGCTGCGCTAGTACTTGCAGGTGTTGCAGTAACCATGAGTCGCCAGCCAAGTGCTGCGTCAGTCGAACCTCAATAGGCATCTGCGAGAATCAGTTCGCGGGCGGTTGAGATCTTCTAGTCGTGAAGACGTTTAGATGGCGCCGCCGGAAGGATTCGAACCTTCGACCAACGGGTCGCTGCCATGTGGCTAACAGCTTCAGCCTCAATCTTGCCGATCGAGTCCGCTGCTCTGCCACTGAGCTATCGTCTATGATCAAGTGCTTGATCGTAAACGGCGGCTCGTTTAGGCGGCACCAGTTTGACCGAGCCTCAAGCCGCTTATTTAAGAGTTCATCATCAGCCGAACGCATCCCAAAGCTGTCACAGATCACGCGACGCGATTGACCAGATGAGGCTCATCTGTCTATCCTTTAATATCCCGCAGAGACCGATCACAACTCGGTTCAAGGAAGATCAGTTTTGAAGGCGCGAGACCGAGGCTTCAAGGAAGCAACGAGGATCGAGGAAGCACGCCGCATCTTCTACGAGGCCCTCCAAACCGTCTCATTGCCATCAGAGACGATCTCGGTTCAAGGTTCGCTCAACCGGATACTCGCCGAGGACGTAGGCGCGGATGCGAGCGTTCCCGCCTTTGAGAAATCAGCGATGGATGGTTATGCCGTTGTTGCGGAGGGCACGTTTGGTTCCTCGCAGACGAACCCGAGCCTGCTGAAGTTGGTCGGGGAGAGCAAGATCGGGGAACTGCCCACGAAGACTCTTCGAAAAGGAGAGACTATTGCGATCGCCACCGGGGCGCCTGTGCCGCAAGGCGCTGATGCTGTTGTGATGGTTGAGAACACGAAACGACTGGATACAGGAGACGTGGAGGTGTACGCAGCTGTCACGCCTGGCGAGAACATTTCTCATATCGGCGAAGATGTGAAGCAAGGCACAGTAGTGCTGGAGAGAGGCAGGAAGTTGAAGCCCCCTGATCTGGGGCTCCTTGTTGCTCTCGGTCGAGAGACCGTGAGTGTGGTGCGAAGACCTAAGGTCGCCATCCTATCCACCGGTAATGAGGTGTCAGAGAGCGGTCCTGTCACATCTGGCAGGATAGTTGATGTCAACCGTCCTGTGCTCATGGCGATGGTGGAGGAATGTGGAGGCGTGCCGCTGGATCTTGGCATTGCGAAAGACGATCCTGAGGAGATCTCTAAGAAGCTCAAGCGGGGACTCACCTCTGCAGATCTTGTCTTGGTGACTGCTGGAACGTCTGTTGGCAAAGGCGACCTCGTGCCTGACGTCATTAATGCGCTTGGGAAGCCTGGGATGTTGGTGCATGGAATAGCGATGCGTCCATCTCTGCCCACTGGACTCGCAGTGGTGAACGGCAAACCTATCGTGTCGTTGCCCGGACTGCCGGTCTCCGCGATGATTGCATTCTCAACTTTCGTCCAGCCACTCATCTTGAGGATGCTGGGGACGGAGCAGGATCCGCAACCTAAGATTTGGGCGAGGGCAACCAAGCGGATTGTTGGAGTGCCTAGCTTCCGCACATTCATACGTGTCCTCGTCAGAGAGAAAGAGGGAAAGCTCTTCGTGGAACCCCTTCGTGCTCCCGGGGCGGGAATCCTGACGACACTCACCCGAGCGAACGGAATGGTCGTGGTTCCGGAGAACGTTGAAGGGTATGATGAGGGAGCGGAGGTCGAGGTCCAGCTCTTCAGACCTGTTGAGCGAGGTGAAGGCGCTGGAAGGCCGTAAAGTCTTCAGAACCCTGGTTACGATCGAGGATGCCCTTTCCGAACTTCATAAACATTTCAAGCCCGAACTGACGGCAACTGATGAAGTTCCAGTCTCCGACTCGATGGGGCGAACGCTCGGACAGGACGTGGTTGCTCAGATTGACGTGCCGGGGTTCGATCGAGCCGCCATGGACGGCTATGCTGTGATCGCTGACGACAGTTTCGGCGCTGACGACGATAATCCGAAACGACTCAAGATTGTTGGCCGATGCGAAGCAGGTCAGCAGAGCTCGATCCCCGTGAAAGGCGGGGAGGCCATAGAGATCTCGACAGGCGCACCGGTTCCGCGCGGATCTAATGCAGTCGTAATGGTCGAGCATACTCGCCGAACCGACTCAGCGCTCGAACTCTTCCGACCGGTCGTGCCCGGGGAGAACATAGCGGCCGCCGGATCCGACATCATGGCCGGCGAATTGGTTCTTCGTAATAGTGAGACGATAACGCCGCGCGAAATCGGGGTCCTAGCAGCGCTTGGAACAGAACGAATCAGAGTCTTCAGGAAACCGCGTGTTGCGATTCTCTCGACGGGCAATGAGCTTCTTCCTCCGGGAGCTTCTCTCACGTACGGAAAGCTCTACGACATCAATGCGAGCGCTATCGCAGCGAGCGTGGTCGAGTGTGGAGGAGAACCAGTCCATCTCGGCATCGTGCCCGATAATGCGGAGGCTATGCAGAACACGCTCAGGCAGGGACTTGAGCAAGCCGACATTGTTCTGACTTCTGGAAGCACGTCGGCAGGGGCTGGAGACCTCATCTACCGGATCATCGATAATCTGGGCAAGCCAGGAGTTCTCGTTCATGGGATATCAGTCAAGCCCGGCAAGCCGGCAGTCATCGCGGTTGTGAATGGCAAACCCCTGATCGGCCTGCCTGGATACCCAACATCCGCGCTCATGATATTCCACGCACTCGTCGCTCCTATTCTCAGAGAAATGTCAGGCCTGACACCGAAGGCCGTGGTCGTTCAAGACGCGAGGCTTGCATTGAGAGTAACGTCAAAAGGCAGACGTGAACTCTTGCCAGTCCACCTGACAAGGACAGCGACGGGAGAGTATCTCGCCTACCCGACAATGGGCGGGTCAGGCGCAATATCCTCATTCTCTCTTTCTGACGGATACATCGACATACCTGACACAGTCAACTACGTCGAAGAAGGAGACGAGGTCAAGGTCTACCTCTTTGGCGCAGGCCTAAGCCCTGCTGATCTTGTTGTGATAGGTAGCCATTGTGTGGGAATCGATGTTTTGATCGGAGTCATTCGCGAGCACAGACCAGGGTTTGTCTCGAAGGTCATCAACACCGGATCGCTCGGAGGAGTTCACGCCATAAAGCGCGGTGAGGCCGACGTTGCAGGCATACATCTGCTCGACGAGGCGACAGGGGAATACAACGTTCCATTCTATCACCTCTTCGGACTGAAGGATAGAGCGGTTCTGGTGAGAGGTTATGCACGCGAGCAGGGCTTCCTGCTTCCTAAGGGCAACCCGAAGGGAATACGCGGCTTCGATGATCTCCTAACTGGAGAGATCTCGTTCATGAACAGGAACCGTGGTTCTGGCACAAGGATGTTGGTGGATCACCACCTCTCGAAGATCGCCACTTCAAGAGGCATTACCCTCGAGGAGTTCACCAAGAGGATACTCGGTTACACGTCTGAATCGAAGTCGCATTCTGCTGTCGCAGCTGCGGTGGCGCACGGACGGGCTGATGTGGGCGTAGGCATCAGGACTGTTGCAGAGACGTATGGTCTTGATTTCATCAAGATAGGCGACGAATCCTATGATTTCCTATTGGCGAAGGATCGTCTGGAAAAACCCGCTGTGCAATCGTTCTTGGATGCGCTGAGATCGGAAGAGTTCGCTTCTTTGCTGACCGTCAAGACTCCGGGGCTGAAACCGAGCCCCAGCACCGAGTCCATCATAATAGGCTAGTCGGACGGCTACTGTTTCGAGCTTCGTATCTTCCGTATCTCCGCTGCCAGGTCCTTCAGCACTTTCGACCTAGCCTTGTCCCCGCGCGTGACAAGAATGTTGCCGGTCTTCTCCCACCAGTGTGAGGGGAGAGCCGAATGTGGCGACGGCTGCGGATCGTATGAAAGCTTCTTTGCCGCGTTCTCGAGCTCATCGACTCGTGGCGCTTGAATTGCCTGGGGTTTCGCAAGACGTCGTCCGTGTGATCTGGACTTGGTTGAGTCGAGCGCCGCGGGCCAGACCACCATCTTTCCATTTTGCTTCAA
>Ga0187882_1003976_pt1 | contig 12306 bp, 13 predicted proteins | sample June2016WEW_19_1_3_FD_132991 | JGI IMG/M metagenome (GOLD analysis project Ga0187882, IMG submission 132991) | Peatland microbial communities from SPRUCE experiment site at the Marcell Experimental Forest, Minnesota, USA - June2016WEW_19_150 | ecosystem: Environmental > Terrestrial > Soil >...
CAAAGGGCGTAGGTTATCACGCCGTCAGACAAGAGACAGAAACATGGCTCCTGGCGGATCCCGAAGCCATTAACAGGGTTGCGGCTTCTAGGGGCGGGAAGGTGGTCCCTCGTGTCCCTGACCAATTAGAGAATCTCCAAGACCCAAAAGGGACATTCAAGGAGGTTTTGAGTCGCTCAGGTTTGAATTACACAGCACAAGTATGCCGGGAAATTGCGAAAGAGACGGATCTAACAAAGCTGCGAATACGCTGTCCCTCCTTTGCAACTTTCGAGCAGAAGGTGATAGATCCGTGAGGTAAACTTCTGAATGCGATAACGACTGATTGAACCGGCCAAGTCTCTAATTCCATCCCGTGACTTCTCGCCCCTTGATCCACAAGCCCAATCCCGGCTTCCCTATGATCTTCTCGTTTTGCACGGCTGCCGCCAAAACTCAAAACGCGTTTTGAGTGGACATTCTACTAGAGAAGAAGTAACATCCTGGTAGATCGTCTACCAATATGAAGCTTTGCTTCGCGCACTCCATGCGAGGTCCGCGAACCGGCTGGGCTTTTCAGGGGAAAAAGAAATGGCTTCTTCTACTATGACCCAACAAAAGGGACGGCAGGAGCGAGGAGAACTGCTCCAGGGCACCCTGGACATGATTATCCTGCGAACGTTGCTGTTCGGGCCGCTGCACGGCCACGCCATCGCCACCTCGATCGAGAAAACCTCGGAAGACGTGCTGCAGGTCGACCACGGCTCGCTGTATCCCGCGTTGCATCGGCTGTTACGCCGGGGATGGATCGCCGCGGAATGGGGCGTCTCCAAGAACAATCGCCGCGCCAAATTCTATTGTCTCACGCGGGCAGGGCGAAAGCAGCTGTTCGTCGAGACGACTAAATGGGAACGGCTGGTGCGGGCCATCGCGCGCATCGCGCACGCTTCGCCGGAAGAGAGGTGACTATGAGCCCGCTTGGCAGATTTCAGGATCTGTTCGGCCGCGTGTTCAGGCGCCCTTCCGAGACGGACCTCGACGAGGAGATACGGGCGCACCTGCAAGTCGAGATCGATGAAAACGTCGAGGCCGGCATGTCGCCCGAGGAGGCAAACTACTCCGCGCGGCGGAAGTTCGGCAATGTCACCCTGTTCAAAGAAGTGACGGGGGAAGTTTGGCGTTTCGGTTGGTTGGACAGGCTCTGCCAGGACGTGCGCATCGCCGCGCGCATGCTGGTGAAGAATCGTGCGTTTACATTTGCTGCTCTCCTCACGCTTGCCCTCGGCATCGGATCTACTACCGCCATATTCTCCGTGGTGCATGCAGTGCTTTATCCTGAGTACGCCTTTCTGGATCCCGAACGCATCGTCTATGTCGGTGTTGCCAGCGGCAAGTACTCTGTCGCACCTTCCCTCGTCAGCTTCGTCGACTGGCGGCAGCAGTGCGATGCGTTTCAGGAATTGACCGCCTACCGAAACACATCGGCCGCATGGATCGATGAAGGAGAGCCCGAGCGTATCGGCGGGATCAAGGCCACGGCCAATATCTTTCGAATGGCAAAAGTGCAGCCCGTCTTGGGCCGGGACTTTGATAATGACGCCGACAAGCCGGGAAGGGGAAATGAAGTGATCCTGGGATACGGCTTCTGGCAGAAACGCTACGCGGGCGCGGCGAGTGTCATCGGGAAAAATGTCTCCATCAACAACAAGCCCTGCACCGTGATCGGTGTGATGGCCGCAGGAAGGGGATTTCCCGCAGCCGACGTAAATTTCTGGGTTCCCTGGGTGATCGATGAAGATCCGTCGCGCCTGAGCACGATGACCGGCAGCGGCTTCAGGACAGCCGCGCGGCTCAGGACGGGCGTTTCGCTGGCGCAGGCGCAGGCGATCGTGAACGTGTTGGAAGCCCGGCTGGGACAATCCGACAGAAACCGCAAGGACAGGGAGGTACGACTCCGGGCCGCGGTTGATCGCGCCAGTCCTCTCGGCGAATCCACGGTATGGACACTGTTCGGCGCGGTGCTGTTTGTCTTGCTCGTCTCGTGCGTAAACGTCGCAAATCTGCTCTTGGCGCGCGCTTCGGTGCGCGCCCGTGAAACGGCTTTGCGCGCGGCTCTTGGCGCCTCAAGAATGCGCATCGTGCGATATTTGCTGACCGAGTGCGTTCTCCTTTCCTTCCTTGGAGGCGTTGCGGGCGTTGTGTTCGCCTACTGGGGCGTCCGGCTGTTTCTTGCCCTGAAAGCCCCCGGCATTCCCGGGCCAGCGGAGGCGCCGCTGGACTCCCCCATTCTTCTCTTCGCGATCGGAACCTCTGCAATCACCGCCATCCTTTTCGGCCTGCTTCCTTCGTTTCACGCGTCCAAGACCGATGTGGCGACGGCGCTGAGGCAGGGAACCGTAAGTTTTGCGCGCCGCACGGCCAATAAGAAACGTTCGGCGCTCGTCATCATCGAAATGGCGCTGGCGCTGATTCTGCTTGCCGGCGCGGGCCTGATGATGAACAGTTTTGTCAGGCTGCAAAACGTCGAGCTGGGCTTCAATCCAGAGAATGTGGTTGCCCTTCGCGTGATGGTCCCCAATCTCGGTTCGAGCGAAGCCCGCGATCTTGAACGCGTGGCCTTCACGGACAACCTGCTGCAGCGACTGAGAAATCTTCCGCAGGTCCGGGCGGCAGCCGCAACCAGCACCTTCCCCTTGGATGGCTCTACCTACTTCACGGGCGCCGGCAAGCTGGAATCTTCAACGGGGAAAGAGAATTTCCTCGCGGTGGAGCCTGTCGGAGTGACGGAGGACTATTTCCAGGCGATGGGCATACCGCTCCTGCGCGGACGTGCTTTCACGCGCCAGGATGGGTCTCTGGTGCATCCAGTGACGATCTTGAGCCAGAACGCAGCGCAACAATTCTGGCCGGACGAGAACCCGGTGGGCAAGCAGCTGTATCTTCAGACCGATAAAATGCCGTACGAGGTGGTTGGGGTCGCCGGAAACGCCAGATACAAATCTCTTCAAGCGGATTACGGCCCCAAAATCTATGTGCCGGCCGGCGCCACCTGGGTCATGGGGACGGTCACTTTTGTCGTTCGAACCGCCGGAGACCCGAGCAGGATCGCATCGAGTCTGAAGCAAGCAGTTTGGGCCATCGACGTAAAGAGACCAGTCGAAATCGAAACTCTTCACGACCTCTTCGAGCCCTGGATCGCGACGCCGAGGTTCTATCTCGGTCTTTTCGGTTTTTTTGCCTTCGTGGCAGTTCTGATGGCGGCGATCGGTCTTTATGGCCTGGTCAACTACTCCGTCGGACAGCGGACGCAGGAATTCGGAATCCGCATGGCCTTGGGAGCGCGGCCAAAAGATCTGGTTGGCACGGTCGTCAGAGAAGGAGCGCTGATTGCGCTGGCGGGAGCGGGTCTTGGGCTCGCCGGGGCGCTGTGCCTGACTCGGTTCATCAAGAGTTTTCTGTTTGGCGTGGCGCCGACGGACGCACTCACTCTCGCCGTGGTTTCCGCGGCATTGGTCGTAGTTGCAATCCTGGCATGCCTGGTCCCGGCACGGCGCGCTTCCAGGATTGAGCCCTCCATCGCCCTGAAATACGAATAGCGAATGAAAGTTCTATCCGACTCCAAGTTCAGAATTCTTCTGGTGATCGCTATTGGATGTCTGATCTGCATGATTGCGATAATGCGAATCTCCAGAGAGAAGCTGCAAATTCGCGGCAGTTCAGACAAGACTGCTGAGCGCTCCATACCTGCAGAGCATCGAACAAACGTCAAGCCGGCCTTTGCTTCAGGAAATCCGGTCGTGAAGCCATTTGTATCTTCAGTTCGTTCGCCTTTTTCGCCGACTGAAAGCCAAGTCGATGTGTCACCACAAGGCAGGGCCATTGTGGAGATCTGCTATGTGGATCAAGATACTCGGCGGCCTGTCACCTCGGGCAGGATAACAATTCGAGCGGAGCAGGCCGAATTGCCGGTATTTGATGCCGCTGTCGGAGGGGATGGCTGCAATCTTCTGGAGATGGACCCCGGCAAATATAGAGTTCGCGTGGATTGTTCCGGCTATTCGAAACGCGATGAGAGCATAGAAATTCTCTCTCGACTCGATCGCATCAAAAAAACTATTTTGCTCAGCAAAACGATCAAAATCCGTGGGATCGTCAGAAATTCATGGGGCCAACCTCAGGCCGGCGCAAATATTGAGTTTATCCAAGAGGGCTTTCGAGCCTCAGCGCAAAGCGGGTCGGGGGGAGAGTTCGAGGCCCTTCTGCAAATTCAGCCAATCAAAAAGATTTTCGCCTATCGACCTCCGCACCCTGTGGCGGAATTGGGTTCTGTATTGATTCAGGAAACTAATAATCCGTACCTTGAAATTACCCTGCCTAAAGATGCGCCGGTGCTAAAGCTCAGGGGCAAGGTATTCGACGATCAGGGTAGCCCCGTGGAGGGAGCAGCTATCGAGGTTCATACAAATGCCAGATACAGCATAACTGAAAAGGAATACGCATGGATGGAACCTTGGCTGCAGCACCAAGTAACCCATTCGAACGCGGAAGGAGCGTTTTCCTTAGAGTTGCCAAAACCCTGCAAGGCGTGGCTGACGGTGCTTGTCGATAATCTTGAATCCTATAGAGAAACACTGGAAATCTCGAAAGACCTCGAGAAGAACGTCTATCTCACCCGACACCGGTTGTTCGATGTCAGAGTCCGAGATGTCGCAGGGAACGACATTCAGGGAATTTCAGTCATGGGCTTGTCACCGGACGGAATAGAAGTTCTCCAGGAAGCAAAAGAGAACGCCAAATACTACTCGACCGAATATCCGTTTACTATTTTCGGTCGTGGCATCATGAACAATTTGGGATTTACGAAGGTGGAGTGGATTGACAAGTACCGGAATGAGATCGTGCTGACATTGGGTCAATGCGTGATCCAGGGGAGAGTAACAGATGAGATTGGGAACCCCATCAAAGCTTTTAGCGTGGGAATGACCTACAGCAACGATGAATTTTACAAAAGTTACCCACTTTTTCGCGAAGATTGGCCAAACACATTCTATTCTGAAGACGGACAGTTCGTATTAAGAAACCTGCTCCCTGGCAGAGCATCAATCTCAATAACCGCTTCGTCGGCGCTAGGTGACTGGGAGCCCTTCATGCAGGAAGTAATTGTAACCGAGGGACGAGCCAGTATCATTCGCGCTGCCATGAAAAGGAAATAAGGAACCTGCATCGCCCGCCACATTGAGGAGGGACACGCCCAGGGGCAAGCTTCTTGAACCCGAATTGCGGTATGACGTATGATCATACTGAGAGGCAACCATGTCCAAATCGAAAATAGCCATCACCCTGGAAGAAACCACGCTGGATCGCCTGGATGAGTTGGTCGGGCGGTCCGAGTATCCGAGTCGCAGCCGGGCAATTGAAGAAGCAGTCGAGGAAAAACTTGCCCGATTGGAGCGGAGCAGGCTGGCACGGGAGTGCGCCAAGCTCGATCCAGCGTTCGAGAAGGCACTTGCGGAGGAAGGGCTGTCGGAGGACGTATCTCAATGGCCCGAATATTAAGAGGAGAGATTCGCTGGGCCGACCTGAATCCGGCACGCGGCAATGAGCAAGAAGGCCGCCGCCCTGTGCTCATCGTAAGTCACGACATTTTCAACGAGCGATCAGGAACGGTGATTGCCGTGGCGCTCACGAGCCAACCGCAGCGCGCGTGCTTCCCGCTGACATTGGGACTCCAATCAAAAGGCCTTCCCAGGAGATCATGGGTCAAGATCAGCCAGATCCGCACCCTGGCTGTCGAGCGAATCGGATCCCGAATTGCCAGAGCAACGCCGGAAGAAATGGCCAAGGTTGTAGAGGGACTCACAGAAATCATCGGAACTTAATCCTGCGTTCCTGAAAGCACCCTCTTGCCTCCGGCGTAGGTGTGAATTCCAACGCATTACGGCCGATAGAGCAGCCGGCCAAGCACCTTTCAAGTCATCATTGCCGGTTTGAGGTCTTGGCCGATTGACTCACACTTCCCGCAACGCTACTGGCAAGCCTATTCCTTGCGAGTCGAGCCTACTTCCTTCGAAACGGGAACTATGATCATTTGTGCCACTGCCGCGAAAAGAAAGCGCATAAACGGCATGATTCACGAGCAGAAGCCTGATGCTAACCGTTAGCGTTCTACTTCATCCTGATCATCTATGTCGTGTTCCAAATCTTGTTCGGGCCGATCTCCCTCGAAATATTGCTCATAGAGTTCGCGCGCTTTCGGAAAATCGGCCTTGCGAACCAGCAGGGCGTTAGGACTGGCGGTGAAAGTTCCCGCACCAGCATTGAAGTCGCTTTGCAGCATTGAGACAATTCCGTTGTCTTCCAGCAGTTCCTGAATCATCTGAGCTTCCATGGGATCCGGAAACGATGCCAGCTCGACCAGTTCCAATTCACCATGGTCGGGTTCCTCGCAATTCTCTTCGGATAGTGACTCGACCAACTCGATATCACAATCGCTGCACCGCGTGAATCCAGGCCGATACTCGCATTGACAGCTGGGGCAAAACGGCATCGGACACCTCCATGCTGAATCTCATTTCCGATATTGTAAAGCCGGATGCAGGCTTTGGAAACCGAGACCTGGCCAACAGCTGTTTTTACCCTCTCGGGGCCCTGTTATCGCGATCTCGGACAAATCCAGTCTTGCAGAAGAGGAAAGGTCAGTAAACTAGAATCCAGAACACCGCAGCCGGCTGGCGAGGTCACTCTCAAATGCACGACCACTGGAACCATGCCGCCTCATGATTTTTCGAGACGCTCCGCTACCCAGACTTTGATTATGGACTGGCGTGGAACTCCAAGTCGTTTCGCTACTCTATCCAGGCAACGTATCATCCAAACCGGAAAGTCGACATTGACACGCTTTTGCTCCTGGCCGGGCCGTCGAATCCTGGAAAGGTCAAGATATTTCGAGATGTCCTCGCCATTATCGAATCTTCTGTCCAACTCCTCAGATTTCATAAAACTTGATCTCCTCTTCCCGGGACCGGCGCACGGAAATAATCCTGATGCGATTGCCGCGGTAGGTTATGACTGCCGACCAGTGCTTTCCAGAAATCTTTCCAATGACGAGAAATCTCCGCTCGCCCGTTGTGGTCGCCGGAACTTCCACGAAATCCGGATCGTCCCACAGAGCCTGGGCGTCACAAAAATCGATTCCGTACTTACTCTTGTTGCCCTGGCTCTTTGCCGCATCGAACTCGAATCCCATGGTATAGATATTATACCAGACAGATCCGGTTCCATCGGACGGAATGAAGGTCTGCGTCGCCGCCGCACGGGTTTTCCGGACGCATTTCGGGTAAATCATATATTTCGCAGGCCGCATGGTCTGAGGGCGTAAACGCCAGCCATTGAATTGGATCGACAGCTCAAATTGAATTCTTGAAAGTTCGTCAGATTGCGGCGGGATGGCTATCTGCTAAACAGCTCCTCAGCAGTTGAAATCGGATGAAGGAAAAGAGTAGTCTGTGCCAACCAAATCAGAACTGAGCACGGAGGTCAGACCATGCCAAAAGCCCCGGCAAGCCGTACAAGACGTTCGAAGGTGGAAGTGGAAAGGGAGTTTGAGAAAATCGCCAGCGACGTGGAGAAATCCCGGGAGACCGCCAACCCGAAATCCGAGGAGCAATCCAGACTCCACGAACAGGAAGTACGTGAGGCCGTGGAAGGTATCTCGGTCGATGGCGTCGTCCAGAGGATTTCGAGCATGGGGCTAGAGATTTCGAAAGCCCTCACTGAGCTGTCGGCAAAGCTCGTCTCGGAAGCGGAGCGGCTCACAACCATCCGCGAAGCCGTAGCCCTTGAGGCGCGGGAGTTGGAGCGCCTCCACAAGATCGATGTTGCCGCCACATCGCTGGACTACCTGCTGCAGGATTACCGGTCCCAAAAGGAAAAACTCGAAGCCGAAATTTCCACGCAGCGCGCATCGTGGGATGAAGAGGAACTGCAGCGCGCGCACGAGCAAAAAGAATTCGAAGAGAATCTCAAGAAGCAGAGACAGCGGGAAATCGAGGAGTACGAGTACAAAAAGGCTCTCGAGCGGAAAAAGGCACAGGATAAATACGACGAAGAAATCAGGCTGCTGGAGAAGAAAGACAAGGAGAAGCAGGAAAGCCTCGAGAAGAGCTGGCAACAGCGAGAGGCAGCACTGAAAGAAAAGGAAGTCGAGTGGGCCCAGCTTAAAAAGGAGGTTGAGGAATTTCCCGCGCGGCTCAAAAAGGATGTCGATGCCGCGGCGTCGGCTGCGGCCAAGAGCGCAGAGCAGCGATTCGAACAACAGCTGCTTTTGTTGAAGAAGGACAGCGAAGCCGATAAACGGATCGCGGAACTTCAGATCAAATCCTTGAAGGAAACCACGGACCGTCAGGTCGCTGAAATGGAGAAACTCCAGACGCAGCTCGAGGAGGCGAAGAAGCAGGTTCAGGATATCGCGGTCAAGGCGATCGAAGGAGCCTCGGGCGCGCAGGCTCTGAGCCACATCAACAAGATCGCAATGGAACAGGCCAAGACGCGGACCCCCCAAGGGTAATGCTTCGCCCTGCCCTTACGGCTCAGCCAGGCAGGCCATCCATCCCCGCGGTTGCATCTGGATCATGAACGAGCGAGAAAGATTCCGGCTTCTGTTTCGCGGCGCTGCGGTGGATCGGCCTCCGCTGCTGGAGGAAGGGGTGCGCGACGGAGTGCTGGAGGCCTGGCACGCTCAGGGCCTGCCTCCGGATAAAACGCATCTCGAGATCTTCGGCCTGACGCCGCATGAAAATATCGGGCCGGACATCACTCCTCTTCTGGATGGCTTGGTTCCCTTGGTGAGCGTGTCGACGCGCGATTACCACCGAGCATTTCGCGTCACACGCGACCGTTTTCCCGAAGATTGGCGGAAAACGGCAAAGCGTCTCGAAGACCGCAATCATATCGTTTGCCTCTGGGTATCCCGCGGCTTCTTTCAGGCATTGGGCGTGGAAGATTGGAAGACTTTTCGGCCGGCGATGCGCGCGTTGATCAAAGACCCGGCGGGCGTGCGAGAAAAAGTTGAAATCTACGGCGGATTCTGCGCGCGCATGCTGGAAATGGCCCTGCGCGACGTGGAGCCCGAATTCATCTACCTCAGCGAGCCAATATCCGACAACCGGGGATCGCTGATCTCGCCGGCGATGTTCGAGGAGTTCATGATTCCGGCCTATAAGGAGGTCATTTCCACAGCCAAGCGGCATGGCTGTGAAAACATCCTTGTAAGCACTTATGGAAACTCGGTGCTTCTGTTTCCATCCATGATTCGAGCTGGCGTCACACTGCTCTGGATTTCCGAAGCTGCCGAGGTGCCGGATCTCGATTATCGGTGCCTGCGCAGCAGATTCGGCAAGGAGCTTGGTTTGATCGGCGGCATCCCGCTGAGCCTCCTCCGCTCCGAAACGTCGGAAGAGATGAAAACCCATCTTCGTGAAATCATTGACCCTCTTCTGGAGGCGGGGCGCTATATACCTCTTGCCGGAGGTCGAATCAGAGAAGATGTTGGCTGGCAGACCTACCAAAGCTATCGTGAGATCATCAGAGAGGCCCTTTGCTGAACCGATTCGCACATCGGAGGGATAAACAGATACCTCAGACTTTATTAAGGAGGCCGAAGTGAAAAAAAACGTGGTGATTCTCGTAAGGCAGGAGGGATTGGGGAGTGTAGCTTCGGCCGACAGGGAATTCGGTTTGGAAATGTTCGACCGATTCCTGCATTCACTGGAAAGCCAGGCGATCCTGCCTCAGGCTATTTGTCTCTACACGGAAGGGGTGAAACTCGCCGGCGAAGGGTCGAAGGCCGTGTTCGGACTCAAGATGATTCAGGGAATGGGCGCACGGATCATGATCTGCAAGACATGTCTGGAACGATATGGCCTGCTGGATAAGGTGGCAGTGGGCGAAGTGGGAAGCATGGCCGAGGTCTCGAAGATCCTTCTGGAAGCGGACCAAGTAGTGACAGTTTAGAATCTTAAAGTTTTTCATGGAATGGACGATCTGTCGGGCATGGAACATCGTCGCCGCGAACCTCGGTTCGAGATCGATCAGCCCGTAACCGTAAAAAACCTGGAACAACCAGGGCCTGTGATCCTTGGTCACCTCCTCAATTTTTCGGCTCAGGGTACGCGAATCCTCCTGGAGCATGAGATTAGCCCAGGTACCCTGGTCAAAGTTGAATGGGGAGGAACGATACTGCTTGGCGAGGTCATTTACTGCCAGCCTCAGGGCTCCGAGTTCGCCGCAGGACTCGAGTTGGAAGATGCTCTCTATGAAACCGAGGGGTTTCTTACAATGCTCGAGACAAAGTTAAGCACGCCTGCGGAAAAAAGCTGATCACCCTCAGCACCGACGAATAGAATGAACGGCCCATCCCATCCGGTACGCCCGGCTCCGCCGCAGACTGCGCCTCAGCGGATGCCCTCACGCGGGGAAGCGCGCACAGCGCGATCATAGGCCCATGAGCGGATGTGCTCCACCTGTTCCCGCATCGTCTTCGACAGCGGAATAACATGGCTCGCCGCTCGATGCAGCTCCTCAAACGTCAATACCTTGTTTTCGAGCCGGACGTTGGTCATTGCCGAAACCACGCACTGTTCGATTTCGGCTCCCGTCCATCCCTGCGTGATTCGTCGGAGTCGATTGATTTCGAGCGCATCCGGGTCGATGCCGCGTTTCTGGAGGTGAATCCGGAAGATTTCACCGCGCTCTTCTTCACCGGGAAGGTCGATGAAAAACACTTCGTCGAACCTTCCTTTGCGTATCATCTCGGCGGGAAGCAGATCGATGCGATTCGCGGTCGCTGCAACAAAAAGCCCCCGGGCCTTCTCCTGCATCCAGGTGAGGAAGAAGGCGAAGATCCGGCCCAGATTGGTCCCCTCCTCGCCGGCCTGGCCGGTCAGCCCCATCTCAATCTCATCGAACCAGACCACGGCGGGCGCCAGCGACTCGACGGTGCGGCAGGCTTGCGCAAATGCCGCATCGGGGTTTCCGTGGCGGCCGGAAAACACTTCAATCATGTCGATGCGATATAGCGGCAGGCCGAAACATGCGGCAATCGCTTTGACGGACAGGCTCTTGCCGCAGCCCGAAACCCCCATTACCAGCAGCCCCTTGGGAACAATTTCCGCCGACAAGCTTTCCCGTTCCAGGAAAAGTTTGCGGCGCGCCAGCAACCATTTCTTGAGGTATTCCAGGCCGCCCACATGCTCAATCTGCGTGCCGTCGGAGATGTAGTTGATGAGCCCTCCGGACCTGTTGACGATGAGCTTCTTTTCCTCCAGCAGCAGCGGCGCCGAGTTCGTGTCGAGTTTCCCTTCCAACGCCAGCGCGCGTCTTAAGGCATGACGGGCTTCGTCCGCGGTCAGGCCCTGCAGAGCGCGCCCCAATTTGAACTTCGTCTGCTCGTCGGATTCGATCCTGAAGCCCTGACGCCGGAGGACTTCCATTTCGCTGTCAAGAAAGCCGAGCACTTCCTCCAGGTCCGGATGATGCAGCTCGACGTAGGCCAGCTGGTTGGTGAGTTCCTCGGGGACCGCTCGCACAGGCGATGTGATGACCGTGAATTTTCCGGAATCCAGACAGGTTTCGTAAAGGTCGCGCAGCTTGCGCCGGATCTCGTATGACTCCCCCATGAATTCATGAAAATCGTGCAGCTGAAAAATTGCGGATCCTTTGTAGCCGGCGATAAAGTCCAGGACGGCGCCGGCGTCGAGAAGTTTGCCGGCCGTAGGCCTGCCGTCGGGACCGATCAGGCCGCGCGTCGAGGTCCAAGTCCACACCGGCACATCGGAATGAAAGATGCGCCGGCCGACAGTCTCCAGCAGCTGCCGGACTCGCCGTTCCTCCGAGGTGCAAATGTAAATCAAGGGGCGCCCCCCCTGAAAAAGCTCGCGCAGCGCTGCAAATGCCCGGCTTTCGGACTGGTCTGCCGGTTGATTCGAGCTCGCGTTCATTTCCATTTCAGACTCCTGACGCATAGGTGGTTTCGCGTGAGGATGCCATGGTGGCACATCCGCGCCTGCCAGACAATCGCGTTTCAATTCCTTTTTCGAAACAGGTCCTATCAAAGGGGTTCGGGCTCAAGAGAGGTGTTCCTCGCGCGATGACTCCTCAGCCAGACCTCAAATCTTCGCCCGGCCGCTGTGTCCCGGCCGGTGAACTCGAGGCGGGCAATGTCGCTGAACGCGATCGCGATCTTTTTGTTCCCCTCTTTTGGAAACAACCTCACAAGACACTGGTCCAGGGATGGGCTATCCACCTTGCGGTCGAAGACGTAGCCTTCGA